>Ga0055584_100005620_pt1 | contig 12287 bp, 8 predicted proteins | sample OSDHelmetaG_FD_58716 | JGI IMG/M metagenome (GOLD analysis project Ga0055584, IMG submission 58716) | Pelagic marine sediment microbial communities from the LTER site Helgoland, North Sea, for post-phytoplankton bloom and carbon turnover... | ecosystem: Environmental > Aquatic > Marine >... | reverse complement strand
CCGATGTCGCCGAGGTCGTCGCCGATGTCGGGAAGCGCCGCCGCGGCCGAGAGGTTGTTGTAGGACGCGATCGCGATTATCGACATCAGGGCGACGACCATCGGGCGTCGGCCGTCCGCCAGGAGGCGGTCGGTCATCCGTCGCGCTGCTCGAAGTCGGCGAGCAGCAGGTTCTCGTGGTCCGTGAAATCTCGCCCGGAACCGATGTTGCGGATGGCGACCGGAGCGATCGTCGGCTGGAACGAGTGGCAGATGCCGCTCATGCCGTGCTGGATGTCGGCCGCGGTCGCGAAGAGGTCGAGATCGCCCTGGCGACCCATCGCGATGTCGCAGGCCCGTCGGAGGGCGACCGCGGCCTCGCCTGTTTCGGTGTCGAGTTCGTGAGTCGCCCACGGGATGAAGCCGTTCCACAGAGGCGCGTCGACCCAATCGGCGGGGGAGAGCACCTCGCGGCCGTCCAGGCGCCAGTCGAGAACGAGGGTGCCGTCGCGCCACAGCCTCGCCGATCGCTCGCCGGTCCCGCCGGCAGGGTCGTCGATCGCCATGTCGTAGATCCGGTTGCCGTCGCGGCCGCGGGCGGCATGGGTGACGATGAGCCCCGCGAGGTCGAACATGTGGGTGCAGTTCTGCCGCGCGTCGAGATGGCTCAGCGCGCCGGGGCCGGTGGCGAGCGCGGTCCCGCGCAGGGCGGTCAGCGGGTCGCCGGCATCGAGGCAGGTGGTCCACGGCGATCGCAGTCCCGAGCCGTCGACCTCGGTCACCGTCGAGCCGTCGTGGCGAAGGGCGACCCGGAAGTGGTGGAAGTCGTCCTCGAGTTCGCCCCAGGCCCGATCGCCCTCGCGCCGAACCAGCACTCGCCGGCGGTAGGTGCCCTCGCCGAATGCCCGGTCGGCGGCTCGCGGCGCCTCGTCGCGGCGGTCGAATTCGGCGCGGGTGAGTCGGCGAGGGGCGGGCGGACCGGTCATCTCGCCGACGCTACCGTCCGCTCGCCGGGCTACCCGGATCGCTCACCAGAGGGCCACGCAATAGGGTCCCGGGAATGAAGCTCGGACTCGGACTCGACCTCTATCGTTCGGCCACGCTCGACGTGCCGGTCGAACGGGTGCAGCTCGTGGAGGCCCTCGGCTACCACTCGGTGTGGACGGCGGAGGCCTACGGATGCGACGCGATGACGCCGCTGGCCTACCTCGCCGCCCACACCAGCCGCATCAAGCTCGCCACCGGGGTGGTGCAGCTCGCAGCCCGCACGCCGGCGTCGACCGCGATGCAGGCGATGACCATCGACGCCCTCGCCGGAGGCGGCCGGGTGATCGTCGGACTGGGCGTCTCCGGACCCCAGATCGTCGAGGGTTGGTACGGCCAGCCCTGGGGGTCACCGGTCCACCGTCTCCGTGACTACGTGTCGATCATGCGCAAGGTGATCGCCCGTGAGGAACCCGTCACCCACGAGGGACGGGAGATCTCGTTGCCCTACGACGGTCCGGGGTCGATCGGTCAGGGCAAGGCGCTCAAGTCCATCCTCCACCCGGCCGGTGCCATCGAGATCTGGATCGCGGCCGGCGCGCCACTCAACACGGCGCTCGCCGCCGAGATCTGCGACGGATGGCTGCCGATGGGCTACGGCGCCGACGGCTGGGAGATCCACGGACCCAACCTCGAGAAGGGGTGGGCCCGACGGGGTGGACGTCCCGACGACTTCGACATCATGGGTGGCATCACCATCGAGATCACCGACGACGTGAAGGCCGCGATCGACGCCAAGAAGCCGCTCACCGGGATGTACGTGGGCGGCATGGGCAGCGAGTCGAAGAACTTCCACAAGGACGCCATGGCCCGGCGGGGATTCCCCGAGGCGGCCGAGCGGATCCAGGAACTGTGGCTCGCCGGTCGCAAGGACGAGGCCATCGCCGCCGTGCCGGACGAGTACATCGACGCCGGGGCGCTGTTCGGTTCGGCCGACCGGGTCCGGTCGCGTTGGCACGAGGTCATCCCGGACGGCGTCACGGGTCTGACGGTGCGGACCGACACCGACGAGGGACTCGAGATCGCCGCCGAGATGGCCGGCACCAGAGACACCGGAGGCAACGATGACTGACGTGCTCGTCACGGTCGAGGAGGCGGCGCCCCACGTGCGCTACGTGACCCTCAACCGACCCGAGAAACGCAACGCGATATCCACGCCCTTGCGGGCGCAGTTGTTCGAGATCCTCCAGGCCCACGACCACGACGACGACGTACGCGTGTCGATCGTGCGGGGGGCGGGCGTCTGCTTCTCGTCGGGCTACGACCTCGGCAGCGACCTGATGGCCGAGCCGCCATATCCCTCGGCCCCCGGCGACGGCCAGTGGGCCCGCCAGGCCACCGACGGATGGTTCTCGATCTGGGACCTCGCCAAGCCGGTGATCGCCCAGGTCCACGGCTACGCGATGGCGGGCGCAACCGAACTGGCCTCGGCCTGCGACCTCGTCTACGTGGCCGACGAGGCGAAGATCTCGTATCCCGTAGTCCGGGTCGCGTCACCACCCGACTGGCAGTACCACGAGCCACTGATGGGTCTCCGCCATGCGATGGAGGCGATGCTCACCGGCGATGCGATCGACGGGGCCGAGGCGGCCCGGATCGGTTGGGCCAACCGGTCGTACCCGGCCGAGGCCCTCGACGCCGAGGTGTTGGCCGTCGCCGAGCGAGTCGCCGGCGTGGCGAGCGACCTGTCGCAGATCCTGAAACGCATGGTCCACCGACAGTTCGAGGTCCAGGGCGGACGCGCCGCGATGCGCACGGGCCAGGAGTTCCAGGCCCTGGCCGGCCATCAGGCGTCGGTGGAGGCCTTCCGCTCCGACCCGCTCGCCGCGATCAAGAGGACGGTTGCCGAATGAGTCATCCCAACATCGAGGTTTCGGTCGACGGCGACGTCGGGTCGATCACCATCAACCGACCCGCTCGCATGAATGCGTGCACCGGGGCGATGTTCGACGCGTTGCACGACGCGGCCATGACGATGCGGGTCGAGCAACCGCGGGTCGTGGTGTTCCGGGGCGGTGGCGAACACTTCTGCTCGGGGGCCGACGTCAGCGGCGACGATGCCGACGGCATCGAGGGCGCCGACCACGGACTCCACTCCATGCGTCGTATCGGCGACGCCGTGGTCGCACTCCACGAACTGTCGATGCCGACCGTCGCCGCCGTCGACGGCGTCGCCGTCGGGGCGGGCTTCGGCTTCGCGCTCGCCGCCGACCTCATGATCTGCACCGACCGGGCCCGCTTCTCGCTGATCTTCGCCCGTCGGGGCCTCTCGCTCGACTTCGGCACGTCCTACCTCCTGCCCCAACGCGTCGGGCTCCATCGCGCGAAGGAGATGGCCTTCACCGCGGCCGAGTACGACGCCGAAGCCGCCCGCGAGATCGGTTTCGTGAACCAGGTCGTGGAACCAGAGGACCTCGCGAGCGCGACCCACGCCCTCGTCGCGACGATCGCCGCCGGGCCGCCGCTGGCGCTGTCCATGTCGAAGCGGCTGCTCGACAATGCGGCCCATCACTCGCTCGCGCAGGCCGTCGAGGCGGAGACCCTCGCCCAGAACGTCAACTTCACCACCGACGACGTCGCCGAGGCCGGCGCCGCGTTCGTGGAGCGACGCGACACCGAGTTCCGGGGTCGCTAGGCCCCGACGCCGAACCACGGAGGGAACACCCGCCGAACTCGTGCGAGGATCCCTTGCATTCCCGTCCGTCCCGTGTCAGTGTGAGAACACATGAAAAGCACTCACAACCGTGAGGTGCGCAACGGAGAGGATGTGTGTGATGGCAGGCGACATGTTGGTGATGAGCAAGTCCCAGATGGAGCAACTGGCGGCGACCTTCGGTCACCAGAGCCAGGCGGTGCAGGACGTGATCCGGGCGATCCAGGGAGGTATCGACGGCACGACATGGCAGGGCAACCGAGCCGATCGCTTCCGGCAGCTGTGGGACTCCGAGTTCCGCCCCAACCTGGTCCGGCTCGTCGAGGCACTCGGTGAACACTCGACGTTCATCGGTCGCGAACTGCAGGCCGGCGTGACCGCGCTCGACACGGTCTGATCCGCACCACGGCGAGCAGGCACCGCGATGCGTCTCGTGCACCGCTTCCGCCGCGGCGGACGCGTCGTCGAGGCCGTGGTCGACGTCGAGGTCGATGATCTCGATCGGCCCGTGCGAGACCTCGTCAGGATCCTGGATCCCGACCTGATCGCCCCCATCGAGCCCGTCATCGACGGTGCTCCGGTCACCGCCGACTCCCCCCTGTCGGTGGTGGCCCTCTGCGAGGGTTCGCTCGTCGACACGACGGGTGAGCCCGCCGCCACCCGGCCACCGGCCCGGACCGTCGCCGTCGTCGGCGGACTCCGGGCCGGGGTCGTGGTCGATGCCGACGGACCCGTGATCGTCGGCCGAGGACCCGGCGCCCGGCTCCGACTCGACGATCCGGCGCTGTGCGGGCGCCACCTCCGGTTCTGCGACGGTCGGGTCGACGACCTCGGTTCTCGCAACGGCACCGCCATCGATGGCCATCCCGTCGTCGGGCCGGCCCCACTGCGGGCGGCGTCCGTCGTCCGTGCCGGCTTCAGCCGGTTCCGCATGGTCTCGCCGGTCGACGACCGGCCACTCGCCGTCATCCGGGCACTCGGGCGGCGTGGCGGCCTCATCCCGTTCAACCGGCCTCCTCGGGCGATGCCGTCGGTGATGCCCCCGACGATCGCGGTCCCCGGTCCGGCGCCCGAGCCTCCGGCTTCAGAGCCCTTGTCGATCGCCGGCATCGTTCTCCCTGTCGTGGCCGGGGCCGTCGTCGCGGTCCTGTTCTCGCCGTTCATGGCCGTCTTCGCGGCCCTGGGGCCGGTCCTGACGATCGGCACCTGGTGGGAGCGGCGACGCCGAGCCCGAGGGCGACACCGTGAGGATCTCGCGGCGTTCGCCGCCGCGCTCTCGGAGGTCGATGCTCGGTTGGCGTCAGCGCGAGTCGACGAGATCGTGCGCCGCCGATCGCTGTGTCCCGACCCGGCGGAGGTGGCCCGACGGGGGAGTGGTCCGTCCGTACGGCTCTGGGAACGACGGCCCGATCACGCCGACGCCCATCTCGTCGGCGTCGGCACCGGTGACGAGGCGTTCGCTCCCGCACTGGTCCCCGATGGCGACGAACCCGCCGCCGAGGTCGTCTCGCGCCTGGCGGATCTCCCGCCGATGCCCGACGTCCCGCTTCCCGTCGAACTCTCGCCGGGCCGGACGATGGGCGTCGTCGGCGATCTCGCCGCCGCGCGCGCCGTGGCCCGGTCGCTCGTCGTCCAGATGGCCACCCACCACGGCCCGGCCGACCTGTCGATCGTGGTCGGCGCCGACCGTCCGTCGGTGTGGTCGTGGGCCCGATGGCTGCCCCACACCGCCGACCATGTCAGTGGGCGGCGAGGCGCAGGAGTGTTGGCCACCGACGACCTGGCGGCGGCGACCGAGGTGTTGGCCGAAGCAGGTGCTCGGACGTTGCTCGCGGTGCTCGACGGGACCGACCCGCTCCAGGGGCGAGCCACGGTCGGCCGCGTCCTCCTATCGGGCGACACCACCGCGGCAGTGGTCATCGTGCCCGACGAGCATCGACTCCCCGGTCGTTGCGACACGGTCGTTCGCGTCGACGAGTTCGGCCGGATCGCGGTGCTCGACCTGCGAGCCGCCGGTCCCGCCCGGCGGGGGCTGGCTTGGGGCCTCGGCCCGGAGGAGGCCGCCCACACAGCTCGCCGGATGGCTCGGCTCGACGACCCGGAGCTCCCGCTCGTCGGCGCCGGGGTGCCCGACGGCGCGGCGCTGGTTGCCCTGCTCGGTGTCCGGGGCGACGACCCGGCCGAGATCGAGGAGCGCTGGCGCCGCATCGACGACACGGCCGATCTCCGGATCCCGATCGGCGCCGATGCCGACGGTGCGGTGGTGCTCGATCTCGTCGCCGACGGTCCCCACGTCCTGGTCGGTGGCACGACCGGGTCGGGGAAGTCGGAGCTGCTGCGCTCGATGGTCGCCGCCCTCGCGGCCACCGCCGACCCGGCCCACGTGGCTGTGGTGCTCATCGACTACAAGGGCGGGGCGGCGTTCGACTGTTGTGCCGACCTTCCCCATGTGGCCGGTCTCGTCACCGACCTCGACGAGGACCTCGCCGCCAGGGCGATGCGCTGCCTCGAAGCCGAGTTGCGTCACCGCGAACGACGATTGCGGGCCGTCGGGGCCGACAGCCTCGCCGCGTTCCGCGGGATCGCAGCGGGGCGCGACGATCTCGAACCCCTGCCGAGGCTCGTCGTCGTGGTCGACGAGTTCGCGTCGCTCGTGGCCGATCTCCCCGATTTCGTGACCTCGCTGGTGGGCATCGCCCAACGAGGCCGGAGCCTCGGCGTCCACATGGTCCTCGCCACCCAAAGGCCGGCCGGGGTCGTCACCGACGACATCCGGGCCAACACGGGCTGCCGGGTCGCATTGCGGGTGACGGATCGCAACGACTCGATCGATGTGATCGATGCCCCCGACGCCGCCACCATCCTCCGCTCCCGTCCGGGTCGCGCCGTGGCCCGTTTCGGTCCGGGCGAACTCGTGCCGTTCCAGGCCGCTCAGATCACGGCCCGATCCGCGGACGTGTCGGGCATCCGGGTCGGGGGTGCGATCTCGGCGCCGGTCGACGACGGGGCCGCCTCCGACCTCGAGGGGTTGGTCGCCACGATCCAGGCGGCTCACCGAGCCCGTGGTGATCGGCGTCCACGTTCCCCGTGGCCACCGGCCCTCCCGGCGGTGCTCCGCCGCACCGACCAACCCCGTTCCGACTGGCTGCTGGTCGACGATCCGGACGCGCAGACCCAACGCCTCGACGGTTGGTCGCCCGACGACGGTCACCTCGTCGTGGTCGGCGGTCCGGGTACGGGTGCGACCTCCACGCTGGCGGCCGCGGCGTTGGCCGTCGTCGGCACCGATTCGCCGGATCGGCCCCACCTCCATGTCGTCGACCTCGACCGGGGGTCGCTCGGGTCGCTCGCCGGTCTTCCCGGAGCCGGCACGATCGTCGGTCCCGCCGAAGGAACGAGGAGGGGCCGACTCCTTCGTTGGCTCGACGACGAGGTGACCCGCCGCCGGGCCCTGTCAGCGAAAGACGCGGTCGTCCCTCGACTCCTCGTGGTCATCGACGATCTCGGTGGTCTCGCCCGCGCCCATGACCCGGTTCGGGAGGCCGTCGTGCACGAGCGGCTCGCCCGCGTGTGGGCCGACGGTCCGGGCGTGGGGGTGACCATGGCCGTGTCGGTGCGTCGCTCGGTCGACCTGCCACCGGCCCTGATGGCGACTGCGGGGACGGTGCTCGTACACCGGGTCGCCGACCAGTCCGACGCCCTCCGTTTCGGTGTGACCTCGTCGACCGAGCGGTTCCCGCCCGGTCGGGCGATCCGGGTCGGCGACGGTGCGCTGGTCCAGGTCATCGACGAACCGGGCACGCTGCCGGAGGCGGTCGCCGCTCGAGCGCAGGGGTCGGTGCCCAGTTCGCCCACGCCGCACGACGTGGGCGAATTGGGGGCCGACATCACGCCCGAGACGGCGACGCCGACGGTCACCGTCGACGGGTCGGGAGCCGAGTTGCGGGTGGCCGTGGGCGACCGAGACCTGACGTTGACGACCCTGCGCCTCCACCCCGGTGAGCACGCGCTCGTGCTGGGTCCGGCTCGTTCGGGTCGCACCACCACTCTGGTGACGATGGCACTCGCTGCCGGAGAAGCCGCGGTCGTCGTCGGTGAGGAGCTCGCCCGTCGCAGCGGGGTGCCGGCGGTGGCGCCCGAGATGCTCATGGCCGTGCTGGCCCGACGGGGCCCCACGCTCGTGCTGGTCGACGATGCGCTCGCGGTGAGCGACCCCGACGGCGCGCTCGCCCGCGTCGCCGCGGGCTCGGTGGCCGGCGTGCACCTGGTGGTCGCGGCCCGTCCGGACCGCTATCGATCGGCCTACGGACATTGGGGGTCGGAGATCAAGGGTTCGAGGCTGGGCCTGTTGTTGCGACCCGAGCCGCTCGACGGTGACCTTCTCGGCATGCCCTTCCCGGCTCGGCTCGATCTGCCGCCCTTGCCGGGGCGGGGCATGCTCGTGGCCGACGGACGGGCCGAGGTGGTCCAGGTGGTCCGCTCCGACGGTCAGTCGGCGTCGTAGCGCACGCCCAGCTCCGCCCGGATCGCGTCGAACCGGGCGAGAACCGATCGGCTGGTCGCCAGCGGCATGCGGGGGCTCTCGCGCTCGCCGGCGCGGAGACATCGGTGCACCTCGACCACCTGGTGTCGCAGCCCGGCCGGCTCCGACTCGAACGTCTCCGACCCACCCGCGCCCGTGACCGTCATGCGGTTGGTGGCATGGGCCGGTGCCGGGATCTCGATGCTGCCCGCGGTGCCTTCGACGCGGGCGGCCAGCGTGCCGGGGAGACGGAGTCCGGCGGTGAGTGCGGCGGTCGCGCCGTCGTCCCAGGCGCACAGCAGGGTGACCTCATCGTCGACCCCGGTGTCCGAGACGTGTCCGGCGACCTCGATGCGATCGGGCTCACCGAGCAGCCACCAGGCCAGGTTGAACGGGTAGATGCCGAGGTCGAGGAGCGCGCCGCCGCCCTTGGCGCGGTCCCACAGTCGGTGGCTCTCGTCCATGGGCAGCTGGAACGAGAAGTCGGCCGTGATCCGACGCACCTCACCGATGGCGCCGGCGTCGATGCGCTGCACCATCTCCACATGGGCGGGGTTGAAGCGCATCCACATCGCCTCCATGAGGAAGCGGTCGTTGCGGACGGATGCCTCGATCATGGCATCGGCCTCACGGGCATTGAGCGCCATGGGCTTCTCGACGAGCACGTGTTTCCCGGCGTCGAGGAACCTGCAGGCATGGGGCGCGTGCACCGGATGGATCCCCGCGACATAGACGACGTCGATCTCGGGATCGGCGGCGAGCGCCTCGTAGCTCGCGTGGGTGCGGGCGATGCCGTGCTCGGCGGCGAACGCTTCGGCCGAGGTTGCCGCCCGCGAGCCGACGGCCGTGATCTCGCCGTCGTCGAGCGCGGCGAAGTCCCGCACGAAGCTTGTCGCGATGCCGCCGGTGCCGGCGATACCCCATCGGATCGGACCCGTGACCGGTTCCATGTGCAGTCTCCCTCCATCGACGCTCCGCAGAGGCCACGATACGCAGGTGCGTTCCTCCTCGTCCTTTCCGCGCCGTCAGGCCGTCACCCGTCGCTTCACCCTCGGTGCCCCGCGAGACATCCGGGTGGCCGAGGACGGGTCCCGCGTGTTGTTCCTGCGTTCCTCGGGGTCCGAGGATCCGGTCAACTCCCTCTGGGCCTTCGACACCGCGTCGGGCACCGAGCGCGAGGTCGTCGACGCGAACTCGCTCGCTGCCGACGACGGTGATCTCCCGCCCGAGGAACGCGCCCGGCGGGAGCGGGCCCGCGAGTCGGGCGGAGGCATCGTCGCCTACGACGCGACACCGACGCTCGACGTGGCGGCCTTCGCCATCGGCGGCCAACTCGCCCGCGTCGACGTCGAATCCGGCGAGGTCGCGATGCTGCCGACGGCCGCAGGTGTCTTCGATCCTCGGCTCTCTCCCGACGGCCGCGACATCGCCTATGTGCGCGGCCCCGAGCTCCGTGCGGTGATCGACGGAGTCGACCGCAGCGTGATCACCGAGACCGGTGACACGGTGAGCTGGGGGTCCGCCGAGTTCGTCGCCGGTGAGGAAATGGGGCGAACCCGAGGGTTCTGGTGGTCCCCCGACGGTGGCCGGCTGCTCGTCGAGCGGGTCGACGTGTCCTCGGTCGAGCAATGGTGGATCTCCGCGCCGGTGACGCCCGCCCTGGCGCCCACGGCCATGCGGTATCCGGCCGCGGGCACGGCCAACGCCCGTGTGGATCTGGCCATCGTCGGCCTCGACGGTGGCCGGACCGACATCGACTGGTCGGCCGGCGGATGGGAGTACCTCGCCGATGCCCGTTGGGACGACGACGGCATCTGGCTGACCGTGCAGGACCGGAGCCAACGCACGACCGCCGTGGTGTTCGTCGACCCCGCCTCGGGCGCCGTCGAGGAGGTTCACCGGTTCGACGACGAGCACTGGACCGAACTCGTGCCAGGTGCCCCGACCCGCCACGGCGGCCGGCTCGTGACCGTGCAGGATGTCGGATCCGCCCGCCGGCTGTGTGTCGACGGTCAGCCGATCACCGACGACGCCGTGCAGGTGCGCCGCATCGTCGGGGTCGATGAGCGTGGGATCGTGATCACCGCCTCGCTCGAGCCGACCACAGTGCACCTCGCGCGGGTGAGCTGGTCGGGCGAGCCGGAATGGCTGACCGAGGAGCCGGGGGTCCACTCGATGGTGACCGGGGGCGACGTCGCAGTCGTGAGCAGCCGCAGCCTGGCCTTCGACCGGGCCAGGATCCGAGTCGAGCGGGCGGGCGACGCCATCGGCGAGTTGACCGACCACTCGGAGATCCCCGACGTGGCGTTGAACCTGCGGCTGGTGCGTCTCGGCGAGCGCGAGCTGGCCACTGCCCTCCTGTTGCCCGCCGACGCGGCCGACGACGCGAAACTCCCGGTGCTGCTCGATCCCTACGGCGGGCCCCACGCCCAACGGGTGCAGCAGGCCCGGTCGCTGTTCCACGCCTCGCAGTGGTTCGCCGATCAGGGATTCGCGGTGCTGGTGACCGACGGCCGGGGCACCCCCGGCCGGGGCCCGGCGTTCGAGCGGGAAGTGCGCGGCGATCTCGCCGCCCCCGTCCTCGAAGACCAGATCGAAGCGCTCCACGCGGCCGCGGCAGTCGAGCCGAGGCTCGATCTCGGGCGGGTCGCCATCCGGGGCTGGTCGTTCGGCGGGTATCTGGCCGCCCTGGCCGTGTTGCGGCGTCCCGACGTGTTCCATGCTGCAGTCGCCGGTGCGCCGGTCACCGACTGGCGGCTCTACGACACCCACTACACCGAGCGCTATCTCGGTCACCCCGACACCGAGCCCGAGAACTACGAGCGCAGCGATCTCACCCCCGACGTGGCCGCCCTCGGCGACGCGCCCCTCCCGCCTTTGCTCCTGATCCACGGACTCGCCGACGACAACGTGGTCGCTGCCCACACGTTGCAGCTCTCCCGCGCCCTGCTCGAGGCGGGCCGCCCGCACACGGTGCTTCCCCTGTCGGGCGTGACGCACATGACGCCACAGGAGGAGGTCGCGGAGAACCTCCTACTGGTGCAGCTCGCGTTCCTCCGCGAAGCTCTCGCCTGATCGAACCCCGAACGGAGGACCGGTGATGAGCGAGTTCGATGCCGAGCGGGCTGCTCGGCTCCACGACGGCCGGGCGTGGGACGACTTCTGCGACACGTTGAAGGCGGCCGGCCACATCGCCCTGCGCGAGACCTCCGACGGCAATGGGCAGGACCGCGTGGAGGGGTTCCGCTACATCATCCGGATGATCCTCATGGCGTCGTTCCGGGGCATCGAACGGACGACCCCGGGGATCGAGCCGTCGCGTATCGGGATCATCCCTCCGCCCCTGAGTGGCGGTATCGGGGTGCAGTCGCCCAACCAGGACCACATCGTGCAGCCGGTCGATCCCCGCTACCGCTATCGAATCACCGGGAACCCCGGCGACGCCTACACCCACCTCTCGGCTTGGAGTCCGCCGATCCCCGAGAACGTCGGCGCCTTCACCACGGGTGACGATCCCGAGAGCCATCTCGAGACGTTCAACCCGAACATGGCGCTCACCCCGCACACTGCGGAGTTGGCGGAGTTCGTCGCGTCGGACGGCACGGTCGATTTCGTGCTGTCGGTCGATCCGCCCGACGACGGCTCGGCGTGGATGTCGATGGCGCCGACCACCCGCGAGCTGATGGGCCGCGTCGTCTACGACGATCGGTCCACCCAGACCAAGCCCCGCCTGACCATCGAGTGCCTCGAAGAACACCCGCGGCCGCACACGCCCACGCCGGAGGACATGGCCACGCGCCTCGCCGTGAGCGGTCAGCTCGTGCTCGGGCTGCTGTCCGACTACGCCGGGTGGACCCGGGACCTGCTGACCCGGGAGAACCAGACCGAATTCACCCGGGAGTGGTACGAGCGCATCGGTGGTTCGCCCGACGATCGTCATTTCGAGTTCGGCTATTGGCGGGTTCCCGAGGGGATGGCGCTGGTCGTCGACTTCGAGGAGCCGACGACCCAGCACTGGAACTTCCAACTCTGCAACCACTGGATGGAGAACCTCGCCAACTACGCGACCGGCGAGGGCTACATCGACAAG
>Ga0055584_100005618_pt1 | contig 12293 bp, 8 predicted proteins | sample OSDHelmetaG_FD_58716 | JGI IMG/M metagenome (GOLD analysis project Ga0055584, IMG submission 58716) | Pelagic marine sediment microbial communities from the LTER site Helgoland, North Sea, for post-phytoplankton bloom and carbon turnover... | ecosystem: Environmental > Aquatic > Marine >... | reverse complement strand
CAGGCCCCACCCGAGATGGACTGGGTCGGACTCTCCGAGACCGCGGCCGTACGCCCAACCAACGAATTGGACGGAGAGCCCAACCACGTGATGGCCCGCTTGATCCTGGACAAGACCAGGGTCAAGCCAGGCGAGACCGTGCGATTGGGTGTGCACTTAGAGCACGACCCCGAGTGGCACACCTACTGGCGCGCCCCGGGCGAGGTCGGCAAGCCCACCTTTATTGACTGGACCCTACCCACTGGCTTTGAGGCGACCCCCTTCAAGTACCCCGTGCCGGACTACTTCGAGCTCTCGGGAATCAAGTCCTATGGGTACGACACCGAAGCCTTCTTCTTCTCCGAAGTAACGGTCCCAACCGGTCTGAACGTGGGTGACGTTGTGGACTTGGCCGCCCAAGTGGAGTGGCTGGTCTGCAAAACCCAGTGCATTCCAGGCGGTGTCGAGCTGAGCACAACAGTGGTCATTGGAGAAGGTGAGCCCACCCCCTGGGCACCCGTCTTTGACGCTTGGGCAACGCGCCACCCTGTGCGGGACATCGAGGTGCCCGGCATCGGCGTAGAGGCCATCTTGTCCCAAGACAAGCTGCGCTTTGACGATGAGTTCCAGATCGCCATCGTGCTGACCTCCACCGACGGCAGCACCCTGGAATTGCCGTCGGAAGGCGAGAGCACCTGGCCAGGCTTTACGCCCATCTACACCGATGGCGCCTGGATGATCATGGACGGCCCCGCGGTGGAGACCCTGCCCAGTGGCCAGATCAAGATGACCCTGAGCGGCTTTGCTCTGGAGTCCATGGACGGCGCCCTGCACCCTCCCAGCGAGTGGGGCGGACTGGTCCAGTTCCAAAAGGACGGCCAGTGGACCCGAATGGAGATCGTGCGGGAGATTTCTTGGGCCGAGCGTGATTCCACTATCGCAACCTCCACCAGTCCCTGGATCACCGGCGAAGGCATGGACCTGTTCGCCGAGGATGCAGACGCTCCAGCCGAAGCGCCAGCCGACGAACGCAGCTTTCTAGGCATGCTGGGCTTGGCCTTTCTCGGCGGCATCATCCTCAACATCATGCCCTGCGTGCTGCCGGTCATCACCCTCAAGCTCTACGGCTTGGTCGAGCAGGTTGAGATCACAAACCAGGAGCGCCAAAAGGCAGGCACGTTTTACACATTGGGCATCGTCGCCAGCTTCGTCGCTCTGGGTGCCGCGGTCATCGTGATGCGGCAGGTGATTGGCTACGATGTGGGCTGGGGCTTTCAGTTCCAATACCCACCCTACGTCATCGGCCTGGGCACCATCGTCTTTGTCTTTGGCCTGAGCCTCTTTGGGGTCTTTGAGATCCCCGCCTTTGGCGAGACCCAGATGTCCAACGCCTCCGACAAGGAAGGGGCCATGGGCTACTTCCTAACCGGCGCCTTTGCGACTCTGTTGGCCACACCCTGCAGCGCCCCTTTCCTGGGCACCGGCATGGGTTTTGCCTTCTCCCTGCCCAGCTGGGGCATTCTGCTCTTCTTCGCAGTCGCTGGACTGGGCCTGGCATTCCCTTTCGCTCTGGTTGCCTTTGTCCCAGCGCTCTACCGATTCCTGCCCCAACCCGGCGCATGGATGGAGACCGCCAAGCAGTTCTTGGGCTTTACTCTGATGGGCACGACCGTATGGCTGGTCAGCGTGGTCGCTGGACAGACCGGCATCGACGGCGCCATTGGGTTCGTCGCCTTCCTCACCGTGGTGGGCATGGCCGCGTGGATCCAAGGCCGCTGGGGTGGCTTGGCCGACCCGCGCAAGAACCAGATGATCGCCTTTGTCGCCGCCCTGGCGCTCTCTGCGGTCGGTGGCTGGTACTTCCTTAAGGTGGACCCGCCCCCCGAGTCCGACTGCGCGACCGAGACCGCCGCCTTCGACGACCTGGACTTTACCCAGGACATTCCCTGGCAGGAGTTCTCCGAGCCGGCCGTGGCCAGCTTGGCCGGCCAGGTGGTGTTCATTGACTTCACCGCGGACTGGTGCCTGACCTGCAAGGTGAACGAGAAGACCGTTCTCAACACCGAGTCCGTGCGCGGCTACATGGCGGCGAACGGCGTCATGCCTCTCAAGGCCGACTGGACCAACCGGAACCAGGTCATCACCCAGTGGCTGCAGCGATACGGCAAGGCCGGCGTGCCCTTTTACTTGGTTATTCCAGCGGATCCGGGCGCCGAGCCCATCGCCCTCCCCGAGGTCATCACACCCAACACGGTGATCGATGCCTTGAAGCAGGCCAAGGGCTGAACGGCGCGATAGAGCGTCCGTCTCATGTCGATGAAGATCTACCAAGGCTCCGAGAGCTTCCCTGTCAATGCCCGCCCGGTGCTCACCATCGGGAACTTTGACGGGGTGCACTTGGGCCACCAGCAACTCTTAGGCGCCCTGGTCGAGCGTGCCAAAGAGCTCGACCGTCCGGCTGCGGTCTACACCTTCGAGCCCGCGCCCCGCCGAGTGCTTCAGCCCGAGTCCTGCCCTCCACGCATCCTCAGCATCGCGCGCAAGCTAGCGCTTCTGGAAGAGATCGGGGTCCAGCAAGTCATCTTGGAGGCCTTTACCCTGGACCTCGGCAGCAAATCGGCAGCCTGGTTCGCCGACGAGGTCATCGGACGCCGCCTGCACCCCGCCGAGATGGTGGTGGGCTACGACTTTCGATACGGCCACAAGCGCAGCGGCGACGTAAATACCCTCCGCGCCCAGTTTCCTGAGCTGCCGGTCAGCGCGGTCACCCCACTGATTGGAGACCAGGAGCGCATCGTCTCCAGCTCCGCCATCCGCGTCGCAGTAGCCGAGGGCCGCGTGGCGCATGCCGGCAGCTTTCTGGGTCGCCCCTACCGCCTGAGTGGGACCGTTATCCCAGGGGACAAGCGCGGCCGTACGTTGGGCTTCGCCACCGCCAACCTGCAACCTGAGCAGGAGCTGATTCCGGCCCTGGGGGTTTATGCGGTCCTGGCCGGCGTCACTGGCCAAGCCAAAGTGCCAGCGGTCGCCAACCTGGGGGTGCGTCCCACCTTCGACCGCAAGGGCGTTGTCTTAGAGGTGCACCTTCTAGACAGCAGCCCGGACCTTTACGGAGCCCAGCTCGAGGTGGACTTTGTCGACCACCTGCGTCCTGAGAAGCGCTTTGAGAGCCGCCAGGCCCTGCAGAGCCAGATTGCACTGGACATCCAGGCCGCACGCCGGACACTGGACTTAGAGACACCGGGCCCAAAGAAACTGGGCGCAAGCCCAAGCACCCCAAGCGCGTGATCTCCGGGCACACCCGCGTCTTTGGGCTGCTGGGCCACCCAGTCCGCCACTCTCTCTCGCCAGAGATGCACAGCACGCTGCTTCGGGAGCTGGGCATTGATGGGGTCTACGTAGCCTTTGACGTGGACCCCAACCGGGCACACCTGGTTGGCCAGGCCATCCGAACCTTGGACCTGGTGGGAGTGAACCTGACGGTGCCCTTCAAGACCGCGATTCTGCCCCAGCTGGACCACCTGACTCGGGCGGCCAAGGAGGCCGGCGCGGTCAACGTCGTTACCCAGCTCGAGGGCACCTTGAGCGGCACGAACACCGACGGGATCGGCCTGTACCGCGCCTTGCAAGAGGAGCATGACTTTCAGGCCCAGGGCAGCACCTGCGTCATCTTGGGCGCCGGCGGCGCCGCCCGGGCCATCGCGGCTCACCTGGCCTCAGAGGGAGCGGACCGCATCGAGCTGCACAACCGGAGCCCGGCCCGCGCGCAAGAATCCTGTGACCACTTGGCAGGCTTCTACCCGCACACCACCTTCCAGCCCTGTCCCTTGGGCACGCTCCCTTCTTGCGAGCTGGTGGTCAACGCCCTGGGCGGAGGCGCCGAAGCCACCGTCTCCAAGATCGATCTCTCGCCCTTGCCGGCCCACGCCATCTGGTGCGATATCAACTACTGGATGAAATCCCCCCCCCAACTGGCTGCCTGCGCCGCGCGGGGCCTGCGAATCAGCACTGGACTGGGCATGCTTATTCACCAAGGAGCCCTGAGCTTCGAGCTATTTACCGGCCATCCTGTGGACCCCGCTCGCATCCGAGCCTTCCTGACAAGGTAAACTCCACCCGTGCCCATCACCCTCCTGAGCATTGTACTCTTGGCTGCCAGCGCCCTGGCGGTATTTTTCGCAGTATACTCCCTTATTCCGTCGGATGAACCCGCATTATCCAGCTACTCCGGCATGGGGTTGGAAGGGGTCGAGGCGGATCATGTCTCGCCGGTGGTCAGCGCCCTGCGCCCGGTGTTCACCTTGCTCACCCCAACGGTGCGCTGGATCAATGCCGAACGATACCGTGCCTGGATCGAGCGAAAGCTTGTCACCGCAGGCATGGCAGGCGCTCTGACCACCGATGAGTTCTTTGGTTACAAAATCATCATGTCAGTGGCCTTTTGGGGATTGTTCATTGGGCTCTTCGCCCAAGTGGTTGTGGGCTGGGACCCGAGCATCGCCGCCACCATTGTGGTCTTGATCATCGGCAGCTTCTTCCCAGATGCTTGGCTTACCGGCCAAGTCCAAGAGCGACAAAACAAGATCCTCAAGGCACTGCCCTATGTGATGGACCTGCTCACCCTCTCGGTCGAAGCCGGTCTCGACTTTGTCTCCGGCATCCACAAGGTCTGCGAAAAGTCCATCAGCGGCCCATTGGTCGACGAACTCTCTTTCTTCTTGGGGGAGCTCCAGGTAGGCGCAACCCGCCAGCAGGCCCTGCGAAACCTGGCTTTGCGGGTAGATATGAAAGAGATGCGCAGCTTCTCTGCCATGCTCATTCAGGCAGACGTGCTCGGGGCCAGCGTGGGCCCCATCCTGCGCGCTCAGTCTGATCTGATGCGAACCGCTCGCTTCCAGCGCGCCGAGCGCGAGGGCGCCTACGCTGCCCAGAAGATTCTGTTTCCCCTCATCTTCTGCATCATGCCGGCCGTTTTCATCGTCATCTTCGGCCCCATCGCCTTGAACTTCCTTTACGGCGACCAGACCATCGGGATTTGATGGACCTTCTCCGTGTGTGCAATACCGCCACAGGCTCGGTCTTGGCAGAGCGCGCCTGGCACGCCAAGGGGCCCCTCGAGCGCATGCGAGGTCTGCTTGGTCGCACCCTGGACCCCGGCCAAGGCATGGTGATCGAGCCCTGCAGCTCGGTGCACACCTTTTTTATGGCCGTGCCCCTCGATCTGCTCTTCGTAGACGCCGAACACCGGGTTCTTCGTGCCATTCCCACTCTTCTCCCTTGGCGCCTCTCCCCCTTCATACGCGGCGCGCGCTACGTGGTTGAGCTGCCAGCGGGAGCGGCAGAGGGTACCCTTGCCGGCCACTGCTTGGCACTGGAGCCTGCATGAGTCACCGCCTGCGCATTCTGGAAGGCCCCCGCGCCGGCGAGATCTTGACCCTACAGGACGGCGAGTCCGTAGCAGGCCGCGAACCGGACTGCGCCATCTACCTGCCATCGCGCCGGGTTAGTCGCAAACATTGCAGCTTCACCCTATCCAATGGCCGATGCGTCGCCAGGGATTTGGGGAGCGCCAACGGCATGCTCATCAACGGGCACACCATGGAGGCGTGCGAGCTGATTCCTGGCACCCACCTGCAGATGGGCGACGCACTGATGGTCTACGAGGAAGGGCCAGTCGAGACCGCGCGCCCCCTGAGCGATGACCCAAGCGACCCCACGATGGAGTCCATGGGGCAACCATCCGGATTTGCTGTTTTAGGATCCGGCCCCACCGCTATGGGCTCTGAGCCACCCATGGGCGGCTTTGGCGGTGGCCCACCACCCGCAGCCTACCCAGAGCCACCAGCCACTGAGCCCTACCAGGAGCCTGCGCGCGATCCGGTCCACGAGCCTGTTGCCCGCTCCGAGCCAGCTCCCTTCGCAGAGTCACCGCCGAGCGCCGAGCCCATGCCCTTTGGCGCACCGCCCGCGGGTGGCTTTGGTGCCCCTGGGCCCGGACCGGGCTTCGGTGCGGGCGTGCACATTTCAGAAGGTTCCGCCCCGCTGGCGCCTGAGTCTGCGCCCAGCGGTGGTTTTTTCTACACCAAGACCCCCTTTATGCTCCGGGTCGTAGCCCTCTTCGCCTTCTTAGGTCTGGTCCTGTTCTGCGGACCTGGAGGCGGCTTTTTATCCCTGGGCATGGCGGGCTCCGAGGGGTTGGAGGCCATGAGCATTGAGCGTGGCGTGGCCCTGGCGGAGAGCTTGGGCAACAGGAACGCTGAGAGCTTGAGCAAGCGCGGCTTGGACTATGAGCTGGGCATGGCTGAGCGCCTACCAGAAGTTGGCCTGGCCTACATCTTGGATGCCAAGGGCTCCGTCGTGGCCCCCATCAACTTGGCGGCCAAGACCCTGGGCGAAGACCCCCTCTACCTCAGCGCCAAAAAGGAACGCCGTGAGGCGGTCCAGCCCGGCGATAAAGGCATGACCCGCATTCTTGTGCCTATCAAGGGCGCCCCTGCCCCAGACGCGCCAAAGAGCACGGTGCTCGGCTACGCCTACCTGGAATACAACGCCAAGCTCGCCGCCGACACAGTGGCTAAGCCCATCACCCGAGTGGGAATCAGCCTCCTTCTCCTCCTCTTCACTCTGGCTGCCGGTGTGGCTGGTGTGTGGGCCCTGGCCGACAGGCCTCTCGCAAAGCTCCGAGACGAGGCCGAGCTGGCCATCAAGGGCCACAGCCCCAACCTGACATCCCCGGTGAAGTGGCACTCCTTAGAGGCGCTGGCACACACAACGAACCGGGCCCTGGCCAGAGCGGCGGGCATGCCCGATCCCTCTCCTGCCCCGGAACCCGTCGTGGAACGCGTCGTGGAGAGGGTCGTCGAAGCGGACGGACGACTGCCCACAATGTTCATCGCGTGCACCTTTCCTGTGGTGCTCCTGGACGCTCAGGGATGCGTGAGCGATGCCAACGACTGGGGGCAGCACCTGCTCGGCCAGGCCGTAGAAGGCCTGCGCGGTCAGCCCCTCGTAGCGCTTGTCAGCCCTCCTGCTCGGGAAAGACTGGAGATCCTCTGGCAAGGCATCTCCACAGGACAGGAACCTGTACTGGCAGACAACATCGACTTTGGCGAGGGCCCCAGGCCCTGTACCCTTGCGGCAGGACCTGGCCTGAGCCACGCGGTCCTGGTGATCCAATGACTCGGACGGTGACTCCATGAAGAGCGTGCCCACCCTGGTGTGCAGCGCGGGCCCCTTACAAGGTCACCGCGCCGAGGTCACCAGCGCCGGTCTGCGTATTGGCCGAGACGCGTCCTGCGAGGTCCATGTACAAGACCCCGACGTGAGCCGTTCTCACGCCCGCGTCATCCTTCACAAAGGATCGGTCTGGGTACAAGATGCCGGCAGCCGAAACGGCGTGTTTGTCAACGACAAACGGGTGGATGACAACAAATCCATCGGCCCCGGCGACGTGATCAGCATCGGTCCGCACCGCTTCAAGCTGGAGATGGTGGACTACGAAAACGACCCCAGCATCTCCGTGCACCTCGACTCTTTGCAAGAGACCAAGACAGGCTGGAAGATTTGGCCTTTTGCCCTGCTCGTTCTTCTCTTAGGTGGCGGCATCGCTGTGGTCTCCCTTGGAATTGGCTCCGGTACAGCGTCCCGGGGCAGCACGGATCCCGGCAAGTACACCCTGACCGCGGCCCTGCAGTCCGAGCTTGCAGAGCCGGGGCCCGATGGTGAGGGGTCGACCAAACCTCTCTCAGACAACGCCGTGGATCCACGGTCTGATTGGCCAGACCCACCAGAGGGGGCCTCTCTCACGGAGCTCGTCGAGCAGGGCCATGCTCACTACCAGGCCGGCCGCCAGCAAGATGCCTTGGCCCAATACCAGATGGCTCTAAAGCTCGACAGCAGCTGTGAGATCTGCGAGGTGCGCATCGAGCGCCTCAACAACGAGATCGCTGAGTCCATTAAGGAGAACTTTGACAACGGCCTTCGCTACTACAACAGCCTGAAGTATCCCCAAGCGATCAACGCCTGGGAGACGGTGCTGATGTTAGAGCCAGATCCCGAAGCGCCAGTCCACAAGCAGACCTTGGAGTACTTGGCCCAGGCCAAGGAAAAGCGGGACAAACAGTTCTGATTCGGGCACAGAGCAACCCGACTTAAAACATGCTGTTAAGATAATCTCATGAGTGTGGCGCTGGAGCTGTTGGTCAAGCAGGAAGGACACCCAGACCGCAGGGTGCCCCTATCACCGGGCGTTGTGGTTCTCGGGAGATCCGAGGATGTAGACCTCTGCCTGTCCGACATTGGTGTCTCAAGACGCCACGCCCGCATCATCACTGACGAGCACGGCGTGACCTACGAGGACCTGAACTCCGGCAACGGAAGCTGGTTCATGGGCAAGCGCGTACGCACTCAGAGCTTGGCAGCCGGTGACGTGCTGGTGCTCGAACCTTTTCACCTGCACTTCATAGAGCCCCTGCAGCCCGTGCGGAACGCGCCGATTCTCAAGCAGGTAGTCGCGACAGATCCCGGTGCTCTTGCGGCCGAGTTCCAAGTGCTGACAGGCCACAATCCCAGCCCGGGAACCCGCTTTGAAATCCCCACCACGGGCCTGAGCATTGGTCGTTCCGAGCGAGAGGATGTGACCCTGGCCGACGCATCGGCGAGTCGGCACCACGCCGAAGTTATCCAACGGGGTGGAGAGCACATCCTTCGGGATCCCGGCTCTGCCAACGGGCTGTACGTCAACGATGAGCGCGTCTCAGAGCACACCCTGCGTCACGGCGACGTGGTCAAGATTGGGGATACCGAGCTGCGCTTTGTCTCCACGATTGCATCGCCACTTCAGGCCGCACCCGTGCCTCCACCCGTGCAAGACTACTCTGACCGCACAGAGGCCTTCGACAGAGACTTGGCCGCCCGCCTGCTCGCTGAAGAAGACGCCCAGGCCGAAGCAGAGGAGGCCCAGGCCGCCGAGCAGGCACGCGCACAAGAGCTGGCCCAACGCCAAGAAGACCAGCGCCAAGAGGACCAGCGCCAAGAAGCACCGTCCGCGCCCCCTCCCTTCGCCGGCTTGGGCTCCCCGTCACAGGGAGCCGACATGGGCGTCCCTCCCCTGTCGGCTCCAGGCTTTGGCGCGCCCGCAGGTGGCTTTGGTGCCCCCACTCCCGCTACCGCTACCGCTGCTCCGGACGCACCCGCCTTTGGCGGCGCAGCCGGCGGACTGGGCGGAGCGACCCCTGCGCTCGGAAAAGACGAGCGCGGCTTCTTCTCCAAGCCCATCAACCTGGCCTCGGTGGGCTTGATGGGCTTGACCGCACTCGCCGTGGTCGGCAAAAACGTGATGGACAGCATAGGAAATGCGCCTGGCACCGGCGAGGTGACCAACACGGCCCTAAGCGCCGCCAACCTGGACCTGAGTGGTGCAGACGCCGCGTTGGTCGAGGAGCTCATGGAAGAGGGCATGGAGCGGTTCACTGCCGAGGACTACGCTGGTGCCAGTGCCAAGTTCTTACGCGTGCTGCAGCTGGACCCCGGGCATCCCGACGCCGAACGCATGGGCTACATCTCCGTGGAGTTCATCACCATCCAAGCCTTACAGGCCGGACTACAGCGAAAAGCCAGCTCTGATGTGGATCGCGCTCAAGCCAAGGTGGCCGCACTGACCCAAGCCGAGGAAGCTTTGCGGGGCCAGGGCAGCATTCGTGCCGCCCAAAAGACCGTACGCAGCGCGCTGAACCTGAATCCTCAGGACGAGGAGCTCGAGACCGCCGAAGAGCGCCTCAGCCGCAAGGCTGGCGCTGCACAAATGGCCGCAAAAGAACGCCGAACGGAGGTGCTGGTCGAGGATCTGAGCGGGGCCTTCAGCACAGCTCAAGCTGCACTGGACTCTGGAAAGTACACAGACGCGGTCAAGGGTTTTAACGCCATCCTTGCCAAGGACCCAGATGGCCAGACCCCCTACGCCGCAAAAGCCAAGGCCGGACTAAGTCAGGCACGGAGTGCCCAAAAGGACTTGGCCGAGGGCCCCTACAACAAAGGAGTCTCCGCGATGGATCGTGGGGACGTGCTTGGCGCCCGCCGCCACTTGCAAGAAGCCCTGCGATACGACCCCACCCACTCCCGCGCCAGCGCGAAGCTCTCCGAGCTCAACAGCGGGCTCCAGCGCAAGGCCATGAACAAGTTCCAGGAGGGCAAGGTCTACGAAAAAGCGAACCAAATGGACAAAGCTTTGTCTTCCTACAGCGAGTGCCAAAGACTCTTGGGAGACCGAAGCACCGACCTCCACAAGTCCGCACAGGCCCGCATCGATGCTCTCCTTCAGTAGCCTTCTTCTACTCCTGGCCTGCGCTCACCGGGCCGGGCCAGAGCTACCGCCTCCTGCCGCTGGCCAAGAGCAGTCCCTACAAGACCCAGTCGCGGTACTGCAGCAAGCGACCCAGAGCGACAAGGTGGTGCTTCGCATGGCCGCCCTGAGCGCGCTGATCGAGCTGAGTCCAGAGCCCGCCGGCGGAGCCTACGGGGCCATGGGTCTGGCCGACAGCAACCCCTATGTTCAGCGGGCAGCAGTAGATGCCTTGGCGGCACGCTTGCCAGAGACCGCCTCCTTGGAGCACCTCCGCGCTTTCTGCTACCGCAGCGATGTAGACCCCTTCGTTCGCGGCCATGCCGGTGTTCACCTGGCGCTGGCCGGCGAGCAACTTCCAAAGCACTTCACCCAAGCGCTCTCCAAGGAGCGCGCACACTGGAAGCGCGTTCCGCTGGCCCTCCCCGCGGCCATGATGGGAGATGCCCAAGCCCTGGAGAGCCTTCAACAGGACCTGCGCCGCGGCGACTTGCCCATGGAACTCACCCTGTTCCAGGACATCGGCCGAAGCGGTCTACTGGTCCTGGCCCCAGCCCTGCTGGAGGGTCTGCCACTGATGGAGGAGGACCTGTACATTCCGGTCGCCGCCGCCTTGCTCGAGCTCGGAGACCGAAAGGGTGAGAGCCTGCTCAAAGATGCCTTGGACGACCAGGACTTGGTGCGTCGCTTAGAGGCCGTGGACGCCCTGGCCAAGGTGCACACGCCCCAGGCAAGCGCTCTGCTGAACCGCAGCGGTGGCCCACCGGCGGTCAAAGACTACGCCAACTTAGTCTTGGTGGAGCGAGGCGAGGGCGACATTAAGAGAGCCGTTGCGTCAATCAGCAACGCAGACCGCGAGATCAGGATGCAGGCCGCCTGGGCCCTGGGCGGATTTCTGAGCGGCCAGACCACCGGTCGCACCCGCAGGCAGGCTCACGCAGCGCTGTTGGGCGCCCTGCAGGACCTAGAGCCTGTCGTAGTCAGCCAAGCTGTGGCGTCCTTGGGTCAGGCCGGCAATAGCGAAGATTCAAGGGCGATCTCTCCCTTCTTAGATGCAGAGAGCGGCGCGCTGCAGGTCCGAACGGCACACGCCCTGCTCAGCCTAGATCCCAGCCCGCTGCAGCCCAGGGTGGGCGCCATGGAGATCCAAGCGCCATAACCTTGGCACAGCGGCTGCAAAACCGAAGAGCACAGGCCCCTTATCAAAGGCGCCGGTCTTTGGTTAGGCCTTCCTGCTTCGCTGCAAGGGCTGGGATGGACGCCGTTGGAGTGCCTATGTGGCCCTGGGCACCACCTTCTTCTCCCTGACCACCATCGCCCACGTCCAGCTGCTATGCGGAGTCTTCCCCAAGCCTCCTGGAAGCCTCAAGGAGCGGGTCAATGCGCTGCGGCCAGCCCGGGAGTGCGTGGCCCAGAAGACGCGCATCCTGGGGCCTGGGCCCCATTGACTTGACCTTGGATACGCCAAGCACCCGGTCTGCGGGAAGGCCCATCTTGACAGCCAGAGCGCGGGAAAAGTCAGCCCAAGTGGTCTGCTCCCCTCCAACCGCATGGGTGACACCTTTCGGCAGTGTCATCAGGTAAGCGGCCAGGTCATCGGCCCAAGTTGGCTGAACCGGCCAGCTCTCCAAGGCCTGAACGGGGCCTGCAGCGAGCAGCTCGGGCAGGCGCGAGGGGAAGTTCGTGCCCCCGGGTCCAAAGAGCCACCCTGTGCGCACGACATGGCCCCCGTGAGCCAGCACCGCATCCTCCGCTGCCGCCTTTTGAACCCCGTAGCGCAGGCAGGGACAGCGAGGGCTGCTCGGGCTGTGGGGACCCGGACCATCAAAGACGTAGTTGGACGAGACCAACCATGTTGGGACCCGAGCAGCCAATGTCTCCGCCGCAGTCACATTCACGGCCCAGTGCTCCGGACCACAGGCGTCCACGTGGGTAAAGGCGGCACAGTGGATCACGGCACGTGGGCGGTGGGTCC
>Ga0055584_100005617_pt1 | contig 12295 bp, 15 predicted proteins | sample OSDHelmetaG_FD_58716 | JGI IMG/M metagenome (GOLD analysis project Ga0055584, IMG submission 58716) | Pelagic marine sediment microbial communities from the LTER site Helgoland, North Sea, for post-phytoplankton bloom and carbon turnover... | ecosystem: Environmental > Aquatic > Marine >... | reverse complement strand
GCCGCAGCACCGTAGGCCGCAGCACCGTAATTGGAGAATCATATGACGCCTGAACAAATCCTAGCTTATCCTTCACGGGTACTGACGCAGGCACAAAGGCAGCAGTATTTTGAGCACGGGTATGTGGGCGTACAAGAGTTGGTGCCTGCGGACATCTTAGCCAAGCTGCAAGCGGTAACGCGCGATTTTGTTAAACAAAGTTGTGCTGTTTCTCGCTCAGACGAGAGCTTCGATATAGGCCCCGGACACGGGCCAAACAATCCAGTGCTTCGGCGCTTGAAGAGTCCCGACGAGCAAAGCCAGGTCTATTGGAATTTTGCTACCGGTTTGATGGCCGATATTGCCGCTGACCTAGTCGGACCCAACGTCACTTTCCACCATTCCAAGCTGAACTTTAAGTGGTTCGATGAGAGTGACACGGTCAAGTGGCATCAAGACATTCAGTTCTTCCCACATACCAATTACAACGTATTGACCATCGGTTGCTACCTAAGCGATACAGACATGATCAATGGGCCCTTAGCAGTGCTACGCGATTCACACCAAGACGACCTGTTTGACCAATACGACGAACATGGCGAGTGGACTGGGATGTTGTCGGATGCTGATGCTGCAACACTTGACGAGAGTCGCATCGAATACTTAATGGGTGGCGCCGGATCTATCACCGTACACAACGCGCGCACGCTGCATTTCTCGCCGTCTTCGAAATCTCCGATCCCACGTCCATTGCTACTGAACTGTTACACCTCTGCTGACGCCAAAGCATATACAGCGCATCCACAACCAACTTCGCACACCTACGCCATCGTTCGCGGTGAACCAGCGCAGTGGGCGCAGCACGATCCGCGGCCGTGCCAACTACCGCCAGACTGGTCCCACGGCTATACATCTATTTATGCGGCGCAAGCAGGCGAAGACGAGACCCGCGCCTAAGGGCTCAGAATTCGGCAACTATTGGCTGAATTCCGACGCACGCTCTTTAATCAAGGAGAGTACGAATGCAAATTGGTGTTGCGATGTTTTGCACCGACTACGCCATCCCGGCGGTGGAACTTGCTCGAGCGCTCGAACAACGTGGCTTCGATTCTTTTTGGGCGCCAGAGCACAGCCACATCCCAGTCACGCGCGGCTCACCGTTTCCGCAAGGTGGGACGCTACCGCGTAAGTACTTCGATGTGATGGATCCATTCGTCAGCTTGACCGCCGCGGCGGTGGCCACAACAACGCTCAAAATCGCCACCGGAATTTGCATCGTGCCACAGCGCGATCCGATCCAAACGGCGAAAACCGTGGCCAGCCTTGACCAAGTCTCTAAGGGCCGCTTCATCTTCGGAATAGGGCCCGGTTGGAACGCGGATGAGATGGCCAATCACGGTACTGAGTTTCGCTTACGCAATAAGATCATGCGGGAACGTGTCGCAGCGATGCGCGCTATTTGGAGCGATGACACCGCGCAATACTCTGGCGATACGGTGAAATTTGGTCCGATGCAAACGTGGCCCAAACCAATTCAGCGTCCCTACCCACCGGTGTTCGTTGGCGGCGGCGTTCCCTTTGGTGCCCGGCGCGCGCTCGCGTATGGCGACGGATGGGTACCGCACGCGCTACGTCCAGAGTATCGCCTGCTCGATCGCCTGTCCGAGTTTCGCGACATGGCGAGCGCCGCCGGCCGCTCTATTCCGATCACCGCGTTTGGCGCGGAGCATCAACCCGACGCATGGCTTGAATACAAAAACGCCGGTATTGATCGAATCGTGTTGAGCATTGATTCACTACCGACCCGCGAAGCCATGGCGAAGCTGGATGGCTGGGCTAAACATGTTGGTGCTATCGCGAAATGACTGATTACGCCATCCAGCATTAACGCCACCGCAAACAAGCCATTAACGCTAGTGCTGTCTGTACGCGACCGAGACCGAAGCCGCCACAAGCCAGCAACGGCCTGAAATAATGCCCCTTAGCCTGCGAGCTCAACAAGTTCGCGACATTTCGCCGCGATGTTGCTGGCGCTCATACCGTAGTGCTCACGTACAGTTGCTGTAGGCCCAACAATTGCGAACTCATCAGGCATGCCAACAAAGCGCATGCGCGTCGGACAGTGTTCTGACAGTAACTCTGCAACTGCACCGCCGAGCCCGCCAATTACGTGGTGCTCTTCAGCTGTGACAATACCGGCGCAGGCCTGCGCTGCGGCCAGCACGGTTTCGTTATCAAGCGGTTTAATCGTGTGCATATTGATGACACGCACGCTAATTCCAGCGCTTTCCAAGTCCTCAGCAGCGGCGAGCGCATCTGCAACCAGCGCGCCGCACGCGATCACGGCAACATCGTTGCCGCAACGCAAGACATCTGCTTTGCCAATAGTCGGCGTCGCATCAACGCTGGTTACAGCTTGCTCCTCGTAGCGCCCGCCCAGGCGGATATAAGAAGGCCCATCAAGCGACACCGTTGCGTGCGTCAGATGCCAAGCTTCAATCGCATCCGCAGGCACCAATACCGTCATGTTGGGAAAACTGCGCATCAGCGCAATATCCTCGATCGCATGGTGGGTTCCACCAGACACGGCCAGTGTGATGCCGGAGCAAGCGGCACCAATAACCACACGCTGATTCGCGTAAGCAACATCATTGCGCAATTGCTCCATAGAGCGCGCGGTAATGAATGGCGCGTAACCACACACGAACGCACGCATGCCAGTGGTCGCTAAGCCACTTGCCATACCCATAGCGTTTTGTTCGGCGATTCCAGCTTCTATCACGCGCTCGGGACTGCGTGCCTGCATTTCTCGCAGCCCTAGCAAGTCCAAGGTATCCGCTGAAATTGCCACGACCCGCGGGTCGTCTTCGGACATTGCCGTGACCGCCAGACCGAACGACAAGCGCGATTGATTCTGCGCCTTGGCGACCCATTGATCGGACTTATCTACGCCACTCACGAGGGCTCTCCCAGCTCTGCTAGAGCTTTGCGGTATACGTCGTCGGGAACTGCATTGCTGTGCCAAAGGTGGGTGTCTTCAGAAAAACTGACGCCTTTGCCTTTAACGGTATGGGCAATGATTATCGACGGCTGATCGCTTGCATACGGCAGATCATCCAAGGCACAGACAATTTGGTCCATATCGTGGCCATCTATCTCGCGCACCAGCCAACCAAAAGCACGCCATTTGTCGGCTATCGGTTCCAACGACAACATCTCAGCGGTGTGGCCGCTTTGTTGAACTTTGTTGTAATCGAGGATGGCGGTCAGATTGGAAACTTTTTGATGGGCGCCCGACATCGCCGCCTCCCAATTGGAGCCCTCTTGCAGCTCGCCATCACCAAGCATCACCAGGACGCGGAAGTCTTTACCTTGAAGACGCGCACCAAGCGCCATCCCAAGCCCGACCGACAAGCCATGCCCTAAGCCACCGGTGCTCATCTCGACACCGTCGAGTTTTATGTCGGGATGCATTCCGAAAAGCGATTGGAAGCCATAGAACTGGTCCAGCAAGGCATCGTCAACAATGCCAGCCTGGGCAAGCACCGCGCCAAGTGCTGCGTTAGCGTGCCCTTTGGACAGCACGAATCGATCTCGGTCGGGCCAATCTGGCTCCGCCGGACGCAGGCGCATGTGGTGGAAGTAGAGCGCAGACAAAATATCCGCTGCCGACAACGAGCCACCCATGTGCCCCGACCCTGCCGCCCGCAGCGCACGCCAAACATTGCGGCGCACCTTAAGCGCCTCGTTGCGCAGATGGTCAAGGTGACTCTGTCTATTGTTTTGCATAAAACGCTCCTGCGCGTGGCTAAGCGAACGCTCGGGCGAAGGCCTGCACAATTCAGCTAAAGCAAAGTTGAAGACTTTGAGGGTATGAGAATATCCACCGCATGGCCAGCAAGCCATGCGGTGCTACGCGACGTGAGAATCGGTCTCTACGGAGCCGAACTTGAACAAGCGATTCACGCGCGAGCTCGCGTTCTTCCGCGCCTGCACCCCAAGCCTCGAGCCCACTGGACAGGCTACAACGACAGCCTTCATAGCAGCGAATCCAAGCAGCCTGTTACATCCAGGATGGGCATGATCTGAGCCTTGTCCTGCGTGCTGAGAGCACCGTACAAATGCTGTAGACGTGAGAAGCACTTGGCCTGATAGCGAAACGGTACTTGCGCATAAGGCCGCTCAAAAATACTCAGCTCAACGCGCTCATCACCGGCTTGTAAAGCCATGGCATTGGCGCGCAGAAATGGCAAATAGGCTTCGCCACAAAGGCGCAGCAAGGCGCACACCACTTGCGGCAATGCTTGCTCAGGGCTAAGCCAATCGCCGGATTGGCCTGACAGATCGTCCATCTGGCGCACCCAATGGCAAACCGTCGGGCTGCGCTGGCGCATTAGCCATTGCGGCGTAGGGTCGTCAGCAAGTGTTTTGAGCTGGCCAAACAAACCAAAATCGGCAATCGAAGGCCGAGTTCCAAATAAGAACTGACCAAAGCCCACGTGTGGTTCAAGTGCATCGAGTACGCGCTGATAGGTGGTTTCGATCACCGGCTTATTCGCTTCAGTACAGCCGACCATCGGCATCCGCTCAATCTGACGCGCAGCAATTTGCTGCGCAAACGCGCGGCGCTGCGTGGTCGCATCGTCGCTAGGCGTGATCTGGTCGGTGGCGATCCAATACGCACTAAAGTCTGCGTCAGTAGCGTAATACCAACGATAGTGAAACATGGCTTTAGTGAGCCATTCATCAGCGAAATCTTCGATTAGCTCAGCCAGAAAACGTTGCCCCGGATCGTGCGGAAGAACGGAGCGATGGTCCTGGTGAAGCTCTTCCAATGCATACACGATGGGAGTCGAATCGACTAGCCAAGAAGCATCACCTGGGCGCTGCACCATTGGGATTATTTGCGGCTTTACATGCTCGACCTGTTTACGAATATCGCCGTTGCGCATCTCGAAGATGTGCGGTATCCGCCGATAGCGAAACAAGGCGCGAATTTTCATTGAATAAGGCGAACCCAAACCACCTACGATGCGATAGCAATTTTCCATTCCGATTCCACGTGTGAAGGCCAGCGCGAGCCTCAGCGCAGTTAATGTGCACGCTAGTTACAATGCTGCGCTGGCATAAGCTTGCCTATGCTATGTAAAGATACCACTAGCTCATCTTCACGAATGCCCGAAAGGCGCTGGCTATGCCTACCTACGATCACGTCGATACAGCCGAACTTGCATTGTTGCGCGCTTGCGCGCAGCTCAACTGCGACACCAATGACTACTTGGAGATCGCCAACCGAGATCGATTGCCGCTACAGCAAGTGCTACAGCGCGCAATGGAAATTCTTGCAGAACACACTCACAGCCAAATGATCTGGGTAAAAACCTGGGATGAGGCACTCACACTGCGCGAATTCTCGTGGCCCGAGAACGCCTCGACCACCAGCCTTTCGATCGCTGATATCTGGGCAGCTGCTGTTGCTGGGCAAACTTACTCCGTGTGCACGCCTGACTCTACTGTCGTCGCACAACGTGTTGATGTTGCTGGCGAAATGTTTGGCGCAGTAGCGCTCAGAATCGACCAGTCTTTGGACCAGACAACGCTCAAATCAACCCAGCAGTCATTACTCACTTGGTGTGAAGAGGTAGATAACTTCTTGGCCGCTATCGCACGCGCGCGCAAGAAGCACGAAATCACCTTGATGCTGAGCAAGGCACTCAATAATCCAGTCCTAGAAGCCGGCATCAGTGCCGCAATTGAGGTGTTGCAGCACGAAGTACAGTTTGACGATCTGCTACTTGTCTACTTGCATGAAAACGACCGCGATGGTGATTCGCTGAACTACAGAATCATCAAAGGCGGCGAATTGCTGCATGATTCCTTCAGATCTGAGCGCCTAGTCGATACCAACACACGCAAGCAACTCCTCGCCCTAGTTCGAGATGACGACAGAGCCGCTCCAGAGCTATTTGGCATGGCGCACTATCGCGAAGATGTACTCATTAACGGTTTGCGTGCGGAGCAGGTCGTTGGGCGCTTGTTGATCGCGAATAAGCACGGTGAATTCAACACCTTTGATCGCGACCTGTTAGAGCGCTTTGCGGACTATGTGCGCCAGCGCGTGGTCGACTTCAATCGTGAATGGAAAGTGCTTTCGCAAACATTTTCGCGCGATACCGTAGTGCGGCTGCTGACCGAAGAAAATTACGTCGAACGCCGTTTGAAACCTCGCGAACAAGATGTCGCGGTGCTGTTCTGCGATATCTCCGGCTTCACTCGCTTGAGCGAGCAAGTGCTGAAGGAGCCGGCCCTCATTGGTCAACTCATCAATACCTGGAGCGCGCGGGTAGTACAGATCATTTGGGAAACCGGCGGCGTGTTCGACAAGATGGTAGGTGATTGCATCATCGGCCTGTGGGGCCCGCCGTTCTTCGAAATGTCGCCGCAGCAGGCTTGCGCTGGCGCTGCAGATGCGGCTATACGAATACGCGAGTACACCAAGCGCTTGAGCGACGATCTGCCTATTGTTGCGCAAGCTGACTTTCCGTTTGGGGTTGCGACCGGCCTCAACTACGCACCTCTATTTGTCGGTTTGTTTGGGCCCAACGACGACTTCACTGGTTTCAGTTCTGGGATGAACAACACGGCCAGACTGCAGGGTGTTGCGGTGCGCGATGAGATTCTTTGTATGGACACTTTTGTCGAAACGCTCGAGGCCCCAGCACGCTTTGGCAAAACGCGCAGCGCCAACGTGAAAAACGTAGCGAACGCGCTGCGGTTTCGTGCATTAGTAGATTGAGTCAGCCAGCCGGGACCTCACCGCGCCCGTAGGTATAAGCTTAATCAAGCAAGCGCAAGCCGCGGCGCGGTCGCGTGACAACATGGACCGATGCGACCTTTTGACCTTGAAGTCCGGGTCAATCGCGACATTTGTAGCAATCTTCTACAGTAAGCATCTCGCACCGCCCGGAGATTCAAATGGCTAAAGCAGCATCGCCCGTTCGCCTAGATCGTAATCTGATGGATTCGGCCACTATTGCCGCAAAGCAAATGCATCGCAGCGCCGCCGAGCAAGTGGAGTATTGAGCCAGTATCGGGCGCAGCGTGGCACAGATGGTCGATCCAGATAGCCTGTTAGCGGTCACCACTGGCCTTGCGCAACTGAATGTAGAACATGTCCATGCGCCCGCAGTTGCCGCAGACGAAATATTCGCGGCGTTGGAGCAAAGCCGTGACGCCGGCACATTATCCGCAGCAGTTACCAATGCCCCAATACGGTACCAAGCATCGACTCAACACGCTGGGCTACTGGAGAGAATCGATGCGGACGGGCAAATCACGGTCGGACGCTTTCGCAACGGCCAGTTCACGGCGGTCGAGGTCAAGCATTAGGGCCTGCGGCTGGCATAAATCGGGCCCAACTAGCCTGCGATTAGACCCCAGCTTTTATGCTGCCGGGAATAGCCATTGACGACGCCTAAACAACTCTGGTTGCTTGCAGGCGGCAATGGTGCGGGCAAGAGCACGTTCTACGAGCAGTTCCTAAAGCCGCGCGCCATCCCGTTTGTGAACGCCGACATCATCGCTCGCGAGCTGTATCCGGACGCGCCCGAGTCCAATAGCTATGCCGCCTCACGCATCGCACAGGAACTACGCGATAACTTGCTGCGCAAAGGCCAGAATTTTTGCTTTGAGACGGTGTTCTCGCAGGTATCAAAAATCGACTCTGTCGGCACTGCGAAAGCGCTAGGTTACGAGATAATTCTAGTGTTCATTGATCTCGACAATGATGACTTGAACAATGCCCGGGTCGCGCAGCGCGTGACGCAAGGCGGGCATTTTGTCCCGGATGAGAAGGTTCACGAACGCATCCCACGCACCCTTTGCAACATCAAGACCGCGATTGTGCTATGTAACCGCATCGTGCTGCTAGACAATTCCAGCCTCGCTAACCCTTTCCGCCAAGTTGCATCGCTAGAAAATGGCATGCTCGTGCGCTTGCAGGACCCACTACCACCGTGGGCGCTGGAGATGCTGGCTGGATACAACTAATTCGGCGCTACAGATGCCTTGTACAAACGAGTCTGCGCAGCGTCAGTCGATGAACTCCGCCCAATTAATTATGGCGTCACCAAACACTAGAAAGTGTGGGTTCAAGATTGACTCCTTGGTGTTGTAACGCAAGGTCGTCAAGTCGGTTTGCGTCACCCGCCCGCCCGCCTGTTCAACCACACACTGAGCGGCGCCTGTATCCCATTCAGATGTAAGCCCGAATCGCGGATAGATATCAACAGCGCCCTCTGCGACCAGACAAAGCTTAAGCGCACTACCGATCGCTACCATTTCCGTGTCGCCTAAGCGCTCAACAAACCGCTCGGTCTGCTCGTTGCCGTGGGAGCGGCTGCCAGCGACACGTAGCGGCCGCACGGCCGGTGCTTGCACCCCAATAGGCTCCATACCAGCGCCACTGTCCTTGTAAGCACCGAGCCCGGCCCCAGCGGCATAAGTGTGGCCGCGTGCAGGCACGTGCACGACACCAAGCGTAGTGTCAGTGCCCTCGACCAAGGCAATGTTTACCGTGAATTCGCCGTTATGCTTGATGAACTCTTTAGTCCCATCCAGCGGATCGACTAACCAAAAGCACGGCCATTGGCGACGTTCATCCCAACTAACCGTGTCTGCCGATTCTTCTGACAGGATAGGAATTTGCGGGGTAAGTTTGCCAAGACCCGCAACTATGACCTTGTGAGCAGCCATATCCGCCTCCGTGAGCGGCGACGAATCAGCCTTTTCAGCCACCTCGAAATCGGTTTCATAGATGGTCATGATGCGCTCGCCAGCATCGCGGGCTAAGGCTATTGCCGCGTCGAGCAGCTGGCGCGTGACAATTTCACTCATGCTTCAGTCGTCCTGGTCTGGGGCGGCTGAGACTACGCCGCGGTTGATCTGGATTGGTAGTTTAGCGATACGTGCACCACGACCGCGTTCATCGCTACTGCACCAAACTAGAGTTCTGTTTGCTTGCGCGCGAACAGTAGATCCCACACACCGTGGCCAAGACGCCTCCCACGGCGCTCGAAGTGGGTCTCGGGGCGCACATCACAATCCGGCGCAAAACCGCCCGCGCTAGACAGATTCTGTAAGCCCACCTCGCCCTGCAATACCTCAAGCATGTGACTGGCGTACGCTTCCCAGTCCGTAGCAGTGTGCAAGACACCAGCTTCGCGTAGTCTACTGGCCAATAATGTCACCATCTCAGGTTGCAACAGGCGGCGCTTGTGATGGCGTTTCTTCGGCCATGGGTCGGGAAAAAACACCATTATGCGGTCAAGCGAAGCCGGCGAGATTACATCGCGTAAGAGTTCGCTTGCGTCGCCATGGTGCACCCGCACATTGGTGAGTGCATGTTCCTGTAAGCCGATTAGGAGTCGGCCCACGCCGGGATCGTGAACCTCGACACCAATAAAGTCGACTTCCGGATGTTGTGCGGCCAGTTGCAATAGCGCTTGGCCATTTCCGAAGCCTATCTCGAGCCAGCAGGGCGCTTGGCGCTCGAAAACGGATCCGGCGCAAAACGCTTGCTTGGTATCGAGCACGTAGCTTGGCAACAGCGTATCCAGCGCTTCACGCTGCGCCAGGGTCACGCGCCCGGCGCGTCGAACGAAACTGCGAACTGGTCGATGCATAGATTGATTATCAGTAGTCACTTGTGTGAATTAGGCAGCAGATAAATGAAAAAAACAAACGCAAACTACGCGATGACAGACCACAATAGCGAGCCAAGTTGCCCGTGGCCAAGCTAGAGGTACAGGATTTGGTGACCTCTGGTAATAAAAACTGCTAGATTACGAGCTATTCAGGATAAATTCAGTGCCTACTGAGAAAAAATCTAAAGAGGCTCCGGGTACCTACGTGACCAATCCGACACAACAGGTCGTAGTGGTCGACGATAGCGCGACCCAGATCGCCATATATGAACGCAGTATTAAATCGCTCACGGTTCAGTTGAATGCGTTTCGCGCAACAGATGATGCGCTGGAGTTCTTGCACCGCACTAATATCGACCTATTATTCCTCGATCTTGTCATGACTGGTACGGACGGGATGACTTTCTTGCGAGAATTTCGCCGGCTGGATCTGCACGCCGCGACGAATGTGGTAATAATCACGGCCAAAGATTACGCGCAAGACCGTGCGCTCGCTAAAGAGCTCGGCGCGCTAGATTATTTGGTCAAGCCGTTGCGCTCGCAAGAGATACGCGACATTATCTGTACACACACGGCCGCAAAGTCTTCGGCCAACGATTATGCCGATTCATGACCAAAAATTACGTGCGCTTCTGGGGTGTACGGGGTTCGTACCCTGCGCCTTTCAAAACGCACATGGAATACGGTGGCAACACGCCTTGTGTTGAGATCAGACTCGGAGACGAGCTGATCATCTTTGATGCTGGTACCGGCATAATTCCGCTCGGCAACGCTTTGATGCAGCAAAGTGGCATCAAACACTTACATATCGTGCTTTCGCATTACCATTGGGACCACATTCAGGGCCTGCCCTATTTTGTCCCAGCGTTTGTACCGGGCTGGAAGATAAGCATCTACGGTCCCGCGGAAAGCCCAACCAAGCTAGCCCATCAAATCTCGCAGCAGATGAAAGCCCCCTACTTCCCGGTAGAAGTAGAGACTTGGCTCGCTGACATCAGCTATCACACACCAGGCACCAAGCCATTCGAAATTGGCCCGGCCAAGCTGCAAGCGTTCCCTGTGCACCATCCAGGCGTCACCTTCGGCTACCGGCTCGAATTCAATGGCAAATCCGTGGTCTATGCGCCGGACAACGAACTGCAGTTCATCAATCAGTCTATTGATGACCGTAAAGATGAGTTCGACGACGAAGAGAAAGCGCTACTTGAAGCGATGAAAGAAGAGCAGCGCCTCAAGGGTATTAGCTTCATGGCGAATGCAGACATGGTCATTCATGATGCCCAATACACGCCTGAGGATTACAAGCGCAAGCGTGGCTGGGGACATTCGTGTTACATCGACACAATTCATTCGGCGATTGATGCGGGCGCAGGCAGTCTGTGTTTATTTAGCCACGACCCAAACTACGACGACGCCACCCTCGATGAGATCGCAAGCTTCGCCAGCGACGCGGTGACTGAACGTGATACGAAATTGGCCTGCTACCTCGCGCGTGAGGACATGACCGTGTCGTTCGACACGCCGCGGATGATACCGCTGTAGCGCTGCCCGCACGCGCGTAGTTGTATGTCGTGTTGTCCGCCCTCGCGCCACCGCTGAATCTACATAATTAACGAGGTTCCAATGCGAGCGCGCCGATTTGTTCAATGTGATGTGTTCAGTCCAATTCCGACGCAAGGGAACGGTCTCGCGGTCGTAGTGGATGGCGAAGGACTATCGGACGCACAGCTACGTACCTTCGCGGCATGGACCAACCTCGCCGAAACGACATTCTTACTGCCTCCGCAAGACCCCAGTGCGGACTACAAAGTACGCATCATGACACCGAGTCGGGAGATGCTATTTGCAGGCCACCCGACGCTGGGTAGCTGTGCGGCCTGGCTACACACCGGCGGTGTGCCCAAGAATCCAAACGTGGTGCGCCAAGAGTGTGGTGTCGGAATCGTTGAGATTGATATCAGCGCTGAACCGCCCGCTTTTGTGGCCCCGCCAACGCAAATTCGACCGATCGCAACGGCTGCTCTAGAGTCGATCATTACAACCTTAGAGATCCCACCAGAGACTGTATTACACAGTGCGGAACTTGAAAATGGACCGGTTTGGCAAGCCCTGCATCTCGATAGCGCAGCGCAGGTCTTAGCGCTAGATTCCGCACGCGTGCGGTGGCCAGCCTTCAAGGCCATTGGGCTTATTGGCGCACATTCTGACGGCGCGGAATGCGACTACGAGGTGCGTATGCTCGCGCCCTCAAGTGGCATGAGCGAAGATCCAATTACGGGTTCCTTAAATGCAGCTCTGGCGCACTGGATGTATGCGGATGGACGTTTGCGCGGCCCGGTAAGCGTTGCCCAAGGCACCAACATCGCGCGTCACGGGCGCGTAACAATTCGCCCGAACGCAGATGGACAAAAGATCTACATCGGTGGTCACTCGCACGTGGTCATCGAAGGTACGGTCCACCTATAGTTGCGCTGCCGCTATACTTAAGCAGGCTGAATGTAGCGCGCCAACAAGGTAGAATTGGCCAGGCTGTAAAATGCGGGTGTCGTATAATGGTATTACCTCAGCTTCCCAAGCTGATGACGACGGTTCGATTCCGTTCACCCGCTCCA
>Ga0055584_100005615_pt1 | contig 12297 bp, 9 predicted proteins | sample OSDHelmetaG_FD_58716 | JGI IMG/M metagenome (GOLD analysis project Ga0055584, IMG submission 58716) | Pelagic marine sediment microbial communities from the LTER site Helgoland, North Sea, for post-phytoplankton bloom and carbon turnover... | ecosystem: Environmental > Aquatic > Marine >... | reverse complement strand
CCCACACCCACGGAGCCCTTTAGTGTCATCCCCTGAGCTAGTCCCCGGTCTGGCCGGTATCCCGGCCGCAGAGTCCTCGGTGAGCTTCATCGACGGCCAGGCGGGCGTTCTGGAGTACCGCGGCTATCCCATCGAGGACCTCTCCGCTCACAGCACCTTCGAGGAGGTGGCGTGGCTTCTCCTCTACGGTGAGCTCCCCTCGGCCTCCGAGCTGGAGGCCTTCGAGGCGGACCTCGCTCGTCTGCGGGTGCTCCCGCCCGAGCTGGTCAAGATGGTCCAGGCCTTCCCGGTGACGGGTCACCCCATGCAGGCGCTCCAGGCCTCGCTGGCTGCCCTGGGTATGGTCAGCCCGAAGGTGGACCTGCGTGACGCCGCTTCCAAGGACGAGGCGGCCCGGCGGGTGATCGCCGTGACCCCGGTGCTCGTCGCGCTCTTTGAGCGGGTCCGCGCTGGCAAGGACTACGTGGCGCCCCGCGCCGAGCTCTCCACGGCCGCGAACTTCCTCTGGTGCCTCGACGGTGAGGAGCCCGCCGAGATCGCCTCCAGGACCCTCGACTGCGCGCTCATTCTGCACGCCGAGCACACGATGAACGCGTCCACGTTCGCGTGCCGTGTCGTCGCTTCGACCGAGAACGATCCGTACACCTCGTGCAGCGGCGCGGTGGGGGCGCTCTTCGGGCCTCTCCATGGCGGCGCCAACGAGCGCGTGCTGAATCAGCTCTCGACCATCGAGGGCGTGGATGCCGTCGAGGGCTGGTACGAGGCCAAGGCGGAGTCCAAGAGCAAGGTCATGGGGTTCGGGCACCGGGTCTACAAGACCAAGGACCCCCGCGCGAAGAACCTGCAGGTCCTCGCCGTGAAGCTCTTCGAGGAGCTGGGCTCGACGCCGAAGTACGACGTGGCCCTCAAGCTGGAAGAGGTGGTCACCGCCAAGCTCGGCGGCCGGGGCATCTACCCCAACGTCGACTTCTTCAGCGGCCTGGTCTACGAGAAGCTCGGCCTCAACACCGACGTCTTCACCCCGATCTTCGCCATGGCGCGGGTCGCGGGTTACTGCGCCCACTGGCTGGAGCAGCACGAGGACAACAAGCTCTTCCGTCCTGCGCAGATCTACGTCGGTCAGCGCGAGCGCAGCTACGCGCCGCTGGCGGAGCGCTGAGTCAGCGTGCGGCTGTGGCCTCGATGGCCCCGCGGAGCGCCTCGCGTTCTGCGGGGTCATTGACGTTCTCGAGGACCTCCTCGAGGCGGCGATGGGTGCCGTCGAGATCCAGGCGTGCCCGGACGCCCAGGTCGATGCCCTGCCCCCTCCGCACGGCGAGGCGCAGGTCGGCGGGGACGGTTTTCAGGGAGCGCTCGGTGCGCAGAAGCTGGTCGGGCAGCGTGCGCCGCAGCGGATAAGTGAGCGACATCCCCATGCCCTCGGCCACGCGCTCGCGGTGGTCGGGGTGATCGAGCACCTCGGCCATGACCGCCTGGAGTCGCGGCGGAGTCCCTCCCAACCGTGGCAGGGACGAGCGCAGGAAGCTCCCCACCCCGCGGAGCAGATGAGCGGCCGCCTCGTCCGGGTAGCCCGCCACGAGGCGGTCGAGGTCAAGCCGGCCCTCCTGTGCGAGCGTGCCGTAGGCGAGGCTGTTCCCGGTGCTCAGGAGCACGTCCTCGCGGCGTTCGCCCTCGAAGCTGTCCGCGACCCCGAGGACCTCCTCGGGGAGGAGGCTGAGCTTGCCGGTGTCGGGGTCCCTGACCGCGCCCCGCTGGATCAGGCTCCCGTAGTTGCGGAAGAAGGTCCCCGGGTAGCGGATGCCGTCCGCGGCGCGTTCGAAGTGCGAGCTGCCGATGGGGAGCACGAAGAGCGTCGTGCTCGCGGCGCAGGTCGCCAGTGCCAGGCCCACCCGTCGCCGTCCTGGCCGCGCGCACTCGAGGAGGCGGCCGGCGGTCGCGGCGATCCCCAGCACCCCGAAGAAGTAGAAGGAGACCAGGTAGCGGACCCCTCCGATCTCCACGGGCGGGGGCATGCTGCGGATCTTGAGGACGCCGATGGCGATGACCCCAAGCACCAGCGGGAGGTACGCGGCGATCAGGAGCGCGGCGCCGCGGCGGGCGCGGTCCTCGGAATCGCCTGCATCTGCCGTGCCCGCGGCCTGGACGAGCAGTCCGAGCCAGGCCACACCCAGGGCGAGGAGCAGGAGTCCCTCGCCCAGGATGGCCGGAATCGGCCCGAGGGCCTCATAACAGGCGCCGCCGGGGAGCGTGTCCAGGAGCAGGGACCGTGTCTCGGCCCACAGGCCGCCGGCGTCGAGCCGGGGATCGACCGAGGTGAACTTGTCGGCGAAGAAGCCCGCTCTCCCGTCGGTCATGGCTTGCAGCGCCAGGAGCGGGGAGATGCCCACCGCCGCGGCCGGGAGGATCCAGCGCAGGTCGGCGAGGGCGCCGCGGACGCCGCGCAGGCGAAGCTGGACGGGCGCCAGCAGGGAGAGGGCGAGGAGCGAGCCGTAGTACACGACGACCGCGAACCCTGCCGAGGCGCCGGCGGCAAGGAGCCAGGGGGCCCGGCGCTCGCGTCTGCTGGCCTCGAACGTCAGCACCACCGGGAGGAAAAGGAACAGGAGCCCCTCGAAGTGGTTGCCCTTGGCGAGGAGCGAGTACTTGGTCAGCGTCGGCGGCGCGAGGGCAAAGAGCAGCACGCCGATCACCGCCGCGGTGCGGTTGACGTTGGTCCCCAGGAACCGCCAGATCAGCCCCATGATGGCGAGCCCCATCAGGAGGGGCACCAGCTTCAGGGATAGGTAGCTGGCCCCGAAGAGCGCGTAGAGGGGGGCCGCCAGGAGCGCGGTCAGGAGCTGGCCCCCTGCGTTGTCGTAGTAGTAGCTCCAAGGGACCCCGCGGAACCCGTCCTGGAGGAGCCAGGCCTGGTTGCCCATGTTGGGCACCTCGTACACCGGGATGGCGACCGCGTCGAAGGAGGTCGTGAGGACCCAGGCCCTGAAGAGGACGTACAGGGCCGCGGCGAACAGGAGCGGGCGAGGAAAGCGGTGCACGATGGAGGTTCCGTGACGCATGCTACGGAAGCGGGGGCCCCAGTCCTCGCCCCTTTTCGGGCCGCGGGGAACCGGACGACGCCCGACCCCACCTCACCCGCCGAGAGGCGGCGGACCCCCATGGCACGCGCTGAACTCCTCTGCACCGACCTCGCCTCCGTGGAGCTGGCGCTTGAGCTCGGGGCGGACCGCATCGAGCTCTGCGCTGCGCTGGAGGTGGGCGGCGTGAGCCCGGGACCGGGCCTGCTCCGGGAGGCCCTCCTGGCCCGGGAGCGGGCGCGGGCCGGGGGCGTCAACACCGAGGTCGTGGTCCTGGCCCGGCCGCGGCGGGGGGACTTCATCCTGGACCGCGGAGACTTCGCCGCGCTCGAGGCGGACGTCGCCGCGGCCCGTGACCTGGGCGCCGACGGTGTGGCCCTTGGGGTGCTGACCCCCGCTGGCGAGGTGGACGTCCGGCGGACGGCGCGGCTCGTGGAGGGGGCGGGGCCCCTCAAGGTCACCTTCCACCGGGCCTTCGACCAGCTCGAGGACCGCTCCTCGGGCATCGACGTTCTGCTCGGGCTGGGTGTGCACCGGGTCCTCACCTCGGGCGGCGCGCCCTCGGCATGGGAGGGCCGGCGTGAGCTGAGGGCCCTCGTGGACCGGCTCGAGGGGAGGATCGAGGTGGTCGCCGCCGGCGGGGTGACGGGGGCCTCTGCTGCGGGCCTGCTCGAGGCCACCGGGGTCCCGGCGATCCACGGCTCCTGCAGTCACGGCGTCGCCGTGGGCGGCCATGGCCAGGAGCCATTGCTCGCGCTCGGCAAGCCTGGGGCGGGTCCCGAGGGTCGCCGTCTGACCCTCGACCGCGTGAGCGCCGCACGATTCGTGGCCGCCGCGCGGGGCCGCCCTTCGTGACCCGCGGGCGGCTCGCTAGACTCGGGCCCCATGAACGAGGGGCAGCAGCGAGCCAGGCCGGAGGGGCCCGGAGCCAGCGCGACGCCGCAGGGGCGAAGCGAGCCGATTCCGGTCACCGTCCACGCGACGGCGGAGGAGGCCTGCGCCGCGGTGGCCGCGGAGGTGGTGGAGCTGGTGGCCGCGAAGCCGGCCGCGGCCCTCGGGCTCGCCACAGGCTCCACGATGGTGGGGGTCTATCGGGCGCTCGTGGCTGCGCTCGACGCGAGGGGCGTGGGCCTGGAGCGCGCGAGGACCTTCAACCTCGACGAGTACCTCGGCCTTGCGCCGGGGAGCAGCGAGAGCTTCCGCGCATTCATGGAGAGTCACCTGTTCGGCCCTGCCCAGGTGCCGTCAGGTCAGGTGTCGTTTCCCGCGCGCCCGGACGCGCAGCCCGGCGCCGAGAGCGTCCGGAGCGCGCGCGCCTTCGAGGTCGCCATCGAGGACGCCGGCGGGCTAGACCTGCAGCTCCTGGGGCTCGGCGGTAACGGGCACATCGCCTTCAACGAGCCCGGCTCCCGGCCGGACTCGCGGACGCGAGAGGTCGAGCTGGCGGCCAGGACCCGTGAGGACGCGGTGGCGACGTTCGGCAATCTCGGCGAGGTGCCGGGGCGCGCCGTGACCATGGGGGTGGGGACGATCCTGGAGGCGAAGCGGATCAGGATTGTCGCGCTCGGTGGGCACAAGGCCGAGATCGTCGCGCGCCTCGTGGGCGGGGCGGATGGAGCTGAGGTGCCCGCCTCGTACCTCGCAGGCCACCCTGACGTGCGCCTGCACGTGGACGCCGCCGCCGCGTCCCGGCTGGCCGCGGATTGAGCTCCGCCGCGCAGGAACTCCTGGTGGGAGTGGTCAGCTCACCGGAGCGAGTCGAGGCGCGGCTCGTGGAGTGGACGCCGTTCGGTCGGCTCCGGGCCTCCCGGCGTCGCCTGGTGGAGGACGTCATGTCGCCCCCGGGCTTCATCCCCGCGCCTGTGCAGAGGCAGCTGGCCCGCGCGAGCCTCGCGCCAGGCGAAGATCAGGCGTCCGAGTCCTGGGTGCAGTCGGTGGCGGGCGCCGTCGAGCAGTTGCTCTTCGGGCTGCGGGCTCCCGGCGTGAGGGTCGGGGTGGCGCTGGACGCCTGGTTGGATGGCCGGGGTCAGGACGTGATCGCGGCCCGCGGCGGACCCAGGGGCAAGGGGTGGGGCGATCGGCTCACCAACACGCTCAGGGCCAGGGGCGTTCAGCTCGTCGAGCCGATCCGGTCCGTCTCCTCCATCGCGCGAGCCGCGGGGCTCGGGGAGGTGTGGTCACCCCTCGGGAGCATGGCGGGCGGCATGGGGGGGCTCGTGACTTGCTGGGATGTGGACGTCTCCTGGACCGAACTCGCCGAGGGGCAGGTGGTCCGTGAGGGCAGAGAGCTCCCCGGCGGACCCGTGGACCGGGGTGCGGCGGCGCTCCGGGAGCACTGGCGGGCGCGGGGCGGGTCAGCCCTCGAGTTGGAGCGGGCCCTGAGTCGTGGAGGAGCCAACCTCCAGGGTTGGCTTGTGGAGGCCGCGGGGGTGATCGGGCGGGCCTCAGGGCGACGCCTCCTGGAGCGGCTGCACAGGGCCACGGATCAGCCGCCGGGTAGGGTGACGCCCTCTGGCTACGATGGGCTGGTGGTCACCGGGTCCCTCAGCCCCTGCCTGCGGCGAGCCCCCGTCGCGCGTTCCCTGGAGGACGGACTGGCCCTGCGCCTCTCGGAGCGAGAGGATGCTTCCATGTCGGCCGGTTGGATCGAGAGGGAGGAGGGGAAGATACGCCCTTGCCAGGGGCTCGTACGGCCGGGGCAGGGCGACGGCGGCCTCTCAGTGGGGGCGGCGGCGGCGAGCCTCGAGGGGCGCTTGCCCGCGGACGTTCGCAGGGCCAGGGGCCAGGGAGAGGCCTGATGGGACCGACCCTCTTGAGCGGCGCTGCGCTGGGGGCCATCGCGGACCTCCCCGGGCCGGAGCTCGGCGGCGGGTTCACCGGGCTCGACTGGACCATCGTCGGACTGGCGCTGGTGGCGATCACCGTCATCGGCGAGCGGCTGACCGGGAAGCAGGAGTCCATCCGTGACTTCTACCTCGGCGGGCGGAGCCTGCCGTGGTTCGCGGTCTCGGCCTCCATCATCGCGACCGAGATCTCGGCGGTGACCTTCTTCGCCGTTCCCTCCATGGTCTGGCGCGAGGGGGGCTCCCTCCTCTACCTGCAGATCGGTCTGTTCAGCGCCTTGGTGGCGCGGCTCGTGGTGGCGACCGTTCTGGTGCCGGCCTACTACGAGCGAGAGGTCTACAGCCCCTACGAGTTCATGGGCAACCGGTTGGGCCCTGCGGTGCGCCGCATGACCACCGGTCTCTTCATGATCGGTGGAGCCCTGGCCCAGGCCTCCCGCGTCTACATCACCGCGGTGGTGATCGAGGTGTTGGCCCAGGAGGAGCTCGCCGCCGCCGCGCAGCTGACCGGACTCTCTCCGCTGGCCTGCGCCATCGTCGCCATCGCGCTGGTCGCCCTCCTGTGGACCTGGATCGGCGGGGTGGCCACGGTGGTCTGGACTGACGCGCTGCTGTTCCTGCTGTTCGTCGGGGGCATGGTCGGGATGCTGATCGCGCTCCACCTGGGAGTGAGCGGCGGTCTCGGCGAGGCCTGGCAGCTGGCCATGGATTCAGGGCGGCTCCAGCTGGTGGACACGGAGTTCGCCTTCACCCGGCCCTACACGCTCTGGGCGGTCTTGTTCGCGGCGAGCTGGGGCCTGATCGGGCCCTACGGGACGGACCAGCTCATCGTGCAGCGGCTGCTCTGCTGCCGGTCCAAGCGCGACGCTCAGCTCGCCATGATCGGGAGCTACGCGGCGGTGATCGTGATCGCCCTCGCGTTCCTGATCGGTATCGGGCTCCATGGCTACTACCTGGAGCACGTGATGTCCGAGGGGGCCCTCGCCCTCGTCGGCGACAAGCCCGAGCGGATCCTCCCGGTGTTCGTGCGGGAGGAGCTGCCGGCCGGGGTTCGCGGGCTGGTGCTCGCCGCGGCGTTCGCCGCGGCCATCTCGAGCCTCGACTCCATCCTCGCGGCCCTGGGCCAGGCGTCCCAGGCGACGATCTGGCCGCTGCTCCGGCGCGCGTTGGGCCGGCCTCCGGAGTCGGCCGACTCCGGATCGATCCGCGCGGGGCGCGCCTTCGTCATCTTCTGGGCGGCGGCCCTCGCTGGGCTGGCGATCATCATGCCCGTCATCGAGGCCCAGTACGACGACCTGCTGGGGCTGGCGCTCGGGATGTCCGGGCTGGTGGGCGGCCCGCTCCTCGCCGGGTTCGTGCTCTCGTGGCTTCCTGGTGAACGCGGGGCCGCGGGCTACCTCTGGTCTGCCCCCCTGGGGCTGCTCACGGTGCTCTTTGGAATCTGGCACGGCGACTTGGCCTATGCCACGAGCTGGTGGGTGGTCGGGGCCTTCATCGGCCTCTGGCTCTGCCTCGGCCTGCCCCGCCGACGCCAGCCCCATGGCTCGATCCAAACCCTGTGGCTCGCCTTCACGCTGTTCCTTCTGACCCGCGTCGCCGAGGTGGGTGCCTTTGACGACGGCAAGTCCATCGCGTGGCCCTGGTACGTCCCGGTGGGGAGCTCCATGACGCTCCTGTACGCCTACTTGCTGGACCGACCCGCCTCGAGGGAGCCCAGGTAGTCGAGGGTGGCGAGGAGGCCGACGCGGGCGCACCAGCCCATGTTCTCGGGCTCCTTGTCGGTGGTGTTCTCCGGGGTATCGCCCGCCGAGTGATAGAAGCGGTCGTAGTCGATGGCGACGCGGTCGCGCTCCGACCAGGACTCCCCGGGCATCCCCGGGGTGGCGGGGTGCTCGTCCGGCTGGCCCCACGCGCTGGTGTAGAGGGTGACGGCGGGGAGGCGCTCATCCCGGAAGCGTCGCGAGCCGCTGAAGACGTAGCTGTCGGTCCCGCCAAGGCTCTTGTTGGTGGCCCAGCGCTCGGGGAACCCCGCCTTCCCGGCGTGCTTCCGGAGGACCCCCGCCGCGACGTCGATGAAGGCCGCGTTGGCCCCCAGGTCATCCGGCTCCACGTGGAGTCGTTGGCCCGTGCTCCCGTAACCGGCCTGGTCGAAGTTCATGACGCCCAGGACGCCCTCGCCCAGCTCGGACTCCAGGTAGGCGCGCGTGGAGGCGATCTCGGACCCCCAGACGGCGAAGCGCACCTCCCGGGGGGGCGGCTCAAGAGTGCCCGCAGCGATGGCTGCGGACCACGCCGCCGCAATCTCAAGCACGATCGCGACGCCGCTGGCGTTGTCATTGGCTCCTGGTCCGCCGCTGTCGGAGTCTCCGTGGGCGCAGACGAGGAAGTGGCCGGCGGCGGCGCCCTTCGCGGCGGGGAGCGTGGCTACGACCGTCACCGGCTGCGCCTGACGGATCTCGGTCTCCAGTGACCAGTCGAGGAAGACCTCCTTGCCGTCCTCCACCGCAGCGCGGATCCTGGCGCCCTCCTCGCTCGAGATCCCGAACGCGGGCGCCTGGGTGCCCCGGCGCCGGAGGGAGCGGCACACGGGCCATTCCCCGTCGATCGTGTTGGCGTTGTCCACGAGGACGACGTTGGAGGGCGTGCCCTTGCGTCGGACGCCCATGTAGGAGTCGGTCAGGAGCGCGCGGTCGGAGCCGGGTTCGGAGCGAGCGTCGCCCACCGACAGGGGCACGGAGAGGCCCTCGCCCCCGGGCGAGAAGCCCCAGGGCCACGCTCGCTGGAGGCGATACGGGTCCTCGCCCTCGATGCGCACGGTCACCTCCCACTCGAGCTCCTGATGGCACCACTGTTCTCGGCCAAGGTGACGGGTGGTTCCGAGGCCCATGGCAGCGAAGCGTCCTTCGAGGTACTTCGCGGCCGCCGCCCCCGAGCGTGTCCCGCCCATGCGGGGTCCGAGGGCCACCAGCTCGCGCACGGTCTTGGCCGCCCGTGCCTCGGAGATCCCCGCGAGCTCGGCGGGGCCCTCGACCTTGGGCACCTTGGGGGCGGCCTCCACGGAGGCCTCTTGCCGGGACGGCCGTTGGAGGCCCGGCGTGGCGGCGGGGGAGCGGCTTGCGACCGGCTCAGCGCTCGCCTCCTGGGGCGGCGTGAGCAGCCCGAGGCACATGATGGGTACGGCGCAGGGGATGGGCATCGGGCGGTGGGGCGATTTACGGCTCTCGGAGCAGGGGGGGGGCGGGGAAGCGATCCTAAACTCCCGGGGCGAGCGCCGCCTCGCAGGCGCCACCTGCGCTGCAGATGATCATGGACACACGCCTCGGAATCCTCCTCGCCCTCCTTCTCGCGCCCGCCAGCTGCGTGGGCCCAGCTCCGGTGGAGGAGCGGCCTGACCTCGGGGCCATGCTGCGCGGAGAGATCCCTGCAGAGTGGAGTTCGCTCGGCCCGGGGGGGCAAATCACCGGGGAGGGTGACGCGGCCAGCGTTCCCTTCTGGGAGACCTTCGAGGACCCCGTGCTGACGGGGCTCGTGGAGGAGGCGCTGGTCCACAACCGCGACCTGCTCGCCAGCGCGGAGCGGTTGCGCGGTGCCGCGGCGCGCTCGATGGTCGCGCGCTCTGCCCGGAAGCCTCAGGTGCAGGCGCGCCTGGATAGCTCCCGACAGGAGCAGGTCTTCGTGGGCTTCCCGTTCCCCGGGGGACCGCTGGAGTCGGAGTACGACCAGTGGTCTGCGGCCATCGACCTCTCCTGGGAGCTCGACCTCTGGGGCAAGCTGGCGGCCGGGGTCGACGCGGCGGAGGCCGAGGTCCAGGGGGTCCTCGCGGACCTGGAGGCGGCGCGCCTCAGCGTCGCGGCTCAGGTGACCATCGCCTGGTTCGGGCTCCGTGAAGCGACCCAGCAGGTGGCCCTCGCGGAGGCGACGGTGGCGACGTACGAGCGAAGCCTGAAGGCGATCGAGGACCGGCACGCGGCCGGCCTGACCGGGACCCTGGACCTGCGCCTCTCCCAGGCCAACGTGGCCGGGAGCCGGGCTCAGCTCGCGGCCGCCACCCGCGGGCGTGGTGTGGTGGCGCGACAGATCGAGGTCCTGCTGGGCCGCTTCCCGGATGCCGAGCTGAGGTCGGAGGGGGCCTTCCTGAACCTGCCCCCCAGGGTCCCGGCCGGGGTCCCCGCCGAGGTCCTCTCGCGGCGTCCCGACATGGTGGCCATCGAGCGCCGGATGACCGCGGCCGAGGCCACGGCGCGGCAGGCGCGCCTTGACCGCTGGCCGTCCATCGCCCTGACCTCCAGCGGTGGGCTCACGAGCGACGACTTCAAGGACCTGCTCGACGGTGACTTCGGGGTCTGGTCCCTCGCCGGTCGGATCACGGCGCCGATCTTCGACGGAGGGCGGCGGGAGGCTCGCATTGACGAGTCGCAAGCAGCGCTCCGGGAGGTTAGAGCGCTCTTCGCGTCGGCCGCCCTGAGGGCCTTCTTCGAGGTCGAGAATGCCCTCGCGGCCGAGGGGCTCCTGATGGAGCGGCTGGGTCACCTCGAGGAGGCGGCCGTGCGCTCCCGGGAGGCCACGGGCCTCGCGGATGATCAGTACGAACAGGGGTTGGTGAGCATCGATCTCGTGCTCGAGGCCCAGCGCCGTGAGCTCCAGGCCGAGTCCACCTTTCTGGAGGTCCGTCGCGAGCTGTATCAGAACCGAGTGGACCTCCATGTGGCCCTCGGCGGCGGGTTCCTGGAGCGCGCGCCGGACGACGACGTGTCCGCCGACTGAGCCGCCTTCGCGGCCCCCAGCCGTGAACCCGAGCCAGGAACTCGCACCATGAAGACGGGTAGTACCTCAGCGGGCGTCAAGGTCGCCGTCACGATCATGTGCCTCGTCTGGGGCTCGACGTGGTTCGTGGTGCGGGAGGGGCTGGGCGAGATGCAGCCCTTCGGCAGCGGCGGGATGCGCTTCTTCCTGGCGTGGCTGCTGATGCTCGTCGTCGCGCCGGGGATCGCCGCGAGGGAGGGGGGGGAGCGCCCAACCTTGCGCCTGGTCTTGGCCATGGCGACGGGCAACTTCGCCGTCAGCTACGGGATCGTCTACTGGGCCGAGCAGACCCTCCCCTCGGGATTGACCGCGGTCCTCTGGGCGGTGTTTCCTCTCATGACGGCGGGCGTGTCCCAGATCCAGGGGACCGAGGCGCGGCTCCGTGGCCTGCAGTGGTGGGGGCTGGTGGTGGGCTTCGTGGGCGTCGTGCTGCTGTTCCTCACGGACGTCCGCTCGGTGGGTGGGGATGCCGTCGAGCGAGGCCTCGTCCTGCTCCTCAGTCCGCTGGTCTCCGCCCTCTCCACCGCCTACATCAAGCGTCACGGGGAGCACGTCAGCGCGGCGCTCCTGAACCGCTCCGCGCTCCTGCTCGGGAGCCTGATGTTGCTCGCGGCGGCCCTCCTGGTCGAGGGAGGCGTGGACCCGCCGAGCTCCACCGCAGGTGTTCTGGGGGTGGTCTACCTGGCGCTCTTCGGGACCGTGTTGACGTTCACGCTCTACTTCTGGGTCCTTCGCCAGGCCAGCACGGTGGCCCTCTCGCTGATCGCCTACGTGACGCCGGCCATCGCCCTTGTGGTCGGTGCGGGGCTCGGGGAGGAGCGCGTGACAGCGTGGACGCTCGGGGGCCTGGCCTTTGTCCTGCTGGGGTGCGCTCTCGTCCTCCGCAGGCCGTCCGGGGCAGCGGTCCGCGGGTGAGCCTGGGGGCGGGCCTCGGCTTCCCCTAGAATGGGGGCGTGGAGAGACGATCCCAGACGCCGCGCCTGGCGGCCTGCCCGTGCTGCGGGCTGGTGTCCCGGCTACCCCTCGCTGACGACGGGGCGACGTTCTCCTGCGGCCGATGCGGTGAGCCGTTGCCCCAGGCCAGCGGCGGGCGCCTGGGCCGGCGGGTCTCCTCCCGAGTCGCCACCCTCAGCGCCACGGCCCTGACCCTGTTCCCCGCGGCGGTGTTGCTCCCCGTGTTCGAGGTTGAGCAGTTCGGCCGTGTCGTGACGGCCAGCCTCTGGTCCGGGAGCCTCGGCCTCCTCGGGCGGGGTGAGGTCCTCATCGGCCTCGTCGTCCTCATCTGCTCCCTCTGCCTGCCTATTCTGAAGCTGTCCTCGCTGCTGCTGGTCACCGCCGGGCGGAGCTGGCTCGCCTCCCGCCACCGCCGGCTCGGGTGGCGCCTCGTGGAGTGGACCGGGCGCTGGGGAATGCTGGATGTCCTGCTGGTCGCGGTGCTCGTGGCCTGGATGAAGATGGGGGACCTGGTCGAGTTCACCGTCGGGCCAGGGCTCTGGGTCTTCACCGCGGTGGTCGCGCTGAGCCTGACGGCCTCCGCCCAATACGACGCCCACGCGCTGTGGGAGGACGCGGAGTCT
>Ga0055584_100005614_pt1 | contig 12297 bp, 14 predicted proteins | sample OSDHelmetaG_FD_58716 | JGI IMG/M metagenome (GOLD analysis project Ga0055584, IMG submission 58716) | Pelagic marine sediment microbial communities from the LTER site Helgoland, North Sea, for post-phytoplankton bloom and carbon turnover... | ecosystem: Environmental > Aquatic > Marine >... | reverse complement strand
AAGATTCAGGCTAATCGTATTGTTATTAAATTTGGCGCTAAGTTTTGCAGAGGCTTCCACCAGTTTAACGGCGTAGGTAAAAACTGAAGTGTCAAAAGTGGTCTGATCCTCTATATACCCTTTGGTACAAAGTGTATCCACCTCTGATCGGGTAAGCCTGAAACGCAGGGAATTGCCTAAAATCCTAATTTTCATAGTCGTACAGAATATCTCAACCTAAATGTACAACATATTCAGATTTATACATCTTATAGTTGTTAAGATATTGCTAAGTGAGATAGCTGACAAAAGTCATAGGCTATCTGCCTAAGAGAGGAGAATTTTGTATCCTAAAATGACATAATTATGACTACTAAAAACATTCATCAAACCTCCCATGCCTCCAATGCAGTATACGGTTTAGGCCTTGTTGGGGCTGCCGTGTATTATATTCAAATGGCAACAAGTTTCTGGGCAGGTGTAATTGGTTTTATTAAGGCCCTTTTATGGCCTGCATTTATTGTTTATGAAGTTTTGAGATATCTAGAACTTTAACCGACTATTTTCGTATCTTATATTTCTTAAACGTTGAACCATATGAAAAACCTGATACGCGCTATTGTTGCCGCTATAGGTGCTAAAAAAATAGGTGGCGGACGATGTGGATGTATTGGAACCGTGGTGGTATTTCTTGTTCTATATTGGCTACTCGGATATGTCTTTGAGATGTTCTAGCTTGCATTTCATAATATATTTCCTTTAGTTCTCAGCTGTCTATTACTACTCTTTCTTGAGATTAGTGTACTTTTGCCCGATGGTAAAAAAAGAGCAATCTCAATTAGAATTTGTGGCCCTAATGGCTGCCCTCATGTCTATTGCCGCCCTGGCATTGGATGCCATCTTACCAGCCCTTGATATTATAGGAATTGCCGTTGGCGCTACAAATCCCTCACAAAACCAGTTTCTAATTCTATTTTTCTTTCTTGGTCTGGGGGTAGGGCCCCTTTTGTTTGGCCCAATTTCAGATAGTATTGGGCGTAAGCCCGTCGTTTATATGGGTTTTGGACTTTTTATTTTTGCCAGCCTGCTCTGCGTTTTTGCACCAAATTTTGAACTAATGATCACAGGGCGAATACTTCAGGGTATTTCTTTGTCTGCACCGCGTACGATTAGCATTGCGATGATACGCGACAAATATAATGGGAATTATATGGCCAGGGTCATGTCTTTTGTTACCGTAATATTTATCCTTGTGCCCATCATTGCCCCGGCTATGGGTAAATGGATACTTGACTTCTATGGATGGGAGGCCATTTTTCATGTACAGGTACTATTTGGTATCCTGGTTTCTATCTGGTTCTGGAAAAGACAGCCCGAAACACTTGTTCCACGTAAGAGGACATCCTTCCGGACCAATGTCTTTATTAATGGCTACAGAGAATTGCTCAATTACAGACAAACCATGTTATTTACTATTATCTGGGGATTTATTACAGGTTCGTTTTTAGTTTATTTAAGCACCTCACAACAGATTTTCCAGGAACAATACAACCTTAAAGAAGCCTTCCCATACATTTTTGCAGCCCTGGCCATTACCATTGGTGCCTCAACACTACTTAACGGTACCCTGGTATTACGCTATGGTATGCTGAGGCTGGTAACCGTTGCTATGGGAGCCTATGTACTAATCTCTTTAGTCTATATCGTTTTATTTGCTGCTAGCGGGAATCCCCCATTTGGGATACTGCTTACTTTCTTTGCATTGCAGTTCTTTGCAGTGGGCTTTCTTTTTGGAAACCTTCGTTCCCTTGCCATGGAACCAGTTGGACATATAGCCGGTATAGGAGCAGCCATTACCGGTTTTATCGCCACTATTATGGGGGTGGCCATTAGTGCTTTTATAGGGCAATTTGTGATAGACAGCGTTCTTCCCATGTTTATTGGGTTTTTGGTCTGTGGGGTAATCTCATTTGGCGTTTTGGCCTATTTCTTCCTCGCAAAAAAGGGCGTTCAAAGTCCGCTTTAAGTACATCTATATACCTTAATCCAAAGCTTTGAAGCACTAAATAGCTGCTTCAAATTAAAAATCCTCCTCCAGATTATCAAATAAAAAACCCGCGAATAACTAATAATCACGGGTTAATTTAGCATTTGAATTTTTTAATTCTCAATCAATCCTTGTCCCTCTATCCATGGTGCTCCCGCAGCTTTCACAGCAGCTTCAAGCGAGGGCAATTGCGATTTTACAAAACCGTTGAGTTTCGTTTTAATGGACTTTAATTCCGCTTGAGCAACTCCAAATGCCGCTTTATGATTGGCGGTCGGCCCGTAGGTACTTGTGGAAAGGGCTTGTCTTCCTATTGAGTTTCCTGAAATAGGACTTGGTTCATTCCTTTCCCCTATTTCATTCTTAGCAGGGTTCCCATTGACTTTTGAGTCCATTTCCTGAAGCATGGTTTTGGCTTCATGCAATTTTTGAACCAGGTCATTTGTGGGAGATGATGCTTTTTGTAAGGCACGCTGCATGGCACTAACTTTTAAAGTACTTTCTTTCAATACCGTCTTAGTAGCCTTCAGGTCTTGTTGAAAAGCCTGATAAGTCTCCGTAAAGGCAGCTATTTCATCATAGGAAGCTCCTTTTAATGCCCCTTCCGTAAGAGGGACAACTTTAAAGTTCTTTTTGGTTCCGAGCTGTACCATCTGCCCATCAACTAATTTTGCCAGGGTAACAGAATAGTCGCCTGGTGTAACCATTATTGCCCGAGAATAGTTATTCTGTTCGCTCTTATGTGGCTTTAGGTCCTCCCCGCTTCTATCGGCAATATCCAGGGCCCAGTTCACTCTGTTAAATCCTTTTTTGTTGGTTCCCTTTACTACTTTAACTACCTGCCCCTTGCTGTCTTTAATAGTAAGCAAGAACATAGGTTGTGGTTGCAACTTTTCGGCTTCCAGGGCATCCCAACCTGGAAATGGTACTGTCGTTTTACCTTTTTCTGCTAACTTTCGCGCAGACTTCAATGAAGTGAGTGAATCTTTTAAGTAATAAGTAAAAATTGCTCCAAATTCAGGGTTTTTAGCAACATATTGGTTGCTTCCCTGTGCGTAACGCGCAGATTTAGGAACGTACCAATACGCTGGTTTTACATCAAAAAGTGTAGCCTCTTCACTCTTTACATCAGCGGAAAAATTACGTAAGGGTGAAATATCATCTAATACATAGAAACCTCTGCCAAAGGACGCAGCAACCAAATCGTTTTCCCTTCTTTGGATGGTAATATCCCGAATGGCAATAGTAGGTAATCCACCTTTTAACTGACTCCAGCTGATCCCCCCATTTGATGTAAAATACACCCCCTCTTCTGTTGCAGCAAAGAGCAGGTCTTTTTTAATATGATCCTGCACCAGGCGCCAGGTACAAAGACGCTTCGGAAGATTTCCGTTCATTAAAATCCAGGTACGGCCCTTGTCTGTACTCTTTAATAAATAGGGTTTAAAATCTCCGTATTTATGATTATCAAGTGCTGCATAAACGACATTTGCATCAAAAAGGTCTGCACGTACATCATTTACAAATGGAGTTGCGGGAACACCTTTTATGGTACTTAGTTCTACTTTTCTCCAATTGTCGCCTCCATCTTCAGAAACCTGTATGATCCCATCATCTGTACCTGCATAAAGCAAACCTTCCTGTTTTGGGGATTCGGCCAAAGAAGTAATGGTATTGTAGTTAGACATGGCAAGTACATCCCAGGCATTATCCCAGCTTTGTGGTCCGCCCATAATGGGTAATGCTAAGCGCTCTTGGTTTCTTGTGAGATCCTTTGAAACCGCCTTCCATTCATCTCCCCTGTTTTCAGATTTCCAGACGCGTTGAGAAGCAAAATAGAGCCTCGTAGGTTTGTGCGGACTTACCAAAATAGGTGCATCCCAGTTAAAACGTTCAGCGGGCTCGCCAACGGATGGTTGGGGTTGAATAAACACGGTCTCACCAGTGGTCTGATCTACACGCCATAGGTACCCTTGTTGAAATTCACCGTAAGTGATATCCGGGTTCCCGGGTTCGGTAGCGGATTGGTGACCATCGGCTCCCAAAGTAATCCACCAGTCTGAGTTTAATATCCCGGCCGCATTTCTTGTTCTGGAAGGTCCGCCGTGAGATCCATTGTCCTGTGTACCGCCATAAATATTGTAAAACGGTTCGCTATCGTCAACCGCAACTTTATAGTATTGGGTTACCGGAAGGTTTGAAACAAATTTCCAGGTCTTTGTAAGGTCAAAGCTTTCATATAAGCCTCCATCTGTACCAAATAACACATAATTAGGGTCAGAAGCCTTAAAGGCCATAGCATGACTATCCACATGTTTTCCTTTTTCGTTCATATTCACGAATGTTTTGCCGTGATCTTCAGATATTTTAACATAATTGTTCATCAGATATAGTCTTCCTTCCTTATGTGGGGAAGCATATAATTCCTGATAGTAATGCGGGCCGGTACCTCCCGAAACTGTATTGGATTGCTTGGTCCAGGACTGTCCGCCATTGGTAGAGACAAAAACACCGCCCGTAAGGCGTTCCAATTCAATGGCAGCATAGATCATATCATTGTTAAAAGGATTCATAGCAAGACCAATCTTACCTAGTTTTACTTTTGGGATTCCTGTTGTTAATTTTGTCCAGGTCTCCCCCCCATCCGTACTTTTATGAATTCCGGAGCCGGGACCACCGCCCATATAAGCAGCTACCGTTCTGTGCCTGTCCCATGTTGCCGCATAAAGGACATCCGGGTTTTTGGGGTCAATCAAAAGGTCTGTAGCACCTGTCCATTCATCATTCCCCAGGGTTTTATTCCACGTAGATCCGCCATCGGCAGATTTATATACTCCACGTTCACCGCCTTTACTCCAAAGTGGTCCTTGTGCAGCCACCCAGATAATATTTGAATTTTCTGGATGAATTATGATCTTGGACAGGTGTTCAGATTTCTTCAGACCCATATTTTTCCATGTCTTACCGTCGTCGTGGCTAACGTATATACCATCGCCGAAACCGACATGACGACCTCCTACATTTTCACCAGAGCCCACCCAAATAGTGCTTGGAGTGGATTGATCAATAGTGACACAACCTATGGAATAAGTAGTTTCCTTGTCGAAAATTGGTTTCCAGGTAGTTCCGGAATTAGTAGTTTTCCAAACTCCTCCTGAGCCAATGGCTACATACCAAACATTCTCATTTTTAGGGTGAATAGCTATGTCAGCCACCCTACCGGAAGTAAATGCCGGACCTAAACTTCGAAAATTTAATCCTTGGTAAGGATCTTCTTTAGTTTCCTGTGCCTGTATGTTAAATAAAATCCCCAGGCTAAAAATAAATGCAAGAGCATAACATCTGCTGAACTTCATAAATATATAAGTTTTAGAAGCCCGAATGTAATTAAAATTTAATAGAATTTTTGTCTTTAAGTATTGAAAATATGATGAAATAAAGACATCCAATTATTTATTTAAAAATCAAATAGATATTCTCTAAGAATCACTTGAAATAATCGGTGTTTTAGAAAGTGAAGTTTTAATATATCTTAACTAATATAAAATATTATTAGTAAGTGTTTTACAAAGTTAGAAGATAGAAGCTGCTAATTTTACATTGTTACTATTAGATAGGTTGTAATGTCTTTTTCAATTTTTTATACTCTTTCAATTGTTTCTGGTCTAAAATAGTACTCATAAATTCTGTTTCCTCTTTTGACAATGCGGTAAGACTTTTTTTCTTTTCTTCCGGAGTAGCATTACTATTTTTTATTTCATTTTCTTTGACTAATACTTCAGCAATCTTTTCAAACACTGAAGATGCCTGTTCCACGGTCATCCCTACATCTGCCTGATAAGCCTGCACCAATTTAGCAGCTTGCTTTTCCACTTCATTTTTAGGTACAAATTGCCCATTAGTGATATGAATAACCATCAGGACAAGAATAATTGGCAAGCCCTTCATTAAATTTCTATAGCCATTTTTCATATTAGTAAATTTGTCTCCCAAGTTAAGAATTATAATCAGCTGAACCCTAATGGGAAGTTAACTTAATTTTTATTAAACACCTACCATTCCAAAATTATAAAAACGATTCTTATATTAGCAACTAAATTGCTATGAGTATGCTAATCTGGGGTGCATTTATCTTTCTTATCTTTATTTTCCTGGCACTTGATCTTGGCGTGTTCAACAAGAAAGATCACATAATCCGCTCTAAGGAGGCTAGCATATGGACAGCACTCTGGTTCACTGTGGCTATGAGTTTTAGCGGGGTAATCTATTGGCTGTTCTCGAGCAGTATTATTGATAATCCAACTGGTTTACTCCCTGGAGATGCAGTCTTAAAATATATTACCGGATATTTAATTGAGCTCTCATTAAGTATTGACAATGTCTTTGTGATAGCTGTGATCTTTTCGGCTTTAGGAATTCCCCCTATTTATCAGCACAGGGTTTTATTCTGGGGTATACTTGGTGCAATCGTATTTAGAGCTTTTATGATCCTGTTTGGAGTCGCGTTAATAAATAAATTTGAATGGACAATTTATATATTTGGTATTTTCCTTCTCTATACAGCATTTAAAATGTTACGCACGGGAAATTCAGATTTTAACCCTAAAAATTCTTTTGTTTTTAAACAAATTAAGAAAATTTATCCTATCACCACAGTTATTAACGGCCATAATTTTTTTATAAAGAAGATGGGGTTAACTGTAGCTACTCCTTTGTTTGTAGCTCTTGTTGTAATTGAAATAACGGATGTTATGTTTGCATTGGATAGTATTCCAGCCATTCTTGCAATAACGGCAGATCCTTTTATTGTCTTTAGTTCTAACATCATGGCCATATTAGGCTTGCGGTCCATGTATTTTCTGATTTCCAGGATGCTTTCTAAATTTAGATTCATCCATTACAGTCTGGTAGTGATATTGTCATTCGTAGGATTTAAAATGTTGTTGTCCCATAAGTTTTACCCCTCAGAATGGGTTTCCCTTACGGTAATTGTTTTATCGCTGATAACTGGCGTTGTAGCTTCTTTGATAATTCCTGAAAAGAAAGAGGTCATTGAAGACAACTGAAAATGGTCTTTAGCAGTGTAATTTGGCCATGCCTATATATTCAAGCGCCTTTAGCTCCAGCGTTTTATAGTTTTCTAATTGTTCCCTAATGCGCTCTTTTGCATCTTCAAAGAACAGTGTATGATCTTTTAACGCCTTTATTATCTCTAAATTCGACTTCTTTAAATTGGCCAGATTTTGTTTTAATGATTCCAGTCGATTATACAGGCTGCGAGTTTTAGGCTCACAGACATACGATTTTAATTTTTCCTCAAGGGATAGCAAACTTAGGTTGTTACGTTCCAGCCGCAATAGGGCATTATTACTGCTGGAATTAGTGGGAACTCTTGATATGGGTCCTGTTGCAGTCATTATAACGTGATTTTGGGGGTATTCGTTTTATTAATTGGTGCAATTAAGGTACGAAAATTTTGACAAAAATATACACCTTAAAATCACAATAATTAGATTTTAACTAATTTTTATAAGCTTATCTTTTTTAAAACTGCTTTAGAATCTAAACGAATAAAAGACTTTCTGAAGAAATTCAATTACAAAATTTAGTGTAATCCTGAGATAAGCTTGTGCATCCGGCAGGGAATATTTTTTCATTGGAATTCTTCAAAATCAAAGAAACTAAGGCGTTTCTTCCTCGAACTCCAGATTTGCTATAACCTTGTTCCATTCATCAGAAAAAGGGGAGCGATAGAGTTCTTTTAGTAACCTGCGTCTTTGTCTGTCAGAGATATCTAATGTATCCATAATCTCGAGTCTCTCTTGTATTGCAGCAAGCCGATCTATCTTCAGTTTTATCCTCTCTTCTGGAGTAATCACAAGATCTGAATCAAACTGCTCCAAGACCGTTCTCTTTTTAACTGTAAGTTCAGTCTTATAAATGTTTTTAGTCTCAGCCTGGCAGTATCCTATGGTAGTCAAACTAAATAAAAAAACAACTAGTCCATATTTTCTTAAATACAATGTAGATATGAAATTCATTACTAATGTTTTCTTTTGCAAAGTACTGATTTTTAATGAAATGCAATGGAATATAATTTTAGTTTATGAACCGAAAATCGATTTAAATTAGCGGTTTATCGTTTTTGTGATTTAATTACCTTTGGTATAAGTCCAAAATTAATTTATGCTATGAAATTATACTCAAAATTCCTGATACTATTTTTACTGCTAGCCAGTGCCTTAAGTGCGCAGCAGACTATTACTTCGGCACGTATTGAATTTGTCTTTATTTCTAAAGATGTTGATGGTACAATTGAAGGGTTTAAGTCTTCATCTAAAGTTATTCCTGAAGAGCTAACGAGTTCAGTATTGGAAGGATCCGTTGCTGTTAGTACTTTAAAAACAGGAAACTTTTTACGTGACTGGCATTTAAAAAGCAGTAAATACTTTGATGAAGAAGCTTATCCGCTGATTACTTTTAAAAGTATGGAAGTTACCACGAATAAGAATGGTCTTGAAGTTGTTGGCACAATAACCCTAAAGGGAATATCTAAATCATTGACATGGCATTTTGAGAAAGATGGAAATACACTTCGAGGATCCGCTACCTTGTATAGTTCTGATTTTAATATCAATATAAAAAAGGGTCGTCAAGAAAATAAGGTAGAAATAAACCTAATTCTTGAACTTGGTTAGTATTGATCATTTCAGAACACATAAAATCTCTAAAAAAGTGGCTGAAGCTATTCTTTTATTTTAAAAATCAATTCATATAATTTACCTACTCCCCAGTTTCCAATTGGAAAATAAAACGCAAAAAAAAGTGCCATCCCTAATGTAAAATTCCGAATCCCAAGCATTTCATCCAGAATATTACCAGGAAAAGCATAGGACGTTTTAAAGAAGAAACCTCCAAATTCTAAAAGTGCCATAGCCACAAGTCCGTACGCGTATTGCATATGAAAAGGGAGTTTTCGTAACAATAAAGAGATAGGTACCATATAGATTATATAGCAGCTTATCACCTGCCACCAGTAAGTAAACCTGGCAATTTCAACCTCATTGCCAAACCAGTTCATCAACATTCCCCATGCAAAATAAACCAAGCAATATGTAAGTATAAGCCTGCGGTCTACCCTTAATTTGTTAAGGGCCCAGGAATAAAATGATTTCATGGCTATTTTGAACTTCGTTTTTTATCAATAATGGCCATTGCATCATTTACGGTCTGCATTTGGTCCATATCATCATTTTCAAGGGTAATGTCAAAGGCATCTTCAACGTCCAGAACAATATCTACCAGATTTGCTGAATTTATATTGAGTTCATTTATAAAATGACTCTCAGGTGATATATCATCTACGGTAACGTCCTCCGGCAAATAGGGTTTAACGATTCCTTTCAATTGTTGATAATAATTTTCTTCTTTCATAGTGTTTTTTTAATCTTTAAAAGTCCTAAAAATAACGCAAGCATTTACATCTCCAAAGCCAAAACTAGCTTTTGCGATTGTTTTTGGCTTAAAGTCTATTGTTTTTAACGGAATACGGGATTTATCCACTAATTTTTCTATTTCAGGGTGCAAGTCATCGATATTTACATTTCCAAAAATTTGACCTTCCTTAAATTGCAGCACTGCTGCTACACATTCCATACTTCCTGCGGCGGCCAGGCCATGACCCATAATTCCTTTAAAAGAATTAATATATGGGAAATCGAGACCTGATCGTTCCAGAGCAAGGCTCCAGTTAAGTATTTCAACAGGGTCTTTTCCAGTAGCAGTTAAATGACCGTTTATAGCCTCAATATCCTTGCTTACTATTCCAGCGTTTTTCAGAGCCATTTTTAAACACCTCCTTACAGATATGCTATTAGGAGCTGTCATACTGCCACCTCCCCTTTGACCACCACTGTTGATGGCCCCACCCAAAACTTCTGCATATATTTTTGCACCTCTTTGTTTGGCACTTTCTAACGATTCTAAAACCAATGAACCTGCCCCACTTCCGGGAACAAAACCAGAGGCTGAAGCACTCAAAGGTCTGCTGGCGCCAGATGGCGCATCATTGTACTTTCTCGGAAGTATGCGCATAGCATCAAAACCACCCCAGACATATGGGCCGCTGTCGCTGCAACTTCCCGTTAATATTCGTTTTGCTTTACCTGCTTGTATGCGATCATAGGCCATGATCACACCTTCTGTGCCTGTTGTGCATGCCGACGAATTAGTTGTTACCTGGTTACCGGAACCCAGTATACCGCCCAAATAGGCACTTATACCGCTTGCCATGGTTTGTATAACTGAAGTACTCCCCAACCTTCTTGTATTTCCGGCATCTACCAGATGAATTGATTCTCGAAATTTATCTACCCCTAAAATCCCAGTTCCAAAAATGATTCCACTATCCCAATCAGGTTCATCTTCCTCTGCCTTACTTAAACCGGCATCATTCCAGGCATCTGTGCCCGCTATTACACCATAAACCAGACCGCTGGCATTTAAACCCCTAAGTTGTAAAGGTGTAAAGTATTTGTTTATATATTCGTGTGTAAGTTTAGGCTTTCCAGCAACTTGGCACCCAAAATTAAGTTCTTTTAATTCTTGTTGAAAACTTATCCCACTATTACCTTCTTGTAGGCTTTTGGTGAAGTCAGCAAGTGTCACACCATTAGGGGCACAAATTCCTAAACCTGTAACCACGACTCTATTTTTCATACGTTGAATACTTTATCATTCCCGCCAATTCCCCTTTACACACCAACTCCTCAGCTGCATTGTGCATTTTTACCTTACACTTTAATTTATTGAATCTGAAGTAAAGCTTTTCGGAACTTACATATACTGTTTCTCCTGGGTATACCGGGAGATAAAATTCCATTTGAGAACTGCTAAAGGCTACAGCAAGATTATTTATATCTTCTTCCGTTGTTTCCGAAAGCAAGAAAATACCCAGACACACCAATCCGATTTGAGCACAACATTCGGTAAGTATAACACCGGGGGTAATCGGAAATTGCTTAAAATGACCTTCGTAAAATTCAAGATTCTTCTGAAAACAAAAACTGCCAGAAGCGCCACTATTATCTATATGTGACAAGCTGTCCACGAATAGAAACGGTTTGCTATACGGCAACTTTTCTATGATCTTGTTAAAATCCATAATTTATCTTAAACTTTCACCCCCATCTACCTTAATCACAGTTCCATTAATCCATTTAGCCTCTTCTGTGCATAAAAGATAGACTACATCAGCTACATCTTCAGGAGTGGTAAGGCGTGCATGCGGATTCCGCAATATAGCTTGCTCTATAAGGTTTTCACTCCCTGGAATCCGCCTTAGTGATTCAGTATCCGTCACCCCGGCCTGTATACAATTAGTTTTTAACCCAAGAGTGGCAAATTCCAGTGCCATATTTCTGGCAATAGCTTCCAGGGCGGCTTTTGCGGCTCCGACCGCTCCATAATTAGAAATGGTTTTTGTAGAACCTTCACTTGTAAAAGCAATGATCCGGGAATCATCAGCAAAAAGACCTGCTCTTATAAGTGCTTGTGTCCAGTCATATAGGCTTATCGCCATTGCGTTTATGGTGATTTGAAAATCCTGGTTACTTAGTTCTTGTTCATTTAGAGAATACATTGGTTTTAGATTACCCTTCGCAATGCTATGGACCAATACTTTGATCTTGTGACCTTCAGGAATAAATTCCCGAATTTCCTGTATTAATTTATCTCTGCTTACCAGTTGAATAGCGTCTTTATTAAAACTTTTAAAATGCACTCCGGCAGAGCTAACTTCTTTAAATGCGTGTTCTATACCGGGTATATCCAAATTACGATCCCGATGGACAACCAAGATATTATACCCACTTCTTGCAAGCTTTTTGGCCGTAGCCAGGCCAAGACCTTTACTTCCTCCAAGGATTAACGCCCAATTATTTGTTTTTACTTCATCCACATTGATTGTTTTTTATAGCTACCACTCCAACAAAACTCGCTGTGCGGAAAATCCGGGTCCAAAGCTTAAGATCAATCCCTGCTCACCTTTGGCTATTTCTTTGGACAGAAATCGTTCCAGCACATAAAGTACGGTAGCGCTACTCATATTTCCATATAACCTCAATATTTCACGGGTATCATCTATATTTTTTCCTAATTTTCCGAACAAATCTTCAACGGTTTGGACAATCTTCTTTCCACCTGGGTGAAATATTAAATGATCTACATGCTCAATAGAAGTTCCGTTCTTTTCCAAAAACGGATGCACAATA
>Ga0055584_100005613_pt1 | contig 12297 bp, 10 predicted proteins | sample OSDHelmetaG_FD_58716 | JGI IMG/M metagenome (GOLD analysis project Ga0055584, IMG submission 58716) | Pelagic marine sediment microbial communities from the LTER site Helgoland, North Sea, for post-phytoplankton bloom and carbon turnover... | ecosystem: Environmental > Aquatic > Marine >... | reverse complement strand
TGACCGGAAGCGGTTACGAACGCTATGAAATCTCGGCTTATGCGCGGCCGGGCGCACAGTGCCGCCACAATCTGAACTACTGGCGCTTTGGCGACTACGTTGCGATCGGCGCGGGTGCGCACGGCAAGCTGTCAAGTCTCCAGGAGATCGGGCGATACTCCAAGCCGGCCAATCCACTCCAGTATATGGAGACCATGGAATCCGATCAGGGCGCTGGTGAGCTTAAGGTGCTCGATGAGGGCGACCGGGTTTTTGAGTTCATGCTTAACGCGCTGCGCCTGACTGAGACCTTCGACGAGGCGCAGTTCGCGAGTCGCACAGGATTACAGGCCACGGCGCTGCGAGCGAGGCTCGAGGAATTGCGAGATAAACGCCTGCTCGATGAGCTTGGCAACGGGGTTTGGCGGGTTTCGCCGCTGGGCCAGCGCTTTGTCAATGACCTGCAGGCCGCATTTCTGCCCTGAGCATTTATTCACAATATGGCTTGGTCCCTATAATTTCAGTGCAGGACGCGTGCTTATTCACTCTGGATGTAGAGTAATGCTCATAACCGTTTGTTTTTTAATGCCTTAATGGATTGCACATAAAATGGTCATATTGACAACCTTGCTTGAAAATCCGCGTCTTAGGTCATTGACTCAATTTTCTTCCACAGACTTATCCACAGAAGCTGTGGATAAACAAGACGAGGCCAACGGGACTTGCAGCGGTACGTGCTTCGCTATATCCTACGCGGCCTTTTCGCACCGCCGCTTAAGTCTTCGGAGAGCACGCAATGAAAGCCGACATTCACCCCAACTATGGCGATATAAAGGTAACCTGTAGTTGCGGCAACGAGTTTTCGACACGCTCAACACTCGGTGAGGACCTTACCGTTGAAGTGTGTTCTTCCTGTCACCCGTTTTATACCGGCAAGCAGAAGATCGTGGACACAGGCGGGCGCGTAGACAAGTTCCGCCGCAAGTACGGGATTAGCTAGCCTGCGACCCTGGGGTCGGGGGCAATTCCGACTCCACCGCGTTTCGCTATCCAACGGATACCAGCGCCGCCTGATCGGGTGTCTGCTATGCTCGTACTGCGCCAAATTCAGTAACGTGGCACCAGCTCGAGGATACCAATGACCAAGGAAGCATTCCGCCTGACGAGTCCCGATGGCAAGGTTTCAGAACTACCCGTTCATACCGGCAGCGTGGGGCCGGCCGTCATCGACGTTAGCAATTTGTACAAAGAACAGGCGGTCTTTACCTACGACCTCGGTTTTGTCTCGACGGGAAGTTGCGACTCCAAAATTACGTATATCGACGGCGAAGAGGGGATCCTCATGTACCGGGGCTACCCGGTCGAGCAACTCGCTGCGCATTCAAGCTTTATAGAGGTCTGCTACCTGCTGCTGCACGGGGAGCTGCCAACGGCAGACGAGCTCGAAAATTTCGATAACATGATTCGTACGCATACGATGCTCAATGAAGGGATGCTGAATTTCTTTAAGGGTTTCCGCTACGACGCGCATCCAATGGCGATGCTCTCGGCTGTCGTCGGCTCGATGTCGGCGTACTATCACGACACGATGGATGTGCATAATTCAGAGCACCGCGATATTTTCGCGCACCGAATTGTTGCCAAAATGCCGACGATTGCTGCGGCCGCCTACAAGCTCAATATAGGTCAGCCTTTCATGTATCCCCGCAACGATCTCAGCTACTGTGAGAACTTCCTGCAGATGTTGTTTTCGGTTCCAGCGGAACCCTATGAGATAGATCCGATTGCCGCCGAGGCGCTTGATCTGTTGTTTATCCTGCATGCTGATCACGAACAGAACTGCTCGACCTCCACGGTACGCATGGCCGGCAGCTCGGGCGCGAATCCGTATTCAGCGATTGCCGCCGGCATCTCAGCGCTGTGGGGACCCGCGCACGGCGGGGCGAATGAGGCGGTGTTGAAAATGCTCGAGCAAATTGGCGATACGAGCCAGATTCCGAAGTTTGTCGCCAAAGCGAAAGACAAGAATGATCCGTTCCGGCTGATGGGTTTCGGCCATCGCGTTTACAAGAATTTCGATCCGCGCGCGACCATCATCAGAGAAATGTGCCACAAAGTCCTGAAACAGCTCGGGCGCAACGATTCACCTATGTTCGAACTTGCTCTCGAGCTCGAACAGGTGGCGCTAAAAGACGAGTACTTCATTGAGAAGAACCTCTACCCGAACGTCGACTTCTATTCCGGCATTATTTATCGCGCCCTGGGTATACCAACATCGATGTTCACCGTCATGTTCGCTATCGGCCGTACCGTCGGTTGGACCGCGCACTGGCGGGAAATGATCACCGATCCGCATGGCAAAATCAGCCGGCCGCGCCAGCTATATACGGGCCCTGCTGAACGGACCTACCTGCCCATCGGGGAGCGGTAAACGCCGAGGTTACGGCGCTAGTCGCAGCGGGCCGCTAGTCTGCTGCGAGCATTTCTCGCACCGTTTGAGTGTCGGCGCGCCGCATAGGGCGGCCGTCAATCGGGCTAATCGGTGCCTGGCGGATGCCGTCAACCGGAAACACCGTTGCCTCGATCGACGTATGCTTAAGGCGAAACTGAAATCCAGCATAGGCCTCGGCAGCAGCCTTACGATTGCGCTGGCTCCTTAAGCGTCGCTCATACGGCCGATAGGCCATGCCCAAATCTGACAGCAGCAGTGCCACGATCTCAGGACTGTCCGCGAACACGTGCAAATTTACCGAAGAATTCGCATCGGCTGTGCCGTTGAGCACCGGGCCAACAAGGCGCGGAGAGTGCTCCGCGAGGAACTCCATCGCGGCGAGCGCGACTTCGCGAAACGCACGCAACAACTCAGCATGCGATTCACCTCCGAATAGTTGCAGGTGCTCGCTGACAGCCAGCTCGATTTCTGCATTTCCTGGCAATGCGCCACGGGCATGCATGCCGAGTCGCTCGGCCGCTTTGACCTTGGCCGCGCGATAATCGCGAACACCCTGCTCCACGATGATTCGCGCAGCCTCCTGGGCAAGCAACTGCCGCGCCCTGTCGTTACCCATTAGTTTTTGTTTACCCATCGACTTAGAAGAGCGACTGGTCCTCGTCCGGCGCTTCCGGCGAATCCGTGCCCGAGGTGTCGTTGAAAATATCCGGAAGCGAGTCGGTGCTGTCGCACTCGGGTAACTTGCCCTCTTCGAACAATTCAAAAATAACGTTGCTTTGTCCGGCCCGGGCCGGACAGCCTGTCTCGCGGTCTATGAGTACTGACACTATGCCTGCAGGCATAGGCAACTGATGCTCCGGGGCATCGCGATAGGCCAGTCGTGAAAATTCGATCCATATGGGCAAAGCCGTGCGCGACCCTTCCTCGCCCGGACCGAGCGGCAAGTCGTCGTCATAGCCGACCCAGACAATGCTTGCCAGGTCCGCATTGAAGCCGCCGAACCACGCATCGCGCTGGTCATTTGACGTTCCGGTCTTGCCGGAGAGGTCCTTGCGGCCGAGGGCGAGTGCCCGGCGTCCGGTACCGCGCCTGATCACATCACGCATCATGTCCTGAATGAGGAACGCGTTCTGGGCACTGATGACCTGCGCTGCAGCTTTGACGTTGGCAAACAGATCCGGCGCCGTGGCGGCGTCGGGACGGTAGTCGAGCGCGACCTCTGACATTTCTTCGAGCGGCAGTTCGACTGCCGGTTCATCGTCGTAGGTCTCGTCCGGCACTGCCTGACAGTCAGGGCAGACGACGGCAGGCTCTGCCCGGTAGAGTTCGCGACCATTGGCCGCAATGATCGAACCGATAACATAAGGCTTGATTGCATAGCCACCGTTGGCGATGGTGGCGTAGCCCTGGGCCATATCAAGTGGCGATGCCGCGCCGGCGCCCAATGCCAACGATCCATTGCGCGGCAGGGCTGCGTCGCCGAAACCAAACTTTGCGATATGTCGCGCAGCGTTGCCGATACCGGTCTCGAACAACAGCAGGCGTACGGACACGAGATTCATCGATCGCACCAATGCCTCGCGCATGCGGGTTGGCCCGTAGAAGCGGCCGGAGTAATTAATTGGCCGCCACACGGCCTCGAGTTCTGACGAGCTGATAACGACCGGCGCATCGAGAATGACCGTGGCGGGCGTGTTGCCGTATTCCAGCGCGGCCGAGTAAATAAACGGCTTGAACGAGGAGCCTGGTTGGCGAAGTGCCTGGGTCGCACGATTGAATTTACTCATGGCAAAATCGAAGCCGCCGCTCAGGCTGCTTATCGCCCCGTCCGAGGGGTCCAGGGCGACAACGGCGCCCTGTGCCTCGGGCACTTGCGCAAGCGCCCACGAGCCGGCGGTTGTTGGCATGACGACGATCACATCGCCGGGTGCGAGCACGTCGGTCACGGCTTCGGGTACGGGACCGGCTGTTTGCCGATCTACAAACGGTTTAGCCCAGCTAATACCGCGCCACGGTATGAAATCGATTTCGCCATCGCGCAGCACGATGTTTGCGCTGTTGTCCTCATTGACGCTCGTGACGATAGCTGCCGAGAGCCCTCCCGGCACGTAACGCTCAAGTTGCTGACGGATCTGGATCGGCCAGTCGGCCAACGGCGTATCCAGAATTTCCTCGGGGAGTTCCACATTCGCCAACGGGCCGCGATAGCCGCGACGACGCGTAAATTCGAGCAAGCCATTTCTCAACGCATAATCGGCGGCTCGCTGCAGCCGCGAGTCGAGCGTGGTGACGACCTGGAATCCAGCCGTGTACGTTGCCTCCCCATAGCGCTTTAACATTTCGCGGCGGACCATTTCCGCAACATAGGGTGCATCGAGCTCGATCGCTGCGCCGTGTAACCGCGACTGCATCGGCAGAGCCATGGCCTCGGTGTACTCGGATTCGCTGATAAAGCCGAGATCTTCCATTCGACCCAGAACATAGCCTCGCCGCACCGTGGCATTTCTGGGGCTGGTCACAGGGTTATAGCGTGAAGGCGCTGGCAGGAGACCGGCGAGCGTTGCCGCCTCACCGATATTCAGCTGACCGAGCGTCTTGTTGAAATAGACCTGTGACGCGGCGGCCACGCCATAGGCTCTTTGACCGAAAAACATCTTGTTGAGGAACAGCTCCATGATCTGTTGCTTGCTGAACTCATGTTCAATACGAACCGCTAGCGCCGCCTCCTTGAACTTGCGTTCGAGCGTTTGCTCGAGAGACAGGAAATAGCTACGGGCGAGTTGCTGTGTGAGGGTACTGCCGCCGCTTTCGATGTCCCCGGTCAGTACAAGCTGCGCAAAAGCGCGCAAGATGCCTCTGTAATCGATACCCGGATGGGCAAAAAAGCGCTGGTCCTCAGCGGCAATGAAGGCGTTGACAACGTGCTCGGGAACATCTTCGAACAAGACCGGTATGCGCCGGCGCTCCCCGATTTCGCTGATAAGGTGACCATCCCGGCTGAAAATGCGCAGAGGAACCTGCAGTGGAATGTCCCTGATCGTCTCGGCGGCCGGCAATGATGGCGCGACAAAAACGTAGGCACCGAAGACTCCCGCGGTTAACAGGACCGCGACGATCCCACCAAGCCCGAGGCCCGCAAGCAGCCAGCGCGTCAGGCCTCGAGGTGACCGTAGACCGGCTTTTTGGTGATTTTTGGTGTTATTTCGCATCGTTTTCGTCGTTTTGTGAAAAAAGCCGCAGATAGCCGCGACGCTCGGTCGCCCTCTATTTAACTAGTATGGTACGGAACCCGGCAGCATGTACGGATGTTCCGTGGCTGCCGGCCCCGGCAACCTGCCCTGATGTGCCGATCATAGCGAGCGCGCGCGCTTGGCCGCAATGCCGGTGATTTTCTGGTCTCGAACGAAATTTATCCGCGTTCGTCGCAGGTCGCCAACCAGTTCACAGAACGGGTTAAGGGCGACCGATACCATATGGACCGTCGGATCGTGAGCAAAGTCACGTTTTATTTAACATTTTGTTGTTATATAGTTAAATCGCTTTGCTAAGGTCAAGACTATAATTGCCTCGCAACCTACCGAGCTAAAAGGAAAAATACGTGTTATTCGGCAAAAAAACTCAACAATTGTTGGGCCTCGACATAACGACGTCGTCAGTAAAGCTCATAGAGCTTTCCCTGGCCGGCAAGCGTTATCGGGTCGATTCCTATTCGGCCGAACCGACGCCGCCGAGCTCTGTCAGTGAAAAGGCGATTATTGATGCCAAGGCAGTCGGTGAAGCTATTCGCAGGGCCGTCAAACGATCAGGCGCAAAATCGACGGATGTCGCGGTCGCGATCAGCGGTGACGCGGCCATTACCAAGATCATTCAGATGCCCTCGAGTCTTTCTGAGCGCGATCTGGAAGGTCAGGTTGAAATTCAGGCTGACCAGTACATACCGTTCCCGATGGAAGAGGTCAGTTTCGACTATGAAATCGTGGGGCCGAACGCAAAAGATCCGGAGCTCCTGGATGTCTTGCTTGTTGCAACGCGCACAGAAAACGTTGAGCAGCGGCAGGCGGCGGTCAGCGCGGCAGGACTCGAAACACAGATTGTTGATGTTGAAGCATTCGCACTTGAGAACGCTTGTCGGCTGCTGAGCCATCAGATTCCCGACCACGGCATCGGGCATTCGGTTGCGGTTGTCGACATCGGGGCAAGCAGCACGACGTTCAGCGTACTGCAGGATCTAAAAGTATTTTATACGCGCGACTTCAACTTTGGTGGGCAGCAGCTGACCGAAGAAATCATGCGTACCTACGGCTTGTCGATGGAGGACGCAGGGCGCGCCAAGAAACAGGGCGGCCTGCCGAGCAACTACCAGCCAGAAGTCCTCGAGCCTTTCATCGATGACATGACGCAGCAGGTCAGCCGGTCACTGCAGTTTTTCCTGGCATCGGGCGGCGGACGTGAAGAGCCCGAAATGATCCTGGTTTGCGGCGGTTGCGCGAACATACCCGGTATTGCGGACGTCATCTCCAGCCGCGTGGGAATTCCGACAGAAATCGGAGATCCGCTCGGCCAAATGAAGATTTCGTCCAAGGCTAAATCGCAAGGCGTACACAAAGATGCTACCGCGTTACTGACTGCGTGTGGCCTGGCACTGAGGAGCTTCGACTGATATGCCGAGTATTAATCTACTCCCCTGGCGCGAGGAAGAACGCAAGCGGCGCCAACGCGAATTTGGCGTTGCAACGGCCGGGGCGGTTGTTGCTGCCGTCGGCGTTGTCGTGGCGGCCATGTTCTTCTACTCGCAGATGATCGATGACCAGAAGAGTCGGAACCAGCGGCTTACCGAGGAAATTGTCGAGCTCGAGAAGAGTATTACCGAAATCGACGGTCTGGAACGGCAAAAAGAGCGTTTGCTGGCTCGCATGGAAATCATCGAACAGCTGCAAAAAAGTCGTCCAGAGGTTGTTCACCTGTTCGATGAGGTTGCCAGGCGGCTGCCTGAAGGTGTGTATCTCGACGGCATGAAACAGATCGGGACAAGAGTCGAGATTCGCGGAATAGCCCAGTCAAGTACGCGCGTATCGGCTTTGATGCGCCAGGTTGATGCGTCCGAGTGGATGACGGATCCAGAGGTGCAGCGGGTTGAAACGAGGCAGTCCGGCGGAGCCCGCCAGGCCGAGTTCGTCGTCTACGTCAAACAGACTAGCTCGGGCGACGATGGGGAGACAATGCAATGAACCTCGTCGAAGAACTCAAAACTCTTGATGTCAATGATGTCGGTCGCTGGCCACTCGTATTCAGGGCAGCAGTCATTTTTATTGTGTTTGCTTTCGTGACCGGGCTAGGCGTCTACTGGACGATCGTCAAAGACAGGGCGCCGCTGCTCGAACGAGCCAGGGCTGAAGAAGTCGACCTGAAGGGCGTGTTCGAGAACAAGCAAAAGAAAGCCGCGAATTACGATGCCTACAAGGCGCAGCTGGCTCAGATAGAGCAGTCATTCGGCACAATGTTGCGGCAACTGCCTGGCGAGACCGAGATACCCAGCCTTATCGTGGACATTTCGCAGACCGGTCTTGCGGCAGGATTGCAGGAGCGCCTGTTCGAGCCGCAAGCCGAGGTACCGCGGGATTTTTATGCCGAGAAGCCGATCAAGATCCGGCTCTCGGGCGGCTATCACGAGATCGCAAATTTCGTCAGCGGAATCGCGGCGTTGCCTCGCATCGTTACCTTGCACAACATCAATATTACGCCGGATAACAAAGACAATTTCGACAGTCTCAGCATCGAGGTAACCGCGAAGACCTATCGATACATGGATGAGGAGGCGAACCAATGATGAATGCTTCTCTCATGATTAGAAACGGTCTGCTGGCGCTGCTATTCGGGCTCAGTCTTGTGGCCTGCGGTTCCGACATGGACGACCTCGATCAGTACATCAATGATGTGAAAGCGAAGCCGGGTGGCCGCATTGAGCCGCTCCCCGAAATTACGCCATACGAGGTGTTCACGTATTCAGCGGATGCCGAGGGCATTCGCTCACCGTTCGCTCCTGACACGCCTCAGTCATCTGCTACCGGCCCGGCCGGCGGTACTCGGCCTGATCCGAATCGAAGTCCTGAGTTCCTGGAGCGGTTTCCGCTCGACTCGCTCAGCATGGTCGGAACCTTGAACATCGGCGATACCATGTTCGGGCTCATACAAACATCTGACGGCCTGATCCACCGGGTAGTACCGGGCAATTACATTGGCCAGAACTATGGTCGGATTACAAAAGTTACAGAATCGGAAGTCGACGTGGTCGAAATCATTTCTGACGGTATTGGTGGTTACGCTGAAAGAGATGCTGCCATCAGTCTTACAGACTGATGCCTGAATGGAACTGGGAGTAATTGGAATGATGCTCAAAAACAAACAGACGGTCGGTCACCGGTTGGTGCTAAAACTGGCTGCCTATTCACAAGCTATTTTGCTGTTATTTGCGGGATTGTCTGCAAATGCACAGGACGGCAACCAGCTGCAGGACATTCAGGTACAGGCTCTGCCAGGTCAACGTGTAGAGTTGACCCTGGTCATGAGTGGCACGGCTCCGGAGCCGCTGGCTTTTACGATTGATAACCCGGCGCGAATCGCTCTTGATCTGCCCGACACCTCGCTTGCGCTTGCGTCTCGTCGTCGCGATGTCAATGTCGGTCCGCTTGATACCGTCTTGACAGCAGAAGCGAACGGACGGACGCGCGTGGTGCTGAATCTCCAGAACATGGTCGCCTACGAGACCCGGCGCAGCGGCAATACCGTGACGATCACGCTGGGAGATGGCAAGGGTTACAGCGAGGATACAACCCAGTTCGCCGGCGCAGCTACGCAGACCCCATCGTATGCGAGCCCGGGCAGTCGCTCGATTTCGAGCGTTGATTTCCGGCGTACCCGTGACGGCGGCGGCCGCGTTGTCGTTAATCTGAGCGACCCCTCGACCACGGTCGATATTCGACAGGAAGGCGGTCGTGTTGTTGCGGTTTTCAAGGACACGAGCCTGCCGGCAGAACTGATGCGGCGCATGGACGTCACGGATTTCGCAACGCCGGTAAATACGGTCGATACGTTGCGCACGAATCTCGATACACGTGTGGTCATCTCGGCAGACGGTAAGTATGAGCAGCTTGCGTATCAGACGGATAATGAGTTCACGATCGAGATCAACCCCGTAACCGAAGAGGCCGAAGCGTCGAGCCTGTTTAGCGAGACGAAACAATATGATGGCCAGCGGCTCACGCTGAATTTCCAGGACATTGAAACGCGGGCTGTATTGCAGCTGCTCGCCGAGACCTCCGGGCGCAATATCGTCGTGTCCGATACGGTACAGGGTAACGTTACTCTGCGGCTGCGTAATGTGCCGTGGGACCAGGCGCTCGACATCGTCCTGACGACCAAGGGCCTGGACATGCGCCAGAACGGCAACGTGATCATTGTCGCGCCGTCACAGGAAATCGCGGCTCGCGAAACCGCTGATCTCGAGGCGCAGCGCGCACTGAGTGAACTAGAGCCGCTTTACTCCGAGTTCCTGCAGGTTAACTACGCCAAAGCAGAAGATCTCGCAGTATTGATCCGGGCAGACGGCGGCAACGCGATGTTGTCTGAACGTGGCAGCATCGCCGTGGACGAGCGTACCAATACACTGCTGGTCATGGATACGGCAGAGAGTCTGCAGAACATTCGCCGCATGGTGAGCACGCTCGATATTCCCATCAAGCAGGTGCTTATCGAGTCGCGCATCGTCGTCGTCAACGATGACTTCAGCCGCGACCTCGGTGTGCGGCTGGGTGTCACGGCACTGCATGAAAGTGGCACCAATAGCGGTGGCACGTTCGTGTCGGGTAGTGGCGCGGGCACCGATACGATGGTCGGTTCTGCGGTGGAAAACCTTGCTGACAACGGCTCGATTTTCCCGGTGCAGCTGCCGACGCTCGATAATCGTTACAACGTCAATGTGCCTATCGCCTCAGCAGCCGGTCGCTTCTCACTGGCGGTTCTCGAGTCAGATTATCTCGTGGACCTCGAACTGACGGCGCTGGAGGCTGAAGGCCGCGGTGAGATAGTGTCGACGCCGCGCGTCATCACAGCGAACCAGCAAGAGGCACGCATTGAGCAGGGTGTGGAAATTCCGTACCAACAGTCTGCGTCTTCCGGAGCAACCACCGTGCAGTTCAAGAAGGCGGTGTTAAGCCTTACCGTCACTCCGCAGATTACGCCGGATAACAATATCATTATGGATTTGCTGGTCCACAAGGATAGCGTCGGTGAGATCATCTCGACGGGTGGACTTGGCGGTACGGTTCCGAGTATCGATACGCGCGCCGTTCAGACCCAGGTGCTCGTAGCGGATGGCCAGACGGTCGTATTGGGTGGTATCTACGAGACCGAAAGGCGCGAGACGATTACCAAGGTTCCCTACCTCGGCGATATTCCGGGCGTTGGCGCTTTGTTCCGCAGTAAGACGCGAGTGGACAACAAAGCTGAACTCCTGATCTTCGTAACGCCGCGAATTCTTGAAGAAGGCTCAAGCATTTACTGATCCTGATTCGACATGGTAAACAGGAAAGCCAACCCTCGGGTTGGCTTTCTCTTTAAAGTCCAATACCAATGAGACAATCGCAAAACCTGTTTTTGATCGGCCCGATGGGCGCCGGGAAGTCTGCTGTCGGTCGGCAGCTCGCGCGCCTGTTGCATATGTCGTTTGTCGATAGCGACGACGAGATCGAAGCCCGTACTGGCGTTGATATCCCGTTCATTTTCGAAAAAGAGGGCGAAGAAGGTTTCCGCACACGGGAGGCCAAGGTCATTGACGCTCTGTCGGCAATGGACGGCATTGTTCTGGCCACCGGTGGTGGCGCGGTGATCGATCCGCAGAATCGCAGCTTTCTTGGCGCGCGCGGGCTGGTTGTCTACCTGCATACTTCGGTCGAACAACAGGTAGCCCGGACGCACAAAGGCCGGGAACGACCGCTGCTCGAAAAGGGCGATCGTGCTGACATACTGGCCGAGTTAATGGAAGTCCGTGATCCGCTGTATCGTGAGATCGCCGACATGGTCGTCGAGACCGATGGTCGCAAGGTACGGGCCGTCGCGGACGAGATTATCGAACGCCTGTAGAGATTCCCGGATAGCGGCCTCGTCGGCCGCAGACCCGGCATGCCCGCGGCGTTGCGGGCGGGTCACTCAAGGTTACGCCGCCGATGACCAATGTCCCGCCATCGAGCCGATTACGGTAACCTAGGCGCAATGAACAGCCCGCGCATCATCAATGTCGAACTCGCTGAAAGGCGTTACCCGATTTTTGTCGGCCGGAGTCTTCTGGGCGGCGGATTTGATCTGCGTGAATACGTTACCGGTAAGGATTGTCTGGTCGTTACGAACGAGACGGTAGCACCTATTTACCTTGACGCGCTGCGAGCGAATCTCGCCGGTATTGCCATCGAGTCCATCAGTTTGCCGGACGGTGAGGCGTTCAAGACGCTCGACGTAATGACCACGATCATCGACAAACTCGTTGCCATGGGCGCGAACAGGGATACCACTGTCGTCGCGCTGGGCGGCGGAGTCGTCGGCGACACCGCCGGATTCGCTGCCGCCAGCTACATGCGCGGTATCGGCTTCATACAGGTACCAACGACGTTGCTGGCGCAGGTCGATTCATCCGTTGGTGGCAAGACGGGCGTCAATCACAGCAAAGGCAAGAACCTGATCGGTGCGTTTCATCAACCACAGGCCGTGCTGATCGACACGGATACCCTGGCGACTTTGCCGGAACGCGAATTCAAGGCCGGGCTGGCCGAGGTCATCAAGTACGGCGCCATCGCCGACGATGCGTTTTTCTCCTG
>Ga0055584_100005611_pt1 | contig 12305 bp, 10 predicted proteins | sample OSDHelmetaG_FD_58716 | JGI IMG/M metagenome (GOLD analysis project Ga0055584, IMG submission 58716) | Pelagic marine sediment microbial communities from the LTER site Helgoland, North Sea, for post-phytoplankton bloom and carbon turnover... | ecosystem: Environmental > Aquatic > Marine >... | reverse complement strand
ATTCTCTGATTATAAATACGGATAGCGAAGAAATTAGCTTCTTGGCAAAAGAGAGGTATGGCAATTGGGTGGTTGTGCATAAAAGACCAGAAGAGCTTGTTGGAGACTCAACTTCAATGAATGAGATCATAAGACATGATGTAAAAAAAATAGGAGAGGACAATAATTTTTTTCAAACTCATAGTACTAATCCCCTGCTCAAAATAGAAACAGTTCAGTCCTCCGTAAATGAATATAGAACATTACTCGACAAAGGTAATTTTGATAGTCTATTTTCTGTTACATCTATGAAAAAAAGATTATATGATCATCGATTTAATCCAATTAATCATAATCCAAAAGATCTAAAGCAAACTCAAAACTTGGAGAATATTTATGAAGAGAACTCAAATTTTTATATCTTTTCTGGTAAATCTTTCCTAGAGAATAACCATAGAATTGGTTGTAATCCAAAGATGCATATTATGGAATCGAATAGTTTTGAATCTCTAGATATAGATGAAAAAAACGATTGGGTTTTGGCAGAAATATTATTACAAAAACTTATATAGATTATGTACACAGAAGAAATAGATATAAATTCTTCAGCTCTTGTTGTTGAAGAAAATGATTCCGAATTTATCTGTAATAATTTAAAAGAAGAATTATTACAAATGTCCGGAAAGGAAGTCTTATTGACAGGTGGTGCTGGATTTTTAGGATTTTATATCATAAAGACTATCCTTTTTTGGAATCAAAGAAATCCTGAAGAGAAACCTATAAAACTTAAAATCTTAGATAATTTTATAAGAGGAATCCCTCCCTGGATTGAAGGCCTGTCTAAGACAAATAAGTTTGATATCCAGGAACATGATATTACTCAACAACTCCCCAAAGACATAGGCAACGTAGATTTTATTATTCATGCTGCTTCAATTGCGTCTCCTATTTATTATCGTCTGAATCCTATCCAAACCATGGATGCGAATGTTGACGGTCTGAGAAAACTATTAGATTATTCTCTTGAGCAACAAAAGAAGGGGAGCCCAATAACGGGTTTTCTTTTTTTCTCCACAAGTGAGATTTATGGAGACCCTGACAAAAATCAAATTCCTACCCCAGAAGACTATAGAGGAAATGTTTCATGTACAGGACCAAGAGCTTGCTACGACGAGTCAAAAAGATATGGTGAGACTTTATGTGTAAATTTTGCAAAACAATATGATTTGCCTATATCTATAGCACGACCTTTCAATAACTATGGTCCAGGATTAAAAATAACTGACGGCAGAGTATTGCCAGACTTCATAAAAAATGTTCTTGCAAATGAAGATATTGAATTGATTTCAGATGGCTCTCCAACCAGAACTTTTTGTTATGTTGCTGATGCAGTTATTGGTTACTTTAAAATTCTCATAAAAGGAAGGCCGGGTGAATCATACAATATAGGAAACCAAGAACCTGAGATATCAATGTTAAATTTGGCTAATCAAATTACTTCCCTCTCATTAGGTATATCCGGATACAAGGGAAAGGTTGTCCAAGGATCAAGTAAAGATAAGGACTATTTAGTGGATAATCCCAATAGAAGATGTCCTGTAATTGAAAAAGCGAATGAAGAGCTAGGGTTTTACCCTGGCGTGTCTCTAGAAGAAGGACTAAAAAGAAGTATTTTATGGTACAAAGAAAATAGTGATGGAGACAATCAGTAAGTGAAAATCTCGATAATAGGTACTGGCTATGTTGGTTTAGTCTCTGGTGTATGTCTTGCAAACAAAGGAAATGAAGTTATTTGTGTTGACTATGATTCTCAAAAGATAAAATCTATTAATAATGGAATATCCCCTATCCACGAAGAAGGTTTAAAAGAATTACTTGAAAATTGTATTGGTAACGGTTTCGAATGCACAACAGATATTCAATTCGCTATCGCAAATACAGATGTTACTATAATCGCTGTAGGTACTCCTTTCTTAAATGGAGGAATCAATCTAGAGCAAGTTAAAAATGCGGCTGAAGAAATTGGAAGCTGTCTTAAGCATAAAAATAGCTTTCATACGGTTATTGTAAAGAGTACCGTTGTACCTGGAACTACCGACAACCTAGTCAAAGACTCTTTGGAGTCTAGCTCTGGAAAAAAATGTGATGATTTATTCGGTTTAGGAATGAATCCAGAATTTTTGAGAGAGGGTATGGCTGTTTCCGACTTTATGAACCCTGATAGGCTTGTTTTTGGTGGCACAACCAGCAGAGTTCATTCTGTAATGGAAGAAATATATTCAGAATTTTCTAATATAGATATCATTCGTACATCAAATAACTCTGCCGAGATGATTAAATATACATCTAATAGTCTGCTTGCTACTTTAATCTCATTTTCAAATGAAATTGGAAATCTATGTGAAAACCTTCCCGGTGTAGATTCTGAAGACATATTTAAGGCAGTACATCTTGATAAGAGACTGTCACCTATATTGGCTTCAGGTGATAGGATATCTCCTGAGATTAGTACATATTTGAGATCGGGATGTGGTTTTGGCGGAAGCTGTTTTCCTAAAGATGTAAATGCCTTGATAGCATTTGGAAGAAATAAAGGACTCCAAATGTCGCTCCTAGATTCTGTTATAGAAATTAATAACTTACAACCAGAAAAATTAATTTCTAAATTAAAAAAATCTTATAAATCTTTGGATGGATTGAATATTACTGTTCTTGGTCTGGCTTTTAAACCAGGTACGGATGATATTAGAGAATCTCCCTCGTTATCTGTAATAAAAAAACTTCTTTTGGAAAGGGTAACTGTGAATGCATATGACCCTATAGCTATGAGTAATGCCAAAGAAGAATTTGATCAAGGAGAAGTTAAATTTTCTAATAACATGAGAGATGCTGTGCTCCAGGCAGATGTTATACTTGTGCTCACAGCATGGGAAGAATTTAAAGACCTAGATATTGTACTTAAAGAAAATGGACTAAACCCTCTTGTCCTTGATGGAAGAAGGTTCTTAGATAAAACAAAGTTTAATAAATTTGAAGCAGTGGGTATGTAATATGAATGTGGTAATATTAGCAGGCGGATTCGGTACTAGAATTTCTGAGTACACAGGTGTTATCCCGAAGCCCATGGTGCCCATCGGCGGTAAACCTATTATTTGGCATATAATTAACAATTTTGCATCTTTTGGTTTAAACAATTTTTACTTAGCGTTAGGTTATAAATCGGAAATAATTAAAGACTACTTTGCAAATTACCATACACTTAATTCAAATTTTTCTGTTGATCTTTCAAGCGGAGAAATAGATCTTATCAGCAATTCAAACACTAATTGGAAGGTAAACTTAATTGATACTGGTTTAAATAGTATGACAGGGGGTCGGGTAAAGAGAATATTCCAAAACATGGAAAAGAAGAGGTTTATTCTTACCTATGGAGATGCCTTATGTGATGTGAATATTGAAGAACTATTAAAATTCCACGACAATCATAAGAAGATGATCACAGTTACTGCAGTTAGACCTAGTGCTAGATTTGGAGAATTGGAATTAGAAGAAGATAACGTATTGTCATTTAAAGAAAAACCACAAACTAGCTCTGGATGGATAAACGGAGGTTTTTTTGTTATTGAACCCGAGTTTATAGACTTAATAGCAGATGATTCTACAGTCCTTGAAAAATCTCCACTTGAAAAGGCATCTGAATTAGGACAATTAATGGCTTATAAACATGATGGATTCTGGCAGTGTATGGATACTAAAAGAGACCAAGAAAAATTGCAGGAAATTTGGGATGATGGATCGATACAATGGCTGCCAAAAATATGAATGAGGTTATATTGCTTGAACCAAGCCTTCTAGATGATAGCGAGAACTTAAAAGATATAATATTCTGGCAACATGCCATGAATAGACCTCAAGGTTGGCACTATGATCTTGACTTCTTATGGATTCTTAAATCTTTAAAAGATAAAAATATTGGAAAGAATGCAACAATTTTAGATGCAGGTGGGGGCCTTGGCCCTTTCCAATATATTTTAAGCGCCAGAGGTTACAATGTTGTGAGCTTGGATTTTAGTAGAAGAGAACCACCCATAGAAGCTAAAGGCCTTTTTAATATTACAGTTGATGAAAAAGATTTTAACTATGATTATGATTATCAAGATTTCATTTCTTTGCAAGACAGCGTTCTTCTTAAAGATAAAGTTATAAAAGCTTTAAAAGAGTTCAACTGGCTAAGTTTAAGATGGATTTTTTATAAACTTAAAACTTGGGTACTACATACGTATTTCTCAAAGAAAGCAAAATTCACTCTCGATAAAAGAAAATTTGGTAATTTAACTTTCCGAAGAGCTGCTTTTCATGATATTCCATATGAAGATAACTATTTTGATGCAGTAGTTTCTATATCTGCCATAGAACATGCAGATAAAAATTTACTCAAACAAAATATTTCTGAAATGTTGAGAGTAGTAGATCCCTCTGGAATGGTTCTCTTAACAACTTCCTCCTCTACCAATGATCAAGAAGAATTTGATTATCAAACTTCAGGTTGGTGTTTTTCTTCAGATTCTATTTCCAAAATAATGGGCAGAGAAGTTTCTTTTAGGCAACAAGATCTTGAAAGTGCCTCAAAGAAGATTCTAACGTCAGAACATTGGAGGAGGAGATTAGATCCTTATTATTTGTTAGATAAAGGTAGTCCATTCTCAAAGAAAAAAATTAAGTCTTTACCATATCTTCCCATTGGATTTGTATTAACCAAAACCCATTAAGGTCATGGTTTCTATTGATGAATATAATAATCGTATAGGCGAAGCGTACGCAAAACATCCCGATCTATTTAAGTTTAGTCCTTGTTTTTCAAGATGTGAAGGTTTGTCATTTTCCTATGCCACATATCTTGGGAATAAAAGGCATATCAATACAAATTACATTTATTTATTAGTAATATTCTTGGCAAAAATCCTAAGGGACCTTTTTTTTATTTCTCTAACTAAGACTGCAAAATTAAATAAAGTCACTAAGGACACAATTTTAGTCTTCTCTTATTTTGATGAAAGGTCCAATGAGAGTGGTTCTTTAAGAGAAGAATATTTCAGGGAAATTTTAGCAAATGAACAGGAAGTTTTATGTGTTTATAAGTTTATTTCACCTGGTTTTATATCTCGAGGTGTCAAATATACAAAGTTATTAAGTCGTTTAAAGAAGAATTACACTGCATACTCTGAGCATGCTTTTATCGACATTACATCTATCCTCAAAGCTATATTTAAAACAATAAGACACTTCTTTGAATTTATAAAAATTAAAGATAATCTTGGCCTAGAAGATACTCTGACAGCAATTTTGATTAAAGGACATATTAAAGAAATTTTAAATGGAGTTGTTTACCAGCATTACCTTCAAGAGCTAATTTTTAATAAGATATTATCAAAACAGCCAAAACTTATTTTATATGTTTGGGAGAATCAGCCTTGGAATAGAATACTTGAGACTTCTAAGAAGAGACTCTCGCCAAAGACTATCTCAAAAGGTTTCCAACATACAGGTTTTTGTAAGAAATTATTACAACATTATCCTTCTGAATCAGAAGGCCTTCTTGACTCTTATCCTGACCAAATAATATGTAATGGAAAAATAAATCAAGCTGAGTTGAAGAAATATTATTCTAATGTAGATGTTATTGTAGGTTCTGCCCTTAGACAGAATCATCTCTTAAGACGAGATAACTCAATTCCCAAGTTATTAGACTCTAGTTTGCTCTCTAATATAGCATTTGCTTTTTCTTGGGACCAGACTAACTACGATAGAATAATATCTGAACTTAAAGACATTCCTTCCAGTATAAGAATATTTTTAAAATTTCACCCAAATTATCCGGATTGGTTAAAGAGAAGTGACTTTCCTGATAACTTTATTAATTCCACACTATCCTGGGAAGAATTGTCTGAAACCTGTCCATTAGTTTTGGTCAATGATAATTCTGTGATGTTTGAAGGATATTTTTACGGTATGCATACTGCAATTTACGATCTATCTGATGATATGGGCTTAGATAAAAGGGACTTTAACTCACCCATCCCGCACCTAGTAAGAAATGATTTAAAAGATATAGATAAAAATTATTTAATTGAAAAAATTAATCAAGGTACTGAAAAAGTATTTAGTAATAAATATCTTGAAGATTATTTTGTAAACAGAAGCATAAAAGAATCAAAAGAAATCTTTTATGGCGACTAATAAGTTAAAATAGAAAAATGAGTGAAAATATAAAAGAAATAGACCATTGTGAGGTTTGTAATGGAAAGGATCTAATTTCTGTATTAAACCTAGGTGAACTTCCAATGTGTGATGACTTGGTTGTAATAGGTGAAACAAGAGAATGTAAAGAATATCCAACCGAAATTTTACTATGTCAAAAGTGTAATACCGCTCATCAACGTTTCCAAATTAAAAAAGAAGTATTGTTCAATGACTCATATCACTATAGGGCGAGATTCACGCAAGATGTAATTGATGGAATGGAAGAATTAGTAGGTTCTGCGCTTAGCTACATTAATAATCTTGAAGAAAAGAAAGTCTTAGATATAGGTTGTAATGATGGAAGTTTATTAAATTTCTTTAAAAAAGAGGGAGCAATAACTTTTGGGATAGAACCTACTAATGCCTATCTTGATGCCAAAGAAGCTGGACATAATGTTCAAAAAGATTATCTGACTCCTGAAGTCGCTAATAAGTTCGTAAAACTCAATGGCAAGGTAGACATCCTTACTTTTACTAATGTATTTGCACATATAGATGATCTCAAAAGCCTACTAGATTCAGTTGATATTTTAATGCATGACGACTCTGTTTTGATTGTAGAGAATCACTATCTAGGATCAATACTTAAGACTAATCAATTTGATACTTTCTATCACGAACATCCAAGAAGTTATAGCTATTCGTCTTTTGATGTGATCGCTCACAATCTTAAAAGAGGAATTTCTAAGCTTGAGTTTCCTTCAAGATATGGAGGCAATATAAGAGTGTTTATAGATAAGAATTCAAGTATTCAAGAAGACACCAGACAAGAGATTTCTGAAATTCTTAATTATGAAAGTAAATTTAAGGATATGTTTATAAGCATGAGTTCTAATATTAATAAATGGAAGGAAGAAAAAAAAGCCTATATTGATTTGCTGCTAGAAAATAATAGTAAGATTTCTGCAAAAGCTTTTCCTGGAAGAGCGGCTATATTAATGAAATTACTAGACTTAGATTATCATAATTTAGAAGGTGTATACGAAAAACCAGGATCAAAGAAGATAGGGCATTATGTTCCCGGAACCAGAATACCCATCCTTTCTGATGATGATTTATTCACTCATACCGATCAAAAAAAACCTTTAATGAATCTTGCCTGGCATATACCTTTAGAAGTAAGGAAATATTTAAAAGAAAATGAATACCATGGAGAAGTGTTTGAAATAATAGACACAAATGACTGGGATTAGTTAGTTGAATAGTGCAAAACTTAGTCAAATTTTAATTTGTGGTAGTGGAAGGTGGGCAAAAGAGTATTTAAAAATATTAACTGATCTAAAGATACCTAACTTAAATATATTTATCTATACTTTAAATACCCTTTCACTCACTCATGAGTGGCTGAAAGAAAATCCTTTAAAAAAGAATGTTTTCTTTATTTCCGATCTAGCCTCAATAGATAATGAAAAAATAGATGCCTGTTTTGTTGTTAATTCGCCACAAGATCATTTTAAAGTATCCAAATATGCAATTTCAAAGCAGATACCAGTTCTTATTGAGAAGCCTGTAGCAACTCTTTTTCAGGAAATTAAAGAGTTGTCCAAGCTGGCTAAAGAATTCAATGTTCCAATTGCAACTTCACAAATATTTAATTTTACCGATTATGTAAAGAAGACCAAAAGTATCATTAAAAATATAAAAGGTATGCAATCTATTGATGTGTGTTGGGAAGACCCTTTGCAAGAAACTCGTTATGGAGAAGTTAAAACTAGTGATATAACAATTTCTCCATCACAAGACTACCTTCCTCATATTCTGTCTATATTGAGATATTTATGCATAAAAGAAATCAAGAGTTACGAAGTCCTATCCAAGGAATCAATCCCTGGTTCTAGTAATTTATCATTAGTGATGAATATAAATAGTATTACTTGTAATATTTTTTTAGATAAAGAATCTTTGAGAAGAAAAAGATTCTTTAAATTTACTGGAGATAACGGACAGATCCTTCTTGATTTTTCTGTTAATAAAGCTGAAATTAAGCAGGAAATCGACGGAATAAGGGATGTCTTTATTTTTAGTTTAAAAGAAGGTGCGCTTAAAAAAATGATTATCAAATTTCTTGCATCGAGTAGCCAAGTGACCATTCATGAAGATATTGATTTCTCAGATACCTATATAAATTACGAGATCCTACATAGCATAATTGAGAGCTAATATCATGAACATTAAAGATCCTTTAGTTAGTGTAATTATTAATTGTTTTAATTCAGAAAAATATTTAGTTGAGGCTATTGAATCAGTCATTAATCAGACATACGAGAATTGGGAAATTATTTTTTGGGATAATGCAAGTGATGATCAAAGTCCTGAAATTGTTAAGTCTTTCTCAGATAAAAGAATAAGATATTTTAGGGGGAATGAAACAGTATTAATTTATTCTGCCAGAAATCTTGCAATCAAAGAGTGTAACGGAGAGTTAATTTCCTTTTTAGATTGTGACGATATATGGTTGCCAGATAAATTAGAAGAGCAAGTTAAATTATACATTCAAGGCCATAAGATTATCTATGGTGGTTACAAGATCATCGATCAAAATGGAAAAGAAACAAATGAGATACATAATTATTTAAGAGATTTTAATACAAGGGATTTACTACTTTTTAGGAAAACAATATCTATTGGTTCAGTAATTCTTGAGTCAAATATCTTGAAAGAGAGTTTATTCAATGATAACTATCAGCTTATGGGTGATTTTGAGTTGTGGTTTAGGCTATCTTTAAAATATAAATTCTTTAATTCTAAAACTATAGTAGAGCTGTCAAGGCAGCATGGTGAAAATGTATCTCATACAACTAAGCAGGAACTATGGGATGATGAAAGAAGAATGTTTTACACTGATTTTTTTAAAGAGACAGGCTTACTAAGATATCCTCAAATAATTATTTATATCCTGTTAGCAACAGCACAAAAACTTTATAGAAAATTATGAAAACTTTTTTTTCACATGCCCGTGTGGCTTTAAAGCAGGGCCTTGTCGAAATAGGCTGCAATAAAGAAGATTATGTTCTAGTGCCCGATTATATCTGCGAGGCAGCGCTTACTCCTTTCAGAGAGCTGGGTATAAATATTAATTTCTATTCTCTAAACAGGGATTTTTCTCCTAACTGGCAAGAACTAGAGGAACTCGTTTCACTCAGGAACTATTGTGCAATTCTGATGATCCATTATTTTGGAGTTCCTCAAAATATTCTAAGATTTAATGAATTTTGTGATGATAAGAATATCTTACTAATAGAAGATAATGCTCATGGTTACGGCGGTTCTTTTCAGGGAAAATTATTAGGTACCTTTGGCCATATTGGAATCTCTTCTCCTAGAAAGATATTAAACACACCTTCGGGTGCGATTCTTTATAAAGGTAATAATATGATAGAGCCAAAAAATTTAGATAGAAAAAAGTATAGTTTGATCGAGTTTATTGTAAGAAAGTTTTTCGGCTATTATCCTGGATTAAAAATTTTGTACTTAAGATTATTAGGGAGAATGCCCAATATATTCGACCCAAAAATGTCCAAAGAAAAGGCAGCTAAAGAATTAATTGCTGATAGTTATTCCCAAAAAATAATAAATAATTCTTTGAGTAAAGAGATGATGTCAAGCCTGAGAGAGAGGCAACAAGATAGATGGAATAAATGTTTGTCCTTGATGCAAGAGCTCGAAATAAAGCCTTTATATAATGAATTATCTGAAGAAGTATCTCCGTGGTTATTTCCAATTATTGCCGATTCATTGGAAGAGAGAAAAAAAATCTATAATTATTCCATAAAGCATAGTTTTATAATGAGTGCATGGCCGACACTACCACCTGAAGTGCTTCACAGTAAGTCCGATGCTTATTTAGTTTGGTTCAAATTACTTTTTGTACATCTAAATTTCAGAGTTTAATTGAATGTACTGGACTACTTTGCTTTTGTTGCCGTTAATATTTTCTCATTGGCTAGGAATTATTTTTACTGGATTTTATCTGTTTTATTTATTTTCAATCTCTTTAATTAGCAGAGTTATCCGAAAAGATTGGAAATTTACTCAGTTAGCCTTTATGGCTTTATCTATTATTTTCTTTTTTATTTTTATTAATTTTGATAAATTACTTTTTTCACCTACTTCATTAAATCTTAGCTACGCTATACAGTACCTGAGCTTATTTGGAATAATTTTTATAGCTTCTTCACAAAAAAACTTTGAACGTTTCAATTTTAACAACATAGCTAGTTTCTTTTTCTGGATTTGTTTCCTCACTATCTTTTTAGAATTCGTCTTGGTTAATTTCTTTGGACTAAGTAAGTCAGTTTTCCCAGCCGCTCGTTTGGATTCTCCAGTGTATATGTCAAATATCTTTGGATTTCATAGGCCATTTGGTTTAACAGGACAAGCAAGTGTGAATGGCTGTTTATTGATATTATCCTATTTATTAGTGCATGAATTCAAGATCCATAGACTTTATCATTCTTTATTGGCTTTGATTGGTATTATCATGACTATAAGTGGTCAAGCTATCTTGGTGGGCATCATTACTATATTCCTTCTTAATACTGATAAACTTAATGCGAGTATTCCTATAAAGTTATTTTTGCTATCAATAGCGTCTGGGCTTCTATTTATTTTCTTAAAAACTGGTTTCTTTTTTAAAATCTCTTGGGATTACTTAATGAGATTTATTTTTGAATGGAGCAACATAGAAAATGTTCTTTTTATACTTACGCCTTCACAATGGTTCCTTGGAACTTTAGGAGACATCTTCATACAAGCTGGTAAAACTAGCGAGTTCTATTTAATAACTTCAGTTTTTCTTTGGGGTTTACTCTTCACATCCATTTTTTGGATTTTTAATTGGCTATTAATATCACAATCTCGTTATGCTAAAACTTGGTTTGTAATAATTTTTGTTTCTTCTTTACATTACCCTACAATATTTTTTATCGAAGCTCAGATAATTATTGCTTTAGTTTATTTTGCACACCAAAAAAAATCATCAATTTAACTATGTACAGCATAAAAGAATTTAACTTGGATGATCGGGCTCTAAAAGAAATATGGATAGCTCTCGAAAATCAATCTGATTGTTTTGTATTTCAAAGTTACGAGTGGATCATGTATTGGAAGCAATCACTTATTAATTTCCCTGAAACCATTAAATTTCACATTCTAGTTATATACGCAGAAGAAAAACCCGTATGTATTTTTCCTTTACAAGTCAGAAAGTCTTTTTATTGCCTCATTTTAGAATTCCTCGGCGGTGATCAGTTCGATTATAAGACACCTTTAATTGATAAGAACTTCACTAGCATTGAAAAATTTAAAGAATTATGGGTCCTACTAGATGCAAATCTTCCGAAGCATGATCTAAGTTCTTTAGATTCTTTGCCAGAGTATATAGGCAGTCACAGGAATCCTCTTACTTTATTTAAAGATTCAAGAGTTACAAATATATCTAAATCAATTAATTTCAATGATAACAGAGACTTAAAGATCATTTCAAAAAGAACAAGAAAAGACTTGGCTAGAGCTGAAAGAAGACTGAATGAAAGGGGATCGTTGGAGTTTGGTTTTACTTCAACCCCTGACGAGTTCTTGGAAATTATTGAACATACAATACTTCAAAAAATAAGAAGATATGAAGAAACGGGCGCAAGGAATATTCTCTTAAGCAATCAAGTAGAGGACTTCTATAGAAACTTCAATAACTTCCAGTTCAATAAAATTGAGATATCCCTTTCCTATCTAAGGCTAGATTCTGAAATACTTGCTACACATTTAGGTTTTATGTACAAGAATCGATATTACTTTATTTATCCTACATTTAACGATGAATATGGAAAATACTCGCCTGGAAGAATTCTATTATTGAAGCTCCTGGAGAAGATTGTAGACTTAGACATTGAAGTATTTGATTTGACTGTGGGCGCAGAAGATTATAAAAATAAATGGAGCAACGAAGAGATGAGGATATTTGGGATAACATCTTCAAGAACATTAAAAGGTAAGATCTTTGCATTGGTCATTCTGCTTTCTGATAAAAT
>Ga0055584_100005610_pt1 | contig 12307 bp, 12 predicted proteins | sample OSDHelmetaG_FD_58716 | JGI IMG/M metagenome (GOLD analysis project Ga0055584, IMG submission 58716) | Pelagic marine sediment microbial communities from the LTER site Helgoland, North Sea, for post-phytoplankton bloom and carbon turnover... | ecosystem: Environmental > Aquatic > Marine >... | reverse complement strand
GCTTGGTGGGAAATCAGTGTGAAATTCATTGGCTGTACCTGCAACCGTAAAGTCGGAGCGCTACCTAGTAAAGACCGCTGTTGAATGAAGGCCAGGGAAAGTCTAATTCTGCAATGAAAAATTGACATCGGCATATTATTAACCAGATGCATTAAAAATGCATCAAACTAATTAGGCCGAAATGAAAAAATTACTATCATTATTAATATCTGTATTAATTTATTTACCTTTAGAAAGTAAAGAATTAGAAAATTGTAAGTTTAAAAATGAGAAGGGAACACCTTGCCTAACTATTTTTTCTGCTCCTAATACTTCCAAAATAACAGAAGGCTCACTAGGAAAAACAGTTATAACGAAAAAACAAATGATAGAATCGGGTTATAATGATGTGAGAAGTGTTTTAGAACATGTTGTTGGCGTGGATGTTTATAGTGATGGGCCAACTGGTCAAAAAACCTCAATATTTATGAGAGGTACAAATTCAAATCATACTTTAGTATTGTTAAATGGAATTGCTATCAACGACCAAGGCTCTCCAAAGGCAATGTTCGATTTTGGTTATGATTTTTTGCAAGGCTTACAACAAATAGAAATATACAAAGGTGCTAGTGCCGCTATCTTTGGGCCAGCTGCCATAGGTGGAGCTATAAATTTTGTTACAGCGATAGATTATGAAAATAGTGTTTTATTAAATGTCTCTAATAAACGTAATAATTCAGTTAGTGGAAACTACACTTACATAACTGAAAATGGATGGCATCATAATATTAAAGGAGGATCTGCTCAATTTGAAGAAATTTCTACTACAGACAGTCAGCCAGATCTTGATGGAACAAAAAATTTTTCTTTGAATTATAATACTCAAAAATTTTTATCTGATAATTTAAAATTCAAAGGAACAGGTTATTTAAGAAAAACAGATACTGGATACGATAAATCTAGCGATGAAGAGGCCGAAGGCACAAATATAATGTATGCACTTCAATCAAATTTAGAAAAAAAAACAGATAAAAAAACTGACATCTTTACCTCCCATGTTCATGTGTATGATCGAGTGTATGATGAGACTGAAAAAAATAAATATTATTCTCAATCTTACACTTTAAAAGGAGAAAGAAAAATTAGCTTATCAGACAAACTTTCGTACGGATTCGGAAGTGACTATAATTACTCAAAAGGTGACTTTCAGGTATATGGTGCGTATGGTAGTTCAGCTAAAGGACATTCTGATAATCTAGGTATTTTTTCCAATGCAGGTTATCAAATTGATGATGCAACTATTTTATCTTTACACACTAGAGGAGATGCACATAAATATAGTGGCGAGAACATAACTTATAGATTAAATGCTACTAAATTTATTAATAAATTTGTAATAAGCTTATCTGAATCTACAGGAATAAGACATCCTGATTTATATGTTCTTCATGGGGGAAACCCTGGATCTTCTTTTTATGATGGTGCTTTTAAAGCTATGTTAACTACAAAACCGGAAACTAGTTTAACACGAGAGATTTCAGCAAAATATAATTTTTCTGATAAAATTTCTTTTGAGTCAACGGCTTATAGAGGATCTGTTTCTGACGTTTTAAACCGTAGCAATTCTAGCGGTGGCTATAATGAAACAATTGATATTGAACAAGAAGGACTAGAGAGTAGTTTTTCTTTTAGGGGAGATAAGCAAAAACTTACTTTAACTAACACTCTTTCAAGAAGCAGTGAAGGAAACGGAAGGCCTCAACTTAGAAGACCAGAAAAACAATACGGAGTAAAATATAACGCGAAGATGAGTTCAAATGTTTTTGGTTTATATGGAGTAAATTTTGATTATAGACACGTAGGTAAGGCAGAAGACTGGGTTGGGTCTTACAGAAAAGATGTTGATAGCACAGATATAATGAATCTATCATTATCTAAAAATTTATTTGGAATTGAGTGGGCTTTAAATGGCACAAATTTAACTGACGAAGTTTACCAAAAGCCCTTTGGATATAACCAAGTAGGTCGAAAATTTAGTATATCTCTTAGGTCTAAATATTGATAGCATATAGATTATGAAGAAAAACTTGTTAATTTATATTGGAATTTTTTTATCTCTTTCAGCAAGTAGATTTGTTCCCCATCCACCAAACTTTACTAGCCTTATTGCGCTTAGTTTTTATATCCCTGTTTTTTTAGGGTTAAGATTTATACCTGCTTTGATTATAAGTTTTGCAATTACAGATTTAATAATTGGGTACCACAGCGGCACTCACTGGACATGGGGCAGCGTTTTAGTGATTGGAGTAATATCTCAATATTTTATTAAAAATTTAAGCTGGCGTTTAAGTGGTGCTCTGCTAGGAGCTATTATATTTTTTGTAATTACTAACTTCGGGGTTTGGAGCACAGGGGTGTACGGATATACATTAAGTGGTTTTTTTAATTGCTATGTATTAGCAATCCCTTTCTTTGCATATAGTTTAATATCAACAATTTTATTTTCTATATTAATTGAAATAGGCTATAGGATTTACGAAAACCAATTGATCAATCTTCAAAAAAATAATTAGTGTAATTTTTCTGCAAGTTTCCAATCTTCAATATCGTCAATATCAACTGACTTTCTCGAGGGTAAAATATAGCCAACGTAGAAGTAGTTTTTCTTAATAAAATTATATTTAAAAAATTTTTTTCCTGGATATACAGAAAATTGACCTGCATCATAATATTTTTTTTTGATGTCTTGAGATCTTTTTAATTGTAATTTTTGATTAATAGAGACTAACTTTCCAGATTTGTCTATATTAAATGCCCATTCTATAGGCACTTTATATTCTGATACTGCGAGTACAGGATATTTTACTTTTAATTTATTGTAAAACTTAGAGATTTTTTTTAAATCTTTTACATTTAAATTAGGGGCACATGGCATTATTGACCAAATTTCATCAAACATTAAACCTCTTTTTTTGTATTCGTTAACCACAAAATTATAGACTTTAAATAAAGGAGTTTTATCATCTGATAGTTTCTTTGAACGCATGAATTCTATTTGTAATTTTTTCTTTTTAACAATTTTTTTTATTAAATTACTATCTGTGGAAACATGTATTTTATTAAAAAGCTTACTTTTAATAGCATTATCTATTGTATAAAAAATTATTGGTTTGTTTTTAAATTTTTTAATATTTTTATTTTTAATTCTTTTAGAGCCACCTCTAGCAGGTATGATAAGTAATCGCTTTAGTTTTTTCATTTTAATTAAGCCTATCAAAACCCGAGATACTCACTGGGTGTCTTAGAAGTTTTTTAACATTATACCCATCTTCACACTGCTGAATTAATTTAAATATTTTTTCTAGTTCGTGGAAATATCTGTCAATTATTTTTCTAGTATGTGAAATAGAAACATAGACAGTATTAGAAGCTAAAAAACCTTGTTTCAACATTTCTTGCGTAATCAATGTTTTGTAGTTTTGGTTGTTTTTACTTGTAAAATTAAAACTGCATAAAGACGGAAGACCTGAAATCTGCAGATTTAAATCATATTTTTTTCCTAATTCATTCCATTTTTTAATTATTTGATTTCCAGTTTTGTCAATTATTTCCCATGACTTTAATCTTTTCATTTCTTTTAGAGTAGCGATGCCTGCTGTAGGTCCAATTCGTTCAGTCCAAAAGGTGCTACTTATAAATGATTTTTGTGCATTTTTCATAATATCTTTTTTTCCTATAATAGCTGTAATAGCATATCCATTACCTAACGCCTTGCCAAACAAAGCTATATCTGGATTAACTTTAAAAATTTTATGTATGCCTCCATAATTTTTTCTAAATCCAGAAGTACATTCATCAAAAATTAAAACTATTCCTTTTTTATTTGCTAATTTTCTAACTTTTTGTAAAAAGGAGTCTTTTGGTAATTCACTACGGACAACCTCCATGCAGATAACTCCTATATTTTTTCGAGAAACAATTTTTTCAAGTTCGTTATAATCATTGAACTTAAATGGAAAGATACTATTAGCTAAATTTTTAGGTACCCCATTAATTGGAAGATTTTTTAGTAAGTGAGAATTTAAATTTTGATTTTTATTAATATTTGTTGCCAAATACCAATCATGCCATCCATGGTACCCACAAAAAGCTACATTATCTTTACCAGAAGATGCTCTAGCTATTCTTACTGCGATAGCATTAGCTTCTCCACCTGTTCTAGCCAACCTTACCATCTGGGCCCATGGATGTATCTCAATTAATTTTTCTGCTAGGTAAACTTCTTCAGGACAATTAAGTGAACTCATATTACCATTTTTAATAACTTTTTTTACAGAAGCGTCTACAGTTTTATTTGAATAACCTAAAATGTTAGTACCTACTCCCATTAAGCTTAAATCATAAAATTTATTTCTATCTAAATCCCATACTTCACATCCTTTAGTTTTTTGAAAATAAACAGGCCAACCTTTTGGAAGGAAGCGATCAGGATTTTTAGAAAGCAGCATATTTCCTCCAGGTATAATTTTTTTTGCAAAAGAGAATATTTTCTGACCTTTAGTAACTTTATTTATTTTTTTTCGCATTAGTTTTACCAATTTGTTGGATTAATTAATTTTTTATTTGAACAGTTTAATTGCTTAAAATTATATTTTTTTTTGTTAAATTTTACACTTAAAATATCTTGTAATTGAAAATGATTATCAACTCCAATTATAATTTTCTTAACAAACTTTATCGAAAAAATAAAATATAAACATGCTCTGAAAGCATCCAAACTGTTTTTTTCTAACCATTGATGATATTTTATAAAGGTTCTATTATATTTCTTAAATTTTTTGGGCATTTTGTCATTATCTTTTAATAATAAGCCCTGTAAAAAAATCGATCTAGCATGAAATTCAACATTAGATTTATATAGTTTTTTTAACCAACCAGATCTTACTATTCTTTGATCAAATATATTTAAAGGTCCTTGAACTATATCTGGCTTAAATTTATAGAAGAATTTATCTAATTCTGAAGTACAATAAATGGAGTAGCCTATTTTTTTAACTATCTTTTTTTTTTTTAACAATTTTAAAATCTTAAATATTTTTTTACCTTTACTCCCACTCAATTCTTTCGTGTCATGAACCAATATACTATAAAAATGAGAAATACTTAATTTTTTTAGTGATTTTTTGATGCGACTAACAATTTCTTTCTCTAAAAATTTTAAATTTCCTTTATTAATTTTTGGTAATTTGGTTATAAATTTAAATTTTTTTAAATTGTATTTTCCTAAATATTTTTCAGCATTCTTATAACCATATGCGGTATCAATAAAAAGTACTTTTTCTTTTTTTAATAATAAAAAAATTTCTTTTAAAGAATTATTTTTAGAAATATTTGATGCATTGATGCCATAATTTACTCCCAGATTCGCAGTTCCAAATACTAATTTTTTTTTTATTTTATTCAATTTTTTATTTTATTATTATTAATAAATTTTTTAACATTATCTAAAATATATTTCTGTTCACTTATTTTTATCCCATAATAAAGTGGTATAGATAAAGTACTCTCGAAATATCTTTTTGCACCAGTAAAAGACTCATTTTTTTTTTTATAAAATGAATACATATTTAATGGCTTATAATGAAATTGAGGAAATATTTTTTTTTTATTTAAATATCTGAAAAGCTTATCTTTACCAAATTTTAAATATTTTAAATTTAAATGTATTAAAAAAAGGTGAAAACTAGAACTATTATAATTTTTGTATTCAGGAATACTTATAAATTTAGATAATTTTTTAAATTCCTTAACGTAATAAAAAAAGGATTTCTTTCTTGAATTTAAAAAAGTTTTAGTTTTTTTTAATTGACTAATTCCAAGCGCACAGTTGATATCGCTTAGACGATAGTTATAAGCTAAATTTTTAATGTCATAGTCCCAGTATTTTTTTTTTCTAATAATATTATGATTTTTTATTAATTTGGTTTTTAAACTAATCAATTTATTGTTAGTTGTTATAGCACCTCCTTCTGCAGTTGTAATAGTTTTTACAGGATGAAACGAAAATACACTAATATCTGAATGCTTGCAGGAACCAACCATATATTTTTTTTTATTAGATGAATAATGAGCACCAAATGCATGACAAGCGTCTTCAATAAGATAAAAATTATATTTTTTCTTTAATTTATAAAATTCGTTTATATTTTCTGGGTAACCACCTAAATACATATTAACTACTGCTTTGATTTTTTTAATATTATTTTTTTTAATGCATTCTATTAATGTTTTAGGCGTCATTTGTCCTGTGAAAGAATCAACGTCTGCTAAGTATATTTTAGCACCAATTTTATTTGCCATGCTGTAAGAAGCAATAAAGTTTACAACAGGCATTATAATGCTGTCTTTCTTTGACAAATTTATGCTTTGGAACGCAATATCCAATCCCGCTGTTCCATTAATACAAGTTGTGACAAACTTTACTTTTAAAAACTTGCATAATTTACTTTCAAGAGTTTTGACGTAGTTACCACTGGTTATTAAGTCACTTTTTACTGCTTGAGAAATAATATTAACATCATTTTTGTCTATGAATTGTTTGTTGTAAGTAATTTTTTTCATAATTTAAGTATTTACTTGACTGTTCAACGGGTGAACAGTAAGATCGTTCAATAATTGAACAATTATTTATCAAATATGAACGACAGTCAAGATTTATTAAATTTAATGAGAGTTATAAAAAAAAAGCCAGAACTTTCACAGAGAGAATTGGCTAAAGATTTAGGTTTTAGCCTAGGAAAATTAAATTATTGTCTTAAAGCACTAAAAAATAAAGGTTTAGTAAAGATTAGAAATTTTAAAAATAAACCAGAAAAAATCAATAATATTAAATATATTTTAACTCCAAAGGGAATAGCTGAAAGAACTAAACTTACAGTTAATTTTATGAAAAGAAAAATGGAAGAGTATGACGAGTTAAAAAGAGAATTAAATAAAAACAGCATAAACAATAATTAAAATTAATCTGAAAACATTTTTAGAAATTCACGATATTAACTTATGATAAATAATAAAAATATTTTAGTTACTGGAGGAACAGGTTCATTTGGAAAAAACCTGATTAGTCATTTAGAAAAGAATTATAAGCCGAAAAAAATAATTATTTTTAGTCGTGATGAATTAAAGCAAAGTCAAATGATGACAGAGTTTTCAAAGATAAAGCCAATCTTAAGATTTTTTATTGGTGATGTTAGAGATTATTCAAGGCTTAATCTAGCGATGAGGGATGTAGATGTGGTCTTTCATGCAGCAGCCTTAAAAAATGTCCCACTAGCAGAATACAATCCTTTTGAAGCAATAAAAACAAATATCTTTGGAGCTCAAAATGTAGTAGATGCATCTTTTGAAAATAATGTAAAAAATGTTTTAGCTTTAAGCACTGATAAAGCATCTTCACCAATTAATTTGTATGGAGCCACAAAACTTGCTTCAGATAAATTATTTATCACAGCAAATAATTTTAAAGGAAATAATAAGACAAAATTTAGCGTAGTAAGGTATGGAAATGTAATGGGCAGCAGAGGGTCTGTTGTTCCAATTTTTAATCAATTTCGTAATAAAAATTTTATTCCAATTACTGATAAAAGAATGACTAGGTTTAATATTACTCTTCAAGAAGCAATAAAGTTTGTATTAAATTCTCTTAACATAATGCAGGGAGGTGAAGTATTTGTTCCAAAGATCCCGTCTTTTAGAGTGGTAGATCTTGCAAAAGCTATGTACCCACAAAAAAAAATTAAGATCATTGGTTTAAGACCTGGTGAAAAAATACATGAAGAAATGATCTCAAATGGAGAATCTCTAAATACCATTAAATTTAAAAACTCATATATTATTTGTCCACAGTCAGAATTTTTTAAGTGGGACAAAAAATTTCACTTAAAGTCAAAACCTGGTGCAAAAAAATTTCCTGAAAATACTTCTTACAATAGCGGATCGAATAGTGAGTTTTTAACTGTTCCAGAAATTAAAAAATTGTTAAAAATAAATAAATTTATTTAAATCTATTGGTTTCTAAATAATTATGGCTGAAACTTTAGTTCTATCTCTTAAAAATAATAATATACAAAAAGAAAATAAAATTTTATTAGCCGGCGAGTGGGTACTTGAAGAACATGAAGATAAAATTAAAAATTTAAGTCATCAAATTTTTAATTCGAAAAGTAACTCAAAAAAATATAGAAAAATTAACACATTAGAATCAGATAAAATTTATCAAAAATTATGTATCGATTTGTCAAATGAATTAAACAAACTTCATTCTGTAAAACTCGGCGTAAAATCATGGAAAATAATATTTGGCAGTTGGTTGAAAATTTTTGTTTCTGTATGTTATGAGAGAAATTTTTTAATAAATGAGATACTAGAAAGTCATAAAGTAAATAAAATTTGTGGTGTAAAAAATGAAGATTTTAAATTTTATTGTAACGGAACTGCTGAACAAAGAGATCAAACAGGAAGTCATGATTGGAATAATAATTTATTCCATGAAATTATTGATTTTAATAATTATTCACTTGAAAAAGATTTTTCATTAAATTGTAGTGTTTATGATGATAATCAAGTTAAAAATTTTTACAATACAATTCCAAAAAAAAATTTGTTATTAAGTTTTATTGAAAAAAAATTTCAATATTTAAAATATTTTAGAAAAAATAATGACGCAATAATAACAACAACTGGACTTCCTTTTTTTTATGAAAAAATTTTTGAAATTTTATTTTTTCAAATACCCCAAGTTTATAAATCAAAAAACATAAAGTATAAGACTTATGATGGAAACTTAAGATCAAGAATAAATTTAAGATATGGAAAAGAAAAAAATATTGAAAATTTTATAAGAAAAAATATATATAAATTTTTACCAGTTTGTGTCACTGAGAGTTTTACAGATATATTTGAGAAATGTGAAAAAAATTTTCCCCTAAATCCAAAATTCATAATGTCTGCGTATGCTTGGGAGTATGATGTTAACTTCAAATTTTATACTGCAAAAAAAGTAAATAAAGGCACACCATATTTTCTTTTTCAACATGGAAATACTTATTTTACAGAAGATTTTTTCAATAAAAGAATAGAGTATGAAACAACTAAAAAATTTTTTACGTTTGGTTATTCAAAAAAATTTTTTACTAAACAATTTTGTAATCAAATCACTTTAGGTAAAAATATTAAATCAAAAAAAAATGGAAAGCTGCATTTAATTGCACCATTTCTACAAGGAAGAATAACCCCATTTGAGCAAGGTGTAGAAGTTTTTGGTTCTTTAAAAAATATATACAAATTTGAACAAAAAATTGATCAAAATTTAAAAGACAAAATTTTATTAAGATCTAGTAAAGAATTTTTTCAAACCAGCAGAGGTAAATGGTATGCTGATAAATATTTTAAAAATTTTAAGAAAAATCAAATTGACTATGGAGTTAACAATTATATTGAAAATCTTAAAAATTCCCGTTTGAATTTGTTCTTTTATGACGCTACAGGAATACTAGATAATCTGATTTATAATATTCCAACTATAGGTATTTGGAACAATTTATACAACCATATCGATGATGAGTTTATTGAAAAATACAAATTTTTAGAAGAAGCAAAAATCATCTTTGGTAATTTGGATGATATGCTTATTCACTTAAAAAGTGTTTGGGAAGAACCAGAGTCTTGGTGGTTTGCGAAGAAAACTCAAGATAATATTAAAAGGTTTAATTATCAGTTCAATAATAAAGGAAATATTTTTTCCCTTTATAAATTAAAAAATTTTGTAAATAGTAAACTACAATAAAGATTCAATGGTTTTTAAAAAAAAGAATATTCTTATAGTTGGCGGCACTGGATTTATAGGTTTTCACTTAGCAAGAAAATGTAAATTTTATCAATTTAATGTAACTAGTTTTTCAATTTCTAAGCCAAAAAAAAAAAGATATTTGAAAGGTATAAAGTACATGTTTGGGAATATTCGAAATAAAAATTCTTTAAACAAATTGAACCATTTAAAATTTCATTTTGTAGTAAATTGCGGAGGTTATGTTGATCACATTAACAAAAGAAAAACTTATGATAGCCATTTTAATGGGTGTAAAAATTTGTATGAATATTTTAAAGACAAAAATCTTTTAGCATTTGTACAAATAGGAAGTTCTTCTGAATATGGAATAAAAAACTCGCCACTAAAAGAAAGTATTAAAACAAATCCAAAAGATACTTATGGAAAATCAAAATTATTAGCTACTAACTTTTTATTAAAAAAAAATCGTGAAAACAATTTCCCATCAATAATTCTTAGATTTTTTCAGTTATTTGGGCCTTTTCAAGATAATAATAGATTCATTCCTTTTGTGATAAACGAATGCCTAAATGGAAGAAAATTTGACACTTCAGATTGTACTCAAAAAAGAGATTTCCTATTCATAGATGATGCAATAAGAGCTATTTTATTATCTTTGAAAGAAAAAAAAGCTATTGGACAAATTATAAATATTGGTAGAGGCAAAACAATTATCCTAAAAAAAATTATCAAAGATATAATTAAAATCATAAAGAAGGGACAACCTTATTTTGGTAAAATAAAGTTACGATCTGATGAGAATGAGATAATATATCCTAATATAAAAAAAGCTAAAAAAATTTTAAATTGGAAATTAAAAGATAATTTTAATTATAAGTTAAAAGAAACAATTAATTATTACAAAGGAAAATAAACTTTATGAAAGTAGTTATTTTAGCAGGTGGACTAGGTACTAGAATTTCAGAGTACACAAAAACAGTGCCTAAACCAATGATAAAAATAAATAATAAACCAATAATTTTTCATATAATGAAACATTACTCCGATTATGGTTTCAAAGATTTTTATATTGCCGCAGGATATAAAAAAAAAATAATAAAAGATTATTTCAAAAAAAAAATTAATGATTGGAATGTTAAAGTAATAGACACTGGTCAAAAAACTATGACAGGCGGAAGATTGAAAAGATTAAAAAAATTTTTTAAAGATGAAACTTTTTTACTTACCTATGGAGATGGTTTATCAAATATCAATTTAACAAAGCTAATAAATTTTCACAAAAAAAATAAAAGCTTGGTAACATTGACCGCTGTTAGGCCGCCAGCGAGGTTTGGGGCGATTAAAATAAAAAAAAATAAAGTTACTTATTTTAAAGAAAAGTCAAAAATGGATGAAGGTTGGATAAATGGTGGATTTTTTGTCATCGAGTCTAAGTTTTTAAGATTTATAAAATCAGATAAAACTTTTTTAGAACGAGAACCACTAGAAAAAATTACAAAAAAAAGAAAATTAAATGCATTTAAGCATAAAGGTTACTGGCAATGTATAGATACTATCAGAGATTTAGAGAGAGCAAAAAAACTTTTATTTAAATAAAAAATTTTTATTAATATAAATTTTATAATGTTAAAACGTAGAAAAAAAAATATCAAACCTTTGGTAAGCATAATAATGAATTGTCATAATGGAGAAGAATTTGTTAGGCAAAGTCTTAAAAGTATAAAACAACAAACTTATAATAACTGGGAGTTAATATTTTGGGATAATAAATCAACAGATAACAGTAAAAAAATAATAAAATCATACTCTGATAGACGAATAAGATATTTTAGATCAAAAAAATTTTTAAACCTTTATAGCGCTAGAAATTTAGCAATCAAAAAAGCCAAAGGTAAGTACATCTCTTTTTTAGATGTAGATGATCTTTGGAAAAAAAATAAATTAGAAAAACAAGTATCTTATTTAAAAAAAAATAATGATTTAAAAATTGTATATTCTAATTTTACTACAATAGATGAAGTTAAAAATAAAAAATATATTTATCATAAAAACCTACTTCCTTCTGGGCATATAACTCAAAAATTATTGAATAATTATCAAATAGGCATTTTGACGATAATGTTAGAAAAAAAATTGTTTGATTATCGAAAATTTAATAATGCTTATAATATTATTGGAGATTTTGATTTTTTCTTAAGCTTAAGTACAAAATATAAGATTGGATGTATTCAAGAATATTTAGCTTCATATAGAATACATAACTCAAACTATTCACAAAACAAACTTGATGATTATATAAAAGAAATTAAAAATTGGATTAGCCAAAATCAAAAAAGAATGAATAAACTGTCATTCTCAATTAATCCGATAAAACGAATGTTGATTAGGCTTAAGATAAAGTATTATTTAAAGTTTCTGGGTGCGTAGTTCAGTGGTAGAACGCTACGTTGACATCGTAGAGGTCATAAGTTCAATTCTTAT
>Ga0055584_100005609_pt1 | contig 12307 bp, 11 predicted proteins | sample OSDHelmetaG_FD_58716 | JGI IMG/M metagenome (GOLD analysis project Ga0055584, IMG submission 58716) | Pelagic marine sediment microbial communities from the LTER site Helgoland, North Sea, for post-phytoplankton bloom and carbon turnover... | ecosystem: Environmental > Aquatic > Marine >... | reverse complement strand
ATAGGGCATAGGCAGGCGCATTCTCTGCGACAACGCCGACCACCCTGGTCTTCCGGTTCAGGGCATTGCGGGCGCGCATGACAGCACAGATGCCCGAACCCAGACCAATGGGAACATAGACCGTGTCCAGATCGTCATGGCTGTCGAAGAGCTCGAGGCCGTAACTGGCAACGCCTGACACGAGATCGTCGTGGAACGATGGCAGCATGTGAAGACCATGATCACGGGCATGGACCTGTGCGAACTCCAGCGCAGCCTGAAAATCATGACCCTCTTCGATCAGGGTCGCGCCAAGTGCCCGCATGGCTGCATTCTTCTCTGCCGAGTTGCCATGGGGCACCACAACCGTGGCAGGCAGCCCCACTTTTGCTGCCGCGTACGCGACGCTTTGTCCATGATTGCCCCGGGTTGCCGCCAGGACACCGGCAACGTCTGGAAGCCTTTCGCGCAGACGCTCCATATAGACCAGACCGCCGCGTAGTTTGAAGGCCCCCACGACGGTGTGGTTTTCGTGTTTGACCCAGACGTCGGCGCCCGTGCGTTCGCAAAGCAACGGCCAGCGATGGCAGGGGGGTGGCGCAACTGTCCTGTTGACGAGAACCTGCGCGTTACGCAGCGCGGTCAGGTCGCTCATGCCGCGGTCAGGCCAGATTTACGCGCATGTTCTCGCGTGCCACGAAAGCGCCAGGCCACATGGCCCTGGCATCGGACTCGACCTGCTCCATGAAACGATCCTCGTGATCGGGGTCGTGATGGAAGATCGCAAGGCTCTTGACGTTCGCTGCCTTGCAAAGCCGGATACCTTCCTGCCAGGTCGAATGTCCCCACCCGATCTTGGAAGGAAACTCTTCGTCTGTGTAGGTCGAGTCATAGGCAACCAGATCTGCGCCTTCAATCAGGCCCAGAACGCTCTGGTCGGGCTGCCCCAGCACGTGTTCGGTGTCGGTGATGTAGCAGAACGACTTGCCTTCGTATTCGATCCGGTAACCGGTCGCACCATTGGGATGGTTCAGCAGGGTCGTTTTGATCGTGACCCGAGGATTGTCGGGCAGGATAAAGGTATCGCCGGCATCGAAGTCTTCGAAGGTCTTGCGCGCGAGCATGGCTTCGAGTGGTACCGGGAAGTAGGGGTTTTGCATCTGATCGGCGAAGACATCGACAATCTTGGCGTTCGCCAGATGGCCCGCCATGATGTTGAATTCGCAATCTGGATGAAAGGCTGGCGTAAAGAACGGAAAGCCATTGATGTGATCGCAATGGGTATGGGACAGCATCATGGTTGCAAACTTGATGTCCTTGCGCAGCAGCCAGTGACCTAGATTTCGCACACCCGTGCCCGAATCCAGGATGATCCTGCTGCCGCCGCAGGAAACCTCGATGCAGCTTGTATTGCCCCCGAAGGCGATATGTTGAGGCGAAGGACAGGCAATGCTGCCGCGAACGCCCCAGAACTTTACCTTAAACGCCATGAAGGTCGCTTCCCGTTGTCAGCTTGCATCCAGCATCGAATTGGATGCCACAGGCTTTTTCTTGAGCGTCCATCAATTGAAACCATCTTCATGATGATTCAGCATGATCGGACAGGCGCATCGCGATTGCGATACGTGTGATTTGCGAATGTGACGATTGCAGTCATGCATAACCAGTGATGGCCGTCACATAAGAGGACTCTGGTCCAAGGATTCAGCGTGCTGTCTCCGGCCCCTGGCCACTCTCGAGAGCTTCAGCCATGGCCTGAATCTTTTCCTTGTCCTGCAGATACAGGACCTTGTCGCGTTTCTCGACGAGACCGTCGCTGGTCAACTGGCTGATGACGCGAGCCACGGTTTCGCGCGTGGTGCTGGCGCGCGCGGCAATCTCCTTGTGTGGCGGCATGGGGTAGATGACCCAGTAACCCGCGCCAGCTGCGTCGGGTTTGCTCATGCGCAGAAGTTCCAGATAGACGCGCTGGACAGCGCCAAGCGTGCTGAGATCCATGATCCGGTCGTCGCAGGTCCGCACGATACGGGCGAGCCGCCTTACCACGGTCATCATCATGCTGGGATGTTTGCTGAGAAGGTCCTGGAAGAGGCTGGGGGATAGGGTTGCCACGACCGATTTCTGAATGGCCACCACTGTGGCTGAACGGGGCTCACCATCAATCGCGGCGAGTTCACCAAAGAAACCACCGGCACGCACCGCGGCATAGGCAACCTCGCGACCCGATCGGGAAAAGTTGACGATACGAACCGAACCATCCACCACCAGGAAGACGTCACGATTGTCGCTGGCCCGGTCAAGAATCTGTTCGCCAGCTTTCACATTGCGCCAACGCACCATCTTATCGATCGCATCAAGCTCGGATTGCGGCAGCCCATCGAATAACTCGATGGCAGCCAAGTTGCGTGAAGCCATTGCAGAATCGGTCAAGTGTACCCCCCGGAGCACCGGAGCACCGATGCAGTCCTATAGGGACCTGCCCCTAGTATCGAAAGCTTCGCACGATTCGTAAAGAGTTACTGTAAGAATGCTACATCGAAGCGTGGGCAAGGGTTTCAGGCCGTCTTGACTGCCGGATTCGATTTGCCGGACCGTTCGGGCCGGTGCAAAAGCGCTGGTAATGCACGCAAAGCAGGCACCTGGCCCGCGCCGATCTTGATGCTGGCAAGTCGTGGCAAGCACGAGCTTCTCGCACGACTAGCTGTCGCTAATCCGCCCCGCGACTCTTTCGGCCTTGTCCGGCCGCGCTTCTTCAGTCATCAGAATGCTGTGGAAAGACTGATGGCACCGAACTGATCGGGTTGGGTTTGCCCCTCGAACTCGCGCGTCCTCAGGATGTGGGTGAAGGTCAGCCGCAAATGGCCCCAAGTCACGGCAGCCCCTGCCTGAAACTCGCCGACAAAGGGATTTTTCGACACAGAGTGACTGTCGGCAAAGGTGTTGCCGTCCAGGAAGATATTGCGCGCAACATATCGACCTTCCAGACCTGCAAAGAAATACCAGGCAACGTCATCCCAGTCGCTCTTCTTAAAGTAACCGGCGCCGGCGATGCCAGGGCCGATGCGGGGCGTGCCGTAGTCATTGCCAAGTCCCTGGCCAAAGCGGATTTCGGCGCCGACTCCCGCATAGGTCAGGACATTACCAAGGGCAAAGGAGCCGCGCGTGGTCAGATCCCATTCCAGACCGGAACCATAGAGGTCTTTGGGGTCCTGGACCCTGTAGAGGCGGTCGTAGAAGAGGTTGACTGCTGGCTCGTTGGAGAGCTGATGGTCCCAGCCGTTGGGGCGCGGTGCAGCGATATATTCGTGGAATGCGGTTTGTGTTTCCTCGGCATAGGATTGTGGACCGACGATGCCCAAAGACAGGCTGATCCGATCAAGGCGGTTTCCGTCTGAATCCGAAACAAGCCCGATGTCGGTGCGGAGCCAGCCGGCATAAGGGCGGTCATCGTTCTGGAGCTCGGTTGCCCGGATATCATCGGGCGTGAACATGCTTTGCGCGAGGCTGAAACCGTATCTTGTTTCGCCGTTTGCATCGAAGAACGGAAGCCATTCGGCAGAACGCATGACAAGGCCTGGTACGGCCTCATCTGCCGAACTGAGCCAGGAGGCCTGCATGCCGTGGGTGTACTGGCCATCATCGTTGGAAACGAAAAAATCGTTTTCCGCCTGGAACGTGATGATCGGGCCTGAATCGTCTTCAGCGCCAGCGTTGCCGCAAAGCGCGATGACAAATGCTGCACCCAACGTGCCTGCTATGGATTTGAAGTGGATCAGTTGAGCCTTCCTTCAAGCGCGCTGGAAAAGAGTTGCGCAAGGTTATCAAGGTTAAGCGGCACCGGATTGGTCGGCGCCGTAGGGTCATTCACGGCTTGGGCTACGACTTCATCCAAACGGCTATCATCCACATCGAGTTCGGCCAATGTGTGTTCAATGCCGATGGTGCTGCGAAGTTCCAGAACCCAGTTCAAGACGGCGTCGAAATCACCGCCCGACAGGTCAAGATACCGCGCCAGAGTGGCGTATTTCTGGGCCACGGCATCGCGGTTGAAGGCCATCACGTAAGGCATGAACACAGCGTTGGTGCGTCCGTGATGGGTGTTGTAGAGCGCCCCGACGGGGTGGGAGAGCGAGTGGATGGCTCCCAGGCCTTTCTGGAAGGCCGTGGCGCCCATGGTGGCTGCAATCTGCATGTGGCCCCGGGCATCGATGTTGCCGCCGTCGGTTACGGCAACCGGCAGCCAATCCTTGACCAGCCGCATGCCTTCAAGCGCAATGCCATCGGCCATGGGGTGGTAACCCGGCGCGCTGTAGGCTTCCAGGCAATGAGCCAGTGCATCCATGCCTGTCCAGGCCGTGATGCTGGCTGGCAGACCAATCGTCAGTTCAGGGTCTTCGATCACGATGCCGGGCAGCATCTGGGGATGGAAGAGGATCTTCTTGGTGTGATCTGCTTCATCGATGATGACGGTGGCCCGCCCGACTTCAGAGCCCGTGCCTGATGTCGTGGGCACGGCCACGATAGGCAGAATTCCGTTGGGATCAGCATGGGTCCAGTTGTCGCCCCGGTCCTCGAAGTCGAACATGGAAAGGGTCTGGCCAGCCATAAAAGCAATGGTCTTGCCGGCATCCATGGCGCTTCCGCCGCCAAACACGATGACGCCGTCATGGTTCCCCGAGCGGAGTACATTCAGCCCGCGCTCGACATCGGAACCCACGGGATTGCCCTGGATATCCGAGAACACGGCCGTTGGCAGGCCGGCGGCATTGTTGGCTGCAACGGCATCCGAGATCATCGGCAAATTGACCACGCCGGGATCGGTCACCAGCAGAGGGTTCTTCATGCCCAGGGAGAGACAGGCCTCAGCCAGTTCCGCAATGCGTCCTGGACCGAAGCGAATAACGGTGGGAAAGCCCCAGTTTGAGGCTGCAATCGTGCTGTTTGTCATGGGTGAGGGCCCGCTGGTTGATGGTGGATCCTCGTTTGCCCCGACAGGACGCAGGATGCAAGATAACACATCCTCCAACGTGCCCTTGGAATTGCCGTGAGCCCTCTGCCCGTTGTCTTTGATTGTGACCCCGGCAAGGACGATGCATTTGCCATTTTTCTGGCCCTGGCCTGCCCAGAAGCGCTGGACGTTCTGGCAATCACGACGGTAGGCGGCAACGTTCCCATCGATCACACAACCGGCAATGCCATGCGCATTCTGGCTGCCGCGTCGCGATCCGACATTCCCGTCTATCGCGGCTGCGCTCGCCCCTTGCTCAAAGTGCTGGAGACTGCCGAAGAAAGCCACGGTGCCGATGGTCTGGGCGGGTCTGGACTTCCCCAAGCTGCCGGCCCACCCCATAGCGATCACGCCATATCGGCACTCATCAACCTGCTTGAGAAAAGCACCGAACCCTTGACGGTCGCGGCGATCGGACCATTGACCAACATCGCCATGGTGCTGATTGCACGCCCGGACCTGGCCGAAAGAATTGGCCACCTCGCGGTCATGGGGGGCGCGCAGGGGCGCGGCAACATGACGGAGTTCGCCGAGTTCAACATCTATGTTGATCCCCACGCCGCTCATGTCGCGTTATCCGTTTGTGCTCCCATCACGCTTGTCACGCTCGATACGACACGAAACCTACGCCCACCTATGTCGTGGTTCGAAGGAATGGAGGATGCCAACGAGCCTGCAAGAGCGCTGGCTGGTATGTGGCGGGAATCACCAATTGCACTCTATGACGTTGCTGTGACGGCCCTTCTGCTGTGGCCCGATCTTTTCGAGCTGGAGGCCTGCACGATTGAAGTCGTGATGGATGGTGAGCGCGCGGGACAGACTGTGATCACTACGGGTGAAGGCAAAGACAGGTTGATGACAGGGATTCAGGAAGAGGCATTACTGTCGCGAATTAAGATGACAATGACTCGATAATATTAATTTAAAATAGATAGTTAGGAAGATTACCTCATGTATAAGATTTATGGCGGAGCGGGCTCAGCCGGCATGGCACCGCAGTGTATTCTTGAGTGTGCCGGCGTTGCGTATGAATTCGTTGCTGTCGACCTTTCCGGTGAGCACCGCGATGCCGACTACCTGGCGATCAACCCCTATGGCCGCGTGCCGACCCTGGTGATCGACGGCAAGGCGATGTTTGAATCGGCTGCGATCTGCATGCTGCTCGCCGACCGGCATCCAGAGGCTGGTCTGGCACCAGCCAACGACGCCCCAGAGCGTGCGCAATATCTGCAATGGTCGGTGTTTCTGACCAACACCCTGCAGGAATACATGCTTCAGGGCTTCTATCCCGAGCGCTGCACCACCGTTGCATCGCAAGCAGAGAACATTGCCGAAGCTGCAAAGGGCAGGGTTGAGCGTGCCATGGGCATCATCGATGAAGCCCTGGCTGCGACAGGCACCCATTTCCTGGGCAATGCCATGAGCGTGCCCGATATCTATCTCGCCATGCTGGCAACCTGGTACGAGCCCCTGGATGCTCTTGCCTCAGAATTTCCGAACATCGAGCGCAACTGCGATGCCGTGCGCCGTCATCCGGCAATCGACCGGATCCTGTCGGAAGAGTCTGCTGACGGCTGATCTGCGTCAGGCGACCCTGTCAGACGGTTCCTGACCGGCAAAAAAGGCATCCAGGTTGTCGACCGCCCGGAAACCCATGGCGTCACGGGTCGCCATGGTCGCACTGCCAAGATGCGGCAGCAGGAAGGCATTGGTCAGCTCGCGATAACCCGGATGGATATTGGGCTCGCCATCGAACACGTCCAGGCCGGCGGCAAACAGCTTGCCGGATTTCAGGGCTGCAATGAGTGCATCATCGTCCACGACATTGCCGCGTGCCGTATTCACGACAATGGCGCCATCAGGCAGCTTTGCCAGGCGCTGGGCATTGATGATCTTGAGCGTGTCTGGTGTTGAAGGACAATGGATTGAGAGCATGTCGCTGACGCCCAGCATGCTGTCGAGATCGGCATGGAACATTGCGCCGAACTCCAGGTCTGCTGGGAGTTTGGAGCGATTGTGATAATGGACTTCCATCTCGAAGCCAGCAGCGCGGCGGGCCATCGCCTGGCCAATCCTGCCCATACCCAGAATGCCCAGACGGTTGCCGGTCACATGCACGCCGCGCATCGCGGTCGGTGCCCATGCGCCCCAGGTTGACTCGCGCACCATGCGCTCCCCTTCATAGGCACGTCGTGCAGCGCCCAGCAGCAGAAGCATGGCGATATCGGCGGTGGCGTCGGTCAAAACATCGGGCGTGTTGGTCACCATGATGCCGCGTTCGCGCGCTGCCTTGATGTCAATGTGCTCATGACCGACCGAAAACGTTGCGATAACCTTCAGGCTGTCATCCAGACGATTGATGACATCGGCCGTGATCTTGTCTGTAGGGCAGGGGATCAGTGCGTCAGCACCTTTGCAGCCTGCGACAACTTCATCAGGACCGGGTAACTGATCCCCGGCATTCAGGCGTGGTTCGTAATCGCGTTTCAGCCTTTCTTCCACGGCATCGGGCAGACGACGGGTCACGAATACAACTGGCTTTGACATCTTGTGATCCTTGAACGCAGGAGGTTGTCATTGAATTTGAAGGGCCGGGCGTACTTAATGGAACCTATGTACATACGCAAAGTCTTCCTGAGTTCCATGGCAGGCGCGCTGGTTCTGATCAGCATGCCGGCATCGTCCCAAACCATTGACCTGCTGGCGCATCGCGCCGTCTACGAGATGACGCTGGAAAGCGGAGGAGACGCCATTGGACTGGTGTCTGTGCATGGTGGGCTGGTCATCGAAGTTGAAGACCGATGCGAAACCTGGAACGTCCAGCAGCGTGTTCTCATGCAGATTCTGCGCGAGGACGGCGGGCTGGTGACGACGTCGACCTATGATTCGTTCGAGGCCAAGGACGGCACCTGGTACCGCTTTGAAGACGAGACCACCAACGATCCCGGCCCGACCGAGAGGTCCGCAGGCGAAGCCGTTGCAGCAACCAAACTCAATTCGGGCAGCATCACCATCGAAGAACCCGAAACGTCGCGCCATGACATGCCTGAAGGGGCCATCTTTCCCATGGAGCACATCAGCGACATTCTGGAGCGGGCGTTGGCCGGCGAGCGCTTCATGAGCCATGTTCTTTTTGATGGAACGGACGGCGCAACGGTCAACGACGTCACAACCATCGTCGGCAAGTCCGAGACGATTGAGGGACAGACTGCCTGGAACATGCGCCTGGCATTTTTCGATCACGGCAGTGGAGATGAGCTGCCCAATGTTGAGATCAACGCGCTGCTGCGCGACGACGGCGTTGCCCTTGAATTGGCGTTCGACTACGGAGACTTCATCATACGCTCGCAACTGCGCGAGCTGGAAACGCTTGTCGACGGCGGCTGTTAAGCGTCCGGCCATAACCAGGCAGCGCCGCGTACGCCGCTGCTGTCGCCGTGTCTGGCAGGAACAATCCTTGTGTCGATGACATCCGAGAACACCGGTCCGGCCAGCAGAGGCGGCACATTCTCATAAAGCCGGTCGATGTTTGAAAGCCCACCGCCAAGCACGATGACGTCGGGGTCAACCAGGTTCATCACGCTTGCCAATGCTCTCGCCAGGCGTTTTTCGTAACGCGCCATGGTGACCACGGCAGGCACGTGGCCGTCGGCGGCGGCAGCAACAATTTCCGCTGTTTCACATTGTTCAAGGGTGTGTTGCCGGTGATCGTTGACCAGCCCAGGACCGGATAGATAGGCCTCGATACATCCTGCGCGCCCGCAGTAGCAGACCGGCAGGGGCGCTTCCATGATGTCTGGGCCGGGCAGGGGGTTATGGCCCCATTCGCCGCCAATCAGATTGCGGCCCTCGATCAGGGTTCCCTCAAAGACCAGACCTCCGCCAACGCCTGTGCCCAGAATCACACCAAAGACGCAGCGGGCCCCATGACCTGCACCGTCGGACGCTTCGGAAAGAGCAAAGCAGTTGGCATCGTTGGCCAGCTTTATCCGACGCCCGGTCGCTTCGGTGAGATCGGCGTGTATGTCGTGGCCATTGAGGCATGTGGAGTTGGAATTGCGCACCAGACCCGTGCGCGGTGAGAGCGATCCGGGCATGCCGATGCCGATATCGGGAATTGCGCTTGTGCCGGCATCGGCTTCCAGTTTGTCGACCAGGTCGGCAACCGTGCGGATGATGGCGTCATAGTCGTCAAAAGGGGTTGCGACACGCATGCGTGCGCGTTCTGAGCCGTTTGGCGCCAGCACCAGGCCTTCGGTCTTGGTACCGCCCAGGTCGATGCCTAGTCTCATGGTCGGATCTCGTGACCGGCCCTTTCGAGATGGGTTTCGATGAACGTACTGATCTCATCCCAGTCAAAGGCACGGTGATGGCTGTCTTCTGCCGGACCAAGCAGGTCCGACAGGCGCGGGTCTCCGATAAAGTGAATGCGCATGACATGATCGGCCGCACCGGCGACATCCGTGTGGTGACCGGGCGAATCGTCGATGAAGAAAACCGGCGCAGTCGTGCGTCCGGCGAGCTCACTTACAGCCTCAGCCTTGGAACCCTCATTGGTGATGACGGGAAACCCGACACCGTGGGCAGCCAGGGCGTGGGCGCGATCAGCGCGCTGGGCATGGGGTATGTTCGTCAGGACGACAATTTCCATGTGCCTGCTCAGACGTTGCAGCGAGAGAGCGGCTCCGGCAATCATCGGTATGGATCTGGTGTGTTGGACGAAAAACGAGCCCAGAAGTTCACGCACGATGTGGTTTTCAACAGCTTCGTCGGTATCCTGATCAATAATATTACCGTTCAGCCGGAACGAGGCCCAGTTGAAATAGGTGCCGTTGGCGTTGAGATACCGTTCGAATTCCTGAAAGAAAGCAAACAGCACCTCATCGGCATCCGTGATGAGAAGGGGCCTGTCTTGCGCGACGACAATGCCCGCAAGTTGGGAATCGAGGTGATCAGGGTCGTTTTTTTCGTCCATGTGTGCCGCCATGAACCAACCTTTGAGTTCTGTGACTACGAATGATGGCGCAACTTATGCTAAAAGAAGGAACAGGCAAGCTCGTCGAAGTGACGGGCCCAGGGGAATACACATCTGTCGAACCTGGCAGAGAGTGAACGAGCGGGGTTATTCCATGGCCAAAACGGTTCTGATCGTTGAGGACAACGAGCTCAACATGAAGCTCTTCAATGACCTGCTCGACGCCAATGGGTTTGGTGTCTTGCAGGCCATCAACGGTGAGGAAGCGTTCAGCAAGGCCAAGGAACATCACCCTGATCTGATCATCATGGACGTTCAACTGCCGGAGGCCTCCGGACTGGAAGTGACGCATTGGATCAAGGCCGAGCCCAGCACGGCTGACATTCCTGTCGTTGCGGTTACGGCTCTGGCGATGAAGGGTGATGAAGAGAAGGTTCTGAGCGTGGGTTGCGACGCCTACATCGCCAAGCCGATCTCAGTCCATCAGTTCCTCGAGACCGTGCGGAAGTTCCTGGGCTGATGGTGGGGACCTGACATGACCGGTCGCATCCTTGTTGTTGACGACCAGCCGCTGAACGTAAAGCTGCTCGAAGCAAAGCTTACGAGCGAATACTATGACGTTCTGACGGCCTCTGGTGGTGCAGCAGCGGTGCGCATTGCGACAGAGGAACGCCCGGATCTGATTCTGCTTGATGTCATGATGCCTGATATGGACGGCTATGAAGTCTGCCGTATTCTGCGCGACCAGCCTGAGACCATGCACATTCCCATTGTCATGGTTACCGCGCTTTCCGACACCGCAGATCGTGTGGTGGGCCTGGAAGCCGGGGCCGATGATTTCCTGACCAAACCGGTGGATGATCTGGCGTTGTTTGCCCGGGTTCGCTCACTGCTGCGCTTCAAGGTCACCTTTGATGAACTGCGCCTGAGATTTGGCGTCGACAGCGCCGCACAACTCGAAGAAATGGCACCCATCTGGAACGAGTCGCTGGAAGACAGCAACGTTCTGCTTCTGGAAGACTTCGACTCACGTGCCCGCATGATCAGCGAGCCCTTGAGCGCGCATCACAAGGTTGTTGTTGTCGATGAAGAGAAGGCCTGTTTTGCCGAGCTGGAGAACGGCGGCTATGACGCCGTGATTGTCAGTCTGAGTCTCGACACGATTGATGGATTGCGGGTTGTCTCGCAACTGCGGAGTCGGCCCCAGACGCGCATGCTTCCCATTTTGGTGCTGGTCGAGGATGGCGAGATGGAGAGGTTGGCCAAGGCGCTGGATCTGGGTGTGACCGATTACGTGATGGCACCGATCGACCGCAACGAACTGATTGCGCGCGCGCGTATGCAGGTGCGACGCAAACGTTATCAGGATCGCTTGCGCACGAACCTGGAAGCCAGCGTGTCGATGGCCGCTCTGGACGAGCTGACCAAGCTTCATAATCGCCGTTATCTGACAACCTATCTGAAACGTGAATTCGAGCGTTCGCGCCAGACCGGCAAACCGCTCTCGCTCATCATTCTCGATGTCGATCACTTCAAGAAGGTGAACGACAGTCATGGTCATGCCGTGGGGGACGTCGTCCTGATTGAACTGGGCTCACGCATCCTACAGCTCACCCGCTCGAGCGATTTTCCTGCGCGTTATGGCGGTGAGGAGTTCGTGGTGGTGATGCCCGAGACCGATCCCACTGTTGCCCGTGCGGTCGCTGAGCGTCTGCGCCACGGCGTTGCAGAAAAGCCGTTCGCAGCAGTCAAGGATGACCTGTTGCTCGACGTCACGATCAGCGTGGGTGTTGCCAACCTGACGGATGATGTGGAAACACCTGACGATCTGTTCCGTCTGGCTGATGATGCGCTCTACAAGGCCAAGGCCGGCGGGCGCAATCAGGTTGTCTGCGCCGCCTGAAGCAGACTGCTAGAGGTGCTCGATCAGCAGATCGACCTCCAGAGTCTCCAGAGCTTCGTTGTCACCGAACTGAAATCTTAAGATCCAGGTCATGCCGTAAATGCCCTGCGCCATGGCTTCCTGGCGCTCCTTCGGTGGAACGAAAAGAAACCAGACACAGGTGAGCGCTTCAGGGGTTGCCTGTCGGCAGTCTCGGATGTTGGTGTCGCCGCCGACCGGGTCACCGCGATTCTGTTCGCGGCTACGTGCCTGCTTGCGCAGGTGTTCCAGGGTTTCGTCGACGTAGGCGCAGTTACGGCCAACTGGAAAGATTGACGTCAGGGCCTCGCGCATGGCCGCTACAGCCTGTTCTGGAGAATCCAGTGCCTGATGACTGTGAGTCTCGAAGTCGAATTCAGGAACCTGCGCCACCGCAATTTGATCGAATGCGGTCAGATAGCAG
>Ga0055584_100005608_pt1 | contig 12307 bp, 7 predicted proteins | sample OSDHelmetaG_FD_58716 | JGI IMG/M metagenome (GOLD analysis project Ga0055584, IMG submission 58716) | Pelagic marine sediment microbial communities from the LTER site Helgoland, North Sea, for post-phytoplankton bloom and carbon turnover... | ecosystem: Environmental > Aquatic > Marine >... | reverse complement strand
ACTGGCGTAATTGAATTCATGATCTCATGAGTCAGCACGCGAACCAGGTCCTGCCATGCCTGCGCCTGGGTTACGTCCAGTTCGGTCTGGATGTCCTGCAGGGACACCAGCCGATCGCTTTCTCCAGCAACGACCACTTCGGTCGTCGCCAGCGTCAGCTGGTAATCCACGCCCTCGACGGCGAACGTCACAAGTTCCCGCTTACCCGGAACGGCGTCAGCCACAGCCGCGTGAAAGCTGGTTCCAAACTGCCGCAAGTCACGCAGACGAGTTACATGGGCCGCACCGAACAGTCGCCGGGCCGCATTGTTCTGCAGCGTGATCGCCTCGTCGCTGTGCAGGGTCAGTAGCGGTACCGGAATGTGTTCAATCAATGCGCGCAAGCGTCGTACCTCCATCTCCTGCCCGCTACGTGCGCTGCGAAGGCGGTCGAGAATATCGGTGAAAGCGTTACCGAGTTCGCCAAATCCTGCGCCGATCTGATCGAAGTTGAACCGCTGCGAGAAGTCAGCATGGCGCGCGGCATCGAGAAAACGCGCTACCTCACGGTTTGTGCGGCTTACATACCACCACAGTTCTGCTGTAGCCGCGGCAAGAGCTGCCAGCGCGAGCAGCGATGAGCTGTGGTAGCCGGGTGTTCTGAGGAGCCAGATGATGCCGGCCATGAGCAGACCAATGCCGATCAACCGGGCAGCCAGGAATACCGGAAATCGTTTATAGGCCATGCTTCTCCATGCGTCGATAGAGTGACGCCCGGGTCAGGCCGAGCTCATTGGCGGCATGCGAAATATTAAAGCCGTGTTTTCGCAGCGCCGCGGCAATGGTGTCCTTTTCGACATGCTCGAGGTTGAGGGTTTCGCCGGGTGCCCCCGCTGCGGTCAATGGCTCGCCGGAGGCAGGTTCGCCGAGCTGCAGATCCGCGGGTTCGATAATATCGTCTCTTGCCAGGATGACAGACCGCTCAACGGCATGACGCAGTGCGCGGACATTGCCCGGCCAGGCGTACTTGCGCAAGGCAGCTTCGGCATCGGGCGAGAACGATTTCGTCGGCTTGGCGTATTTGCGTGCAAACCTCGCAAGGTAGTGCAGGGCGATGGGCAGAATGTCATCCGGCCGGCTGCGCAGCGGCGGGACCGTGATCTCGACGGTATTGAGACGAAATAACAGGTCGGGTCGAAAGTGATTCCTGTTGCGCAATAAATGTGGCGCAACATTGGTCGCGGCGATAACGCGCACGTCAATCGGCTGCGGCTGGTCTGAACCGACAGGGGTTACGGTGCGCTCCTCGAGCACGCGCAGCAGTTTGGCTTGCTGGTGCTGAGGCAAATTGCCGATCTCGTCGAGGAACAACGTGCCGCCATCGGCGGCCTGAATTCGACCAAGGCGATTTTCGGTGGCCCCGGTGAACGCTCCCTTGCGATGCCCAAACAGTTCCGACTCGAACAGCGATTCGCTGATCGAACCCATATCGAGGCTGAGAAAAACACTGTTGGCCCTTGCGGACTGCCGATGCAGCTGTCGTGCGATCAGTTCCTTGCCGGTACCGTTCTCGCCCAGTATCAGCACGTTGGCCTCGGTTGGTGCCGCGCGCTCGACGATGGCCAAGAGCTCCTGCATTAGTTTCGAGTTGCCGATGATCTCTTTGTTTGACGGCGACACGGATTCGACCAGCGCCCGGTTGGTTTGTCGCAGAGACTCGGTTTCGATACGGCTGCGATGCAGTTTGACCGCCGCGGAGACTGTCGCTACGACTTTTTCGTTCTGCCAGGGCTTGGCGATAAAGTCGGTAGCACCCCGCCGCATCGCCTCAACCACGGTATCGACGCTGCCATGTGCGGTGATCATCACGACGACGAGCTGCGGATCGATACTGAGTATCCGCTCCAGCCACTCAAGTCCTTGAGCGCCCGAGGACTCGCCGGGTCCGAAGTTCATATCCAGAAGCACGGCATCGAATTCGTGCTCATCCAGGAGCTTCGGAATGTCTTCAGGGGTCCGACAGGTGACGACGCCGGCGAATTGCCGTCGCAGCAGCAACCGGCCCGCGGTCAGGATGTCGTCGTCGTCATCGACGAGCAGAATAGCGCCTGTTGTGGCCAAGATAACTCCTCAAGAACTGTTCGAAATCGTACACTGACTGTCCGTATTCGTACAATAAATTGCCGTTGCCGGCCAGCTAAAAAGTATAAAGGTTATATAAAACAATTATTTAAGAAATTGGCACGCTACTTGCTATGTATACAGGTAACAGAGCGAATAACGCTGGCAACGGATACCGATGATTGTGAGTAACCTGAGCAGAATTCCCGACAACCCGGCAACGACCCGCGCGAACATATCCGGCCAGGGTATGGACCGGCCCGTCAAGGCCAAAACGCCGCTGAGCCGAAAACTCGGCTACGCCGCCGCGGGCATCCTTGCGTTGGCGTTCGCCTGGTGGCTTGTCGGTGCGCTGCTCGGTGGGCGCAGCCTGAGCGTCAATGCCCAGCGAATCGTTGTTTCGCCCGTGACCGTGGGTATGTTCGAGGACTTTATCCCGCTGCGCGGTCGTCTGGTACCCCGCAGTACGGTGTACCTGGACGCAATCGAGGGCGGTCGTGTTGAGCAGGTGCTGATCGAAGACGGCGCCCTGGTCGATGCAGGCGAACCGATTGCGATGCTGTCGAACACTAATCTTCAGCTAGAGGTCCTGGGTCGTGAAGCTGCCGTTACCGAGCAGCTCAACAACATGCGCACGATCGAGCTGCAGCTGGAACAAAATCGCCTGTCGCACAAGCGCAACCTCGTCGAGATCGAGTACCAGGTAACGCGCCTGAACCGGGCCATCGACAGGCAGCGTGAGCTGGCGTCAAAAAATCTGGTTTCGCAGTCCACGATCGACGAGCTCGACGATGAACTCACCTATTACCGGAACCGTCGCGAGGTAACGCTGGAAAGCCAGGCGACCGATACGCGTATGCAGGAACAGCAGCTTCGCCAGCTTCGCGAGGCGGGCGATCAGCTGCAGGCCAGCCTCGGCTTTGCGCGCAAGAACCTCGACGATCTGAATATTCGCGCGCCAGTGGCTGGCAAGTTATCTGGTTTCAACATCGAGGTCGGCCAGTCCATTGCTCGCGGTGGACGCCTGGGACAGATCGATGATCCCGATGGCTACAAACTCAACGTCAGCATTGACGAGTATTACCTTGGCCGTGTCGACCTGGAACAAACCGCAGTCGCCGAACATGGCCGGCAGAATCTCGGCCTGCGGGTGGCGAAGATCTATCCGCAGGTCAACAACGGCCAGTTCGAAGTCGATATGACGTTCAATGACGAACCAGCGGGCCTGCGTCGCGGCCAGACCTTACAAGTGAAGCTGACTTTGGGCGACAACACGGATGCGCTGCTGATTCCCAACGGTTCGTTCTACCAGGAGACCGGTGGCAACTGGGTATTTGTGGTCTCGGCTGATGGCACCGAAGCCGTCAGGCGCGACGTGCGCCTCGGTCGTCGCAACACCGACTACATCGAGGTGCTCGACGGTCTCGAAGCGGGCGAGCGAGTGGTTACATCGCCGTATACGAACTATGTCGGTATGGAAAGACTCACACTTGATTAAAACGCATCGACAAACGCTGTCGAACCCGGATTGAAAAGAGAGAGGACTCAAAAATGCTCAAACTGCATAACCTGTACAAAGTGTATAGCACTGATGAAGTGGAGACAGTTGCGCTCAACGGCGTGAACCTCGAGATCGATCAGGGCGATTTCGTGGCGATCATGGGGCCGTCGGGCTGTGGCAAGTCCACATTGCTGAATATCGTAGGTTTACTGGATAACCCTAGCGATGGCGACTACTTTTTCTTCGATGAAAATGTTGCCCGTTACTCGGAGTCACAGCGCAGTGCAATTCGCAAGCAAAACATCGGCTTTATCTTCCAGAGTTTCAACCTGATCGAAGAGCTTACCGTCGCCGAGAACATCGAACTCGCATTGCTCTACCACAACATGCCGGCCGCAGATCGTAAACGCCGTGTTGACGACGTCATGGACCGGATGGGTATTGCGCACCGCGCCAAGCACATGCCGGGTCAGCTTTCCGGAGGCCAGCAACAGCGTGTGGCGGTGGCCCGAGCCGTCGTCGGTGACCAGCCGTTAATTCTCGCCGATGAGCCGACCGGTAACCTCGATTCGGTGCATGGACAGGAAGTAATGGAGCAGCTGCGCTCGCTGAATGCCGAGGGTACGACCATTGTCATGGTCACGCACTCTCCTGCGCACGCTGACTATGCGCGGCGCACCGTAAACCTGTTCGACGGTCACGTTTTGACGGATAACCTCCGCGCGGCCTGACAGGTAGCAACTGAACTAAAGGGTGAGGCACACAATGTTTTTGAATAACATCAAAATAGCGCTCAGAAGTCTGCGCAAGAACAAGGTCTTTGCGAGCATCAATATCGTTGGCCTGGCGCTTGGCATGACGATTTACGTGTTCGGCGGTTTGCTCGTAAGTTATGAAAGCGATCATGACGCGTTCTTCAAGAATGTCGATCGCGTTTATACGATTGGCTCTACCGCCGCACCCGAACTCAATATGAGCTTTGACCGATTAAACACGGCGTACTCGGCGATCGGCCCGATCATAGAGTCAGAGCTGCAAGACGTCGAAGCCGTCGCGCGGGTGCTGGGCAGGGAGTACCTGATTTCTAATGGAACAGAGAAGTTCTATCAGCAGCTGCGCTTCACGGATCCCGAATTGCTGCAGATCTTCGACTTCAAATATATCGATGGCGACGCCACCGCACTTGAGGATCCAATGGGACTCGTCCTCTCGGCAACTGCGGCAGTCAAGTATTTCGGTCGGACTGACGTGGTCGGCGAAGTGCTGACATTTGACAACGAATTTGATTTCCGAGTAGCGGCGGTAATAGAGGATGTGCCGCGCAATTCACATTTCAACTCGCTACCGATCATGGACGTAGCGCTGGAGGCGATTGCGCCGATTCAGGCACTTGCGCGGCTGGAAGACTTCGACGAAACCGGCGAGTGGAACAACCTGTCGCTCGGGAATCTGACCTACGTATTGCTGCCGGCAACGCTGGATGGCAGTTGGCTGCAGGATCAGATCGACAGCATCTTCGATCGACACGTGCCGGAGCCATCAAAGGAAGTCATATCAAGTATGTACGTCAGCCCGCTGCAACATGCCAATCTCGCCATCTGGGACACCATGGGCTTGCCCGTCGTCGCGGTCGTCAAGTTACTGAGTTTCCTGGTCCTGATTGTAGCCTGCGTCAACTACACTAATCTGGCGACGGCACAGGCGCTGGGCCGCAGCCGCGAGGTCGGCATGCGCAAGACTATGGGCGCGCAGCAGGGTCAGTTGCTCACCCAGTTCCTTACCGAAAGCCTGGTTATTGCCGGTGTTGCGATGGTCGTTGCTATCGCAGCGCTCGAGGTGATCGTGCCACTGTTCAACAACGTGGCGAACAAGGTAATGACCCTTGACCACCTGCGTACGCTACCGTGGCTGTTGGCTACTACCGTGCTTGTCGGACTTTGCGCCGGTCTTTATCCTGCCTGGCTCATTACGCGAGCCAGCCCAATCGAAGCGCTGCGGGATGTTGCTCGCAAGGGCAAGAAGGGTTCTACGGTGCGCGCATTCATGATCGGTGCGCAGTTTGCAATATCGGCGTTCATGCTCGCCATTGTCGCCGTCGTGTACATGCAGAACCAAAAGGTCGAAGAATCCAGTTACATTTTTCCGCGCGCCGAAATTTACAACCTGAACCGCCTGAACGTCGATACGATTCGGGATCGGTTTGACACCCTGCGGTATGAATTGGAAGCACTGCCCAACGTTGCCAGTGTAGGCATTTCGTCGCAGGTCCCGTACGAACAGAACAACTCGACGACCAACGCAGCTGCGCAGCCTGGCGACGAGGCCGGCAAGTTCCAGATACAGCTGCTGCGCATGTCGCCGGAGTTCCTGCAGGCGTACGACATCCCGCTCCTGGCGGGCAGAAACCTGAGCCGCGATGTGGCTAATGATCTTTATGTTTATGAGACTTCAGAAGTCATCAACGTGCTCGTTAACGAAATGGCTCTCGACCAACTCGGCCTGGCTTCTCCTGCTGATGCAATCAATACACGCTTTTATGACCTCGATGAGGACGATGTACTGCGCGAGATGGTGATTGTCGGCGTCGTGCCGACGCAGAATATCGTCGGCCTTTTCAATCCCGAAAAAGCATGGATGTATACGTATCAGCCGGAAACCTTTCGAGTTGCTTCGGTTCGTATTACGGGCGGCAGCATGATCGAAACGGTAGCAGCGATTGAGCAGGTCTGGAAGCGCGTTATTCCCGAGTACCCGATGCAGGGCAAGTTCCTCGACGACGTCTTCGATGATGTGTTCAATGTCCTCCGGTTTATGAACATGGCGCTCGCAGGCTTCGCATCTGTCGCGTTGTCGCTCGCACTGATTGGGTTATTTGGTCTGGCTGCGTTCATGGCTGCGCAGCGAACCAAGGAGATTGGTGTGCGCAAAGTGTTGGGTGCCAGCAGTAGCCAGATTGCGCGGCTGCTCATCTGGCAGTTTTCTAGGCCAGTAGCCTGGGCGCTGGCGCTCGCTTTGCCGGCGGCCTATTTCGCATCGAACCTGTACCTGAATTTCTTTGCCGACCGTATCGGATCGCCATTCATGATTTTGCTGGGCGCCGGAGCAATCGCTGTCGTCCTGGCGGGTGTTACCGTTGCCGGTCATGCGATCAATATAGCCCGGTCAAACCCTATTCTCGCGCTGCGCTATGAATAAAACCTTACAGGCGGCAGGTTGCCGGCAGTGATGCCGGCACGTTCCACCGATAAGCTTGCTCGCTGCTGAACTGGCTGGTGTGCAACGTTGTGCCACTGCGGCGAAACCAGTCCGCGATAACGTCACGGACGAGACGGGGATCCTCAGGGTAGTCCAGGCCGTCGTCCGGAATTACCGGCGTCAGGATCCCATCGCCGCCAGTCGAAAGAAAGTCGTTTACAGCCACCAGGATACGATCGTCATTCGCTACCTCGCCACCATCGGCGAGACGCATCGCTACGTCGAGCCGGTCGTCAGTACAGCTCACGTCAACACTCATGCCCGAAATTCCGGCACGGCGTTGATGGTTGTGGGCCTGTTGAGCAATGACTTCACGCAGGTCGGCACCGCTCAACTCGAGCATGACAACTCGGTTGTCGAACGGAAACATCTCGAAAACGCTGCCGTAGGTCAGTTCACCCGCAGGTAAGTCGGCGCGCAGGCCGCCGGAGACATTTAGCATCGAGATGTCCGCGTGTAGCGACTCCTGCAAAATATCGGTGATCAAGTTACCCAGCGACGATTCCGGATTACCCTGCAGCGTGAATGGTGCTGCCAAAGTTACGCCGAGCGATTCGGATTTTAGTTTCTTTGCGACCGCGGCTGCCTGCCGCGCAATGGCCGCGACTTCCGGGTCCGGCACGACGGGAAAACCTTCGTAGCGCGCGGCTATGACCGAGTCGCGGTTCTCTGCGTCCCAACTACACGCCTGCGTTCCAGCGTCGACCCAAGGGCACAGCGGCTGCAGCGGGAAAACCGTCACGTCGAGGACTTCACCAGATGCCCGGTCGACCGTGAAGTCTGCGCGCCCAAAATCACGTGCATACGAGGTACCCGCCGTGATCGCAATGCCGTTGACGATGTGCCCTAGCGCAAAGGGCTCATGACCGCCAACGATATGGTCGACAAGCCCCGGAGGCAGCACGCTCGCCACCTGCAGGATTTCGAACGACAGGTCACACGATGACAGGTCGTTGGGATCGCTGTAATCCTCACAGAGCCCGCCCGCATGCGCGGCGACAACGATCAGCGATGCCCCGTCTGCCCTCAATCTTGTCGCTTCGCGGATGATGGTTTCGGCGAGCGGGGCGATGCGCAGCCCCGCTATGTTGGCCGAAATCGTCGTTGCGGGCGTACTGGCCGTCAGAATGCCGATGATGCCAATGTTTATGCCCGCGACGTCGACCATCGTTGTCGGCCTGACGTTTTCCCAGGCAACCGGTTGACCGGTTGCCTCGTCGATCAGGTTCGCCGCGAGTAAAGGAAACGCGGCCTCGCTAGCGCGCTGTTTCAGATTGCCTTGCGGATCGTCCGTCGCCGCTGCGGGTATCGGTAGAGGGCCCTCTGGACCGAAGTCGAACTCATGATTGCCAATAGTCGCCGCCGCGTAGCCAAGCGCATTGTATGCCTCGACCATCAGGGCGCCTTCGTTGAGGTTCGACTCGAGCGTGCCTTGCCACATGTCGCCGCCATCGACGAGCAGAACACCGCCATCGTTTGCCCGTGCCTTGCGCAATGCCGAGACATAACCCGATAGTGTTGTGATGCCGCCTCGATTGCCGGACGGCAGAAATTGGCCATGGACATCGTTGCTGCCCACGATCGAAATGACGACAACGTCGTCAGTAGTTGGTTGCAGGTCGCCTCTCAGCGCGCAGGAAGTCGCCGAGGCGACTAGAATTGCGCCGAAAAATAGCCTATATAAGCCCGCTGATGTCATGAATCTTCAGTGTGTTCCAAATTACCCGGACGATTTTAATATGAGCGATTCAGTAAAAGCACCTTTGCTTTCAATCGGGCCCCGAGTCCGCAAGTCACCATTTTTCGATTCAACCCTGCGCGCGGGTGCCGAGGCTTTCACGATTTACAACCAGACGTTTCTGCCGGCGTCCTATGGCGATAACGTGGCGAGCTACTGGAGCCTTGTCAATGACGTCACCCTCTGGGACGTGACCTGCCAGAGGCAAATTGAAATAACCGGCCCTGATGCTTTTCGTTTCGTGCAGTTCCTGACGCCTCGCGACATGTCGAAGTGCGCGGTCGGTCAGTGCCAGTATATGGTGCTGACGAACGAGGAGGGCGGGATAATCAACGATGCCATTCTTTTGCGCGTCGAAGAGGGTCGTTTCTGGTTGTCGCCAGGCGACGGCGACACTTTGTGGTGGGTGATGGGTGTTGCCGTGAACAGCGGCATGGACGTGCACGTCGTCGAGCCCGATGTCTCACCGCTGCAGCTACAGGGCCCCAAGTCACCCCTGGTGGCCCGGGATTTATTCGGTGACTGGGCGGTGCAGCTCAAGTACTACTGGCTTCGTGAAACAACGCTGGACGGGATACCGCTCGTTGTGTCGCGAACGGGCTGGAGCGGCGAACTCGGCTATGAAATCTACCTCAGAGACAGCCAATACGGTGAGCAGCTTTGGGAGCGCATCATGGAGGCCGGCAAGCCATACAATATCGCGCCAATCGCTCCATGCACCATGCGCAGCATCGAGGGCGGGCTCCTGTCTTACCGGTCGGATATCACCATCGATGACAACCCGTACACGATTGGTATGGGCCGATTTGTCGACTTCAGTCAGGCGGAGGATTTTGTCGGCAAGGCCGCGCTGCAGAAGATATGTAATGAAGGGCCCAAGCGGCGCCTGGTCGGCATCGAGATCAGCGGCGATCCATTGCCGGCATCTAACGAACACTTCTGGGATGTGCTGGTTGCCGGCGAGAAACAGGGGCATGTGACGCGTTGTGTATTTTCGCCACGCCTGCAAAAGAATATCGGCTGGGCGAACGTATTAGCCGAATTTGCTGATGTTGGTACTGAACTCGTCGTTGCGTGCGCAGACGGCGACCGGCCGGCCACGGTTTGTGAGGCGCCGTGGTTCCCGGCGCAAACCAGGATTCCCGACGAGATGAAGGCCGGTCTTAAAGACTAGCCGCCGAAATCGCTCACGGCGAAGTCGGCGAGGGCGCCATCGCCCTTGGTAACTATCGTCGCGAGCGATTCGGTCTCTGGAAGGACCTGTTGCATGTAGAACCTGGCCAGCTTGCGCTTGGCGTCGTAAAAACCACCGTCTTTGTCGCGAATGGCAACCACGATCTCTGCCCACAGGCAGGCAATGACCGTCAAGGCGAACAGCCGCAGGTAGTGCGTTGCAGCACCCCTTGTTGCCGCTTCATCAGTCTGCAGCTTGTCGCGAATCCATGCGGTCGTCTCCTGCAGCCGGGCCAGCGCCACTGCTACCGGCGCGATATACGCGGCAACGCCGGCGTCTTGCTTATGCTTTGCAAACAACGCCTGCCATTGATTAAACAAACGATCCGCCGCCTCGCCCGTGCTGCCCGTGAGTTTGCGCGCGACGAGATCGAGCGCCTGCACTTCGTTCGTACCTTCGTAAATCTGCCCGATGCGCGCATCGCGAACGAGCTGCTCCATGCCGTATTCGCGGATATAGCCGTAACCGCCGTAGACTTGCTGCGCGCAGAGCGAGCTGTCCACACCCAGATCCGTAAAAAACGATTTAACCACGGGTGTCAGCAGCGCGACGATGTCTCTGGCAGCGGCGCCAAGAACCGGGTCGTCAGATTTCTCCATGATGTCTGCGTGCAGCCCGGCGAAAACCGCCAGGGCGCGAGCGCCTTCGACCTGCGCACGGATGGTGAGCAGGCGCCGCTTGATTTCGGGCTGGTAGATGATCGGATCGGCCGCCTTGCTGGCGTCCGGACGCGTGCCGGGTGCCTTGCTTTGCCGGCGCTCCTGCGCGTAGGCGAGCGCATTTTGATACGCGATGTCCGCAAAGCCAAGCCCCTGGATGCCAACCGTCAGCCGCTCGATGTTCATCATCTTGAACATCGCTGCAAGACCGTGATTCTCAGCACCGACCAGGTAGCCCGTGGCGTCGTCGAAATTCAAAGCACAGGTTGCCGATGCACGAATTCCCATCTTGTGCTCGACTGATGCAACGTGGACGCCATTGCGCTCACCCAGGGAACCATCGTCATTGACGAGGTACTTGGGCACGAGGAACAGGCTTATGCCGCGGGTGCCTGCCGGGGCACCGTCGAGACGCGCGATCACCAGGTGCAGGATGTTCTCGGTCAGGTCGTGATCGCCCGAGGTGATGAAGATCTTCGCGCCATTGATCTTGTAACGGCCGTCTTCGGCAGGCGTCGCTTTTGTCGTCAGCAGACCGAGGTCCGTCCCGCAGTGTGGCTCGGTGAGGCACATCGTTCCGGACCAGGTGCCTTCGACCAGCCTGGGCAGGTAACGCGCCTTGATCTCGTCGGACGCGGAATTGGCGAGCAGGTGATAGGCACCACGGCTCAGCTCGGCATACAGCTTGAAGGCGAGATTCGTTGCGGTCAGCATCTCGTCGATCAGGATCTGCAGCAAGGTTGGCAGCCCCTGGCCGCCGTGATCGGGGCTTGCATCAATGCCCGACCAGCCATTGGCGATGAACTTTGCATACGCTTCCTTGAAACCCGGCGGCGTTGTTACGGCGCCGTCTTTCAGGCTGACGCCCACTTCGTCGCCGACAGCATTAATCGGCAATAGCTCAGTGCTGCAAAACCTGCCGGCTTCTTCAAGCACCGCCTCGAACAGATCGCCGTCGACGTCCTCATAGCCCGGCAGCGATGTGACCCGATGCATGCCAATCCATTCGTTAACAAGAAACAGCATGTCTTTGATAGGGGGTTCATAAATCATGGTCGTACTCAATTTCTCAATGGGGTGCCGGTTTGCAGCATGAACTCGATGCGAGCCCGTGTCTCAGGTGTCCGCGCCAGTGTCAGAAATGCCTTGCGTTCCAGCGCGCAAATCTCATCTTCCGATAGTTCGGTACCGGCGTCTATGTCGCCGCCGGTAACAATCATGGCAATTTGGGCACCTGTGGTTACGTCGTGGGGCGTCAAGCGATTCTTTTCCAGCGCATCGGCAAGCCAGTTTTGCATGTCAGCCCAAACTGCGCGCCCCGCCATCGCCAGCGGCACGCGTTGCGTCGGCGAATATTGATCGCGCATGTCAACAACTGCTTTTGCGGCCGTGCTGAGCAGGCGGTCGCGGTTCATAATATATTCGTCCACACCCTCTCGGAACATCGCCAGCGGCGCGGCTTCCAGCGGCGAGCGGGCCGTTTTTCCATAGCCGATATTCATGAACGCACTCCATGCGCCCTTGTTCGAGTCGCCATGATGTTCCGACCAGCGATACAGCATCTCCTTGACGCCACCGCCACCCGGCACGACACCCACCAGCGATTCGACCAGTCCCGTCACCGAGTTGGCGTGAAAAACAACCTTGTCCGCATGTAGAACGACTTCGAAACCGCCGCCAAGCGACAGTCCGGACGGCGCCGCTACAACCGGAATCGGTGCGTATTTCATTCCCAGCACGGCCTGCTGGAAATGCTCGAGGAACCGGTCGAGGCCATCCCAGTCTTCCCCTGCGATGTAACCGAGCACACTCTCCAGGTT
>Ga0055584_100005607_pt1 | contig 12308 bp, 15 predicted proteins | sample OSDHelmetaG_FD_58716 | JGI IMG/M metagenome (GOLD analysis project Ga0055584, IMG submission 58716) | Pelagic marine sediment microbial communities from the LTER site Helgoland, North Sea, for post-phytoplankton bloom and carbon turnover... | ecosystem: Environmental > Aquatic > Marine >... | reverse complement strand
TCCTGAACATCTTGAAGTTCTTGTTCTTTCTCCTGAACATCTTGAAGTTCTTGTTCACCTTCATCTTCCTGTTTTTCTTGATCCTTGATATATGTATCAATTGTATCTAAAGTGATAACTTCTACATCCTTATCATTCAATGTCATTGTCTGCTGTAGTTCTAGTCTTTCAATGTCTTTCTTCATTTCCTGAATCTTTTTCCATACCATATAAGAAACGAATACAACAATTCCTGTTACAACAACACCAGTAAGAATAGTAGTCTTATTATACTTATTGGCAATTACTCCTGTACCCATAATACCAGATGCAACAGCCAATGAAGCAACACTTTTACCCCCAATGTCATCATCCATAATAAATTCTGGTTGATTATCACCCATTACGTCTCCATAACTAAATTCATTAGAATCACAAACAGAGACAGCGTCATCTTCATCATCGGAATCAGAATCAGAATCAGAGTCAGAATCAGAGTCAGAATCAGAATCAGAATCAGAATCAGAATCAGAGTCAGAATCAGAATCAGAGTCACTAGAATCATTTCCAGAAATATTTCCACGAGTTGACATATAATCTTTGAGTAGATCTACGTCATCTTCATGAAGACCCTCTTCCTTAATAACATTCTTGAAACCTTCATCGATCTTATCAGTACTCAAAATCTCATCTATTTTTTCCATACTTGATTTCTTTTATGGACTATTTATATTTTAAATTCCGTGTTACCTGCGCATCCCAGCTGTAACATTTTTCATCATGTCTTCATTTGACATATTATACTTCTGATCGTTTTCACCATTGTCTTGTGGAGGCGAAAATGCTTTTGAAAAAGAAGACCCATCTTCATCATTTTTCTGAATCCTTTCATGGAAATTTCTAGGTCTTTCTGGTTCTCCTTCATTTCCATTTGTAGAATTTGATGTTTTAATGAATGTATGCAATGATTCTACGAACTCGAAAGCCAGATCTCCACAGTAGCCATCTCCTTCAAATACAATAACAGGTGTCCCTGTGATCCATTTGGGTAGATCTGTTATTTGTGAAACATCAAGGTTATCACAAACCAAACCATATTTTTGTATAAGATCTAAGATATCAGAAGAATGTCTGCATCTTTTTACATTTGTATATAATGTGAAAGAAAAGTCTGCGGAATTAATGTCTGGTTGTTTTAATAGAACCGGACGTGCTTGTGTTTGAACACCTGTGAGTGGCATAAAGTTACCCTCTTCCTTCTCTTGTTTTTTTTCTTTTTCTGGTACTCTCATAACAATTGGTGGTCTAGGTGGTACAGGCATTTCTATTTATATATTATTTAAATATAATATATCTTATAGACATAACACAATTTTTTTTTTGTCGGAATAAAGAGTTTTATTTTATATACTTTATAAAATGCTCCACCCAAGTGTAAGAAAAATACTTGAATCACCTATAATATCACAACGAACCCCCGAATGGTATTCTTATAGAAGTAAGAGGGTAACGGCATCCGAATGTTCTATCGTAATTGCAAGAGGAAAGGGATCTAAATCTCTTATGCATAGAAAGAAGTGTGGGGGTGCTTCAAATTTTTCAAATGAATATACACGTATAGGTTCTGAAAATGAAGAAGAGATTGTTAAACAATACAGGGAGATGTACCCAGAAGTTGAAGTTTACCATGATTTATCAATTATACCCCACCCAACGGAGAACTATGTAGCTGCATCACTGGATGCATGTACAAATACAGGTATAAATGTAGAAATCAAAACATGTTTTAAGGATAAAAAGATACCTATATGTAAAGCATATAGAGACCAGGTTCAATTACAAATGGAAGTTGCTGATTTAGAATTAACTCATCTTGTGCAACAGTATTATAATTTACCTGGTAGACCTCTAGTTATAACTGAAATTAAAAGAGACCGCGAGTGGTTTGTGAAGAATGCACCTATATTTAAAGAGTTTATTTCTAACCTAGAGTCGTTTTCTCCTTTTGATTTATTTCTTATTAAATGTCAAATTGCAAAGATGAATCAATATACTATGGATATTAGGATGAGGATAGAAGATTATGATTTTGAACAAGATGAGATAATTGATAATTGTAATATAGATATGTACTATGTATTTGTACAAATTCACAATACTATTTGTTAAATAAGTATAAAAAAATTAAGTGTGTTTAATTTACAAAATAAAAATATATATTATAATCATATTATGGATGCCAACATCGTTTTTAGTGCTGGTAAAACAGCATCTACTTCTTTGTTTAAATCATGGGCTAAAGTTTCTCTCCCTGTTTTTCATACACACGACATGAAATGGTTTTGTGTGGTGGATAAGATTGACTCAGTGTATATGAACTATCTATTATCAAAAGATATAGAAGAACATTTATATTCACCCATGTTACCAGACTATCTCCCACCTGGTCATGTGGATGTTAGATTCTGTTTAAAAGGAAACTTAACACTTTCTAAGGTGTTTCCATCGTCTATATTTAAAACCAAAAAAATAATCGGTGTAATACGTGAACCAATGAAGAGAAGAGTTTCTAGTATGTTAAATGACCTAACAGTGGAAGGTGTTAATGCACACTGTGATGCACGTAAAATTGGTATGAGGATAAACGAAAACGATGATATTTTAAAACAAGTTCAAAAAGTTCATACACTATGTGGTGAAAGAACACATTACAAATTATTGACAGAGTTAGCCTTCAAAGAAGGTAGACTTTGGGGAAAAAATGAAATATTGAACCATTTCAAACGTATGTATTACCAGAATTTGTCTGATGAATATATATTATACTATTCTCAGATAAAAGAAAACACTGGAATAAGTATAGAACCAGAGTCACTGAAAGCCAATGGTTTTTTTGAATCAGAAAAGGGGGATGTGAAGTTATTTGTATTTAAGTTTGAAAAAATATCGGAAATGGATATTAAATTACAAGAATTTACAGGTATAGTTAAGTTAACGCATGATCGTAAATCATCAGATTATAAAACAATTCTTGATGAAAATGTTGACATGAAAGACATCATAGATGATTTGATGAAGAACTATTCTCAGACTTTATATAAAGAAGATTCTAAGGAACAAATATTAATAAAACAGATGGGATACTGATTATGAAACTTTTTTCGTGTGAAAAGACACGCGGTGAATTCCCTCGTTACTTTATTAGAAAAAAAAATTTAGGCATTTAAATACATACATGGAGGTCTTTATACCAATATGGGGCATGAATTTATCCACAAGAAAATGGATACAGGTGTTTTTATTAGGTCCTACAAAGAATCTAATTCCAAACGAAAGGAAATCGATAAATAGTATAGATAAAAATAGTGTAATATCAAGACAAAAATACAAATGTAATGCTTGTAAAACTAATATATCTCTGTATCCATATGCAAATTGTGATCTAGATCATATTATACCTTTAAGCTTGGGTGGTTTTAATACATTATCAAATTATCAATATTTGTGTGTACTTTGTCATAGGAATAAGACAGGTTTAGAAAACGAAAAACATATTAAAAGAGTTAATATTGAACTACCGGATAAAAATTTAACTTACATTTTATGTTTAAATAAAGAAACTGATGTTGAAGATATTGGAGACTGTGACCCAATAACAGCACTACAAAATACAAATAGGGAATATATAGCTACTTTAAGTTATAAAAAAAAAATAGAACTAGTATATGGTAAAGATCTTAATACCATATTTGAAAAATTTGCGTATAAAGGATAATATAAATTAAAAAATTATATATTAAAGATGGCAACTAAAATACGTGTATTATCCATCGATATAGGAATAAAAAACCTTGCATACTGTATAACAGACTTTGACTCTGAAGAACATACATTCGAACTAATACATACAGATAAAGTATGCATAGGTGAAGTAAAACATACCTGTCAGAAACTTTGTGTTTCCCTTATTGATTTCTTCGATAATGTAGAAATAATAAACAACAAAAATATCGATCATGTTTTAATAGAGAACCAAATATCCCGATCAATCAAGAATACTACTCTAGGTTACAGTTGTTATTCCTATTTCTATACTAAATCTTTATATTCTGAACACGAGATGAATGTACAATTTATAAGTCCTAGAGATAAATTCAAAGCAGTAGAAAATTATTTCCCAGGGATACTTGAAAATTACGAAACAGATAGTACAAAGGCTAAGTCAGCTGATCTAAAGAAGCTTTCAATTCTTATATGTAAAGATTTATGTAATGAATATAATATAGAAAAAGGATTAGAAGCTCTAAGGGTATATAAGAAAAAGGACGATTTGTCTGATGTACTTTTACAATCATTTGCTTTTGATATGACTAAGTATTCAAATGCTGGAAATCCAGTTAGAATTAAGAGAATAAAAATTAGTTCTTCTTAGACAAAAGAAGGCTCAATATGAAAATAGAGATAAAAATGCAAATAAGATGACAATCATCCTGAGCTAGCTCGATCGAGATTAGATATGTTGGTCTTTCATCGCAAAAGCTGCTTCCTAATTTTTTGTAGTTTTTGTAGTAATAACCACCAAGCTTACACTGTCTGTCGGTTTCTGAATTATTCTTAGATTCCTTCTTGACAACTTCTACTTTCTTTTCAGGTTCAATTTGTAGAACCTTTTCAGGTTCAACTGGTTCAACTGGTACGTATTGTTTAATACGTGTTTCCTGGTTCATTTCATCATAAACATCTGAAACAGCTGTTTTGATTTCATGGCCTTTAAATTTACCACCGAATGCTTCTGCAAGATTCATTATTTTAATAATACCAAATATTTTTAAATCTGAAAAATGTAGATTATTAATTACTAATTATAATCAAAATTTCCATTTTTTATTTTTGTTTATGTGACCTATCACAAACTAAGTTTAAAGCTTTGAAACATGAACTTTCCCCATGATTATCCTACTTCAGTAAATGACTACTTTTCAAACCCTTACAAGAGGAAGCTTTTATCCTCTACAGATATATTGTCAGTATGTGGTTCATACAATATAAACCTGGAAAAATATGACATATATACTATGGGCAAAAAGTTTGGATCCAGAACTCCAGAATTATGGACTAAGATGAGGATATTGGGTAGAGAATTCCACCAGAAAGTATTCAAGGGTTTTATGAAGATACACTTGATATCTGGATATGGTTATGAGAAGTATATAAAAGACAACAATAAAGGGCGAGAAGAAGATATAATTATAATATTAAGACCAGCTGATATGATACCACTTATTTCAGATGATGGTGCCCTATTCAAGAAAAGAGCTGTTATCGATTTAGGTTCGGGTTTACATATGTCACTAGAACATGCAGAATGTTTTTGTGTTTTACCTCTCCTTAAGTCATACGAAATCCAAAAGGAAATTGGTGACCCATATAGAGAGTCTAAAGACAGGGCTAATTCTCGTAAGAGGAAGGCTTATTCTATGAAGAAGACACATGGTTCAAGAGATTTGATTAGGAACGATAATTACAAGATGATGTATAAGATGCTTTTAAGATATAAAAAGCAGTTGTCGAATGATTATGTAACAGAGTTCATATCTGATATGAGGATCAATTGTAAAAAACTAAAGGTAGAATTCCAATCTAATATTGGAAATGATTTTATAGATGGTATTGGGGATTGTAAAGAACTTCAAGTTGAAGATATACCGGTTCATATTGAAGAAAAGATAGATGAACCTGTTTCTACTGAAAATCCCAGTGTTCAGAATGAAGAATCCCTTTTGGGGAATATTCCAAGTTCATTGATAAATTGGTAATGATAATCATAATTAATGTTTTTTTATATTGATAATATATTAACACATATATGGCTCAACAAGGTCTAAACTACTCGCTAAACAAGGACGAAGATTTCGCCTTGTCTCCAGCTGAGAAGAAGCTGAGAACAGAATTCTTATCTAAAGATAACCAAGCTTTCCTTTTTACAAATACTAAAAATCTTGTAGATCCTAATATATCTTACGGGAGAGTTGTTGACTTTATGTATGAAATATTTACAATGTCTCTCTCAAAAGACCCACAGTCGGTACAATTTTTAAACAATCTTTGTATAAATGAAATAAGAAGAAAAATTAAGCTCAATACTAAGGCTACTGTTAGAGTAAGAGACCGTGGTATCAAGAGGGCAAATATCCCAGAAAATTTCTTACCAAGACCTTCGTTTTCTCGTCAAGAAGATTCTCACGATAAGATACTAGAATTCCCAATGTTTAGAAGATAACTAAACATACATCTCAGTTATAATAATCTTTTTAGTATGTAAAAATAAACAATCATGTCGTGTGGATGTGAACCCAGCACACAGGATAAGATCATGTACTCTGCTATCTCTGCCGCCGCCTTCCTTGTAGTCTCTAACCCAGTAACCTACCGTGTAGTTTCAAAGGTTCTTGGATCCCGTATCGCTGGTCCATCTGGATGCCCTTCTAAGCTAGGCCTAGTAGTACACACACTTGTATTTTTCCTAGTAATCTACGCTCTCATGAACGTATCTCCCAAGCCCGAGTGCCCTGTTATTGCTATTGAATAAATTACTCATTAGTTGGTGGTACAACTACATTGGGGATAAGACCTGCAAATGGAGACGCACTTGGTCTCTTCATAGTCTTTCTCTTCTTAGGTGCTTCCTCTGGAACTGATACTGGTTCTTGAGGTTTTGTAACATCTACTGGTTTAGGAACTGGTACTGATGCTACTGGTGGTTCAGGTTTCTTCTTTGATCCACTAAACATAGACGAAAACAAGTTCATCATTGGTGGCATAGAAGAAGACTTCTTAGCTCCATTTTGATTAGAACTGTTTCCACCATTTCCTACATGGAAGAAAATAGCCGAAGTAATAAAAGTAAACATTATACTCATTTCTGGACCCATATATGTCTTACCGGACCACTTATGATGGATCTCTTCAAGACTATCATCGTAATCAGAAACACTCAACATCATATTCTGAGAGAAACCATTGAGGTTTAGGTTGAATGGGTTAAATGCACCATTTGCCTTTTCAATAATAGTTGCGATAGTGATAAGAACCATATGCATTGTTTTAATAGCAGATTGTGAGTTCTTTTCCCTAGTCATTCTATAACATTCAAACCTAATATCATTAATATCATCCTTCATAGAGAACTTTTTACGAGCTGTTATACCATCACGAGACATCTTGGATATTCTTGTAAGCATAACAAACTTCTCTTGCATAATCTCTTCATGTCTCTTTCTAGCATTGAATTCTTTAGCTTCCCTTCTTCTCGAAGAAGACATTGAACTACTAGAACCAGAACTAGAACTGGGGCTTGATACTGAAAATCCACCAACAGATATACCAGAAAATCCTCCTACCGACTGAGATGAAACTGAAGACGAGTAAGACTTCTTCTTAGACTTCTTCTTCTTCTTCTTCTTATCGCTATCATCTCTTTGTTTAGCAGCTTTTTCAGATAAAGGACTCTCCATTAATTTTGCAGGATTGCTGATGGGTTTATACATTTCACTTAGACCACTTATGGACTCTGCAACGATTGGTGTATCTTTCTTAGCCTTCTTTCCTTTCTTCTTTGGTGCAGGTGGTGGTGGCATCATGTCCATTTCCATCTTCTCCATAGATTTAATAATATCATCATTTTCATTATTTTCATTATTCATTTTACAATTGATATACCACAAATAAATATAATAATTTATCGTCAAAAAGACACAATAAATAAAATTTATTTTATCTTAGTTAGTCTTTCTTAAGCATCTTCATAAGAATAGTTCTTGCACCAGAAAGTACTAGTGCCTGTTCCTTAAGCTTGGAAAGTTCTTCGTTTGCCTTCTTCATTTGATCGATAACACCGACGTATTTCTCATCGGTGAGCTTCAGCTCATCTTCTACAGATGACAAACTAACACAAGCCTTGTTTTCACAGGTTGAAACCTTGGATTCTTCCATTTTATATATATTAAAATTAAAATATATTAAAAAATACCAGAATTTTACACAAAATCTAGAAATTACATGATTCAGTACAGTTTGCCTTTGTTGTAAATTTAGAACCATTTATTGGTGTTTTCTTTACATTGTCGAATGAAGAACGGTCTCCTCTAACTTCTTTACAAGATTTTACTCTTTGTTGGATGCTTCCATCCCTCTTGTTATAGGGGGTTTCACATACAAAACCTACTGCAGTAGAATCATTGATCTTATTGTTTAATTCTACAATTTGTCTTCTCAACATTTGATTCTCTGTGGCTAGATTTTCATAGTTAACACTTATTTGAAGTCTTAGATCCTTATTTTCCATTTCTAATACTCTAATTCTATTTTTATACTCTTCAACTTTAATTTCAATATCAGTGTTAGGTTCAAGTCTTCTTCTTTTTATACCATTTTTCATCCAACTATTGTCATTTAAGTCAATCATTTCTTGTATTTACATAAAACATACATTAAAATTATCTATATCTTCTTCTAGATTTATCCTTCCTACTCTTTTCCTTCCTACTCTTTTCCTTCCTACTCATTTCCTTCCTACTCATTTCCTTCCTAATTATTTTCTTAACTACAGAAAAAGGAATATCGAAATCAGAATCAGAATCAGAATCAGAACCAGAATCAGAATCAGAATCAGAATCAGAATCAGAACTTGAAACATAATACTTCTTCTTCTTCTTTCTATTTTCCTTTTTATCCTTTTTCTTGGAAGATTTTTCAGACTTTTTAGGAGATTCAGATTCAGATTCAGATCCAGGAGATTCAGATTCAGATCCAGGAGATTCAGGCTCAGGTTCGGGTTTATCTTCATCTGAAACAGTTTTCTTTTCAAATGTTGAAAATCCACCTATCATCTCATCCTTTTCTTCCTGTTCATCGTTGTTGTCTTCTATTACTGTATCAACTTCACCAGTCTTTACATTTATCTTCTTAACTACTGTAGTATTATCACTAACTTCAGATTCATTATCACTATCGTTATCATCTTCATCTATTGTTGAAACAGAAGCAGAATCTTCTTGTGTTGGTACTACAAGTTCTTCAAATTCTTGAATCTCAGTCTCCTTTGGTTCAGAATTAATGTATGAAATAGTTACATTTTCAATGATTTTTTGCTGCTTCATAGTGTTATTTGCGTTATTCTTGCATGTCTGGTACTCAGAAGAGTTCTCTTCAACCGAAAACCATTCTGGATTAGATACAAAAACATCACTACATTCGTATATTATGCGATGTAAAACATTGTAATCTTTTTCTTCAATAGGAACATGCTTAGTATCAGAAGCAGAAGTTGTAAGAATCTTACAAGTGATTGTTTGGAGCTCCTGGAACATTTCTCCAAATGAATCTAACTGGGGAAACCTAACGAACAATGACTTATAGAAATTAGAAATAGTATCAGAGTTCCATTTACGTATATTCAACATAGAATTCTTAAAATGTAGAAGACGTTCATTGTCCGTAGTAGACCTCGATGCTACTTGTGAATGTTGTACCCAGAAGATAGTAAAAATTGGATCTAATACTAAATCCTCTATCTTATGTATACATAGAGATTTCGATTCAATATCAGCAACGCTCATATTTGATAATCCTTTAAGTCTTCATATAGATATTAATTTGTATTGAAAATACACAAAATAAAAATCATATCTCATATTATAATACATGATAAATGTTCAGTATACATTTTCTAAAAATTCTTTTTATTATTCATTCAAGTCACTCATTTGTACCCCCACTACTTTCAGGAAATGTTGGTATCGGATTAGATTTATTACCAGTTCCGAAATCAATGGGATACAGTAAAATAAAACAAGATCAAATAAAAGTACTGAAAAATAATGGGCCAGAATATATATGTTCTGAATTTAACGAAGCTAGAAAGATTCTTATATCAGAACAAGAAGATATTTATGTTTCATTTCTGATAGCTGAAAAGAAGCATCTTATATATTCAATAATTTACAGAATAAGTTCTAAAATGCCTTTTGTATATACAATAGAATCAGTTGTAAGATCGTCAGACACTTGTAGACATGTTTCTATAATAGATATGGAATCAATTCTAATAAAACAATGTGAAGGGTATTTACAAACATCCAATCTTAAGACATGGGCTAATGGTAAATATCATAAAGAGAAATATTTAGAGAAACAATTTTTAGAAAATGATTATTTAATAAAGTGATTAAAAATAAAAAACAAACAAACACAAGATCACACAACACGTGGATACCATGAATACAATACGCGAAGTCAAGAGTATGTTTGGTGACGATGTTATATTGGCCCCTTGTATTAGGATATTACCAATATATACAAACGAAAAAACAAACTTCTTGGTTGACAAAGGAAATATACTTATATTCAAGTGTAATAATGAATGGTCTATGAAGAATAAACTTCATAATAAGCACAGTACAGTCTGGTTTTGCGATAATGTAAATAAAAATTATGTACCAGATGATTTGGATAAGGATGTTTACTACATCATACACAAGGATGAATACAAATCAGATGAAGTTATAGAGAATTCAGTAGATTTCCATCAGTATGTACTGGAAACTATGAATAATATAACTAATTCAAGAACTGATTATTCTAGGGGTAAATATAAGGAGGCAACAAAAGTATACGATGATACTTCATTTACTTCAAATAAACGTGAATGGGATTACATAAATCTAAATATAAAGAAGGTGAAATACTCCACTTTGGATATTTCTGATATTCGTAGAGATGTACACCGGATGATGGTAGAAATATATCTTCCCCACTTCAAGAATAAGTTAAGGTCTTTAAAAGACGGATACACTTTCTGTAAGGATATGGCTCCAGACCAAATAGGAGATGAATACGATGATAATTCTTCTATAATATATGTTTCTAGAGCATCTATGTGTGTACAATAAAAATTATATTTAGTTATTTTGTATAATAATAATGAGAGCCCTAATAGTGGGAGCTGGATGGTTTGGGTGTGAAATCGCCAGGATTTTAGAAGATAATGAAATTGAATTCGACATTGTCGATAAAACAAATACTTTTTTTTCTGGGTCATCATCTAAAAATCAAAACCGATTACATTTCGGTGGATTTCATTATTGTCGCTCACATTCTACAAGGAATGAATGTAGGGTTGGGTTCGACAATTTCATAGAAAGCCATCCTGAACTTAGTGAGGAGGTTGAATCAATATACATTATTGTTAAAAAAAGCACACTGGACTTTAAATCTTACATTGCAATTTTTTCTCATGAGAAGTCTATATTTGAAATATTACCACTTAATTTCACAACGGATAGAAGTATAATTCTCAACGAGAACATGGTAGATGGTAAAAATATTGTACTTGTAAAGGAGCGTTGGATAAATTTTATAAAGGCAAAGGAAATGTTTGAAAAAAAATTTAATCATAGATTACTAAAAAATTATGACCAATCAAAACTTTCATTAAAAGACTTCAAATATGATAATATCAAATATACACATGTATTTGATGCTACATATGGACAATTAATACAAATGAAAAATAGTTTTTTTGAAGCATGTTTAACACTTATATATAAAAGGAAACAACTAACTAATAAAAAAGTAGGAATAACTGTTGTAGATGGTCACTTTTTTTCATTATATCCATATATACCATCTCAAAATCTATTTACGCTAACACATGTAAAGCTAACACCCATATTTTCATCATCTAATATAGAAGAAGTAGATTCTTATGTAAAAAATTTTTCAGAAGAAGATGTTTATAAAAGAAGATTATGTATAGAAAAGGATGTATGCGAATTGTATGAAAGCTTACTTGATACACACGAATACCATGGGTTTTTTATATCTACGAAAACAAAATTTAAATGTAATGGTTTTGATGACAGATCCAATCGTGTTATAATAAAGGATGGAATAATGTCAATATGTGGAGGTAAGATAACAGGTTCATGTGATTTAAAAGACAGTGTTAATTCTTATTTGAATTTATCTTGAATTTTTTTTATGAATATTTAAATGTTTATAATATAATTAAAGATGAAATCACCTTACGAAATACTTGGAGTAGATAAGAATGCTAATGTAGATGATATCAAAAAAGCTTACAGAAAATTGGCATTAAAATATCATCCTGACAAAGGTGGTTCCAGTGATAAATTCCAGGAAATAAGTGATGCACATGAAATATTAACTGATCCTGAAAAAAAGGCTGAGTATGAAAGAAAGGTAAATGGAATTAGTATGAAAGATTTTATGAATCATGGTCCTATGAATCATGGTCCTATGAATCATGG
>Ga0055584_100005606_pt1 | contig 12308 bp, 11 predicted proteins | sample OSDHelmetaG_FD_58716 | JGI IMG/M metagenome (GOLD analysis project Ga0055584, IMG submission 58716) | Pelagic marine sediment microbial communities from the LTER site Helgoland, North Sea, for post-phytoplankton bloom and carbon turnover... | ecosystem: Environmental > Aquatic > Marine >... | reverse complement strand
ATTCCGGCGCGGTCCAAGGTGCGGGCGACGATATCGGCGCCTCTCAGCGTATCGGTCATTGTGTTATTCCGTTTTAGTGACGCGGCAGGCAACGCGCGCCGATTGATTATCGTTTGAAGTTGCGAACGGGTGTGTCGCCATCTTGCGGCGGTGTGTCCTGTTCGGAAAGTTCTATTTCGGCGCGCCCGATATACGGCCCCTCATACGGTGCGTCCACACCAAAGGGCCGGTCGCCGGCGATGGTGACGCGCTCCATACGACGGCGCTGCGGATAGTAATCGTGGATCGCGTAATGCAGGACGCAGCGGTTGTCCCACATGACCATCGTATTGGGCTCCCAGTGGAGACGGAATTGATACTCGGGCACCTTTGCCAAGTCGAACAGCATGCCCAGCAAGGCCGTACTCTCACTGTCCTTCATGCCTTTGATGCCGATGGTGAATTGTGGATTGACGAAGATGCTCTTACGGCCGCTCTCCGGATGCACTCTGACCACGGGGTGGGTCCGGATCGGATATTTGTCCTCGATTTCGCGCAGACGTTTCTTGCTGTCCGGATCGTCGCCGAAGAGCGTGCGGAACGGTTTGAAATCAAAAATACCCTCAAGGCTCGAGACGAGCCGTTGCATCTCGTCAGGCAAGCCTTCGAAGGCGGCGGTCATACTGGCGAACATGGTGTCGCCGCCAAGGCGCGGCGTGATGGTTGAGCGCAGGATCGTCGCCATCGGCGGTGCCTCGCGGAAAGTCTCGTCGCTATGCCACCGGTCGGTGAGGCGCGGCGGATTATCGCGGTGATTGTCGAGGACGATGAGTTCCGGAATACCATCGAGCGTGGGTGAGAAGGGATGTATCAACAAATCGCCGAACATCCGTCCGAACGCGAGTTGGTCTTCGGTTGCGATGTCCTGGTCACGCATCACCAGAACTTCGTTTTCCAGAAGCGCCTGATGGACGAGCGCGAATTCTCCATCGGTGAGCGGCTGAGAGAGATTGAGATTCCGTATCTCCGCACCGATGTTTGGGCCGAGGCGGACGGTCTCTATGGAGTCCGAGCGGTCTCCGGTATCTGCGATGGTTTCAGACATATTTATCCCTCGAGTTCTTTCTCACTCCGCCGCTGCCTTTGCGTTCTCACCACCGCCGAAATGCGGCATCACTTCTTCCGCGATTTTGGTGTATTGCTCCAGCATTGCCGATTCCGGCGTACACATCGGCATCGAAAGATTGATGTATTCGAGGCCGGGAAACTGCTCCTCGAAGCCCTTGATCAACTCGATCAGGTCTTCCGAGGTGCCCGCGAACCAAGCGCCCATGTCCATGTAATCCTCAACACTCGGCACACCTTGCGCATACCAATCGCCGCGCTGCGCGATAATGTCGAGTTGTTCCGACGAGACACCCGGCAGGAACCCTAAGGGACCAAACATCTTGGCGTGCTCTTCGAACAGCGGTGTGATCTCTTTGATCGCTTGCTCGCGGGTCTCGCCCAGATACATATGCAGACCGATATTGATACCTTCGCCAAGTTTTAGGTCCTTGCCGGCTCGCTGGCCGGCTTCCTGATAGGCGCGGATAGGTCCCGCCTCGAGCGTAGCCGCGCCGCCGCCGATGAATCCTTTGAGCCCGTATTTATGCATGAAATCAAGGCCTCGCGGCTTGGCGCTGACCACCGGTTGCCAAGCTTCGACCGGCAGGTTGACCGGGCGCGGCACCATGGTGATCTCCTTCAGGTCGTAGCCGCGATAGGGCACCTGCGCCGGGATCGTGTAGTGTTTGCCCACATGCGAGAAGGATTGCTCGTTGAACGCCTTGAAGATGACTTCGCATTGTTCCTCGAACAGATCCCGATTGGCGTCCTGATCGATGATCGGATTGCCGAAAGTCTCGACCTCACGGCTGTGGTAACCGCGCCCGACACCGAAGATGGTGCGTCCTTTGGTCATTATGTCCGCTTGGGCGTAATCCTCCGCCAGGCGCAGCGGGTGCCACATCGGCGCGATGTTGAAGCCGCAACCGATCTTGATCTGCTCCGTGATATGACAGAGATGCACAGCCGCCATTAGGTTGTTGGGGATCACCTCGTAGCCTTCGTGCTGGAAGTGATGCTCCGCCATCCACATCGAATGATATCCGAGCTTATCCATCGTCTGCGTGATCCGCTCGAGCTTACCGAAGACGCCCCGCAATTCCTTGTCGGAGAAACGCCGCTCGTTCGCCGGGGTGGCTTCCTTGCCCCGGTCCGGCATGTCGATGTGGCCCGCGTAAACTGTCGTGAATTTGTTGATCATGGCATATCCCCTGTTCCTAATTCCCTTGCCCAATAAAGTCTGCTCGCTTGCGCTCCGGGCAAGACCCCGCACGATTTACCCTCGTCCTCTCGGAATTTGATATTAAACTCATTCGAAATGGAATAAGGGAGAGAAATCATGGCCGAGAGAATCTTGAGCGAAGAAGAGCGCAAATTAAGAGAAACCGCGGCGAAGGTTCTGCCCGCCGGAAGTTTCGGCAATGAAGGCTCTGGCGTCGTCATCCGGCGTGGCGAAGGTGGGCATGTCTGGGACGTCAGCGGCAACGAGTATGTCGACTATTTGCTCGGCTCCGGCCCGATGCTGATTGGCCATTGTCACCCCGAAGTTCTGGCGGCGGTCGAGGAGCAGACGCCTAAGGGCTCAACATTCTTTTCCAACAACGAGCAGGGCATCCTGCTGGCGGAAGATATCGTCGATGCGATCGCCTGCGCCGACAAGGTGCGCTATGTCTCGAGCGGCTCCGAGGCAACATTTTACGCCATGCGGGCGGCGCGGACCTATCGCAAGCGCGACAAGATCCTGAAGTTCGAGGGCGGCTTCCACGGCATGAACGATTATGCCTTGATGAGCATGGCGCCAAAGCGGCCCGGCAATTTTCCTCAAGCGATCCCGGATTCGGCGGGCATTCCGCAGAAGGTCCAGCAAGAGATGTTGATCGCTCCGTACAACGATATCGACGCGGCGGTCACCCTCATCCGCGAGCATCAAGAAGAATTGGCCGCCGTCATCGTCGAGGCCTTCCAACGGCTCATCCCGCCCGCACCCGGCTTTTTGGAAGCCTTGCGCGAGGTCACCGAAGAGACCGGCGTGGTGTTGATTTTCGACGAAGTCGTCACGGGTTTTCGGTTCGCTTATGGCGGGGCGCAGGAATATTACGGCGTCGTGCCCGACATGTGCACCTTGGGCAAGGTGGTCGGCGGCGGCTATCCGCTTGCCGCCATTGCCGGCAATGACGCCATCATGGCGCATTTCGATGCGTCGCGAGTCGCTGAAGATGAATTCATGCAACAGATCGGCACGCTGTCGGGCAATCCCGTCGCCGCTGCCGCAGGCCGCGCCACGCTCCGCGTGCTGCGGGAGCCGGGCGCATATGACCGTCTGCATGCGACGGGCCTTAAATTGATGGACGGCATTACGGAGCTCCTTAAGAAGACCGGCACCAAGGCCCAGGTGGTGGGTGAGCCGCCGCTCTTCGATGTCTTCTTCACGCAAGAGGAAGTGCGCGACTACCGCACTCTGACCCGGGTCGACTCTGCCGCGCAGGCCAAGTTCAACGCGGCGGTCTGCGCGCGCGGCATCATTAAGGGTGGCAACAAATACTATGTGTCGCTGGCCCACACGGATGAGGATGTCGAGTTCACGTTGAACGCGGTCGAAGAAGCCCTCGCGGAGTTGCACGCCACGGCGTGATGCGAGCGTCGCCATCCTTCGACAGGCTCAGGATGAGGTCTCTGAATTGTAATAGTTAAGCCTCACCCTGAGCCTGTCGAAAGGTGAGTGCGCCAACAAATTTGGAAACATGTATCCATGCAATTTGATCTAAAAGGTAAAGTCGCCCTCGTCACCGGTGGTGGGCGCGGGATTGGGAAATCAGTCTCGCTGGCATTGGCGCGTGAAGGAGCCAGCGTGGCCCTCTGCGGGCGGACGCAGGAGACCTTAGATGAGACGGCAGCGGAGATTCGCGCGCTCGGTGTCGAGGCGTGGCCGATTGTCGCCGATGTGCGGGAATATCCGAACATCAAGCGGTTTGTCGCCGGGGCTGCCGAGGCCGCCGGGCGGATCGATATTTTGGTGAATAATGCGGTCTATTCCGTCAGCGCGCCCTTCGACGAGCAGTCGGACGAGAATTGGCAGCAACATATCGATGTCAAACTGATGTCGTATATCCGCTGCAGCCGCGAAGTGATCCCGCATATGAAAGCCCTGGGTGGCGGCCGCATCGTCAATGTTACCGGCATGACGGCACGGATCGTCGCCGCGCTGCGCCCGACCAATGGGGTCGTCAATGCCGCGGCGACCAATTTCACGAAATCGCTCTCCACGCATCTGGGCCCCGACAATATCACGGTGAACTGCGTCCATCCCGGTATGACCGTGACCGATCGCATGAAAGCGAACTTCGAGCGCCGGGCGCGGGATGCGGGGGTCAGTTTTGACGAAATCGCGGCGGAGACGGTGGCGGAAATTCCGCTCGGAAGGCTCATCGATCCAGACGACATCGCGAACGCGGTGCTGTTCTTCTGTTCGCCGATGGCCGACATCGTCACCGGTCAGGCCATTGCAGTAGATGGCGGCTCCGGGACGGCAGTCATCTATTAGTCAGAAATAGTCGCTAGACTCCTGCAATGAGAACTGGCGAAGCGCTAACTCGTATTAGTGTCTGTTGCACTTGGCATATTTAGTGATAAATACGCTTAAAGTCGCGACATCTTGTTGTTGGGGAGAATTCTACGTGGCGATACTCGAAGAACGGAAAACCAGCGATCGGGCGGAAGAAATCCGCCTGGCGCAAAAGATCAAATCAGGATTGACGCCGGAGTTGAAGCTGGCAATCCAGACTCTGACGAATAGTATCCGAAGTCATCCGATTTCCGACGCGCACTTGCAAAACCTGATCGACTTGAAGCTCGTTCGGAAAAAATTCGGCCGTTATCGACTGACGTCTCTCGGTAAGGTCGTCTCGATGATTTAGACGGAGATACCCGTCGCCGCAGTGTACTTGGCGTAGGCCTCACTATGTGCGTGTCGTGCCGCATCGCTTAAGGGTGAGCCCAACCTTTCCTCCTGGCTGAAATAACTGTGCCGGTCTTCGCCGCGCACGAGAAGCACGCTGGTGCGTGGTTCCGTCAACGGCCGGACATGGGTTGGAATATAACTGACTGCATATCCAATCCGCCGATCCTCGGTGCGGTTCGCCCCGGACGAATGGATGGTGTGGGTGTGGTGTAACGACATCTCGCCGGCTCTGAGTGGCACCGCGACGCCGTCATCGTCTCCGAAGCGGTCGTGGATGGCTTTGCCGAGGCGGATGAGATGATCTTTTTCCGGCTTCTCCGCATGGGGGACGAGGCCATCGGTGCGGCTCCCCGGGATCATCCGCATGCAACCGGCTGCTTCCGAGGCATCCGAGAGCGCCACCCAGGCGGTTACGTGTTCAGGCGGATCGAGGTGGAAATAATCGTCGTCCTGATGCCACGGGATATAGGCGTCGTTATGAGCTTCCTTGATGTTCATCGTTGTGTGATAAACCATAATGTCCGGGCCGATCACATCCTCGACCGCGTCCAATACCGCCGGGTGATGGACGATGGCGTCCGCCCAATCGAACAGGAGATAGGATTTCGAGCGTTCGGGAAAATCGAGGGGCTTGCCCGTCGTCGCTTCGAATGCTTCCAGCTCCGCGCGAAACCGATTCACCTCACCGGCATCTAAAACCGGAATGGCGCCGAGAAACCCGTCCCGGCGATAGGCATCGACTTGATCTTGGGATAGTTTTTTTGCCATGGCGTCACGTTTACTCCGGCGGTCTTTGAGTTAGCTAAAATATTGCGCCTTTGAATTGGGAAGTGTCCATGCCTTCGAAATTCGATGCAAAACCATTATCGGAAACCGTCGGGGCCGAAATCACCGGCTTGGATATCTCGGAACCGCTTTCGCCCGAGACTGTCGCCGCCGTGAAGGCCACTTTCGAGCAACACCATCTGTTGCTGTTTCGCGGGCTGGATTTGTCGCCGGAACAACAGGCACGCTTTGCACGTTATTTCGGCGCCACCAGTCAGCGCGAACTCAACAAGCAGGCCGCCGAGAACGACGCCAATCAATATGTCTCGAATACCCGGCCCGACGGTATCTTTGGCAAGGGCGAACTCGATTTTCATATCGACCAACTGTTCCTGGAGGAACCGTTGAAGGCGCTCATCCTGTACGCGGTCGAAATTCCAAAGCATGGCGGTGGGACGAAATTTTTGAACACGCAGGCGGTCTATGACGCCATGCCGGACGCGTTGCGGGAACGCTTGCAGGGCCTGAAATGCCGCCATGCCAGGGCCTACGATACAAAGACCTCCGCCGATTGGAACGTCGTCGATGCGGAACTGGAATCGCCGAGTTGGATTCATCCCCTGCTTTGGCGCGATCCGCGCAACGGTAGACACGCGATCTGGGTCAATAAGATTACAACCCTTGGGGTCGAGGATATGGAAGCGGATAAGAGCGCCGAGCTAATCGCCGAGGTGCGGTCCCATTTCTACAATGAGGGATTTGCGTATGCACATGATTGGCGCACCGGCGATATGATCCTCTGGGATAATTTTGTGCTCCAACACGCGCGCCTGCCGTTCGATCCTAATGTTACGCGGACATTGCGCCGGACGGCAATATTATGAGTGCCGAACCACAGACCGACGGTGCGCCGATTTGCGATGCGGTGACGCTGGAAGTGATCCGGGGCGCACTCCGCGCCAGTCAAAGCGAGATGGAGGCGTTGATCGAGCGGACCGCCATGTCCGCCTTCATCCGGGAGAAGAAGGATTTTTTCGTCGCCTTGTTCGACGCCGTGGGGGACATGATCGTGGGCGCCTACCGGCCGAGTTTCGGCGATCCCGTCCGTCCCATTTTCGAGCACTACCCGGCCGCCGAAATGAAACCCGGCGACCTTTATTGGTACAACGATTGTTACGCCTCCAAGGGTTCGGTCTCGCATTCTCCGGATCAGGTGTTCGTCGCCCCGGTCTTCGTTGACGGAGAGATCATCGCCTTCGCGCAAAGCTGGGCGCATTTCGCCGATATCGGCGGCATGCGGCCGGGCTCGATCTCGCCGGACTGCACGGATATCTTCCAGGAAGGGATCATCATCCCCCCGGTCCGCTTGGCGACAGAGGGTGTGGTCAACGATGAGCTATTGCGGGTCTTCTTTCGTAATTCCCGGTTCCCCGACATGTTAAAAGGCGACACCCGCGCCTGTTTCGCGGCGGTGCGCCTTGGCGAGCGGCGCATCGGCGAGTTGGCGGAGCGCTTCAACACCAATGTAGTGACGGATGCGTTCCGGCAATTGGGCGAGCGATCCGAGCGCGCGGCAACGACCCGCCTGCGGGAGACATTCGCGCCCGGTACTTATCGCTTTGCCGACGCCTTGGATCATGACGGTCAGGGCAACGGGCCTTATAGGCTCAGCATCGAACTCAATGTTGACGATAACGGCGTGGTGTTGGATTTCTCCGACAGCGACGACCAGGCGCCGGGGCCGATCAACTATCTTGTCAATCCGGCGGTGCCCCGCGCCATGCTCGGCATGTACCTGCTGGCGGGCGACCCGACCCTGCTGTTGAATTCCGGGGCCGGGCGCGCGGTCGACGAGGTCGTGCTGCGCGAGGGCAGCGTGTTGCAACCGGTATGGCCGGCCCCGCTCGGCCAACGCGGGTTGACGATGATGCGCCTGCTCAGCTCGACCATGGGATTGGTCAATGCGGCGGGTGGTGAATCCACCGCTGCCAATTGCGCCTATGTGATTTATTTCGCGCGCGGAATCGACGATGACGGCAACACTTTCCTGATGAGCGACGGTGTCGGTGTCGGCTACGGGGCGCGGCCCTACGCGGACGGGATCAACGCGGTCTATTACGTGGCGCAGGAGAATTACCCGGCGGAGATGATGGAGCAAAATTATCCCGCCCGCCTGCGCGCCTATGGCATCCACCTGGATTCCGGTGGGCCCGGACGTTGGCGTGGCGGCTGCGGTGTGGTGCGGGAGATCGAATTACTCGCCGAGGAAGCGACCTTCGCGATCCGTATCGACGGCGTGAAGAAACCCGCTTGGGGGGTGAAGGGCGGTAAGAATGGCGGCGCCGGGCGGGCGGTGGTGAATCCCGGCACACCGCAAGAGCGCGAGCTCGACCCGTTCAGTGATGGCAATGTTCTGAAGCGGGGCGATATTCTGCGGCTTGAGACAGGTGGGGGCGGTGGATGGGGTCATCCCTTCGACCGTGAGCCCGAACGCGTGCTGGCCGATGTGCTGGCGGAGTTCGTGAGCCCGGATGCCGCGCTGCAAGAGTACGGCGTCGTCCTGGGAAGCGACGGCGAATCCGTCGATACCGACGCGACGGTGGCGCGGCGCAAGGATCGCCCTCCGGCCGACGGGTTGTTCCATCGCGGCACTTACCGGGATGTCCTCGAATGAACGCCGCGATAGACAGCATCGATATGCGCTATGCCGTCGCCATCGATACCGGCGGCACCTTCACCGATGTGACATTATTCGACCGTGAAAGCGGCCGGATGTGGACGGCGAAGACCCCGTCGACACCGAGCGATCCCTCCATCGGATTCATGAACGGCATCGAGGCGGCACTCGAAAAAGCCTCTCTCTCCGCTGGCGATCTGGCGCAAGTTTTTCACGGCACCACGGTCGCGACCAACCTGATCCTGGAAGGCAAGGGCGCCGATGTCGGTTTGGTGACCACCGCCGGGTTCAAGCACGTGTTGGAGATCGGCCGTCAGGACATTCCCCGCACCGCCAATCTTTTCGCCTGGATCAAGCCGATCCGACCCGTCTTGCCGCAGCGTATTCACGATGTGCCGGAGCGTGTCGATATCGACGGCAATGTATTGGTGGCGCTCGACGAGGACGCGGTGCGGCGCGCGGCCCGGGACTTCAAGGCGCGGGGTGTCGGTGCGGTCGCGGTTTGCTTTCTCAACAGTTTCGCCCATCCCGCCCATGAGGTACGCACGGCGGAGATTCTGCGCGACGAACTGCCCGATGCTTTGATCTCGATCTCCGCCGATGTCCTCCGCGTCTTTCGCGAGTACGAGCGCAGCATCGCCACGGTTTTGAACGTCTACGTCATGCCCGCGGTCTCGCGATATGTGGCGCAACTGGAAGAACGGTTGGACGCCGCGAATGTGTCCGCGCCATTGCTGATCATGAAGTCAAACGGCGGTGTCGTTGGCGCAAAGGAAGTCGAACGGGTACCCGCGCATACAGCGCTCTCGGGCCCGGCGGCGGGTGTGGTCGGCGCCGGGTTTATCGGCGAGGCCGCTGGATACAAGGATGTCATTGGCGTCGATATCGGCGGCACCTCGGCGGATATCTGCCTGATCAAGGACGGCGACTATAGCCTGACGGGAAAGGGCAAGATCGGCGATTGGCCGCTCGCCTTCCCGATGCTCGACATTAATACGGTCGGCACCGGTGGTGGTTCCATCGCCAGCGTCTCCGAGACGGGTGCCCTTACCGTGGGCCCCGCCAGCGCCGGGGCGGATCCGGGCCCTGCGTGTTACGGCAAGGGGGGTGAGAACGCGACGATCACCGACGCGCATCTCGTGCTGGGCCATCTGCCGCCCTATCTGTTGGCGGGCGGCATGGCGCTGGATATCGACGCGGCGCGCCGGGCCGTCCAAACCCATGTCGCGGGCCCGCTCGGCCTGACTGTGGAAGCGGCGGCGCGCGGTATTCTGTCCATCGCCGATAACGATATGGTGGGCGCGATCCGGGTGATCTCGGTCGAGCGAGGGCACGATCCCCGCGAATTCGCGCTGATCCCGTTCGGCGGTGCCGGTCCCTTGCACGGTGGGTCCTTGGCGAAGCTGTTAGGCGCCAAGACAGTGATCGTTCCGCCAAGCCCCGGTGTGTTGTCGGCCATGGGATTGCTGGTCTCGCAGCTACGCGCCGATTATGCGCAGACCTGTTATCAAGCACCGCCCGACTTCGACTATGCGCTGATGGCGAACGCCTTCGCGCAGCTCGAGGGTGAAGCCGAGGCCTGGTTCGAGCGCGAAAGCGTGCCCGCGTCGGCGCGCCAGATCACGCGCAAGGCCAGTCTTCGATATAAGCATCAAGGTTTCGAGCTGGACGTCGAATGGCCGGGTGACGCGGTGACGCCGGAGACGACGGCGCGGGCGCTCGAAGGATTTCACGACCTGCACGAACAGCTCTACACGTTCGCACAGCGCGACACGCCGATAGAAATCGTCACATTGCATGTCTCGGCGGTCGGCACGTTATTGCAGCCGCGTCTGACGGAACTGTCGTCGGGGGGATCGCTCGCGGAAGCGGAGATCGATCGCGCGACCGTTCACTTCGAGGAGGGCCCACAATCGGTCCCGATTTACGACCGCGAGAAGCTTGCGAGCGGCGTGACGTTCGAAGGACCGGCCCTCATCGTGCAACTGGACTCGACGACGCTGGTCAATCCCGACCAAAGCGCCACGGTCGACCATTTCGGCAATCTGATTCTAGAGACGGATTGAATTTCGTTCCCCGGCCGAAGAGCCGAGGCCCAGCGCACTCGATATTCCCTACCCACTGGATCCCGGATCGCTGACGCGTCCGGGAAACGAAACTACCGGGGCCGGTTCAGCTGGTAAGTTAGATGTGTCTTCACCGCAGGCCATTCGCTGTTGATGATGCTATAGGCGCAGGTATCTCGGATCGATCCGTCGGCCATCACCTGATGGTTTCGCAGCACTCCGTCGAGCTTGGCACCCAGGCGTTCGATCGCGCGTTGGCTCTGATGGTTGAAACGGTGTGTGCGGAATTCGACGGCGATGCAGTCCAGCGTCTCGAAGGCATGCCGCAGGAGCAGCAGCTTGCATTCCGTATTCATGGGGCCGCGTTGAACCCGTTTGCGGTACCAGGTCGAGCCGATTTCCACCCGCTTCGCGGCCGCATCGACATTCATATAAGTCGTCATGCCGACCGCCTGGCCGGTCGCGTTCTCGATAATGCTGAAGGGTAGCATGGAGCCGGTTTCCTGAAGCCCCAGGCGCCGCTCGATCTCCTCCCCGACCTTATCCGCCGCCGGGACCGACGTGTACCAGAGATTCCACAACTCGCCGTCCTTGGTGGCTTCCACCAGATCGTCGTGATGCGCCATCGCCAGTGGCGCGAGAGTGGCGGTTTTACCTTCAAGGGTGACGGGTTGCAGCCAAGTCATCGCTCATGTCCTTGCATGAAGTGTTCAAATCGCGGCGGACAGTAGCGACGGTCCGGACCGGCGGAAAGGACCAAATCGCGAATACGGGCGGGGCCAAAAGCAAGGGATGACCCTCATTCAACCTCATCCTGAGCCTGTCGAAGGGTGAGGTCTTTGTCGCTCTACAGCACCACTTCCGCTGCGCGCTCCAACTGTTCACACATCTCGGCGTCGCTCTCGACCCAGTCCGGACGGATGACGACCCGCTCCGCGCCCGCATTGTGCAGGTCCTGGATCAATTGCTTGTCGGTGGCCTGTCCGTAGATCGTGATGCCGATGGATTTTGGATCGCGTCCGGCGGCTGTTGCCAGATCGTCGAGTTCGCGCCGTTTCACTTCCAGCTCCTGTGGCGTCACGCGGTTCGGCAACCAACCGTCCGCATGGGCCACGATCCGCTCCAGTACTTTTGGCGCCATGCCACCGATGAGGATCGGCGGATAGGGTTTCTGCATCGGCTTTGGGAAGGATCGGAGCGGCGGAAAATCGAAGAACTCGCCGTGGTATTCCGAAACCTCTTGGGTCCAGCAGCCCTTCATGACGTCGAGCGCCTCACGGCTCTGCGTCCAGCGCCGGGCAAAATTACCGCCCATCAATTCGGTCTCTTCCTTCAGCCAGCCGGTGCCGATACCGAACATGAATCGCCCGCCGCTATGCAGATCGAGGACGGATATTTCCTTCGCCAGCATCAACGGATTGCGTTCGGGCAGCAAAGTAATGCCGGTCGCGAGCTTGATCGTGCTGGTCACCGCGGAGGCTCGGGCGAGCGCGATATAGGGATCGGTGAAATGGGAATAGGTCCAGGGGATCTCACCGCCGGTCGCCGGGAACGGGCTGTCGCTTTCGACCGGCACTGCCGGGTGTTCCGCGTACCAGATCGAATCGAAGCCCAAATCCTCGGCCTTCTTGGCGATGACGGCGGGGTCGTAAGTATAAGCGGGAAGCGGGACGGAAGTGCCAATTTGCATGATTGATTGTCCATAATTCGGTGGTTACCGTACCAATCTATATCGCCGCCGGTTATAGTCACTTCA
>Ga0055584_100005605_pt1 | contig 12308 bp, 14 predicted proteins | sample OSDHelmetaG_FD_58716 | JGI IMG/M metagenome (GOLD analysis project Ga0055584, IMG submission 58716) | Pelagic marine sediment microbial communities from the LTER site Helgoland, North Sea, for post-phytoplankton bloom and carbon turnover... | ecosystem: Environmental > Aquatic > Marine >... | reverse complement strand
ATATTGTTTAGCTGTACAGATGGTTTTATAGACGAAAAATCGCTAAGAAATGAAAAATACGGGAGAGATAGATTTCAGCATGCAATTACTGAAAATATGTCTTTTCCAGCAGAGCGAATTTGTAAATTTGTGTATCAAGAATTGCTAGATTTTACATCACGAGAGTTACAAGACGATGTAAGTATGATGGTAATTAAAATTTTAGCAAATTAATAGAGGTAAAGTATGGAACAATTATCTATATTAGAAAAAAAAGGCAGTGGTTATACTCTTTTAGAGCTTACAGGTAGTATGAATTCCTATACCTTAGCAGAGCTTCAAAAAAAAGCTTATGAATATGTAAAAAATAATAATTTAGTATTAGATTTATCGCAAGTTATTGAGATTGATTCTGCTGGCGTAGGTGTTCTTTTTGGAATATTTAATACTGCAACAGATTTAGATACTAAGCTGTATATATTGCGCCCTTCACTTGCTGTTATGGAAGCTCTTGAAGAAACTGGCTTTTTAGATTCATTTAATCGTATTTATTCTATAACAGAGGTTAATTAAAACTGCATGAAATCTTTTCATTTTTTTAAAATTTTTATCTATTTAGTTTGCTGTTTTAGCTTATTTTCTTGTTCAAAAAAAACAGAAATCCTTGCAAGTTCTCTAAATTTATCTGCACAAGCTACGATAAATCAAACTCAGTCTTCTAGTGAAAAAGATTTTGATAAAACTATTGATTTTTCGAAGGATCAGGAAAAATTAATAAATATGCTTACAACTTCCCCTCTTCCATTTTCTAATGCAAAAGGGGAGGCATCTGAAATAGCTCAAAATATTTTAAATAATAAAGAAGCTTTTCTTTCTGATTTACGAAGGGTTCTTAAAAGTGATACTGATAATCTTCTTATAAAAGTAGATAAACAAACAGCATTATCAGCTGATTATAAACCGACCGATTTAGTGCATCTTGGTACTGAAAAAGATTATTGGGTATATAGAAATGATTTAAATTTACGAATTCCAGTTGAATCTTCCTTGGCTATAATGGCGCAAGATGCTTTTAAACAAGGTGTTAAACTTGTAGTAAGTTCTTCTTATAGATCTTATAGATATCAAAATACTGTATATAATAGAATTGTAGGGGAGTTAGGACAAGCTGCAGCAGACAGAGAGAGTGCACGACCTGGAACAAGCCAACATCAGTTAGGTACGGTTGTCGATTTTGGTTCAATTACTGATGATTTTGCTAATACAAAGGCTGGTAAGTGGTTAGCTAAAAATGCAGCTACATATGGTTGGAGCCTTTCATTCCCTCAAAATTATGAAAATGTTACAGGTTATAGATGGGAGTGTTGGCATTATCGTTATATAGGGGTCCCTGCAGTTCAATTTCAACAAAAATGGTTTAAGAATATACAACAATATATGATGGAATTTGTTTATAATTGGCGTAAAAAAGATTAAGTTTTGTAATATTAGTGTTTACAAAGATAATCACAAAATAAGCAATTATCATCTGTTATACCAGGAAATTTATATCCTTCTTTTTGCATTTGACGCCGTTTTACAGCAAGGCCTTTTTCATAACAAATTTTAACCATCTTGTTTTGACGGCTTGCTTCGATTATTTCTGTAAAAGTATTATTGATGGTTCCTAAGCACAGAGCGTTGTTTTCATTTGCAAATCCGCAACATGGAGCGATTTTTTCGTTTGAATGGATATATAATACATGGCCAGGGCCTTCGCAAAAATCATCTTTAAACCATCGTTTTGAATTCCAATTTTGAATATTTTCGGAACAATGAGATTCTTTGAATCGATATATAGGAATAAAAATTTTATTATTTTTAAGAGTAATAATACCTACTCCTTTTTTGTCTACTTTTTTACTAATACGAGTTCCTAATGCTTTTGAAAAAGTATCCAATTTTTTCAAAAATTCAGTATCATCTTTTTTTTCAGCAATTACTGATTGAATTGTTATTGAACTACCGTCTTTCCAAATATCATAAATTGTTGTAAAAAAAGTGATAAGTTTTTCTACACTTTGTCCATGAAAAAAGTCAAAACTTACTCCGAATTTGCCATCATATCCTGCATTATATATTTTTTGCAGTGTATTTTTTAGTTGTTCTTTATCTGTCCACCAAACCCCATTTGTCATTATTTGATCAAATAATAGCTCATATTTAACAGCTGTTTTTGTGATTTCTTCTATAAATTCTGGATACAAAAAGGGTTCTCCACCTGTAAATCCAATTCGTTCAAGTCTGATTGGAGCGTTTGGTATCATTGCACTAGCTATAAATTTTTGTGCTTTTTGTATAGAAAGTCTTTGGTTACGCCGTTCAACAAAACAGTGTGCACAATGTAAATTACAAAGCGTTGTTGCTGAAAACATAATTTCTTTTGGATTAAACTGAGACATCTGCAATTCTTTCTACAAGTACTTTTCGTCGGGCTGTAAGTACACCCTTTTTTTTAATATGAATATCCCATCTAATGAGTGAGAAAGTGTTATTTTCAAGCTCGAGTAGGGTTGCACAGCGTGGCATAATAACAGTTCCATCATTATAATAATGCCCTGTTTTTTCGCAAACAGAAGAATGGGTATGTCCTGCAACAATAATACAATTTTTTTCTTTTGCATATCGTGTTAATTGTTCATCAATTCTTCCAAGTTCTAAGTTACTTAACCGTTCTCTAGTGGGATCTCTCATTCCCATTACCTCTAAGGGACGATAAATATATCTAATTCCCCAACGGAGAAATGGAATTGCATAAAAATTGAAAAAAGATGGTTGGTGTCCATGCATAACAAGAATGTCAGGTTTGTCTTTTCGTATAATTTTTGCACTTAAATAAACGGAAACGTTTAAGCATGCAATGTTTGTACGAGATCTTAACGAAAAGCGGGTTTTAAGTCTTTCAGGATGATAAAACATCATACTATCATGGTTTCCAGCAATATAGACAAGATTACCTTTTTGGTTTGCTTTATTTAATATTTCAAAAATATCTTGATGAACATATTTTATGGTTTCTATGTTTTTATTTACCCATAGTTCAAGAAAATCTCCATTTACAATGATAGTATAATTATTTCGTTCATAATATTTTAAAGCAAAATAAACGAGTTTTGAATTATGCAAAAAATTATCATAATGAGTGGCTATACCCATATGAAAATCAGATACTATAATAAATTTTTTTGTAGACCCATCAAGTGTAAAACAATGTTTTAGAGATTTTAATATTGCTTTTTTTGTTATAGTATATGACATGGGCTGATTATAGTACGGAATCTTGTGCAATATCAAGCTAAAATAAGCACTCTGAAATTATACTAACCGTGTTGTTGTATGAAATACTTAAATATTATATAGTGCTTTTAATACTGATTATAGTTTATTTATCAGTACATATCTTTAGTTCATATTCGTAGGAGAATTACAATGAAAAAACAGTATTACATTGCTGGTAACTGGAAAATGAACAAGGTTAAGTGTGAAGCTGTAGAGCTTGCTAAAGGTCTTGTAAAAGTACTTGAAAACGGAAAAAATAAATATATGATTGCTCCGTCTTTTACAAATCTAGATGCAGTTTCGCAGGTTATAAAAGGGTCTAATATCCTTTTAGGCGCACAAAATATGTGTACTGAAGAAAAAGGCGCTCATACAGGAGAAATTTCTGTTCATATGCTCAAAGATCTTGGGGTTCAAGTTGTTATTCTTGGTCATTCAGAACGGCGTCATATTTATAAAGAAGACAATTCTATGATTAATAAAAAAGTGCTTCTTGCACTTGCTAATGGGTTAGAAGTTATTCTTTGCACTGGAGAAACTCTTGCTGAAAGGGAATCTGGAAAAGCTACTGCTGTTTGTGAAGAACAAACGCGAAAAGGCCTTGCTGGTGTTTCTAAAGAAGATATGAAAAAAGTTACATTAGCATATGAACCCGTTTGGGCTATAGGAACGGGAAAAACAGCAACTCCTGCAGATGCACAGGTTGTTCATTCTACTATAAGAAAAATTATAGCTGATATGTATGGGCAATCAATTGCTAATGAGGTAGTTATTCAGTATGGTGGATCAATGAAACCCGATAACTGTCAAGAATTACTTAAGCAGCCAGATATTGATGGTGGATTAATTGGTGGAGCAGCTCTTAAGGTTGATACTTTTGAAGCTATTTGTAAAACTTATTAATATGAGATGTTTCTAAAATTTATTTTTAGTCTGAATTAATAAAGGATAAATGTATTTTTGTGTTTCAAATGAATGTACTGCTACCCTTGATTATTTCTACTAATTTTTATATAGTACTTTGATGTCGTTTCGACATTAAACACGTATTATACATAAAATGTAATTGTATTTGGAGTATTATAATGGGTACTATTGGAATTATCCTTCTTGTTGTTTTTATAATTATCAGCCTTTTACTGATTGGTATTGTTCTTATTCAGAGTGAAGAAGGTGGCGGTATGGGTGGCTTATTTGGTGGGGCAGGATCATCAACTTTTGGTTCTCGTTCACAAACCGTTATTACAAAGACAACATACATTCTTGTGACTCTATTTTTTGTAATTAGTTTTTCTCTTGCATTTGTAAATAAAACACCAAAAGTAAGTAATTTAGAAGCAGCAGCTCAACAAGTTCAATCTGTAGAGGGTGGAGATTCTCAATATTGGCTTGATGCAGAATCGACAACTGAAACACCTGCTCCAGCTGAGATTACTTCTGGTGACACAGAAACAACTGATACTGCAAACACAACCGAATAAAGTAAATTGAAAGAGTAGCATAGTTTTTTTGTTACTCTTGCTCTTTATTAAGGAGCGATGCATGATTCTTGGCCAGGTTTTTACTCCTAAGGCAATAAATATTAATCTTGTAAGTGAAGATAAAGAAGAAGTTTTTGAAGAGCTAATAGAAGAATTTATTTCTCTTCAACCAACTCTTGACCGTTCAGAAGTTTTAGCCTCAATCCAAGAGCGTGAAGAAAAAATGAGCACTGGTATATTGCCAGGAATTGCTGTTCCTCATGGTAAATCTTCTGCTTTTTCTGAAATAAAAGGTGTAATTGGTCTATCAGCTAATGGAATTGATTATGAGTCATTAGATTTAAAGCCTGTTCATGTTATTTTTATGCTTATTTCACCGATAGAAAATACGGAAGAACATTTACAAGTTCTAAAAGTTCTTGCTCAGATTCTTGAAGATCCATCTTTTTATAGAACAGTAATGTCGGCTAAAACGCCAGAGCAAGTATATGATATACTGTGTTCGTTTGAAGAAGAACACTCTTTACTTTTTTAATATATTAATTTGACATATTAGTCTGCAAACACTACACTGTGAATGCAGACTTTTTTTTAGTATGTTTTTTTAGGAGATTTTGTATGGAATCAGACGTAATCGAACATTTAGTAGGTATAGAACATAAAGCTACTACACTTCTTGATGATGCTACAAAAGAAGCCCAGCATCGAATAGCTATTGCTAAGAGTACGGCTGAAAAACAATATAAAGAAAAATATGAAAAAATAATTGAAAAGCTTGAAAAAGAATATACGGTAAAAACATCCTTATTGACAGATAAACATACAGAAAATATTAAAATGTATAAAAAAGCAATCCAAAATTTTAATATGGATAAAAAGGGATTCCAAAATTTACTTGATAAATTAATATTAGAGGCTTAAAAGATGGATCAATCTGGTGCTTCAGTTTATGTATATGCAAAAGCCAGTGGAATGATAGCTCGTTCTTTTATTGGTAAAAAAACACAGCAACTTTTTGATGTTCATAGTTTACAAGATTTATGGATGCTTGTATTTAAAAATGAAGTCCCTCTTATTCCCGAAGTAATGCTAGCTCAAAAAATAGAAAAAACTGCCGAAGAGCATTTTATTAAAGATTATAAAATGCTTATAGCCTGCTACGATAAACCTGCAGATGTATTAGTACAATTATTACGTTTTTATGATTATAGAAATTTAAAGGCAATTGGTGCTGCTCTTTGTTCTGGAGATACAAAAATGCCTGATATTTCTGATATAGGTATATATTCAAGACTTGATTATTCTGCATGGCCAGATCTTAAAAGAATAACAAGAAAGTCTCCTGTTTCATGGTATAATACTGTTCCTACTTGGGAAAATCAAAAAGAACTTGATCGTCGTTTGGATGTTCAATACACAAAAGATTTATGGAATTCTGTTCAATCGCTTCCTGTATTAGAAAGAGAAACTGTATCAGATTTTTTGCAACAACAGATTATCTTACAAAATTGTGAATGGGCTTTAAGATTGCGTGTTTATTATAATATGAATAGAGATGAAATTATTCCTTGGCTTGTATGTGATGAAAAAGAAGGCCACAAAAATGACACTCTTGCAGGTCAGGCTATTCGTATGCTTGATTTACCGTTAGATGATTATAGCGCATGGCATGCTTGGAAATATAAATCGTTATTAAATGTATCAAATACTGCAGAGTGGAAATTAGATCCAAGGTGGTTTGAACAGGCTGTTAGTCGTAAAATAAACAAGATTGCGCTGAGCATGTTTCATAAAATACCATTCTCTTCTTTGGTATTGGTAAGTTGGTTTAAAATAAAACAAAATGAGCTAAACATGATACGAACAGCTACAGAACGATTACGATTAAATGTATCTGATTCTCAATTACAACAATTCATTGGAGTACAGTTAGGGTAAATACTTTGGAGGAACTATGGCGAAAACAGCAGCAATGAAACTTTTAGAGTTACTTGTTCTAAAAGGAGATGTTGCAAAGGTAATTGAATATCTTGGAAAAAACGGAAATTTTGAGACGCAGTCAAAAATTGAGTTAAATCCTGCTATCAATACGGGTACAATAAATTCTGCCAAAAATAGCGCAAAAGAGTTGTTTGAAAAGCTTGAAAATATACGGGGTTATTTAGGAATAGAAGACCTTACTAAATTTGATGATGCTATAACAATTCCGTCCGATAAAGATTTTGAAGAAGCTCGTAAATTACTTCTTATTGTTGAAGATTTGCATAAACGTGAAAGTGAAGTGCAAAATGCAAAAAAAAAGGCTAGTGAAGCGTATAATGAGGCCTTGGCTTTTTCTAATTTAAAAGTTCCTTATAGTGAATTAGAGCATTTATCTTTTTTATCTCTTCGTATTGGAAAAATAGATCCATCTGTTATTAATGATTTGATTTTTTCTGTAGGAGGAAGGGCAGTTATTATTCCTTTAGGAGATGATAAAACGCGCATTTTAGCAGCATCTTCTAAAAAAGGTCGTTTTGCTCTTGATAGCGAATTAAAAAAATATGGCTTTGTTCCCCTTGAAATCCCGAGCGATTTTAAAGGGATTCCTACTGATTTATTAGCTGGTTTAAAATCGGAAACAGAGTCTGCCCAAAAAAGACTTGAGGATGTTATAGAAGAAAGAAATAATTTAGCACAAACGCATAAAAATATGCTTCTTTATTTATTACAAGTATATTCAATGGGATCACAAGTATTTGAATTTCAAGAAAAATTAGAATCGACACAACTTGTATACCGAATTACAGGGTGGGTTCCAGAGTATGAATCATCAACGATTATGCATGCACTCGATGAGCTTACTCGTGGTCGAATTGCTTTACGCGAGTTTTCGCCAAAAGAAGTTCCTTCTGTACAAGATGGACGAGAACAAGTACCCGTAAAACTAAAACATGGAGTGTTAGTCTCAAATTTTGAGAGAATGGTATTTAGCTATGGATCCCCTTTATATGGAACAATTGATCCAACTCCTTTTGTTGCTTTTTTTTATACTTTACTTTTTGGAATAATGTTTGGAGATTTAGGACAGGGACTTATCTTTGTTCTTATAGGTATTTTAATGATTACAGGCGTAATTAAAAATTTTCCTGTTCTAGGCAATGGGTTTGGACCTATATTTTGTGCTATAGGGACTTCTAGCTCTATAATGGGGCTTTTAACAGGAGAATTTTTTTGTAATGATACACTTATGCGACCTTGGGGAAGATGGGTAACAGGATTATTCGGAACTCCTCGTGATACTATTATTCAAACGATGCCGACAGCAGAGACAATTGAAAAAATGTTTCTTTTGTTTGGTTTTGCTCTTGCAATAGGGTTTATAATTAATAGCATAGGTCTTATTATTAATATAATAAATAACTTTTTACTGAATCGTAAAGGAAAAGCTTTATTTGGAAAAAATGGTCTTTCTGGGGCATGTTTTTTTTGGTATGTTGTTTTTATTGCTTTGCGTATAGGTATTTTTAAAGATAGTATGCACATGTACGATTGGATTGTCATTGGTACAACTCTTTTTGGTGTTTTTGCAGCAGCTCCTTTAGGTAAACTTGTTGATAAAAAGCGGCCTGTGTTTGCAGATGGAGTAGGTGTTGGAATTATTGAAGGGTTTGTACAAATACTTGAAACATTATCAGGATACCTTTCTAATTCAGTAAGTTTTCTGCGTGTTGGTGCTTTTGCTATTTCGCATGCTGTTCTTGGTTTTATTGTATTTACGTTACAAAACTTATCTAGTGGAATCGGTGGTTTTGCTATATCAATAGTAGGTAATATTGTAATTCTTGTTCTTGAAGGTATGATTGTTGCAATTCAGGTAGTGCGTTTGCAATACTATGAATTCTTTTCTAAATTCTTTACAGAATCGGGTAAAGAGTTTAAACCACTCAAGTTCAAATATAAAGACTAAATTGGGAAAGTTATATTTCTCGAATAGGAGATTTTTATGAGTCGCAAAAGATTAGTTGTAATAGCTTTTTTGCTAGTTGTTTGTACTGCAGGTGTTTTTGCACAAAGTGCTGATGCTTCTGCTACTGCAGGTATGATAGGGGTTGCCAAATATATTGCTTCGGCTTTAGCTGTTGGATTAGCGTGTATTGCAGGTGGTATGGCTGTAGGAAAAATAGGAGCTGCTGCAATGGGTGCGATGAGTGAAAATCCTGATCTTTCAGGTAAAGCTCTTCCGTATGTTGGCCTTGCAGAAGGTATTTGTTTGTGGGGATTCCTTGTATCTCTTCTTATTATTCTTTTATAATTTTTTACAAGGATTATATACAACGTGCAATATTTTGTTATAGGTGAACGAGAACTTGTTCTGGCTTTTGGATTAGTCGGTGTGCAAGGGGATATCGCTGTAAACCGCTCAGAAGCACTTGACTCTTTTATGAGAAATACTGGTCGCATTTCAACAACGGCAGGTGTTCCATCTGTCGAAGAGCGTCCAAAAGTGCTCATCTTGACAGAGAAAGTTTCAGATATGCTCCAAAGCGAAGTTGTGGAGTGGCAAAAAAAAGGGGACTATCCTCTTATTGTCGAAATACCAGGACTTGACGGACATCTTGAAGGTAGAAAAACTATGACAGATGCAATACGTGAAGCTATTGGTGTTCATGTTTAGGGGTGCAAAAAATGGAAGAACTTCGTTCTACAGAAATACTCGACAAAGAGATTCTCGAAGATGCTCGTAAAAAGGCACAAAGGGTTCTTGCCAAGTCAGAAAAAGATGCTCAAAAAATTTTAGATGATGTTAGTAATCGAGTAGAAAAAGATTTTGATGAAAAAACAAATTTATATGAAAAAAAATACAATCGTTTTCGAGAAGATCTTGAGGCTGCTCTTCCTTTAGAAAAAAAACGATTTCTTGTTTCGTTTGAAAATACTGCAGTTACAAATGCTATTACTCAGTATATAGAGTCGCTAACAAATGAAAAACAGCTTTCTATTATAGAAAAGCTTATCTCTCGATATAAATGCGTTTTAAAAGATAAAAAAGTTCATATAGTAGTAAGCGGATTTGAAATTTCAGAAATTGAAAAACTTGCTACCGAGGTTTTAGGTAAAGAATCTATATTATCATGTACAAAGATGCATATTGCTGACGAGGAGTCGTTATATGCAGAATACGGAAATTCAAAAGGTGCAATTTTAGAAACAGAAGATAGTTCTATAGTTTGTCGTGCTATTATTGGTGAATTATTATCTGAAATTAGAGACACTTATAGTTATGAATTGGCGAGTACACTTTTTGCGGGGAGATTGCCTGAATGATAGAAGGAACATTAAAACGAATTTCAGGGCCTATTGTTTTTGCCGAAGGACTTAATGGAGCTGGGCTTTATGATGTTGTAAGGGTTGGTGAAAAACGTATTATAGGCGAAATTATTCGTCAAAAAGCAGGCCTTACAACAATACAAGTCTATGAAGATGATACTGGTATGCATATTGGTGAAAAAGTTGTTTGTGAAGAACGCCCTCTTTCTCTTCGTTTAGGACCAGGTCTTGTTGGTACTATTTATGATGGTATACAACGTCCTCTAAAATCTATGTTTGAAAAATCGGGAGCATTCTTAAAACCTGGTCAAATAACAGAACCTCTTAATGAAGATAAAAAATGGGAATTTACACCAACTATACAGGAAGGAGATGCTATAGCTCCAGGTTTTATACTTGGGACAGTACCAGAAACAGCTGCTATTACCCATAAAATTATGGTTCCTCCTTCAGTACGAGGTCGTGTTGTAAAAAAGCTGAGCAAAAAGGGCGAATATACTATTAACGAAGTGATTGCGGTTACTGAGCTTGATGAAGAAATAACAATGAGCCAATATTGGCCTGTTCGTGTAGCTCGTCCGTACATAAAAAAAATTATGGTAAACGAACCCCTTGTTACTGGCCAGAGAGTCATTGATGTTTTTTTCCCATTGAGTAAGGGAGGTACGGCTGCTATTCCAGGAGGTTTTGGAACAGGCAAAACAATGACGCAACATGCAATTGCAAAATGGTGTGATGCAGATCTTATAGTATATATAGGATGTGGTGAGCGTGGTAATGAAATGACCGATGTGCTTACCGAGTTTCCCTCATTAATAGATCCTCGTAGTGGGCGTTCTTTAATGGAACGTACTATTCTTATTGCAAATACATCTAATATGCCTGTAGCAGCACGTGAAGTTTCTTTGTATTCAGGTATTACACTTGCTGAATATTACCGTGATATGGGTATGAATGTTGCTATTATGGCAGATTCGACTAGCCGTTGGGCAGAAGCTCTTCGTGAGTTATCAGGCCGTATGGAAGAAATGCCTGCTGAAGAAGGTTTTCCGGCTTATTTAGCAACACGTCTTGCCGAATTTTATGAGCGAGCAGGTCGTGTTAAGTCTTTATGTAATGAGACTGGTTCTGTTTCTGTTATTGGAGCTGTATCACCACCTGGAGGAGATTTTTCGGAGCCTGTTACACAGCATACCAAACGTTTTATTCGTTGCTTTTGGGCGCTTGATAGAGATCTTGCAAATGCGCGGCATTATCCTGCTATTGGATGGATTGAATCATATTCAGAATATGCTGATGAAGTAAAAGATTGGTGGGATAAACTTGATCCTCGGTGGGCAAATGTACGACAAGAAGCCTTAGATCTTCTAAAAAAAGAACAGCGACTTGAACAAATTGTCCGCTTGATAGGTCCTGATGCTTTACCTGATGGGCAAAGACTTATTTTAACTGTTGCTGAAATGATAAAAAACGGATTTTTACAACAGAATGCCTTTGATGAGATTGATGTGTATTCTGTGCCTGAAAAACAAATTCTTATTTTGGTACTAATGATGGATTTTTATAAAAGAGCACTCGATGTTATAAAAGCTGGGGCACCCCTTTTAAAAATAAATTCTCTACCTGTACGAGAAGAAATTATTAGAATCAAAACCTCTGTTCCAAACGAAAAACTAGAACTAATCCAAAATGTCCGTACTCATCTTGATGATCAAATGCAGGAGGTTGAACGGATTTACAACAAGGTGGCAACGGTATGAGAGGTGTAGAATACAGAGGGGCACAAGAAGTTGAAGGCCCAATTATAGTTGTACGTCGAAGTGAGAATGTTTTTTATAATGAAATTGTCAGTGTCAGAGATAAAAACGGGGTTAAACGCACAGGGCGTATTATTGATTTAAATAAAGAGACTGTTGTTGTTCAGGTTTTTGGTACGACAAATGGTCTTGATTTAGATGAAACGACAATAGAGTTTCTTGATACTCCCATGCAATTGCGTGTTGGAGATGATCTTTTAGGACGCATTTTTAACGGATTAGGAGAGCCTATTGATGGCTATAGTCAAATTACTTCTAGTAAAAAAATTGATGTAAACGGGTATCCTATTAATCCGTATGCACGGGTTTATCCTCGTGACTTTATACAAACTGGAATTTCTTCTATTGATGGTGTTAATACATTAATTCGCGGTCAAAAATTACCTATTTTTTCTGGGAATGG
>Ga0055584_100005603_pt1 | contig 12315 bp, 10 predicted proteins | sample OSDHelmetaG_FD_58716 | JGI IMG/M metagenome (GOLD analysis project Ga0055584, IMG submission 58716) | Pelagic marine sediment microbial communities from the LTER site Helgoland, North Sea, for post-phytoplankton bloom and carbon turnover... | ecosystem: Environmental > Aquatic > Marine >... | reverse complement strand
TCACGCTGGCAAACACGTCGTGCTGTGGTTCTATCCACGCGCGTTCGGCAATAATTGAACTAAGCAAGCCAATGGGTTCCGTGCTAGAGCCCAGGAATTTGCCGATAAAGACGCCGTCGTTTTGGGGATCACCTTCAGCCCGACGGAAGACTTGAAGAAATGGCGCGAGGAAGTAGGTCTTCCAAGCGAACTGCTTTGCGACGTCGATAAATCCGTCGCCATTGCCTACGGCGCTGCCGAAGGTGCCGATCAGGAAAAACCGTCCCGCATCGGAATCGTGATCGGGCCGGACGGCAAGGTCGCAAACGCCTATCCCGTGGACGATGCCGAAGGGCATGCCACGACGGCGCTTGGCGATCTGTCGTAACCAAAGCGTTGCTCCCCGCCCGCCCCGAATTGGGAAGCGGGCGGGGAGCATTTTCTCTAAGTGCGTATTCCCGTTCAGACGGAACTATTGATTCTTAAGATGGAAGATATTTCGAATGCCATCGCCCGTAATGCGGCGCTGCATCCAGATGCGGTTGCGCTTTTCTTCGAAGATGAATCCGTCACATGGGATCGATTTGCGCAGCTTGTTGACCGGGCTTGCAACTATCTTGCGCTTCATGCGCCGGGCAACCGTGTCGCATTGTCCTCGCCGAATTCGCTCGATCTTGCGTTCGCCATATTCGGCTCGATTCGTGCGGGAAAAGTCATGCAGGTTCTCGATCCGGCTTGGCCTGCCCCCTTAATGCGAAATGTCCTGGAGCGGCTTCGCTCGGACTTCGTGTTAAATTCCACCCATGTTGGCGCGTTCAATCGCCATCTATCGTCGGGAGGTCAAACGGCGATAGCAACCGTTCGGCAAGCCGATCCCTTCGCGCCGTTCTATACCGGTTTCACGTCGGGTTCGACGGGAATACCGAAGGGCTTTCGACGCGATCAGAACTCTTGGCTGGAGAGTTTTCGCGGCGACCGGGAATTATTCTCGCTATCCGCGGACGATGTCTTCGTCGCACTGGGAAGTCTCACCCATTCGCTCTTCATGTACGCGTTGGCGAGGGGCGTTCATGCAGGCGGCACGACCCTCTTTTTTGCACAGTTCCGGCCCGACCGGATATTGCGGCGGATCGAAGAGACCGGAGGCAGTGTCGTCTATGGCGTACCGACGCAATACGATGCATTGTCGACGGCGGCGGCGGGTGGCGGGAAGACGCTTTCGAATGTCCGATTGGTACTGTCGTCAGGCGCCAAACTTCCGGATGGCTTGAAGAAACGGCTGCGCCGTGTTTTCCCCAACGCGGAGATTTGCGAATTTTACGGCACGTCCGAGCAAAGCTATGTGAGTGTCGCGCGAGACGGGAAAACGCCGCCCGGATCGGTCGGTCAGCCCTTCCCAGGCGTGCGGGTAACGATCCTCGACGATAGCGGCAATGAATTGCCGAGCGACGAGATTGGCCGTGTCTTTGTCGAGAGCGGGCTCATGTTCCAAGGTTATGAGTTGGCGGAAAGCCCGACATTGGAACGCGTCGGGGAGGCGTTGTTCGTGGGGGATATGGGATATCTCGACGAGAACGGTTTTTTATACCTCACGGGCCGGTCCGACCGGATGATTGTCTCCTCCGGCAAGAATATTTATCCGGAAGAGATTGAAGCGGCGTTGATCGCGCATCCGGACGTGACAATTGCGTGTGTCATGGGGGTCGAGGATGCGCGGCGCGGTGATCGGCTGGTCGCTATCGTAAACCTTGGTCCAGCATCGGCGGTGACGAGTAGTGCGTTGATCGCGTGGTGTCGCGACCGCCTGCCGCTCTATAAAGTGCCTATGATTTTCTATCGATTGGCGGATTGGCCGATGACTGGCTCCCAGAAAATCGACTTGCCGCGCCTTCGTGACTTGTTGGATGGCGGAGACTTGGAGCGATTGCCGTGACCGCCGCCCATATCATTGCGGGGCGCCGGACCGCAGTGGCGGTGCGCAACGGTGCATTCGCTAAGATTGAGGCCGCGGACCTTGGGGCCGCGGTGATAGACCGCGCGCTCGAAGATGCCGGACTTCGAGGCGATCAGGTCGATGAAGTGATCCTCGGCAATGCGCTCTACGGCGGCGGGAATCCCGCCCGCGTGGCGGCTCTGGCGGCGGGACTGCCGGAGAGTGTCGGCGCCATGACTATAGATACCCAATGCTGCGGCGGGCTGGACGCCATCGCATTGGCGGCCGCGCGGGTCCGGTCCGGCAGCGCCGATATCGTGATCGCGGGGGGCCTGGAAAGCTACAGCCGCGCGCCGATCCGTCAAAGACGCCCGACCCATCGGGGGCAAGAGCCGGAGAGCTACGACCGCCCGCCGTTCACGCCCTGGGTCGAGCGCGACCCGGATATGATCGACTCCGTTGCTGACTTGGCAGCTCGTCTGAACATCTCCCGCATGTGCCAAGAAGCGTATGCGGTGGAAAGTCATCGTCGTGCCACGCAAGACGCCGCCATTGAGCGTGAGGTCGTGGTGGTCGACGGACTGGCGCGGGACGAATTCACCCGGCCTTTGTCGTCCGCCGTTTGCCGTCGTCTGACGCCGCTATCCGGCGGCGACGATTACGGCGTGACGGCGGCCACAACGGCGGTAGAAGCGGATGCTGCCGCGGTCGTCGTGGTGGCGAGCGAACGAGTGCTGAAATCCGTGGCCGCGAATAGCGTGTTGATACGCGGCGAGGTGTCTCGCGGTGACGACCCGACCTGCCCGGCATTGGCGCCCATCGCGGCGGTGCGGGATTTGTTGGCGCGCCTCGAGTTGTCGCCCGGCGACATTGCCCGGACGGAAATGATGGAGGCCTTCGCGGTCCAAGCGCTGGCCTGTATTGAGGGGATCGGATTAGCACCGGATGGCGTCAATCGGCGGGGCGGTGCTCTGGCTTGGGGGCATCCGATTGGGGCATCGGGCGCCATCCTCGCCGTTCGCCTTTTCCATGATTTGCAGCGGGGCACCTCGGGTGAACTGGGGTTGGCTGCGATTGCCGCCGCGGGTGGGCTCGGAAGCGCGATGATCTTCGAAGCGGTTGGCACTCTATGATTAAAGTCTCCGTCCCGTCCGAATTGACCGACCATATCGGAGCCGGCTTTAATACCAGCGAAAGCGTGTTGGTGTCCGATGTGCTGATAGACGCGTTTTTGAAAGTATCGGGAGATCGGCAATCGATTCATAGGGCAGAGGCCGAAGAGCGGATTGTGCCGGGGAACTTATTGGTCTCACTAATTCCGCGTCTGCTGCAGTCCTGCGTGTCCGTTGCCGATTTCGAGCGGAGCATGACAGTGAAGTATGCCGAAATCAGGTTCAAATCGCCGCTAATCGCAGGCGAATATCTCACCCTTTCTGGACGAATTTCCAATGTCCGGGAACGCTCCGGCAATGTGTTCGTGACTGTCGATGTGTCGCTTTCGGAACCGGACAGCGGTCGCCTAATTCTTACCGCTCAGGTGACCGATCTTTATGAGACGGGAGCGTCCACCGGCTAGGCTGTTGGCGCGTCCTCACGGATCAACCCTTCGCTCTTTAGTTCCGCCCATAAATTATCCGGGATATCGTGGCCCATGGCGGCGACGTTCGCCTCGACTTGCGCTGGGCTATTCGCGCCGGGGATGACGGTGGCAACCGCCGGATGGTGTAGGGGAAATTGCAGGGCTGCGGCCGGCAGCGGGACTCCATGGCGCTCGCAGACTGCGGCGATAGCGCGCGCTTTTGTAATGACGTCGCCCTCAGCGGGTTGATAAGCGTAGAGCGCGTCGTCCGTCGGCCCGGTCGCGAGAATGCCCGATGCGAAGACCGCTCCGATGACAATTCCCACACCGCGTGCCTCGCACAACGGCAGGTCCTCGTCTAAGGCCGGTTGGTCGAGCAAGGTATACGGCATCGCCATCAGGAAATAATCGATGTCGCAATATTCGAGAAAGCGCGGGATCAATCCGGTGAAATTCATGCCGGCGCCGATCGCGCCGATCTCGCCCGAAGAACGCAGTTCGGCCAGTGCTTCGAATCCGCCGCCGTCGATGAGTTGCCTGAAACCGGCCTGCACACCTTCCTCGGTTTTCTGATGCCGCCAGTCCAGATCGTGGATGACCAGGGCGTCGACCGTATTGATGCCCAGGCGTTGCAGGCTTTGTTCGTAGGATCGCAAAATGCCGTCACGGGTATAGTCGAAGCGAAGATCGAAATGCAGGCCGCCTTTCCAGCGCGGGAAATTGAAGCTCGCCGGGTCCGCCGGGCGCGAATAGATGCGGCCGACCTTGGTTGTCAGGCGGAAGTCGGCGCGCGGTCTTTGCCGCAGATGATGTCCGACCCGATGCTCGCTCTTCGTGTTGCCGTACCAGGGGGCGGTATCGAACAGTCGCACGCCTGAATCATAGGCGGCGGCAAGGGTCGCTTCCGCCTGGGTTTCCGGAATGATTTCGTCCGGATCGCCCATCGGCCCACCGCCGAAGCCCAGCTGTGTCACCTCGACGGAGGTGCGGCCGATCTTGTTGGGCTTGAAGGGGTCCATGCCGTTAAACGTCCAATCGATAGGAATCGCCGTCCTTCTTTAAATGGCCCGCCGTCGGGGTCGCGAAATGCGTGCCGATCACCAATGTCGGGGAGCCGGCCAATCGCTCATACATGGAGCGCCGTGTGGCGATCGCTTGGGTCGGGTCGCTGTCGGGGGCCGAACTCCATTCCGGATGGGCGAACTGACAGGGGTGATGCAGGAAATCGCCGGTGATCAGCGCGCTTTCGCCCTTGGATTCGATCAATACGCTGGCATGTCCCGGCGTGTGTCCCGGTGTCGGCACCAATTTCACTTCCGGGCAGAGTTGGTGATCCTGCGCCACCAAGTCGACCAACCCGGCATCGAAGACGGGCAGGATCGAATCCGTCATCAGTTGATCCAATCCTTCGCGATCATGGGACTTCCAATGATTGAATTCGATCTCGCCATAGAGATAACGGGCGTTCCCGAAGGTCGGGACCCATTTCCCATCGACCAACATCGTGTTCCAACCGACATGGTCGACATGTAGATGGGTACACATGACGTTGTCGATACTGTCGCGCGGGTATCCGGCGTCCTCCAAATCCTTGAGGAACGAGGTCTGCAGTTTGTTCCAGGGACCGACATCGCGTTCCTTGTCGTTGCCGACACAGGTGTCGACGACGATGCGCCGGTCCGGCGTTTCCACCACCAGTGCATGGATGGCGCCGCGCAGACGGCCGTCCTCGTCGCTGAAATGAGGTTGCAGCCATTTAATCTCGCGGACGAGTTCGCGTTTGGCGCCGGGGATGATCCGGCTCATGCCGCCGGTCGCTTCAATTTCAACGATACGCGTAATCTTCACGTCGCCGACTTTCCAGACTTCCCCTACCATCGCGCATTCCCTTCATGAACCCGTGTTGCCGTTATTATAAGATCGGTGGGTTTGGTGGAAATGACCAGCCTTGCCCCGGAGGCATCTTCCCCAACATTCCTTAAAAGAGAATGGTTCCACATGATCAGAATGAGGAAAAAGCCATGAGCGCCGCCATCGAAAGTTCGCCGTCCGAGGAAATTCGCGCCAAACTTAATCATCCGGTAGTCGATTGCGACGGCCACTATATCGAGTTCATGCCCTATTACATGGATTTCGTGGAGGAAGTCGCTGGAGCGGATATGGTTGAGACCTTCCGGCGAAACCGGATTGGGGAGGGGCGCTTGTCGCCCTCCGCCTGGCACAATATGTCCCGCGAACAGCGCCAGCATCAACTGCGTTGGCGCCGGCCGTTCTATGCCTTGCCGACCAAATTGGTGCGGGACCGGGCGACCTCGATGATTCCGCGCCTCCTGTATCGGCGAATGGATGAGCTCGGTGTTGATTTTAGCGTGCTCTACCCGACCCTCGGCCTGGACATGTTGTTCATTAAGGACGCGGAAATTCGCCAAGCCGCCTGCCGGGCGCTGAATAAGATGAACGCGACCGTATGGGCGGAGTTCTCCGACCGGATGGCGCCGGTGGCGGTGATCCCGACCACGACGCCGGAGGAAGGTGTCGCGGAGTTGGACTATGCGATTGGGGAGCTTGGCCTAAAGGGCATCATGATCTCTGGCAATGTCCACCGCTACGTCCCGCAGGTCGAGGAGGAAGCCCCCGAATGGTCGCGTCATGCTCTGTGGTACGACCACATGGCGATGGACAGCAAATTCGACTACGACCCGTTCTGGGCGAAATGCGTCGAGCATAAAGTAGCGCCGACCTCGCATGCGGGGCATCAAGGTATCGGCAGCATGAAGTCGATCTCCAGCTATGTTTACAATCACATCGGCAGCTTCAATCACGCCAATCACGCTTTCTGTAAGGCAGTCTTCCTGGGCGGTGTGGCCAAACGCTTTCCGACGTTGAAGTTTGGGTTCTTGGAGGGCGGTGTCGGCTGGGCCGTCAATTTGATGGCTGACATCATGGAGCATTGGCAGAAGCGCAATAAGAACGCGATCTCCAACTACGACCCAAAGAACTTGGATACCGACGCCTTGGCCGAATTCTTCCGTGAGTACGGCAGCGACATGATTGCCGGCAAAGAAGACAGCTTCACGGGTTATCTGGAAACATTGAAGGCGGATTTTGAGAACCCGGACGAGCTCGACGAGTTCGCCGCGTGCGGGTGTGAAACTCGTGATGCCATTCGCGATCAGTTCCGCAATTTCTTCTTCGGCTGCGAGGCGGATGACAGCATTAACGCCACTGCTTTTCAGGGCGAAAGAGACAAGCATTTCAATGCGATGTTCAGTTCTGATATTTCGCATTGGGACGTGCCGGATATGCGGGAATGCGTCTCCGAAGCTTACGAGCTGGTGGAGCACGGGCATCTGAATGATGAAGATTTTAAAGACTTCATGTTCATCAATCCGGCCCGGCTGCATGCGGGCATGAACCCCGATTTCTTCAAGGGTACGCGGGTTGAAGCCGAGGTCGAAAAACTGAAGGCGGACGGACGGCTGAGCTGACCTAAACACACTAATTGTCATTCCCACCCCCGCCTCCGCGAGGACAGGCTACGGCGGGAATTCAGTCAATATTACGGGCTTTCTGGATCCCCGCCTTCGTGGGGATGACTCACTAATTACAGGGTAACGAATGATGAAAAATTTCAACGGGAAGACGGCGGTTGTCACCGGAGCTGCAAGCGGGATCGGGAAAGCCCTATCTTTGGCCTTCGCCGGGCGCGGCGCGAATGTTGTAATGGCGGATGTCGAGGCCACCTCGCTGGAACTAGCCCGATCGGAAGTCGCGGCGACCGGTGCCGAAGTGATCGGTGTGCCAACGGATGTGACGAAGGAAGATCAGGTCGGGGCGTTGGCGGATGCCGCTTGGGAGAACTTCGGTGCCGTTCACGTGGTTTGCAACAACGCGGGTGTTTTGATCCGTGGCAACATGTTGGACGCGGACCGCAAGGATTGGGAATGGATTCTCGGTGTTAATTTGTGGGGCGTCATCAACGGTGTGCGCGCTTTCGTGCCGCGTATGCGGGATTCCGGAGAAGAAGGTCACATCGTCAACACGGCGTCCGAGGCCGGTCACTTCGCGGGCGATGGATACGGGGTCTACAACACGTCAAAATTCGCGGTCGTCGGTCTTACGGAAAGCTTGGCGCGTGATCTTCGCAATACCAAGATTGGCGTCTCCATGCTGTGCCCGGGGCAAGTCGAGACCGGAATTTTCACCAATACGAACCGTCCCGCCGAATTTCAACGGGAGGGGGCCGCCGCCGATGTTGACCGCCGCGTTGCCGAGAATGTCATGGAACCTGCCGATGTGGCCGCGAAGGTCGTCGCCGGGATTGAAGAAGGCGCGCTCTATGTCTTCAGCCATGAAGACGAAGGCCGTATGTTGATCGAAAAACGCCATGCGAGATTGATGCGTTCGGTCGGAGGTTAGGAGATGAGTGTCACACGCGAGGTCGCGGAATTCGTTGCCGGTTTGAAGTATTCGGACCTGTCGCCGCATCTGATCCAACGGACCAAGGACCACATTCTCGATCAATTCGGCATTCAGATCGGGGTGTCCCGCAAACCGTGGCTGAAGCTCGCGGTCGACTACGTGATGACCCAGGGGAATAAGCCGGAATCCAGTATTGCCTGTTGTCCTGAAAAGGTTTCGGCGGAGAACGCGGCCTTTGTGAACGGGACGTTCGGCCACGGCTTCGAGATGGACGACGTCTACGCGCCGGCCTTGGCGCATCCAGGCCCGGCCGTGGTGCCGGCCGCGCTCGCCATCGCCGAGCGGGACGGTTGTTCCGGCGAAGATTTACTGTTGGCGGTCGTCGCCGGTTACGAGGTGATGGGTCGCTGCGGATACGCGCTGTCGCCCTCGCAACTCTATCGGGGCTTCCATCCGACTTCGGCGGCGGGCCCTCTCGGTTCGGTAGCCGCGACCGGTAAACTGATGGGACTCGATGCCGATACCATGGTTCATGCGCTCGCCGTCAGCGCCAGTTTCTGTTCCGGCGTGACGGAATGCTACAAATCCGGTGGAGAGGTAAAACGCTATCACGGTGGTATCGGGGCGCAGGGCGGAATTCGCGCCGCGATGCTGGTGAAAATGGGCCTGACCGGGCCGAGCACCGTCTTGGAAGGCCCGCTCGGCATGCGCGCCTTCAGCGATACCTACACACCCGAAGTCATTACCGATGGCCTGGGCGAGCGTTTCGTCGTTGCCGATATTTGGACCAAGAAATATAGCTGCAACGGCATGATCCACGCGCCCGTCGACGGCATCGAGGCGATCCGTGCGCGGCGGCCTTTTACCGCGGCGGATATCGAGCGGATCGATGTCGGCTCCAACCAACACGCGGTGAACGAGGTAGGCTCGATCCGCCTGCCGAAGGATATGTTCGGATTTCAATTCTCGATGAATTACGCCTTGGCGCTCCAGGTCGTGAAAAGCAGTAACGATTTCGATGCGTATATCGAGGAGAACTTGGCCGACCCGGAGATCGTGGCCCTCGCGGAACGCATCTTCACCGACACGGACGAGGAAGTGCAGTCTTGGTTCCCGGAGACGTTGGGTGCCCGCGTCACCATCAAGTTCAAGGATGGGAGCGTCGAGGAAGAACTGATCCGCGATTGCCGGGGCTCGCCCGGCAACCCGATGACGGCGGAGGAATTGGAGACCAAAGCGCGGAATATCGCCGGCATGTCGATGGCGACGGACAGTTTCCAGGGTGTCATTGATGCAGTGCGCGCGCTTGAGACGATGCCGAACGCAAGGAAGCTCGGCGATTTATTGCGCGATTAGGGCGACGAACGAGGAATCGAGAAATCCGCGAGGTGCGGAACCGCGAGCGGGCTGGTAACTTGGTCCGTCTCCGGCAATTGCTTCGGAGCTGACGGCGCATACAAAATTGGAGAAGCGAGCATGGAGCTAACCCTGGTCGAGGCCGTCGGACATCTCGCTTTTCTGCTCACGGCGATATCGTTCTATCTAAAGGACATTCTGCTGCTGCGGTTCCTCGCCATCGTCAGTGCGTTGGTGGGAATTGGATATAACTACTTTTTATCCGTAGGGCCGCTCTGGTTGCCGATCTTCTGGCTCGGTGTATTCACCGCGATCAATTTGTGGCGCATTGTCGGTATTCTGACCGAACGCTATTCGATCCGCTTTAACGAGGACGAACAGGAACTCTACGAGACCATCTTCAAGGGTTTCTCACCGGTTGAATTTATGAAACTGATGCGCATCGCGGAATGGCGCGACGGGGCGGAGGGGTCGGTCTTCGCATCCGAAGGAGAGACCGTCGACGGGTTGCGCCTGCTGTTCAGCGGCGAAGTTTCCGTCGTCCGGGACGGAAAGGAGATTGGCCGCGCGCGCGACGGTGCGCTGATCGGTGAGATGTCCTTCATCCAGGGCGGCAACGCCTCGGCGACGGTCACGGCATCGGTGACGTGCCGTTATGTCTTCTGGCCCGAAGAAGCGTTGCGCGGTCTCTTGCGCCGCAACCCGAATATCGATGTCGCGATGAAGAACGTCTTCAGCTTGGACCTGACCCGCAAGCTCACGGGCAGGAATGAGGGAACGGTTCACACGGCGGAGCTGGGGTGACGGTGTTTTACGATGGCGGGCTCATCCTTCGACAGGCTCAGGATGAGGTCTCTATTATATTACGCCCGGAGTCCTCATCCTGAGCCTGTCGAAGGACGAGCCAGCCTATTTCCCAACGCCAATGACACCGTCCTTCGCAAGCGCGTCCAATGTCGCGTCGTCGTATCCCAGCAGCTCCGCCAGAACGTCGCGTGTATCCTGCCCGATATCGGGTGCGGTTCGCGCCACGACCCCCGGCGATTGGGACGACTTAAAGGGCGAGCCCAATAGCTTGAGCGGGCCGCTGGTCGGGTGTTCGAGTTCGACCAACATCTCACGCGACCAAGTATGAGACGCTTCCGCGATTTCGGCCATGCTTTGGACCTTTCCCGCCGGCACATTGTGGCGGTCGCACGCGGCTATGGCGTCTTCCGTTGCGATGCCTCGCGCCCAGGCGTTGAAGGCATCATCGAATTCCCTCTCACGTGACTTCGCTGTGTCCAGCGAACAGACGGGAAGTCCAAGCAACGCCATCGCGCCGTCCAGATGGGTCTGTGTTTCGACTTCGATGACGATCATGCCGTCGGTTGTCTCATAGAGGTTTTGCGGCGCCAGGGTTGCATGGTGGTTGCCGTCCCGCTGTGGTCCATCAGGTGCATCTAGATAGGCCCAGGCCTCGCTCGACATCCAACCTTGGACATCATGCATGGAGATGTTGATGTGCTGGCCGCGCCCGGTGCGCCGTTTATGGTGCAAGGCAGCGGTAATCGCCATGGTGCCGGTGGCCGCACCGACATTGTCGGCGGATGAAACACCGATCTTGGTCGGCGGGTAATCCTTGGTGCCGGTCAGGCTCATCACGCCGGCCATGCCTTGGATGACGGTGTCGAAGGCGCGCATGTCTCGGTACGGGCCGTCGTGACCAAATCCGGAGAGCGAGCAGTATATCAGGCCCGGATTGATCGCCGCGAGGTCTTCGTAGGACAGGCCCCAACTTTTCATGCGACCGAAGGCGAAATTTTCGATCAAGACGTCGGATTTGCGGACCAATTCCAACAACACCTCTTTGCCGCGATCGGTCATGGTATCGATCGCGACGCCGCGTTTGTTCAGGTTATGGACGTGAAAGATATAGCTGACGCCGTCAATTTTATAGGCAAAGCCCCGTATCGATTCGCCCTTCAACGGCTCGACTTTCACCACCTCCGCACCGAGGTTGGAGAGATAGCGTGCCGAGAGCGGTCCCGTCGTATAGGCGCCCAATTCCAGGACCCGGACACCGGTGAGGGGTGCGGTCATGGTGCGATCTCCGAATGTTCGCCCAGGGCGGGGGCGCGCCGATAAATTTGCCCCGGCGTCTCGCTCATCTTGAAGATGCTGCCGGGGGTTCGGTAAGGATCGCCGTTCTCGTCGAGGAGGGTTTGGAGCATGCCGCGCGATTGAAATTGTTCGTCTTCCATCAGCTCCAACAGGTCATAGATGGGCCCCGCCGGGACCTGTCCTTCGGTCAAAACTTTAAGCGCTTGGTCGGTGGTCTTGTCGGCCAGGAAGTCGATCACGAGCTGATTGACCTCGGGACGGATTTCGTCGGTTACCCGTTCGTCATTCGTCATGTAGCGGGGATCGTCGGCCAGCTCGGACTTGCCGATCAGATTGAGGAAGTTTCGCCATTGCCGGTCATCCGCCATGCAGATGATGACCCAACCGTCCTTGGTGGGATAGTTGTCCCAGGGCGCCGCCATCGGATGTTGATTGCCTTGTGGGCCGGGCGCTTTCCCGGAGATGAAATACCCCGGCATAAATGTATAGAGCAGCGAGACCATGCCGTCATAGAGCGACATATCGATCAACGCGCCGTCGCCGGTGTCGGCGCGTTGATACAGCGCCGCCAGGATCGAGGCTCCCCCCATCAGGGCCGCGTTGTGAACCGCGAGGGGCGGCCCCGCCTTATGGGGCAATTCGCCGGGGTGTCCCGTCGTCGCGATGATGCCGCCCATCGCTTGCGCCACCAAGTCGCCGCCGGCCCGTCCGGCGAGCGGTCCCGTCAGCCCGAAGGGTGAGAAATGACAGTGCACGAGGTGCGGGTGGCGGCCGGTCACGGCGTTTGGGTCCAGTCCGGGGGCTCGGTCCGTGATCGTGGTCTGGTCGGTAATCAACACGTCGCATTTCGCCAGTAGAGCATCCAACGTCTGTTGTCCGACGTCGGCACCGATATCAAGGGCGATACTTTCCTTATTGGTGTTGAGGGTGCGAAAGCTGGCGC
>Ga0055584_100005602_pt1 | contig 12316 bp, 10 predicted proteins | sample OSDHelmetaG_FD_58716 | JGI IMG/M metagenome (GOLD analysis project Ga0055584, IMG submission 58716) | Pelagic marine sediment microbial communities from the LTER site Helgoland, North Sea, for post-phytoplankton bloom and carbon turnover... | ecosystem: Environmental > Aquatic > Marine >... | reverse complement strand
AAGCGCAAGCTACCTCCTGAACCCGCAAAGCTAAAAGTTCGCCCGACGGGTAGTAGCAACAACGTACAGCCGCACTTCGTCGAGGTGAGTGACGCGGGCATCTACCTTCACAAAAGCCTCAGCGAAGAGCCGGAAGCAATTCCCATTGCCTCAATCAATCAAAGCGAAGAATTCATCAAACTCCTCGACCTAGTATCGACCAACAGCGGGCACAGCCTGATTTTTCTCGTGAGAGGAAACGATGGAGCCGCCACCGCCTACAACAAAGTGTACGATTTGGTCGCTACCTACAACCAGGGTCGGGAAAGAAAAGCGATTCCCGGAAAACTTCCACTCCCCGGAGAGGGCAAAGTGGACTTGAGCGTTTTCTCCAGATTTCTCCAACCCTGATCTCTTTTTTCGAACCACTCTAATTCATGGCCAGAAGAGCACGCAAAGAAGACGAACGCAGTATGGACTCGCTCATGGACGCGATGACCAATGTTGTCGGCGTGCTCCTGCTTATCCTCATCGTTTCCAGCCTCGGGATTACCGCAGCGGTGAAAAAGGTCGTAGAGAATTTGCCTGAAGTGACTGAGGAGGAACTGCAGGCCATGAAGGTAAGCCGAGACAAGTCGAAAAAAAATCTTCAGGACCTTGAACAGACGCAAACGACCTTGGTGAAAAACGAAATGACCGATCAGGAGGCAACAACCCTGCTCGCCGAACTCGAAGATTTCGAAAAAAACAACAAGGATCTGGCTGACAAAACTTCCGACATTGAAGAATGGAAGGCTAAAGTAGAAGAGGCGGAAAAAGTCAAAGAAGAGCGCGATGCGATGGTTATCGGGGCCGACAAGAAAGATCGAGAACTGGCTGCTATCCTTGCGCAGACGCCGGAGGCAAAAGTGATTGCCGCCAAGGAAATCATGATGCCCAACCCTCGTATGGCTGACCCGGAGTCGCAGGCTCTCTATGCCGTCTGTAAATTTGGGAAGCTCTATTTCATCGGCGATCCGTATGAGCATTGCCTGAAAGTCCAGCAGGTCATCGACCAGAACTTCACCGATCTCGCTTACACGGGGAAAGCAATTGGCTCTTACACCTATGCAGTGAAGGACACGAAGAAGAACGAAAACGATTACTACCTTCCCGTTTACGAGAAAGTACGCCTGAGCCGCCGGGAAAAAGAAGCCTTGGCCGCATGGGACGGCCTCAAGCTCAACATGAAGAACCGGGTTGGCGAGGACATCAAGGAAACGACGGTGCTGAAGCGAATCGTTGGAGCTGATGACGAAGCCGAACTGGCAGTCCATAAATTTCGATTCGATCTCAAAAAAATTACGGACTATTTCGGAGACGGAAAATTCGGACCAAAAGACTTTAAATACCACGTCGCAAAAAGCTCGGGAGATCGAATTCGCCTTTCCTTCGAACCGCGTGAAAAAGAGGGAGGATGGACTCCGGAACAATTTCTCGCTCCCAACTCAGAATTTGAGCAACTATGTAAACAGGCCGGCACAAACCGACGGACCCTGATCTACTACTACGTCGCTCCGGATAGCTTTGAAATCTATCTCCAGGCGCGCTCCAAGTCGGAGGAATTCCGCGTCCCCGCAGGCTGGTCGATCGCAAACAACGACAAGTTTACTCCTCGTGGAAAACCGAAGCGGGAAACGATTCGCTACAACCTCGATGCCATTCCCGACGCAGAGTACATGAAACTCGCCAACGCGCTCGGCCCGAACATGGTCGAACTTTTGAACAAGGAGTACGCTGAATTCGAAACAACCATTGCCGCTACCGTTCCCGAAGACATCACCGAAGAACCAGCCAAAAAAGCCTTTATCGATACCCTCAGAAAAGAACGATACGAATGGGATTCGAGCCGGTTTCAGAACTACACACTCGACATATTCCGAACCGCTCTCGCAGCACAGGAAGCGAGTGGAGAGACGGAAGTAGCCTTGGAAATCGTTCCCCCGGAAGTCCCCCTGATCCGAGTATTCCTCGCATCAAATCCGCCGGCTGCTCCGGCTCCCCCACCGAAGGAAAAGCCGAAGAACGAGCCTCCACCAAAGTATGGGACGGGGTTGATTTTGGATTGAGCCAAAAAAAGTAGGTCAGCAAAGGGCAATGCCACTTTTACATTTTCGAGTCCCTTGGCGTAGCGCCGATTCAACTTTGCGAGATCTTCCTTTTGCTCTTCCTCTATTTTTTCGATCTCCGATTCGGCAAGGTTTCTGTATTTCTGCAATTCCGCAGCCAATGTATCGAATCCCGTTTCCGCTAAGCTGCCAGCGCGGGCAGCGTCAATCTCGCGCTTCGCTGCGACCGCCCCTTTCAAGTCGCCACCCGACAACAAGATCGGAGCGAACAAAAAGAGAAGCAGCACAATTCGCAGATTCATGAAACTGAAATTCCCAGATTTACCCACTCGATTCAATCCCCAATGACATATCTCCTCACACTTGGCGCAGACATCTCATTCACCACGGCTTTCCGACATTTCCAGTTCAGCAATACTTTCCATGATGCGGTTGGCAATGATCTGATACTTCTCTTTTGCACCAATGGACTTGTCGGCGAGTAACTCAGAAAAATCGATCGGCTCTCCGACGACGAGAGTCACCGGGTGACGCTTCACCTTTTTCACGCCTCGCGGGAGAGATTTTTCCGGACCAAAAAGTCGAACCGGAAGCACAGGAACTTTGGATTTGGCAACGATCATCCCAACTCCAGGCTGGCCTTCCATCTTAAGCTGCCCATCCCAACTCCGCTCACCTTCAGGAAAAATCAGCACCTTTTCGTCGTCTAGAAGCAGCTGGATGATTTTCTTGAGAATGGAAAGCTCCGGCTTCTGTTGATCCACGGGGAGCGCTCGAATCCGCGTCAGGATAAAATTTGCTGCCGGATGATCGAACAAGGTTCGACGAGCGAAATAGTAGATGGGCTCACGACAGGCAACCCCGATCAGGGGAGGATCGAGAAAGCTCACGTGGTTGGACGCGATGATCAGGCCACCTTCGATGGCCGAAAGTCCTTCGCGATTTTCCACGCGATAGGTATTCACCACCTTGGCAAAAATCCGGGAGGCAGTGTGACAAATCCGGTACCAGAAACCCATGGGGCTGAATGGTTCGAATGACTACTCTCGAAAAATCAGCTCCACTTCGAATCAACCCACTCGCGGTCAATCTCTGGCGGCTGCCCCAGAAAACGTGAGTCTAACTCCGCACGGAAAGGCCACTGCAAGATTTGCTTGGCCCGATTTGCCTGGTGCCCGAGAACCCCGCAGGAAGTTTGGCATAAAAGGCAAACTGCAACAAAAGCCAGAAGGATGACGTTTCTCATGTCCCCTACTTCGGGGATTTTCGGTCTCTTGTCAACGTCCCACCCACGACCCTCCGCAACGCCCCAGATATCTCGCGATAGGTCTGAACGATCCCGTATTTCTTCGGGTCTGCTTGATGACGGGCAAAAATTGCATCCATGGCTTTCGCGGCCTCCGGCTGTGGCTCTGTAGTGACCGATTCCCGACGTATCGCAAGACACCGCTCGATAAGCTGCTTGGGTGGGACACTGCCACGCAGAAGGCGAACAAAACCGGATCCTGTATCCTCTCCTGCAACAGTCCGCCCTCCTCCGACGAGCCCCCGATCAAGTTCCTCGCTACCGGGCGCGAGCGGTGAAGCACTGCGCCAGGCCCACAGGAAAACGAATACCAGCAATCCAAAAAACACGCCATGTAGACGATAGCGACGAATCAATTTCATGGCTCCTCCCGATTCGGTGGAACCGTGAATTGTTTCATCAAAAATGATCTTTGACTTTCCCCCGACGATCCATTCCAGAAACCCTGGGGTCGGTTCAAGATGCAGAGCTTCATTACTGACAAAAAAGCTATCGCTCGCAATCACGACAGTGCCTTTACCGAAATTTCTTTCAATCACGACGGGACCTCCCTCTGCCAGAACTACCTTCGCCCATTCATGGGAAAGCTCCTCAAAGCGAAATTGGGAATACCAGGTCGGCAATTCCCCCTTCATCTTTTCTCCGCTCACGGTTCGCCCGGCTTTGAGCTCCCATCCTCCGTCGGGTCGCTCAAAATTCTCGAGACTCTCGATTTGGAAACCCAGCTTTTTCGTCAGCCGCATTCCAAGAGCCTCGTCCATCCGGGTTTCAAACTCTTCTTCCACCTCATACTCCGCTTTTTCCTCCTCATCTTCATCAGCCTTATCTTCTTTTCCCGGATGACCTCGTTTTCGATTCCGTTCTTCGCGGAGTTTTCTGCGACGATCAAACCAGTCCTCTTCTTCCTCCGTCTTCGTCGGCAAAAAACGTTCCGGGACCAGTCCAGGGTTTGCGGTAATGACGAGACGCGCGCCATCTTCCACCGCTTTCATCACCGCAGAATTTTCCGGGGCCCGAAGGTTGCGAAAATTGTCTCGTGGATACCCAATGAGGAGCAGGGTCGAATCAGCGTCGACATCCTTAATGGTATTGAGATGACGAATGTTTCGACGCACCGACAGACTGTTAATGCGATCAAAAGATTCATAGAGAGCGCTCGTTCCGAGAGGATCGCTCCGAAAACTGGCATAGTGAGGATACACATCTCCATCCGCGAATCGCCGCTCCAGAATTTCAAGAAATCCGGAGACGAGAAAAGCCGCCAGCAGAATCAATCCAATCCAAGTAAACAATCGTTTTTTCGGCATGGCTCTATGTCACTCCTGAAGACGGGCTGGGCGAATCTCCCGTCGCACTGCTATGGCGATTCACTACCCGACTCGATTCTTTTGCGATCGCCTCGTGGTTTTCGAGGAAGGAAGAAACACCGTCATCACTGACTGGGTGCCATCCATACCAGGCCCTCTCAAAGAGTCGCGTATTCGCTTCGAAAGCTCCCCTAAGTTCCTTTGAATTTTTCGCTTTTCTCTCAAGCTCGACTTTGTAATCTCGGTTTGTTTTGAAACGAGCAATCCGCAGGAGACCGTCTTCACCCAGCTTGGAAAGCGTTGCCAGGAAGAGCGCCCTGACTGCGAGCCGGGTATCGCCTTTCGACATCTGTTCACGTGCGAGGCGCATCCACTCATCTTCGGGCAACTGAGAAGCGACGATTTCTTCACTCCGCAAATCGATCTCCCCCGCGTCCATCGTATCGGCCGATTCGGTCGGAGCGATTCCCTTGTATTTTCGATACATCACAAAAATCAGCCAAGCCGCGAGTATACTGACAAGCACCACCAAGCCAATCGACATCGTCGAACTGATTCCCTGCAAGGTTACCGAGCCGATTCCGGAAGGTGATTTCTTGGAACTCCGTGGTTTGCGTTCCATCTTCTCAACCATTTCCTCGAGCCAGTCCCCGACTTTATTGAACGCTCCTCTTGTTGCCTCAGCCACATCCCTGATCCGGCGGGAAAGCCAGCTTTCGTTCTCCAACTCTTCGGCGTATCCCTCCTGACTCTTCCGCGACAGCTGCCACTGGTATTTTTTCTGCTCGAGGGTTTCGCCAATGCTCTCTCGAAGCGTTTCCTCTGATAGGCTCCGCTTCGCGGGAGTTTCCGACAAAGCCGCAACTTCATCCTTCGCCCCTGCATCCAGACCCGTCAGCAGAATCAGAACCCCCACTGCTATCGCCGCTTGCTGCCCGCCCCGGCTCGAAGTGGTGGCGGCCGCCTCAGGATTTTTCCGTCGCTCACGACGACATTCGGCAAGCCGACTCAGCAAATCCGCTCCGGTGTGGCGAGAGTCGGCATAAAAACAGCGCAAGGTATAGGCCGCTTTCATCATTGGGGAAATCACCATCCATGTCAGCAAAAGAGAACCGAGCAGAAAGGTCGTGTTCATGATTGCCGCCGTCGGACTGATCGTAAAAACGCTCTCCACTCCGAAAAACGATTTTCCAAAGGTCGTCATCACGAGGCAGGCCGCGACGAGATTCAACCAGGTAAAGAGAACCACGATCACCATTACGACAAGTATCCCGTGGTTCTGCGCCCAATCGTAGTGAGAGTGCTTCAGTCCGTCGGAAAAGATATTCCGAAGCGGACGATCCCCATAATTTTGCGTCGCAGCGAGGATCGTAAAATTCTGCAGAGCCGCGACAATCCAGCCCAGCGGCAGAGCAAAAAACAAACCAACCGCCACCATCGGAAGCCACAAAGCCTGAAGAAAAAACAAAGCTGCTCCCGAGCGAAATTTCTCGATGACGCTCCGCTCCGGCAAATGCCCGGGGCTGATCGTCTCCCAGAGCCCCCCGCAGAAGCGAGCCTGACAAAACCTCATCCAAAAATAGAGCAAGGCCATCAGCGTCGCCGCTCCGGGAGCACTCTGCTCTGCGAGGCTACTTCGGCTCTGATCAGCCGTAAAAAAGAGCAACCCCACTGCAAAGGGAACAGCACCGAGATAAAACCAGACATAGTAACTGACGTCGATCGTGCGTAGGAGATGAAATCCCTCCTCCACTATCTGGAGGGCGGATCGCTCCGACTTTCGCCGTCTTCTCCTGCGCGTTGCCATGCTCATTCCCAAATCGTGCCGTCGTGAAAATCGTCCGGCACATCAGCCAGCGTTTGCGCAAACAAATAGTAAGCCACCCAGCAAAGAGCCAGAGCGATTACGATCTGAATGACCGGAGCAATCACAAAACTTCGTCGCTCTTTCGGCTTCGCCTCTGTCTCATGCATCGTGCGCAGACAACTGGCACAGGTCAGCTTGCCCTCGTGCTCTGTGATACACTCCGCGCAGTATGACTGCCGACAAATAGGGCAACGCGCAGATCCCTGGCGATCCGGATGAATCGAGCAACTGGTATCTCCAAGAACACTAGCCATTGTCGCCTCCCTCCGCCGGGCTCTCCGGCATCATCTTGGAAGCGATGCGTCCCCGCCATTTCACAGCCTGCAGAAGCCCAACCAATCCCGTTGCAAACAGCCCAATCGACAAAACAATAGTTGAAAGGTAAAAGACCAACCCACCCTCAGTCGCGACTGCAGCAAAAGCCTCCAGTGGACCCGAAATCCCGAGAGTGTAAGCAGGATCGCGAGACACAGCGACTAACAAATACACCACAGAAAATCCGATGAAGAGAAAGAGCAATCCCAGCAGGATCCACGAAATGGTACGGATCGACTCCGGCGTCGCATTCCGAACGGACGCAATCAAATTGGTGAGCAGCAAAAGGCCGAGGGCAAGCAGCAGGAAGAAGAGAAACCCGCACATCGTGACGCTCTCTAGATGAATCGCGGCGAGAACTCCCAGCGCAAAAACCATTGTCGCAACGAATGTCGGCATGGCCAGCGGCGGCACCGAAAGGGCTTTCGCAAGATTGCCATCGGTGGACTGCACAGCTTTCGCTTTCCCCGAATCTTCGTTCTCGAAGACCAGCGCCTCCTGCGATTTCCGAATTTCCGGTTCGATTGAGGCAAGCAATTCCCTGACGCGGAAATAGCGATCCAGCGGACGAATCCGGTCGCGGGAAAGCTCCGTCTGGATATCACAGGTGCAGGCAGGTCCCATTACGAGATGACGAATCAGCAGTCCCAGGAAAAACAAAACCCCAAGTAAAAACAGCGAGGAAAAAACGGCAACCACCGTCGAAAAGTCATCGGAAAGTGCGAAGATCAAAACAGCAGGAATCGCAAAAGCGATCATTGCCATCGAATGCAGCATCGCCTTCCCAATCCGGGATTTCTTTGCGATCGAAATCAACTGGATTTCCTGGAAGCGGTAGCGCTTGTATTCCTCCGTAAAGGGAAGCAGAAACCCACTGCCTCTCACATAGACAAAATGGTCTTCTCCTCTCCAGAGACTGGACATCCCCGAGAGGCTACTTGCGAGCCGTGTGTATTGTTCGTGAAACGGTTTCAAAACGAGTCCCGATAGTGAACACGCCACCGCCCTTGCCGGTCAAGTCCGCGCTGGATAGAAAACGCGGTTTTGTGAGGCCCTGTTATACGGGGGCGTGGACGATTACAGCTTGAGCCGGGCGGTCACACAATCACGCGCGCTGGCATCATCGATATGCTCAGCCCGGTAGCGGAGCAGAGAATATCGGTTACGACTCGCCGAGGAGCTTTTAGATACGCAAGCAACGGTTCGATAGCTTCGAGTTTCTCCCGGATAGTTCGTGATACGATAGCGTCCGGACATGAATCCACCGGTTTGGTTTTTACGACCTCCCGAGCCTAGCTCGAAGATCTTCATTCGAACGCGGTGGCGAGAATTCACGCTCGCACTCATTCGAATCGTCGCAGCAAACGATGCATCGTTCTGCAGCGAGGTGTAGAAGCGAGTCGTTCTTCCCGACTTCGATTTCATCGCAATCCGCTGACGTCGTCCCGAATCGTTGTAGCGATTGTTTCCTCTCTGCTTCGAAAAAGAGCGGCCCTCTCCGATTCGAAGATCAGGCTGGAACGGATTGTTCTCTGGGCGGAAAAACGCGTAGTCGTTCACATCATTGCGATTCAGGCCCGTGTTGCGGCGAATCACATCAGCAAAGGAGCTATCGAAGATCTGATTGATGAAGGTAAGAGAGTAGATCTCCGTATTCTCGAAGTAAAACCGATCACCATCTCGAAGCCGTGTGAACTGATCCACGAAAACTTCAGTGAAGATTTCGCCGAGGCTGGTTCCGCGGAGGTGGATCTCTGAAACGCCACCCGTCCAAGCATCGATATCGCGAGAGTTTCCGCTGCCATAACCGGACCGAAGTGCGGATACCGTGGCATCATTGCGAGAGACATCAACGAACGATCCTATACCTGGCAATCCGTAGGCGAGACGAATGTTGTGATAGGAAGCGATGCCGTGATCTCTTCCCCGTTGAATATTCAGCGCCGCGAGATCAAGACCTCCGAAACCGGGGCCAAAAAGAAAGTTCCGCACACCATCAACGATAAAACGATCAATCTCCTGCTGGAGATTTCCTGCCTGGCCTCGCAGGATCGCGTCAATCCCATTCGTTTTCACATGATCCGGATTGAAGAAAGCGAACTGAAGCGGCAAGGGTATCACGGAACCTCCCTGTGCTTCCAATAGATATACCGAAGGCAGCATGGTATGGCCGAGACGAAACGCGGCAGTGGAAAACTCGTTCGAAATCTGCGGATCCACTTCGGGACGATACCCTCGGTAGGGAGGCATCGCGTTGAATCCCAACAAAGTAGGCAACCACTCGTAGTATGTAACTCTTTGCAGCGTCGCTCCTACAACGGCCCTGGCTCGCTGATAGATCGCGTTGTCTACGGTAGCGTTAGAAAGGTTCGAATTAGAAAAGTCGTTCGCTGCGACAATATCGGCGACGCGGTTGTGCTCCCGAAGAAAGAGCGTGTGCATCGCAATGAGACCAATCTGCTCATTCGCCCGAACGTCGCCAGCCGCGAACATATCCTCTTCATCGAGATGGAGGGGGTTCGCATTTTCCAAACCAAAGGTATTGAGAGGCAGTAGCTTCCCGTCCGGTCCATTCCGATCACGCAGTTTTCCGCCCCGGCCAGTTCGCAGAGCATTGGCGCGTGTGTTGTCCGAACCGTATACATTTGAGGCATCAACGAATGCCGTGATCGTATTGATCTGCTCGCGGATTCCAGTCGGGGAAGTGCCAGCCGATTCTGCGATCGATCGTGTCAGATCAATTTCGCTGAAGGAAAAATCGGGATCGCTCCCGGATACCTCAATATTGAAAGACTCATTCCCGGACAAGCCCGTCCCTCCGCCAGTGGAAACACCGCTGTTTGGCTCGGTCAGCCCGGTGTCGTGACTTAGAAATTGACCAAACTGGAAAAACAGCTGATTCAGTCTGCGTCCACTCGGTCGATTTCCACTTCCCTGATCGTGAACCGTATTGCTGATTTCACGACCGCTGGGAAGGCGGCGCTGCTCGCCCACCTCAACATCGCCCTCCCCTTCGTTTTCCGAAGGAACTCCACGTGGAAGGTCGACGCCGTCTCCGTAGTCAACAGCTCCGTTGCGACGAATCAGAAGCGAATCAGCACGCCCGGAATTGGGATAAATGGGGTTATTGCCTGCACCCGAAATGCTGCGAAATCGGAGGATACCATCCGTGTCGAAAGACTGGATCGGTGGCGCAAGAATGATAGTAAGAGCCGCAGCTGCGATTCCCGCTCCATTGGAGAGGAGAATGTATTTTTGCATGTCAGGAATGGGGGATTCCACAAGACAGACGAACGACTTCCTGACCTTAGACAATCTATAGATTTATAATGTATAAATTTTCGCACCGCTATTTTGCGCTTTTCTGCGCTAAAATGGCCCTTTTCTCACCGGACCCGGATCCATCGTAAAGACGCTCGCATCGAAGCATTGCTGCATCAAACGCCGCACCGCATCGCTTGCAGTGGGATCGGAAAAGCGATTTTCAAACTCATCCGGATCGGACCGCAGATCATAGTATTCGCCCTGGCCTGTTCCATGATAAACGACGAGTTTCTCTTCCCGTGTCCGGATCATGGTCCCATAGGCGTCCGGATGGGTCCACGAGTTGTAGTACTCGCAAAAAACAAATTCCCGTTCTGCCGTTTCATTGACGAGGGAATGACCCTGCAGACGGTCTCTCGGAGCTTCGACGCCAGCAACTTCCAATATGGTTGGCGCAAGATCAATCAATTCGACAAAACCATCGCGAGTTTTGCCGCCTTCAAAAACACCCGGTAATCGCATTACCAACGGAACACGGATTGCTTCATCGTAGAAATGGGGACCCTTGAAGTAGATCCCGTGATCTCCCAGCATTTCGCCATGGTCAGACATGAAAATCACAAGCGTGTCATCGGCCTGCCCGGTTTCCTCCAATGCTTGCAGAATCCGGCCGACTTCGTGATCAATGTGCTCGCACATCGCGTAGTAAGCTGCGCAGACCTCACGTCGATCCTGGTCCGTCATCGCCCCGGAATGAAACTCACCCGGTGAATTGTGAGCCCACTCAGCATCTTTTTGCTGAAAGGTCGGCTTGCCAGCCAGTTCCGCCTCGTTCCTTTTCGGCAGAGGCATATCGTCGGGGTCATAACGCTCCAGATATTCTGCAGGAGGATCAAAAGGATGATGCGGGGCGAAACAGTTGAAGCTGAAAAACCACGGCCGATCGCGATTTTCCGTCAGGAAATGAATTGTCTCTTCCGCGCACCAGGTCGTCTGATGATGCTCGGCGGGAATGCCATTTTTCCAGAATGCACTTCCCGATGGCGGTTTCTCATACAAGTTCTCCCATTTCACACCCTTCGCACTGAGCCGCGCAGTGTAGGCATTATCATCGCCCCAATCGGGTTGCGGATGATGAGACCAGTGAAAATCGTGATACCCATCATCGATTCGCGCCTCGATTTTCTGATCGGAGCAGGAAGCAAGGTGGAGTTTCCCCGCCAGGCCGCAGCGATAACCCGCATCAGCGAACATCTTCGGGAGAAGAATTTCGTCAGCCGGCATCTGCTGACCGTTCTGCCGACAGCGCGTCGTGCGCGGATACCGTCCTGTCAGAAAACTGGCCCGGCTCGGCGTGCAAACTGGCGACTGGCAGAAGGCATTGGACCAGTTCATGCCCTCGCCAACAAGGCGATCCAGATTCGGCGTATTGATTCGCGAATTTCCCAGCGAACGAATCGTGTCGAATCGCTGTTGATCGGTACAGAGCCAGAGAATGTTCGGTTTTCGCTTTGCTTCAGACATGGCATTTAGAGGTCGGGAAGGAGAAGCCATCTTCCTAAATTCAGGACATGTTTAAAGCATTTCTTGCGGCGATTATCGGGGCCGTCATCGCGTTCGGCTGGAGCAGCATTTCTCGGATGATGCTGCCGCTTTACAAAAACAACATGAAGTCTTTCGAAAACAAGTCGGCAGTCGTCGAGTTGATACCGAGTTGCTAGATTGAAGATCAGGAAAAGCGAATGCAGGCGATGGCTGACGGACCGTTTGTCTTCGCTTCGATTCGGGCGGGAGAAAATCCTGATTTCAGTACTAGCAAGATGATGCTCCGAGGGTTCACCGCAACTCTCGTTGCCTCGATCCTACTCGCCATCTTGCTGGCCGTGGTAGCGCCGCGTCTCAACTACGCGGGACGAGCTGGATTTGTTGTGCTCATTGCACTTCTCATCTGCATTGTCGGGCTCTATCCCAATCAAATCTGGTGGGAGTTTTCGAGCGGTTTTGTTCTCGCAAACATGCTCGATACCGCCTTCGGATGGGGCATCGAAGGGCTCGTCATGGCGGGGATGATCAATGGGAAGTAGTTTTTCTCTTCTGGAAAAGGCTTCCTGTCTGCGGATTGATTCGGAAGTCGTAACCGGACACTTTTTCGCTTGCACGGAAAATGGTT
>Ga0055584_100005600_pt1 | contig 12317 bp, 12 predicted proteins | sample OSDHelmetaG_FD_58716 | JGI IMG/M metagenome (GOLD analysis project Ga0055584, IMG submission 58716) | Pelagic marine sediment microbial communities from the LTER site Helgoland, North Sea, for post-phytoplankton bloom and carbon turnover... | ecosystem: Environmental > Aquatic > Marine >... | reverse complement strand
AATCGAACCCACGACCCCCTGCTTGCAAAGCAGGTGCTCTGCCAACTGAGCTACGTCCCCTCGAATCGGCGATGACACGCTAGCGGCGAAACCTCGGCCGGAGCACCGAAGGCAACCACCTCGACAATCGCAGCATGCCCTCCAGCCTCCAGTTCGGCTGCTTCCTCGCGCCGCATCACCCGGTCGGCGAGAACCCGATGCTGCAGTTCCGGAGCAACCCAGTGCTCGTCGCCCATCTCGACCGACTCGGCTTCGACGAGTTCCGGTGCGGCGAACACCACTCCTCCGGCTGGGAGATGATCGCCTCACCCGAGATGTTCCTCGCCGCCGCGGCGCAGCACTCGCACCGCATCCGGCTCGCGACCGGCTGCCAGGGAACACCGCATCCGGCCTGAACGCGTCGCACACCGCACGACGTGAGGACGAGTCGAGAGGTCGCTGAGGCGGGATCGAGCCCGTCGAGCGCCAGGCGCGGCGAGCCCTCTCCGTCCGCGGATGGGGAGCCGCGACACGCAACGCTGCGACCGGCGGACTCGGCCCGCCTCGGGATCAGTCCTTGAGGGCGACGGCGTTCGGCGTGACGTTCATCTTCGGTTCGTACTCGGCGACGTCGACGACGCGGCCCTCGCTCCGGAACAGCTCGCGCAACGCTCCTCGGCACGATTCGCAGGGTCCGTAGAAGCGGGCTTCGGTCGTCGACTGGCAGCGCGGGCAGGTGATCTCCACGCGGACGATCGTACTGGGCGACAATCGTGTGACGAGTGACGCATCGCCCCACGGCGTTGCCTACAGTCCACGGCGATGTCCGACGATGCGACGCCCGCACCATCAGCGGCGCCCACACCCACCGGTGGCCAACCGCGTCTGAAGCCTCCTCCGAACTACGCGGCCCGCCGGATGCTCGTCACGACGGTCGCGATCATGGCCGTGGTCGCGTTCGCCGTCATCGGCTGGACCGTGATCCGCGGTGATGACGGCACCGTCGGCGGACCAGCCGGCAGTTGGAACGAGATCGCGTTCGTCGACCCGACGACGGGTGCGATCGACGTGGTCGACGGCGACGGCGAACTCGTCCGCTCCGTCGTCGGACGCGGGCGGGTGAACGAGGTCCACACGGTCGACGACCGGATGGCGCTGATCGGCCGCAGTCAGATCGTGCTCCAACGCGGAGACGACACCACCGCCCTCCCGATCGAGCGGACGAACACGGTCTCACCCGTGCACACCGTGGACAAGCTGCATCTCGTCGTGGGCACGAACTCGGGCGGCGACGTGAACATCATCGACGTCGGCACCGGCGAGGAACTCGACATCGCCGCCATCGCCGAGCTCGCAGATCCCCGGCTGTTTGCGGAAACGACCCGCTGGTCGGCCGACGGCACCCGCTTCGCCGTGGCCGATGCGGCGTTCTTCCAGACGATCGTCGTCGAGTCCGGCTCGGAGGAAGCGGGCTTCTTCGCGTCCCAGCCCGTCGCGCTGAACGACGAGCTCGTCGCGACCAGCCAGGTCATCAACCGTCAGGCCGACATCGAACTGTTCGATCGCGAACGCCAGAGCCAGGGCCGGGTCGCCACCGAGATCCCCGCCGGCGGCGTCATGGTCGACGACGACCTGCTGATGGTCGCCACCACCGGCGGTGTCTACCGGGTGTCGGGCGGCGAGACCGAGGCCGAACGGATCGGAGCCGTCGCCGTGCCGTCCGGTGCGTCGGTCACGAGCGTGCACCCGACCGCCGACGGCACACGGCTGGTCGTCGCCGGTGCCGTCTTCCAGGCCGTGATCGACCTCGATGGCCGGACGCTGTTCACCACCACCTTCACGTCGCCGGTCGACACCGTGGCGCCGCGACCCGGCTGGTCCTGCCTCCCCGTCGGGGGTGACGAGACGTACCACTCGATCGTGGCACTCGAGACGGGCGAACAGGTCGCCGACCTGTCCGGCCTCGAGGTGACGGGCACGTCGGGCGACGGGTGCACCGTCCTCGCTCGACGCGGCGACCTCGGTGAGGTGGTCACCGCCGATGGCACGGTGCCACTGGGTCGGGTCCGGGCTGCAGCGCTCGGTCCCGACGGACGGACCGTCGTCCGATCGACCGTCACCGGTGCCACGGAGATCCTCCGGATCGATGACGACCTCGTGATCGGTGAACCCACCGATGTGAGCGCCGCGACTCCCACCAACCCCATCGTCGCCTTCCTCGACTGACCCACCGGTCCCACCGGCTCGGCGGCGACCCCGAACAGGACCCTGCTGCCGATCGGTGTGAGGCCGCCGGCCAGGGCGCCCGGACCGACGCCGCGTTGCCGGGGGCGAACATCCCGTCGCCCGATCTGCGCTCGGCGAGCACGGCGACGTGCCCGGCGAACTCGACGAGCGCGCCCGTCCCGGCTCGATCGGTCGGCATCACGCCGACACGCCGTGGACGTCGGGGAACACATCGTCGGCTGCCGCGAACAGCGGCGCCGGCAGCGGGTGTGGGGATGTCACGACCACGGCCTCCGACACTAGGTTCTGCCGGATGGAGGTCGAGGTTCGGCGGGCGGTGCGGGTCGACCGAGATGGGTTCCGCGCCGACACCTCCATGTGGATCTCGGAGGAACCGTGCTGAGACGAGCGGTCGCCGTCGGCGCGCTGTCGCTCGCGACGGTCGGCTGTGCCCCCGATCCTCCGAGCGCGGTGGTCGGGCTCGTCGTCGACTCGTGCGATCCCGGCATCGAGCTGGGCAGCGGCATGGTGGTCGCACCTGGGTTGGCGCTGACATCGGCCCACGTCGTCGCCGGCGCGGACGGGATCACGGTGGAGCAAGGGGGTCGCTCGAGCATCGGCACCGTCGTGGCGTTCGACCCCGAGATGGACCTCGCCTACGTCTCGTTCGACGGCGTACCGATCCGGATCCCCGAGGTCGGCAGCGAGCACGTCGAACCCGGCGACGCTGGTGTCGCGTACGTCGTGCGCGATCGCGAGGTCGTCCAGGTGCCCGTCAACGTCCGCCGCCGCATCCGGATCCGCACCGAGGACATCTACGTCGACGGCGAGACCCTCCGGCCCGGGTTCGAGCTCGACGCCGACATCGAGGGCGGCGACTCCGGGGGTGCGGTGATGATCGACGGCAAGCTGGTGGGCGTGGTCTGGGCTCGCAGCAACCGGTTCGACGACCGTGCCTACGCGATCGATGCCGTCCGGGCCGCCGACCTCATCGAACGGCAGCGCACCAGCGGCCGGCTCGGACCCGACGTGGACGTCACCCGCTGTCACTGATCCGGCCGACCAACCGACGAGTTCGCTGCAGCGGTGTTCAGGACGGGGTGTTCAGGACGGGGTGTTCACGGCGGGTGTTCACGGCGGGTGTTCACGGGGTGGTGTTCACGCCCGTTTCGTCCCAGAGGTCGTGCCACGACTGGTCGGGCTTCCAGCAGAACACCTGCCCCTTGATCAGCCGGCAACCGCGGTCGATCCCGGCGATCGCGGTCATCTCCTCGTCACTCAACGGCTCACCCACGACCGACCGCAGGTTGGCGAGCAGATTGCGGGCGTTGGTCGAGAACGGGATCGGGACCTGACCGCGCTGCTGGGCCCACTGCACGCACAGTGTCGCCGGGTGGGTCCCGTGGTGTGCCGCGATCTCGACGATCACCGGGTCCTCGATGTCGATCGAGTCGTCGGGGGTGCGGTCGCGCTCGGGGCGCGCCGGTGACCCGATCGGGCTGTACCCGATCGGGATGATGTCGTGGGCGACGACGAAGTCGAACAGCTCGGGCTGCTGGAAGTGCGGGTGCAGTTCCATTTCGTTGGCCACTGGCGGGATCGTGGCATCCGCGAGCAAGGGTCGGAGCTTTCGGATCGTCATGTTCGACGTGCCGATGTTGCGGACCAGACCGGCGGTGACGAGCTCCTCCATCTGCATCCACGTGGCCATGAACCGCTCGTGGACATAGGGCTGTGCGTCGGCGTGACGAGCGGTGACGTCGACGCCCGGTTCGTGGTGGTTGGGGAACGGCCAGTGCACGAGGTACAGGTCGAGATGGTCGACGCGCAGATCGTCGAGTGTCCGCCGGCACGACCGCAACACGTCACCGGGGCCGTGCATGTCGTTCCACAGCTTGCTCGTGACCCACAGTTCGTCGCGTGTCACGAGACCTGCGGCGAACACGTTGGCGAGGTGACGGCCGATGGTCGCCTCGTTGCCGTAGACCGCGGCGCAGTCGAGGTGCCGGTAGCCGAGTCGGATCGCGTCGCTGACGGCACGGGCGACGGTGTCGTGATCGACGTGGTCCGAGCCGAACGTGCCGAGTCCGATCGCGGGCACCAGGTCGCCGGTCCGCAGGCGTCGGTTCGGCACCGTCGCAGGATCGACCGCCGCGTCGTCGACGTGGCGGTCGTCGCTCCGACCCACGTCAGTCGGCCAGGTCTTCGGGGTACCAGAACCCCGGCAGCTGCCCGGCGGTGCCCGAGGCGTAGGCCGTGAGCCGCGCCAGCGCCTCGTCGTCGAACACGTCGATGACGTCGTGCAGCGCTCCCGGACCGGCCGCCCGCAGTGCCAGGTCGAACTCGGACCGGTGCTTCGGGAGTGCCGACGTGAGCACCAGGACGCGCTCGCCCAGACCGCGCAGGGCGTGGGCGCGCCCGAGCGTCCGCCAGACGGCGTCGGCAGACGTCAGCCCACCCCGGTAGCGCACGAACGCGCCGCCGAGCTCGATCACCCATCGCCCACCGGTGACGTCGTTGACGACGTCGTGCACGACGAGTCCGCTGCCCTTGACCCGGACACCTGGGCCCTCGCCGTCGGGGAACCCGGCGACGGCGAGGGCCTCGGCGACCATGTCCTTCGAGCCGGCGTGGCGATCCGAGTCGGGCTCGTACGAGTCGCCCTCCTCGGCGACGCGCACCTGGGCGAGCTCGACGTAGCCGGGGTCGAGGTCGTACCCGACGTACCGTCGCCCGAGCCGGGAGGCCGCGACCAGCGTGGAGCCACTGCCCATGAACGGGTCGACGACGAGATCGTCGGCGTACGTGTACAACTCGATCAGCTTCGCGGGCAGCTCGATCGGGAACGGCGCGGGATGGCCGACCCGCCGCGCGCTCTCCGACGGCGTGTGCCAGACGTCGAGCGTCAACGCCATGAAGTCCTCGGTCCCGATCGTCGACTCGTGCGGCAGGCCCGATCGCCGGCGCTGCTCCTGCGTCAGCGCCCGCTGGAACCGGCCCTTGCTGGCGACGATCACGCGCTCGGTGACGTCGCGGAGCACCGGATTCGACGGGCTCCGGAACGACCCCCACGCGCACGAGCCGCTCGCACCAGCGCCCTTCTGCCAGATGATCTCGCCGCGGAGCAGCAGACCGAGCCGATCCTGGAGGATGTGGATCACGTCGGCGGCCAGACTCCGGTACGGCTTGCGTCCGAGGTTGGCGATGTTGACGCAGATCCGACCACCCGGTTCGAGCACGCGCACGCAGTCGGCGAACACGTCGTGCAAGAGCTCGAGGTACTCGAGGTAGGAGCTCGGCACACCGTCGCGTTCGAGTTCCTCCTCGTACTGCTTGCCGGCGAAGTAGGGCGGCGACGTGACGACGAGTGCCACCGATCCGTCCCGGACCGTGCGCATGTGGCGGGCGTCTCCGACCACGAACGGCTCGTCGACCGGTTCGGCCGGGAGCACGGTCATGTCGTCGTCGAGGTGTGGCGGCTCGAAGCGCCCGTAGAACGCCGACGCGTCATGCGACTCGCGCCTGCCCACACCGAAGTTGGACGTGGTGGTGCCACGAGCGCGCGCGGTCACCACTTCATCGGTCATCGTCGGTCAGGCTAGGCGACTGCTCGCGCCCGCTGCGCGACCACTTCGACGCTCCGCGCGCAGCGACCACACCGCTGCTGAACGACGCCTGCAAGAGGTAGCCCCCGGTCGGCGCATCCCAGTCGATCATCTCCCCCGCGACGAACGTTCCCGGTCGACGGCGCAACATGAGATCGGTGTCGAGTTCGTCGAGCGCCACACCGCCGGCGGTCGAGATCGCCCGATCGATCGACATCGACCTCGCCACGGCGACCGGCACGGCCTTGACGAGTTCGGCCATCGCCGCCGGTTCGTCCGGCAGTCGACCCCGGGTGCTCTCGCGGAGCAGGTTGACGGCCACGAGGTGCAGTCCGAGCGAGCGGCGCAGCCAGGTCGTGACCGAGTCCTTGGGGCGTCGCCTGGCGAGCCGATCGGTGAGCTGCGTAGTCGACTGGTCGGGGTGGAGGTCGATCGTGAGCGTGCAATTGCCGCTCTCGTCGAGCTCGGCGCGGACCTCACGTCCGACCCCGTAGACCGGGCCGCCTTCGAGACCCGAAGTGGTCACCATGGCGTCGCCACGGACCGTCACCGGGCCCACGGAGACGGCGACGTTCTTGAGCGGTTGTCCTGCGAAGCGATCGGCGAACTCGGCACTCCAGCCGACGACGACGCCGGCGTTGGCGGGTCGCAGCGAGGTCACGGAGATCCCGGCGGCCTCGAAGATCGGCACCCAGCCGCCGTCGGATCCGACCCGTGGCCAGCTCGCCCCGCCGAGTGCCATCACCGTGACGTCGTGGTGCACGTCGAACTCGACGCCGTCGGGAGCGGCGAAGCGGTGGGCACCACCGTCCGACCAACCACGCCAACGATGCCGGGTCGCGAAGTCGACACCGACCTCGTCGAGCCGACGCAGCCAGGCCCGCAACAGCGGTGTCGCCCGGAACGAAGCCGGGAACACACGCCCACTGGAGCCGACGAACGTGTCCTCGCCCAGCGACGCACACCACGTTCGCAGGTCGTCGGGTCCGAACGCGGCGAGCAGTGGCGCCACCCAGCCGGTCGCGTCGTAGTGGGCGACGAACTCGTCGAAGGACTCGGTGTGCGTCAGGTTCAGACCACCACGGCCCGCCAGCAGGAACTTCCGCCCGACCGACGGCTTGTGTTCGAACACGGTGACCGCGAACCCGTCGCCCGCGAGGGTCTCGGCGGCGATCAGACCGGCCGGGCCTCCCCCGACGATCGATGCGGTCGGACGCTCAGCCATCGACGACCACCGGAGCAGGCGACGGCGCCCGGCCGGCCCGCGAGCGGGTCACGAGCAGGCCGGCGCAGCCGACGAGCGCACACGAGAACGTGAGCGCCACGGTGATCGACGTCGCCTGTGCGAGCACACCGAGCGCGAGTCCGCCGCCGATCTCCCCCATCGACTCGACCTGACCGAGGAACGACTGCACGGTCGCACGCACATCGCTGGTCGCACGCCGGTTCACCCAGATCACGCTCACCGAGCGGATGACCGTCCAGGCGACCCCGCCGACGAGCAGCACGCCCATCATGCCGGTGACGTCGTCGGGTGCGTGTGCCAGCAGGATCAGGCCGACCGCACCGATGAAACACGCGGCGGAATAGACCCGGCGCGCGACCCCTGCGCCGTCGATGCGCGCCTCGACGATCTTGAGAGCGATCGCACCGACGGCCAATGTGGCGAGACCGAGTGCCGTGAACCACACGATCGGGTCGGGATCTTCAGGGAATCCCAGGTCGACGAGCCGCTTCGGGTAGAGGCGGTCGAAGGCTTCTGCACCGCTGTTGAACAGGATCGTCGCACCGAACACCAGCATGATCTCGCGGTCGTACCGTGCGAGCTGCACCCCACGCCGGAAGATCGACTTCGACTCCTGCCACCGGTGCTCCCTGATCGGCGTGAACTCGTGTTCCGTGAAGCGCACGATCACGTAGCCACCCAGCAGGATCATCGCGATGCCGGCCACCACGATGGCCGTGCCGAGCGAGGTCGCCCAGCTCAACACACCGAAGCCGACCATGCCACCGGCCGCGCCGTACTGCTGCCAGCGTGCGCGGGCCGTCAGCACCCGACCGATCCGTTCCGGCTCGTCGAGTTCGTCGGTGACCCAGGCGACGTCGGCACCGCTCGAGAAGGTCCACCCGAATCCCCACACCATCTGCGCGACGACCAGCGCCGGGAACGCCGTGACGAGACCCGTGGTGAGCATGCCGAGGCCCATCAAGCCGTGCGAGATGACGATCGACCACTTCCGGCTGATCGTGTCGGCCATGACACCGGTCGGGATCTCCGACACCAGCACGGTGAGCTCCATCGCCGTGCCGAGGAAGACGAGCTGGAACGCCGACAGATCGGCGATGACCACGAGATACAGACTCGTCACCAGCCAGTAGCCGCGGAAGCACAGCGAACGGGCCAGCGCCCACCGGAGGAAGAGCCGTGCCACGTCAGGTCGCGACACGTCGATGCATCCGATCCTCGGGTGACTCGATGAGGGTGTCGCCGAAGGGGGCCTCCGACGGGAGCGCATCCCGCGTCGTGAGGAACTGCGACGTCTCGTCGGCGCGGCCCGGACCGGTACTGATCGCCGGATCACCGTGTCGGCGTCCGATCTGGCGGGCGGGCATACCGACATCATGGCCGCGCCGGCGGGACTGGCCGGCACGAGAACCCGGAGCGATCGGGTTCGTGCGGACCGTCGTCAGTTCGTCCCGAGCACCCGGTCGACGTAGTCGTTGCGGTACGTGCCGTCGGGATCGAGCCGCCCGCGGACCGAGCGGAAGGTGTCCCAGTGCGGATACCGATCACGCAGCGTCGCGGCCGATTGGTAGTGCAACTTGCCCCAGTGCGGGCGGCCGTCGTAGTCGGCCATGATCGACTCGACCCCCTGGAAGTACGACTCGTAGGGTGCACCTCGGTACTGATGAACCGCGATCCACCCGTTCGTCCGGCCGAAGCCGGTCGACAGCGGGATGTCGTCGGCCGCGGAGACACGGACCTCGACCGGGAACAGTGACGGGAAGCTCAGCGTCGCCGTGAGGTCGCGGACCCGTCGCAGTGCCTCGGGTACCGCCTCGACCGGCAGTCCGTACTCCATCTCCACGAACTTCACGTGGCGTGGGCTGGCGAAGACCTTGTCGCTGCGATCGATCAGATCGCGTTCCCCGACCGCACCCGAGACCAGCTTGGCGATCTTCGGGGCAAGGGCGGGGAATCGACGTCCGGTTCGACAGACGAGGTCGAACGCCAGGTTCTCGGCCACGTACTTGTCGCGTACATAGGCGAGCCGGGACGGCGGGCGCACGGGCTCGTCGGTACGGCGATGTCGCTTCACCTGACATCGCCGGGCCCCGGGCATCCAGAAGAACTCGGCGTGCTCGGCGCTGCGGGCGAACTCGTCGAAGCCGTCGAGCAGGTCGTCGAGGGGCTCGACGGTCTCGTGGGCGTGCAGGTCGAACGCCGGGACGCATTGGATCGTGACCTCGGTGACGATCCCCAGCGCGCCGACGCCGACCCGGGCGGTGCGCAGCAGGTCGGGGTCGTGGTCGGCGGCGCAGCGCACGACGTCGCCCGAGCCGTCGACCAGTTGCATCGCCACGATCGTGGTGGCGATGTTGCCGAGCTCGAGGCCGGTCCCGTGGGTCGCGGTGTTGATCGCGCCGGCGATCGACTGCACGTTGATGTCGCCCAGGTTGGGCATGGCGAGGCCGACGGCCGCCAACTCGTCGCCGAGCGCGCGGAGGGTCATCCCGGCCTGCACCGTCACCCGTCCCGACTCGCGATCGACACCGATGAGCCGGTTCAGGTGCTCGAGCGAGATCAGGACGCCGTTCGTCATCGCAGCCGCGGTGAACGAGTGCCCGGCTCCGATCGCCTTGACGCTCTGCCCCGCCGCGCCGGCACGTCGCACGACATCGGCGACCTCGTCGGTGGAGCGAGGTCGTTCGACCGCGGACGGGACGCAGGCCTGATTCCTCGCCCAGTTCCGAACGGTCGACATGCGCCGATGATAGGACCGGCCACTCCGACGTCCCAGGGCGGCGGTCACCGTCCGACACGCGCCACGCTGCGAATCGAATCGTCCACCGCCTGCGGGTGCCGGTCAGACCAGGATGCTGGCGGTGATCACCAATCGGCCCGGTGAACGGGTGACTGACACCTCGTCCGCGACGGCGCGGACGATGCCGAGGCCGCGCCCGGTGATCTCGTCGGCGTCGGCCGACCGCCAGTCGTCGACGGCGCCGACGCCGGGAGCGGGACCGACACTCTCGACGGTGACGGCGACGGCATCGTCGCCGAAGTGCACCGACATCGTCACCGGCCCACCGGCGCCGTGCTCGATCGCGTTCGTGACCAACTCGCTGGCGACCAACTGGGCGTCGCTCGCAACCGCATCCGGCACCCCGGTCAGGTTCGAGCGGACGAACCGTCGAGCGGTCGAGACCTCGGCGAGGACCGGATCCAGCTCGACCCTCACGACGTCACCCCCGTCATCATCGACCTCCGGCTCGGGCGTGGGACGATCCGCCGATCCGGTGCTCGGCCATGACGATGTGGTCCCGACGCGGCGCCGACCTCGGGTGCAGGTTGAGGTCGTGGTCGTCCACGACCGACACCCGGACCGAGCACCCGAGTTCCTCGAGGACCGGAACGACACCGACATCCCTCCGTCCCCTCGGTCGACGATCACGGATCACGCGAGTCCACCTCGGGCCACCCTCGTGCGCCCAACGCATCGAGAGGGCGCCGGACGCTGCGGACATGAACGGACTCCTTCGGTCGTGGATGAGGGGACGAACGACCCCCGGCGACGATGCGAGACGTACCCGGACCGCGAACCGGCCAAACCAACGCTCGACGACGCTCGGTGGACTCGCACCGGGCACCCACCGACCCGGCACCGGCGCCCGGGCGGCGGCGCCGTGTACCGAACGACATCCGTGGCCGAACGAGATGCCTCACCCACGCGGGCGCCCGCTGCGGCAGGCTCCGGTCCACCCGTCGCTCGATGCCGACCTCCTCGCCACGGGTCAGGTCCGGGTCGACGTCAGGATCGCGACGGGCGACGAACGACCTGTCGAACACGACCAGATCGTTCCTCGTCGTCGTGTACAGCATCGGCCGCCACGTCGAAACAACGACCACTCTATGTAGTGGTTCTGCCACACATTGCCACAATTCTGGTGGTGGTGTCGAGGCGGGTGCCGCGACGTCACGACGGTCGCCGACCACCGTGGCCACCATCCGCGCTCACGTTGCCACGTTCCGGGATCCCGCCAGAATTCAAGCTCTCGACGTCGTCGACGGCGATCGGAACGCTCGGCAGATCAGCCGTCGTCGAGGATCGGGTCGGACGATCCGCGACGACCCGGGCTGCGGTTCGGCCGTCCCCGCCCGAATTCTCGACACCGTCAAGAAATTATGTCGCCTCTGTGTCGCCTGGGCGATCCGAAGCTGGCGTGGGGTACGGTTTCTTGACTGACCACAGGAAGGCATCACCATGAAACGTGTACTGATGGGCTTGGCGGCGCTCGCGGCGACCGCGCTCGTTCCAACCACTGCCTCGGCGCAGGCATCCGTCGACCTCACCCTCGTGCACGGACTTCCTGGCGTGACCGCCGACGTCGCCGTCGACGGCACGGTCGTGATCGACAACTTCGCCCCGGGCTCGCTGGCCAACATCACGTCGTTCGCCGGCCAGACGCTCAACAACCTGACCGTGACCGACGACGCGACCGGCGACGTCGTCATCGGACCGGTCGCCTCGATCGACATCCCCGCGTCGGGCAGCCACAGCATCGTGGCCCACCTCGACGCCAGCGGCACTCCGGTTCTCAACACGTACGAGAACAACACCGCCGCCGTGAGCAGTGGTGAAGCCCGCCTCACCATCCGCCACACGGCCGACGCGCCGTCGATCGACTTCATCTACGGGGGGGATCGTGTCGAGGTTGCTCCGGGCGCGAGTGCGGAAGTCGAACTTCCCGCTGGGCCGGTGGACGGACAGATCGGCCTCGTCGGCGACGTCCCGATCGCCGACGTGCCATCGGTCGACCTGGCCGCCACCACGAACACGATCGTCCACGTGATCGGTTCCCTCGACGACGGCACGGTCGACTTCGTGGTGCAGATCGTCGACATCGCCGCCGCCGGCGACACGACGACGACCGACCCGAACGCGACCACCACCACGACCGACCCGAACGCGACCACCACCACGACCGACCCGAACGCGACGACGACCACGTCGACGTCGACCACATCGACCACGACGACCTCGGTGGCCGCGGCCCCGACCGCCGTCAACACCGGCTCGCCGCTGGAGGACAACTCGAGTTTCCTGCTCGTCGCGGTGGCCCTCGGCGGACTCGCGCTCGCCGGCGGCGCCATGTACGCCCGACGCCGCGTCTGACGCATGCCTCGCTACCGGCGGACATCGTGGATCCGGAGGTTCTTCGGGCTCTTGATGTTCGCCGGTTTCGGCGTGTTCGTGGCCGCCGGGGTGATGGTCGCCCGCAACT
>Ga0055584_100005599_pt1 | contig 12318 bp, 6 predicted proteins | sample OSDHelmetaG_FD_58716 | JGI IMG/M metagenome (GOLD analysis project Ga0055584, IMG submission 58716) | Pelagic marine sediment microbial communities from the LTER site Helgoland, North Sea, for post-phytoplankton bloom and carbon turnover... | ecosystem: Environmental > Aquatic > Marine >... | reverse complement strand
GTATCCAAAACATTGATCATTTTTTCCATTCCAGATTTTGACTCGATCGGAACCATCAGCTCAATTCGTTTATCAAGATTGCGTGACATCCAATCGGCACTGGAAATAAAAACACGGTCTTCTGTGCCGTGACAAAAATGAAAGATCCGAGCATGCTCAAGATACCGATCGATCAAGCTAACCACACGAATGTTTTCGCTCAATCCTTTAACTCCCGGACGAAGACAACAAATTCCTCGAACATTCAAATCGATGGTAACACCAGCTTGTGATGCCTCGTAGAGTTGTTTGATGATCGAATCATCAGCGAGCGAGTTAAACTTTCCACGAATGAACGCCGGCTTACCCTTTTTGGCATTTGCAATTTCAATCGCGATCATCTCCATTGTTTTCTTTCGAAGACCGGTGGGAGCCATTGAAATTTTTCGAAGCTCCTGAGGGCTCGAGAATCCAGTGATTGCATTAAAAAATTCGGCAGCGTCGGATCCATAGTCAGGGTCGGCCGTCAAAATGCTGATGTCTGTGTAGAGTTTGGCCGTTTGTTCATTGTAATTTCCAGTTCCAAAATGGCAGTAGCGCACAATCCCCTGCGGCTCCCGCCTAACTATAAGCGTCGCCTTGGCATGGGTTTTCAATCCACGCACACCGTAAACCACGTTAGCACCGGCGTGTTCTAAACGCTTGGCCCAAGAGATATTCCGCGCTTCGTCAAACCGCGCCTTCAATTCCAGAGTAACGGTAACGCTTTTCCCAGACTCTGCGGCACGTTGTAATGCTTCGATGATTCGGCTGTTGCGACTCGTCCGATAGAGCGTTTGCTTGATCGCCAGTACCGCATCATCCTCCGCCGCTTCGGTTACCAATCGCACCACGGGATCATACGACTGGTACGGATGAAAAAGAATTTGATCTTCCGTCGCTATCGAATCAAAAATCGATTCTGTGGGGCTGATGGTTGTTACAGCTTGCGGTTGCCATTGAACGTATTTGTGCCCATCGAATCCTGTCGTGGTCGCAATCGGCATCAGAGACGACAGCCCGAGCGGGCCCTTGCACACGTAGACCTCGCGGTCGGACAACGACAATTCATCCTTAAGAAACTTGATTGAGCCCTCGCTTGCGGTGCCTTCAACTTCCAAACGGACACATTCACCGGTTGTCCGTTCATCTAAAACATCCTCCATGCTTTCTACAAGATCAGATGTTACTTCGTCATCAACCCGCATATCGGCATTTCGAGTCAAACGAAACGCGAACGATTCAAGAACTTCCTGTTCATGAAAAAATCGTGACGCAAAATGTTTAATGATCTCCTCAGAGAAGACCAGCTCCATCGGCATTTTCGACGGCACGAACACAAATCTTGGTATTCGTTTTCCGATCGGGATGACCAGTAGACGTTCTTCGAAAAGATCTTCGTCACCAAACAACGGTAATTGAAGTTCCTGATCCCCCTTCAAACGAAAACACAAATTTACCGTTTGATTCGAAAGCAAAGGAAATCGCCCCTCTTCCACAGCAAGAGGTGATCCTGATGAGAACACCTCATCTTCAAAAAACGTTTTGACTGCGTCGAGTTGCTGGCCGTCCAGTTCTGATATCGACGAAATTTTTATTCCAGCCTCACAAAGTGACTTGGAAATCGAATCATTAAATAGCTGGTACTGGTCGTTCACCATTTCGTTGGCGCGACCGCGAATCTGGTTCAATTGTTCATCGGGCAATAGACCGGTACATTCCCGCTGCGTGCTTTCGGAGGCTATTCCCAAATGCAATCCTCCCACGCGCACCATGAAGAATTCATCCAAATTCGAACATGAAATTGCCAGAAATTTCAACCGCTCAAGGATCGGGTTGGATTCATCGATCGCTTCATTGAGGACGCGTTGATTAAACTCCAACCATGACAACTCACGGTTCACGAATTGTTTTTGTTGTGTTGTTTTATTCATTCCTCGGAAACGGATATTCTCTTTCCAAAAGTTTCTTGAAATAACAAACCGAATTGATTGAGAGCCAAAGATTCCATCGACAGATCTTTCTTTGGCAATCGAATGTTGATGATTTCATCGCCAATATCACAATTCACTGCATCGAAATAATTCTGCCGACTAATATTGATCGCGATTGCGAGTCGAAGAATCGCAGCAAGTTTGCTGACTGCCACACGATCTTTTCGGCCCAATGACGAATAGCCCTCATGGTTGGGTTGCGGATGTGCGCGGCGATGGTAACGGGCGACTAATGCCGCCAATAATACATCTTTTTGACCAAGCCCAAAAAAATCACTGTTTCGAATCAAATACAAAGTGTGCTTATGAAAGCCACGATGATTCACGAATTGGCCAATTTCGTGCAACAGTGCTGCTACATTGAGAATTAATGCAAACTTGCTATCGAGTTCATGTTCGCTCTGCAATTCGCTAAACAGAGAATGTGCTAATGCAGCAACATTCACTGCAAACTCTTCATCAAATTGATAGTTGCGACCCAATTCAACAGAGTATCGAATGACTTGTTCGCGAAACTCCTGATTCCAAACCTGTGGATGAATCATTTCGCGGACCAATCCCTCACGCATGTTGACGCTGGAGACGTAAAACTCGGAAACGTCAAGCGATTTGATCAAGCTTAGGTTTGCGAGCAAAGCAGGACCAAGGGATTCAGCCTCAGGAAAACTTAACTCATATTTGTTAAAAAGTTGATCTGGCGTCAATCGAATGATCGATTCGGTAAACTTTTCAAACCTTTCCAAGTCGACCTTTCCCAAGCCGTTTTTGGAAATGGATTTGACCTTCATTTCACTGATCGCGAATCTTAGATCTCCGCCCATTCCAACGAAATTTACATCCGTCAGTTTTGGAAGTGACCGCTTAAATCGTTGTATAACATTGTTGATTTGTCCGCACATGATGCTCCGTTCCTCAGAGATCGGAGCATGAAACGCTTCCAGCGTTTTACGAAGTCGTAATGACCCCATGCGGTAAGTCTCGGAAAAAACAACATTCCCATCTTCAACGACAAGGATTTCGGTACTACCACCACCGATTTCGCAAAAGATGTTGGCTTGCTGGCGAAAAGACGGATTGTTTTTCAGTAGTGGCTGAATGCCCAAGTAGGTGACACGGTGCAATTCGGCTTCATCAAACGGTTCGATTTCAAATCCGGTCGCGATGTAAATCCTATCTAAAAGTGCCAAACGGTTTGATGCTTCCCGTACCGCACTGGTTGCGACAACGTGAATATCTTTCTCGCGAGTAATATGATACTCGACCAGTTTCGCACGGTAGATTTTCAGAACGCGAACGCACTCTTCGATTGTTTTCGTATTGATTTTCCCGTCAATAAACGAGTCTTTGCCCAAACTCACCGCTTGGCTGAGCGATTCCAGGTTTTCGATTTTTCCGTCGATGTCGACCTGCGCAATCGCCATCCTTATCGACGTGGCTCCTATGTCAATTACGGCGACAACTCGCAGTGTGTGAGGCGTTAGAACCGCATCCCGAGTCTTCAAATCGCTAACGTTGACCGCTCCTCGTTTGCTATCGCCAATGGTGCTGAGTGCGGACTTTTCTTTCGCAACCTGAACCGAAGCCTTGGGGGTGGACTTTCTTTTGTTTGAGGGCTTTTTGCTAGCCGTCTTCTTATTTGATGAATTAGGGCTCAATTTGCTTTCTCACAAACTTTCATTATCCAGGCGGCGGCGCCAATGATCGTGGAATCATCGCCCAGTTCTGCCGCGGCAACATCAAATGTATCGCGATAACTGGAAAGCACATGTTCGTTTGCGTAGGCACGAGATTCATTCACGAAAAGGTCTGGAATCGCTTCAACGAGACCGCCACCCAACACAATCACTTCAGGGGAAAGAATGTGAATCAATGTCACCATCGCTTTGCCAATATACTCAGCCGAGTGACGCACAAGCCGTTCAACGGATTTGTCGCCGTTTTTGATCGAGTTTGCCAACGTTCCGCTACGAATTTCGGAGAGATCCGAGCCTGCCTCTTTCTTCAAATATGGAGCCGTCCCACGGAATACGGCTTGCGCCGCACCGGCCGAAATCGCAAGTCGACTCGCAACGCATTCCAAGGTCCCTTCATTTCCGGCGCCATCGAGCGGACCACCTGAATAGAAAGGAATGTGGCCGACTTCCATCGCTGTCCGACGCTTGCCCTGCAATATTTGGCCATTTAACACACAACCACCACCGACACCGGTACCGGGAAAAATCCCCACGGCGGAATAGGCACCTTTCGCAGCACCGGCTACGTATTCACCGTAGATGCCTGCGTCGACATCGTTACAAAGGACAACTCGAGTATCAAATTTGTCTTCCAGTATTTTCTGAAGCCGCACATTCTTCCAGCCCAAGTTTGGAGCTTCAATGACAGTTCCTGTTTCCAAATCGATCGGACCGGGAACCCCAATCCCAATCCCAAGCAAATCGCCCTGCCCTCTTTCGGATTTATCAATAGTTTTCGAAATGGCATCAATAATGCGTTCGACAATGGCATCAGCACCTTCAGACGCGCGAGTCCGTTTCTTTTCTCGACCAAGCTGCTTCATTTCTGAATCATAGGCGGCCGAAAGCATTTTCGTACCACCAAGATCGAAACCAATCCAAAACTTTTTACTTTGATTCATGAAGTCCTAACTTGAACAATTTCCTGCTTCGCCAGATCACTCAAAGACAGATTACCAATTTTAGAACACCGCTATGCATCTTCGCCAAATGTTCGGTCCCGAGGTTTTACGAGTTTTTCGGTGGAGTTTCAGGTTCCGCCTTTGATTTAGATTCTTCGTCTTTCGAATCCCCGGACTTCAATTTGGAAGTGTCAGCTATAACTTTTCGCTCACTTAACTCATATTCTGATCCAGCCGGAAGTGCGACATAATCTGGTCGATCAGGATAGACCGGAAGGTTTCGGTCGTAAAAGTGTGCTTTTCCCCGTCCGACGACTTTGGCATTCGATTTTTTTACAATGATTGCTGTTGCTTCATCCAGGCCGATTCCCAAAAGCTGCGGGTGTTTAGCCATCAAAGTTGTCATGTCTTTCTGGCGACCACGCTGAGAAAAATGCTGATCAATTGCGACGCCGGAAATAAATCCTAGCCCACCACGTTCGTAACCGGGTGCCATGATCTGGAAATTTCCAATCGGCGTTGCTCTTGCAAGATAACGCGCCTGAATGGATGCCCCTGCAGAAGATCCTCCAATGACGCCGCCACGCTTCAGAACATCTTTCATCAACTGATGTGCTTTTGTTCCGTAGTAGGAATCAGCGAAATTCCATTGCCGTCCGCCACCGAACCAGATCCCCGTTGCATCTTTGAGTGGGGCAAGAAACTCTTCGTCTGAATTCGCTTTGTTTCGATCCTTAGTATGAATAAAGGTTGCGTGTTTCACACCCATTCGTTTCCAAGCCTCGACGGTCCGTTGTGTTTCGCCTACATCGTCCTGCTCAGCACAAGGCACGTAAACCATTTTTGCCTTTTCTGGACCGCCTGCCATATCGACAATTTGACTCATCAGATTTCGTGGCATTCCACCTCCACCTACGATCACAAGCGTGCCATTTTCGACAACGGGAGGTTTGGGAGTGGCAGGTGGAAATGGCTCAAGTTCACGATCAATAGCGTCACGCCGCCACTGTGTTAGGTCAACAAGACTCGCGGTCATCTCACGACGATTCCTTGCCGGCTGAATCGTCTGCTCGCGTTGCGGCTGTCGAGTGTTGGCAGACAGGAGAAACTTTGCCTTGCCTTGATTCAGCACAAAACACTTCCTGCCACTACAAACGAGCGTCGTGTCATTCGAAATCCCGATCCCGACTGATTTTGGGAATGCGACCAAGGCACTTTTCAACCGACGCACGTCCTGTTGTGTTTCAAAATTGGTATCGACGATTGAATCAGGAAATAGATCCAAACCTTCATACGCCTCTGGCAAATCGCCGTTTTTTAAATACCGTTTGGAAATTAGCTTTGCCCATTGCCCCTCGGCAACCAGCGTACCACTCCGCTGAAGCAATTGAGAAAACCCACGTTTTAACGGTACGGCAACCCTTTCATCTAAGGGCAGAGATCTATTGAACGTCACCGGATTAGGGGGGTCCAGCAAAGCAACGGTCGCATCCTTCAACGTCACTCCAAGCTTTTGGTCGAAATCTGACTCTTGAAGCGAAACAAATTTGATATCCTTCACCTTCGCAAACCGACTTTTATAGCCCTCCTTTTCAGCTTCCGAGAGCTCGGTTACTGAAATGACTCCCACGACCGCCCCCTCTTTTCCGGAAGCATCAATGACAAACTTGTCCGATGCCGTGGTGTCGCCGACTTCGTTGAGAATGACAATTCGACCATTGATTTTGGTGTGAAGTGGCCAATGCTCGAATTTTTCATCAAAAACTTGTCCTACCAGACAAATGTTAAGCAAGAGCACGATCAAAGCCGCTAAAGCCTGTTTTATGGAATTCAATTTATCCTCTCAAGATGTTTGGTTGGGTTCTATTATAGATGGGCACCACGACCACAGAAAGAATGGCATACACTTTTCCTCGCGAGCCCATTAAGTTTTGATTAAGGAAATGTGGTTCGAACTTTGATTCGCAACGGTCTCTGGGGAACACATCACCATATTATAGAGACAATCAAACGCAATAAAAAAACTCGCCACTCGAACCCGCAGCCCATTCAGTCGCGTGAGTTTGTGATTTATCAAATAGGAATGGTTCGCTGAAAATCGAAACTGAATTACGACAGTCCCGGACCGAAGCTCTTGAGTCGGTGTACCAAATTGATCAACCGACAAAAATGGAATTGATGGCGATTTCCAATCGGGGATCGATTTTTATCAAACGAGAAGATCTATCGACAATCCGATCCTACAAATGGCGTGGCTCGTTTCACCGGATTAACAAAGAAGTCACCAAGGGCAATCGAGGTCCGTTCGTTGCCACTTCTGCTGGCAACCACGCTCAGGGAGTGGCACTAGCTGCGGCACATTTAGATGTTTCAGCAACCATTTTCATGCCGCAAACAACTCCGCAGCTCAAACAAAAAGCGGCAAAGCATCACGGCGGCGACAACGTCAGTGTTGTGCTTGTCGGAGATACGTTTGACGCTGCAAATCGGGCAGCCATGGATTTCACCCAATCCAATCACGCCACAGTAATTCCGCCGTTTAATGACATCGATGTCATCGCTGGCCAGTCGACAGTCGCGGATGAAATACATCACGAATCGGCGGATATGGATTTCGTATTTGTTCCGATTGGCGGAGGCGGTTTGGCAAGCGGTGTTGCATTTGCCTATTCCGAACTCAATCCCGACGTCAAAGTAATTGGTGTTGAAGTCATCGGACAGGATTCCATGAACCAATCCGTGAAAAACCGGGAAGAGGTCCTATTGGATCGCGTCGATCGTTTTTGCGATGGAACCGCGGTCGCCAAGCCTGGCTCCATCACTTTTTCAATCTGTAAGGACTACCTTTCCGAAATCATCACGGTGACCAACGAACAAGTTTGTGCGGCGATCCAGAGGTTATGGGAAGAAAAACGGGTCATTACCGAACCGTCAGGAGCCATCGCATTAGCTGGACTCATCCAAAGCATCGAATGCGATAAAATCGATCCCCGATCTCAGAAATGCACCGCGGTCATTACAGGAGGAAATACCGATTTCTTGACGCTTCCGACGATTGTTGAACGTAGTCAATTTGCTCAGTCAACTCGAAAGTACTTCCGCTTTGAAATCGATGAGAAGAACGGAGCACTGATCGGCCTGTTGGATCAGTTTTTTGATGGAATCAATATCGTCGATTTCCAATATGGAAAGTCTGCTGAAGGCCATGCGTTTCCGGTTTTGGGTATCAGTGCAAGCTCGGAGCAATTGACCCAATTTGCCGCCGTGATCTCTGAGGCAGACATACCAGCCATTGAAGTCACAGACCACTCAACAACACTTTTTCGCGTGATCCCATTTCGTTCCGACCTGACGTCCCACGCTATTTTCCTGCACGTCGATTTTCCGGATCGTCCCGGGGCCCTGCGAGAGATGATGCGCGAAATCAGCCCGATAACCAACATCTGTTATTTTAACTTCAACGATTCGGGCCAAAGTGAAGGGCACGCGTTGATCGGCTTTGAATTTAAAAGCCCAAGCGATCAAACGCAGCTACTTTCGAAACTTGAGGCTATCCAAATGCGTTATCGGCATGTTGATTTTAGCCGTTTGATTCCATCACCGTCCCATTGATGTAGCTCTGGCAAGCCCGGTTTGGGGCCAATTTTCAGATCGAGTAAATTTCAGAATACTTTTTTCTGAGTCCTTCAATCATGGCTGCCGGCGACAACGTCTCCCCCGTGGCAGCCTTAAGGATTCCGGTTGCTGATCGTGATTTTCCGGTAACATGAACATTTTCGCGAAGCCAATTCAGCAGTGGCTGAAACTCGCCGTTTCGAAATTGCGAATCCATATCGCCGATTTCTTTCTCTGCGGCAGCGAAAAACTGTGCAGCATACAAGTTGCCTAGTGCGTACGTCGGAAAATAACCAAAAAGACCTTCGCACCAATGCACATCCTGCAGCACGCCATCACTGTCGTTGGGAGGCTCAATCCCAAGGTATTCCACATATTTCTGATTCCACGCCGCTGGAAAATCAATGACGTCAAGCGCACCGTCAAATATCGCCTGTTCGATTTCAAATCGTATGATGATATGGAGCGAATACGTTGCCTCATCCGCCTCGACGCGAATCAAGCTTGGCTCCACATAATTGACTGCACCATAAAACTGATCCAACGTTACGTCCCCAATCGAATTGGCAAACGCCGATTGAGCCTTTGGAAAGAAATGCTCCCAAAACGCTTTGGAACGCCCGACCAAGTTTTCCCATAATCTGGATTGAGATTCATGAATCCCTAGTGAACAATACTCGCCAGGTGGAAGGCCGAATTGGTCCTCACGTAAACCCTGTTCATAAAGCCCGTGACCTGCTTCGTGCAGTGTTCCAAAAAAAGCCCCATTAAAATGATTTTCGTTGTAACGCGTCGTTATGCGACAATCTTTAGGGCCAACCGTACAACAAAATGGATGATGCGTAACATCCAGTCGTCCCGCATCGAAATCGAACCCAATCGCAGATGCGGCTTTTAACCCAAACTTTCGTTGTGCAGCGATATCAAAACGTCGTTCAATAATTGACTTATCAGGGCGATACTTGCTTTCACCGATTTCACGGATCAATGGAACCAGTCCATCCTTTAGTTCAGCAAATACGGCGGTCACCTCGGACGTTTTTGCGTCGGGCTCGTAATCGTCCAGGAGAACATCGTAGGCACAATCGCCGAAACCAATCGCCTCTGTTTTTTCCTTAAACAGTTTGACGATCGTTTCCAAATATGGTGCGAAATCTGCAAATGAATTCGTCTCTCGCGCACCAACCCAAGCGGAATGCGCCTTAACCCGCGCTCGTGAAATTTCTTCAACCAATCTAGCGGGAACGTTTTTTTCTTTGTTGTACTGTTTGTACAAACGGTGAACGGTAACGGCAGCATCATCGGTTGAATCGGCCGGATATTGATCGACCAATTCGGCCAACCACTCTCCAAGTCTCGGATCGGTGTTGCGTTGGTGGACCATCCCGTTGATCAACGTGATTTGGTCGGCTCGATAGGTCTCTGCCGATTTGGGCATCAAAGTTCGTTGATCCCAATTCAGTAACTCATCGACGCTCGCAAGAATTGCTGTTTGCCGAGTATGGTCGATCAGTTTCTCAAGAGTCTCGTTTGACATACGTGCTTTTACTTCGCTCAAGGGTAATGGTTTCGGTGGCGCTTCTGAATGTACGGCTAACGCGTTCGCGCGAGTCTTTGGCCGTTCGAATTGCAAGAAACCAAAGACAAACACCTACCAACACAATGGTAAGCACCGAGATCAGACCCAGAATTAAAATTTGTCGACCCAAGTCGTTCACGGGCTTTAGAATGGAATCCGCTTTTTCCAGAAGCAGAACATATAGTCCGGTTTTTTTTGACTTCAACCCACTTTTGATTGAATCAAAAATTGTACGTTCAATTTCATGAATTCCCATCACCCATTGGCCTGCATACTTGGACTCGCTTTCTGCCAGCGGGTCAAGAAAGGTTAACGGCACGTCACTTGGCTCGATATCGACGATTTTTCGAGGCAACATTTTCTTTTGCGATTTGGGCAACGGCGCATTTTCAGCTTCGATTGTCTTGAAAAGCGGGTGGACAAATATCGAGCCCTTATTTTTTCCTTCCCGCAGGTCAACCAACATCGCATATTGATCAAATTTGTCAGGAAACGTTACCAAGTCACTGCAATGAACGGTCGCACCGATCACGCCCAAAAACTCATCGCCATCAAAGATCGGGGCTGAAAACGCGACTTTCCAACGTTGAGAGGCCTGACTAATAAACGGTGTTGAAAGGTTGGAATGCTCGATATGGACTCGTTTGGATATTGCATTAGAAATTGGATACGGTTGTGAGCCGGAATCATCCGATTTGATGTCATCGGCTAGACCCGAAAAATAAGTTCGCCAACTGTAGTTCTTGCCAACCGTTTTGATTTCGCCCGTTTTGTCGACATAGGCCAGTTGAGTCCCGGCCGCATCGTCGATAAACCAAGAAGCGGCTTTCACGTTTATATCGTCGATTTTTTTCTGAAGCGGTTTTTGTAAAAGTTCACGCTCTGGATTTTTTTTAAACTCCTCGATTAGATCAAGATTTTCTTCTGTCGCGTTCGGGTCGGCGAGCTTGGTTAGTATTTCTTTCAGTTTTGGATCCGCACACACCTGCTTATAAACTTGCAAGAACTCCGGATCCTCTGCAAGCTGATCAACGGATGAAAAAAATTTGTTGATTTCTTCACTTGCCGTTCGTGACGCAAATTGAGCCGCCCAATTATTGCTTTCGCGCGCCTTATCACTCAGAGACTGAGTCGCCTTGTCCACCGATCGGTTGTAAAGCATAAACCCGAATACCGACATGATGCAAAGAAGCAAAATGGGGCCGATTAACCCAAGCAACATGATTGGGCGGCGGGCACGTACCTCTTCCCGTTGCCGAAGAGCAAGCAGTATTGACTGCACATCCGCGAATCGTTTACTCGGCTCCGGGGCGATACAACGATCAATAATGTCAGCTAACGATTTATCAACTTCCGGAATATCACGGTGGGCACGGGGGGGGTTTGCCGTTTTCAACGCGATCTGATAGCGACGCAACCGCTCGCTTAATTCGTTGGCAGATTCCAGTTGTTCCGTAATTCCGTCCGTGCGATAAGGCGGGGCGCCGGTCACCATGCAGTACATCAAACAGCCAAGCGCAAACACGTCCCATCTCGCATCGGGAACGGCGTCCAAATTCGCTTGTTCTGGTGCCATATAAAAAAGTGTTCCAAGTGCAGGGGCCTGCTCGCTGGACAGTCGTGACTGGCCGAAGTCCGCCAGCCTCGGTTTTTGGTCCGTATCAAGAAGCACGTTTCCAGGCTTTAAGTCGCAATGCAATATTCCCTTGTTATGAAGGTGCATCAGCCCAATCGCTACCTCCTGGAACATCTCAACCGCCTCCTCAATCGAAAACGTTCCGCAGCGCCGCAATTCATCTTCCAATGACCCGTTTTCAATAAAATCCATCACATAAAATGGTGGTGATGCATCCCAACCGACATCCAACAGCTGCACGACGTACCTGTCTGCTGCCAACGACGCGAGTTTTTCGACCTCTCGCGTCAGCAAGGAAAAGTCGACAGCTGAACGACGTGAATAGAACTTGATCGCTACTTTACGCCCCGTATTTCGATCAATGGCCGACCAAACTTCACCATACGCACCTGATCCCACCAACACCTGGATGTCGTAACCCGGGATGTCAGCAGGCGGTTGGTTCCCCTCGCGACTAAGCTTTTCAGCTCGTTCCTGTTCATCTGGCGATTGAAATTGTGTTAAATCCGCATCCATGAAATTCAAATTGCCGAGCTGATCCTGTTTGGCCGTAATCTTTTTACCTATGTTCGTATTGTATCCGATACCATTGCAGGCAAAATATCGGTTACACCGTATTTTGCAGCCTATGAGTTTGGGTATTCGTCGATTCTAATCTTCCGACCCTTCATCGTAATCGTATTGTTTGTTGAGTATGAACCGACATTTAACAAAATGCGGTTTTAAGGCTATTTTGATATGTCGGTACACATTTAGCAGCGTTTAAAGCTTTGGTTTTGCCTCTAAAAGTTATCGCGACAACTTGCTTTCAGCCGACGTTTCGTGCTGGTCTTTTAGGCCT
>Ga0055584_100005598_pt1 | contig 12319 bp, 13 predicted proteins | sample OSDHelmetaG_FD_58716 | JGI IMG/M metagenome (GOLD analysis project Ga0055584, IMG submission 58716) | Pelagic marine sediment microbial communities from the LTER site Helgoland, North Sea, for post-phytoplankton bloom and carbon turnover... | ecosystem: Environmental > Aquatic > Marine >... | reverse complement strand
AATATCTGCAACTTTAAATCGTGCACGACTTAAGCGACTTGGTGAAATGTCATTCGAGTCCATTGAATGTGATAAATCGAGTGCAAGAACCAATGCCAACTGATTATTGAAAACAGGCTGCGGTAATTTACTCCAGGTAGGCCCTGCCAGCGAAAGAATAGCTATTAATCCACATATACCCAGGAGAACAATAGGTAACTGACGTGCACGGCTACTACCACCAATTAATACATGAGGTAACAGGTTTTTGTCACATATTGCCTCCCAGCTTTTACTTGTCAGTCTACGCTTAACCATGAGCCACAGCAGCACAATCAAAACGGGTAATAGCAAAAGCCATAAGGGTCGAAGAAAATGAAATAATTCCATCGAATTCATCTTATTCGTCCGCTTTGTTTCATCGAAAATAAAAAAATGGCAATAACAAAAGCCAGAGACAAAGGCCAATAATATAAAGATTGCCGGGGGCGAAATCGTTTTACATCGCGCTCGATGGGCTCAAGCTTATCTAAGGCCTGATATATTTTCTCCAACTCCTCTGTATCTCTGGCACGAAAGTATAAGCCGCCTGTTTTTTTAGCAATTGCAGTCAGGGTTTCTTCATCTAGATCAGCAGAAGGGTTTACTTTTCGATTGCCAAAAAAACTACGGACTATCATCTCATCCGCCCCCACACCTATTGTATAAATTTTCAAGCCTTCACCGGCAGCCAGGTCTGCCGCTTCAAGCGGTTCTACAATCCCCGACGTATTGGCACCATCGGTCAAAAGAATCAGTACTCTATTACTGTCTTCATGTTTACGTAAACGTTTAACAGCAAGACCAATCGCATCACCAATCGCAGTCGATTGACCCGCTAAACCAATTGCAGATTCATACAATAATGTGCGTACTGTTTCCCTATCCAGAGTCAATGGGGTCTGTAGATAAGCCTGTTCACCAAATAGAATCAAACCGATGCGGTCACCAATTCGACGATCAATAAAGTCACCTGCAACATATTTCGTTGCCACAAGGCGATTAACTTTCTGACCTTTCATGATGAAATCTTCTTCCTGCATACTTCCCGACAAGTCAACCGCCAACATTAAATCACGCCCGCTAACGGGGATTTCAATCAAATCGCCCAACCATTGTGGCCGCATACTGGCGGACACCAACAATATCCAGGCCAGCGCCGCCAACCATAATGGCCAGTGTAGAGCTCTTCTGCTTATTTGTGATTCACTATCAGCGAAGTCTTCGAGGAATGGCACGCGTAATGCTGCCTCTCTAGCAGCAACAGCTGGTTGAATGAATCGACGAATCAACCAGGGTAGTGGTAAAAATAAAATCAACCAGGGCCAGTCGAAATGGATCATTTTGCACCCTCTGCTTTAGAATCAGCGAGTTGCTCTATCCACTGTCCACATAATTCTACAAGCGGTGATAATTCCTGCTCTTCAATTTCACGCTTGTAAGGTGCATCCAACAGAACACGCCCAGCACCCGTACTAAATGATGTACTTTGCATGGAGCTATCAAGGAAAAGTAACCAATCTTCCCCGGTAAGGCTCGCCGTTTCTGTGCGCGGAAATGCACTTATACTTAAGCGTCGCAATAGTATGGAAAGATCGGCAATAAATTTACGAGCATCTTGATGAGATTGAAAATCGCTTTGTAATGACTCCAGTTCAAGTTTGGCTAAATGAACGGCAGAACCTTTAATGCGCTGCTTACGTAAATACCAGCAGTAATAAAGTACAGCGATGATGATCATCAAGCCAAGCAATATCCACCAACCTGGTGCCGGTGGCCACCAGCCGGGAACCGAAGGTAAATGAATATCCTTCAGAGGCAATTGCAAAGGATCATTCATCTTTTAATCTTTTTACCAAGCCCACTTTGTAAGACACTGAGAGCGTCATCTTCAGTTGAACAGTTTATTAAATGTATACTCCCTGTTTTAGCCAGCCTCTCAAGTCTTTGCCGATGAGTGACGAAATGCGCACGGTAACTTTCAAGACGTTGATGGTCATAAGTGTCGAGCATAATCTCCTCTTCGCCATTACTGACACGATATAAACCTGCAGAAGGAAGTGCTTGTTCCAATTGATCGTAAATAAGGACCATGACGACATCAGTATGTCTGCTTAACAGAATCAGTTGCGATTCCATCTTGTCATCCAAATTACGAAAATCGCTCATCATAAATATCATGCTACCTGGACGTGCAAGCCGCCTTAAGCGTACGAGTGACCTCATTCCAGCAGTCTTGTCTCGGACCACAGCAGCACTGCTTCTCCAACTTGGATGTTTGACCAAATTATTAATCATCCGTAAGGCGCCAGTCTTACCCCGTTGCGGTTTCAATTCATGATGACTATCGTCTGAGAAAATAACTCCGCCCACTCTATCTCCATGATGGATCGCACTCCAGGCCAGTAAGCTAGCCATACGCGAAGCCATAACTGCTTTGTACTTGCCTTTGGTCGCAAAAAACATCGACGCTCGTAAGTCTACCCAGAGGAAGATCTGGCGTTCACGTTCTTCACGGAAAAGTTTTGTATGTGTCTTGCCAGTACGTGCGGTTACACGCCAATCGATATTCCGTATATCATCGCCTGCCTGATAGAGTCTGGATTCGTCGAATTCCATACCACGCCCCTTAAAGGGAGACTGATAGTCGCCACTTTGACGGGCCAGAATTTTATCCGCACCTAGAGGGAGAAATGCGGCGAAGCGACTAAGACGTACCAATGTAGGAACAGAAATTTCAATCGCTTCATTTATGTGATCTTTTTGTGACATTAATAATTACTTGATGTGAATTCAACAGTACACAGATATCCCAATAAATCGGATATTGGCGACTTATGGCACAGCGATACGTGCAATCAATTCTGCAATTACTTTATCTGCTGTAATCCCTTCAGCTTCCGCTTCATAATTTAGAATAAGCCTATGACGTAAGACATCATAGGCAACACTTTGAATATCTTCAGGGGCAACATAGTCTCGGTCTTCAAGCCAGGCATGTGCTCTGGCGCAACGATCGAGCGTGATTGTCGCTCTCGGGCTGCCACCATACTGCAGCCATTCAGCAAGGTCATCACCGTAAGCCTCAGGCTGTCTGGTCGCCAACACCAGTTGTAACAAATATTGCTCAAGATTCTCTGCCATATAGACATCAAGTACTTCATCTCTGGCGTTAAAAATAGACTGTTGTGATATTGCTGCTATTGGCTTCTCTGAAGATGCCTGATTCACATGAGCCTCTTTGCGCGAGAGTTGTAAAATTCGTTTTTCTTCTGCTGCCTCTGGATAAGTAATTTGTACATGCATGAGAAAACGATCCAACTGCGCTTCCGGTAAAGGGTAGGTGCCTTCCTGCTCTATCGGGTTTTGTGTCGCCATCACTAAAAATAATTGGGGCAAGGGATAAGTTTCCCTACCTACAGTTATCTGTCTTTCAGCCATTGCCTCCAACAAAGCCGATTGTACTTTTGCTGGTGCCCGGTTAATTTCATCAGCAAGCACCAGATTATGAAATAATGGTCCTTGCTGAAAAACAAATGAACCATCCTGTGGACGATATATTTCAGTACCTGTCAGATCTGCCGGTAGCAAATCAGGTGTAAACTGCACCCTGTGAAAATTACAGTCGATGCCCTCACCCAATACTTTTATGGCACGTGTTTTGGCCAGACCCGGTGCTCCTTCTACCAGTAAATGGCCGTCTGCCAACAAAGCGATCAAGAGTCTGTTTACCAGAACTTCCTGACCAATTATATGTTCACTAATGTATGCTTTTAGTTGTTGAATATCTGTTTTCGCAGACATGTTCACCTTCCATAATTAAGAGTTGCAATTTATTGACTAAATAAATAGGTTAAAATTCACTTATTTCAAGGGCAGTCACATTTACAAAGACAGAATGTGACACGCCTCGCATAAAGCCCGCTATTGTACGGTTTAACTGCTAAAATAAAAAACCTGATTCAGGCATAATGGCTAAAAACTATGCGCTGGAAACCCAAGATGACCCCTTCTACACTGAATACCATCCTAAATTCCGCACCTATGGTGATTCAGGGGGCAAGTAAGCTGATCAATCTTATAAAGGAGCAATCCAATACCAGGCCAGTTGAGGAAGAGGAAACACAATTAACAGTTGAAAACCTGAAGACCGATATTGACAGACTAGAAGCTCGACTCGCCGCTACAGATGAATCCAATATTGAACAAATCAAGCTTATTGAACAACTTGCCAGACAAAATGAGGTGATGGCGGAGTCAGTTGGCAAAAGCATCAATAGACTCAATTATCTTATTGTGATTTCGATACTACTCGGCCTGCTGGCAACATTCGCTTTTATATTTATTTTATTACGATGAAAAAGATATATAGCGCTGAAGATAGCTTACAGATAGGCATGATAAAAAGCGTGCTAGAACAAGAAGGTATTAATTGTCTGATGAAAAACCAAATGCTAAGCGGTGCACTGGGCGAAATACCACCGTTAGAATGCTGGCCTGAATTATGGGTTACTGATGATAGAGATTCAGCACGGGCAAATGATATAGTGGAAGCCTTACTTTCGCAGACCGAAACCGATACAACACCCTGGCAATGTACTTGTGGAGAACAGATTGATGGTCAGTTTAGTGCCTGCTGGAAATGTGGCGAAGAAAAAGCATTATAAGAATTATTCATCTGCAAAATTCACTTCTATTTTTTTGGACCACATTTCGTGTCATTGTCATTTTTATGAGAAAGGTCATTTATTCATAGTCACTATAAATATCTCTTCTGATTCTAATACATTTTCACATGACTTCCTTTTTTGACAACTCTCAGATAAAAGATATTCTTCAGAATCCAAACAGCCAAATCACAGTCTTAACGGGTGCTGGTATATCTGCAGAAAGCGGGATCCCAACATTTAGAGGTGAAGAAGGTTATTGGACGCTTGGTTCAAAGGTCTATATGCCAGAAGAAATGGCCACGCTTTCGATGTTCAGAAGATTTCCTGAGGAGGTCTGGAGCTGGTATTTATATCGTCTCGCAGTATGTTTACATGCGCAACCGAATACAGCGCATTATGTTCTTGCAAAAATGGAAACGACATTGGACGACAGGTTTACCCTTATAACTCAGAATATTGATAATCTTCATATACGTGCTGGCAACTCTCTGCATAACACTTTTCAGATACATGGCAATATTAATTTCACACGTTGTAGCAACAATTGTCATACACACTTATTAATGTTGGAGGATGAATTAATACTCGAACGTACTAAGAAAACCTTAAATGAAAAAGAAGTAGCATTATTACTTTGTCAAAACTGCGGTGCCTGGCTGCGACCACACGTGTTGTGGTTTGATGAAAGCTATGATGAAGTGAATTTTCGTTTTGAGAGTTCTTTAAAAGTCGCGCTGAATACGGATCTTCTAATTGTGGTAGGTACATCAGGTGCAACCGCTCTACCCAACCATATTGTTTCCCTGGTGCATGAAAATAATGGAACGATTATTGACGTAAACCCAGAAGAAAACACATTTAGCAGTATCGCAGACGACAGTAGAAACGGGATGTTTATTAAGGCAACTGCAGTGCAGGTATTACCTGAAATATTAGAATTTATTTTGCCCGAAGGCAATTAGGCCTAACGGCCCATACTATAGAATTCATCATTTGCACGCATGCTAGTTAAATTTGCCATGCGATTGGAAAGTGCAAAAAAAGCGGCTATAGCACCAATATCCCAGGTATCTTCATCGGAGAAGCCTTCAACTTTCAATTTTTCTATATCCTCATCATTTATCTCCTCCGACTGTTGCGACACTTTTAGCGCAAAATCCAACATAACTTTTTGTCTCGGCGTGATATCAGCCTTACGATAATTAGTGGCGATTTGCTCAGATATCAGATGGTTTTTCTCGCGAATACGTAAAATTGCACCATGGGCAACAACACAATAGATACATTGATTAGCGGCTGAAGTCGCTACAACAATCATTTCTCTTTCAGCTTTTGTGAGTCCACTTTTTTTCTCCATGAGTGCATCATGGTAGGCAAAAAAAGCGCGGAACTCGTCGGCACGATGGGCCAGCACAAGAAATACATTGGGCACAAAGCCAGACTTTTCCTGCACAGCCAATATTCTCGCTTTTATATCTTCCGCCAGCTCTTCCAACTCTGGCACTGGGAATCGACTAATCGCTTGGGTTGACACCTGACCTACCTCCAATTTTGTAAAATTCGATCCTAACACGTGTAAATAATCCCACCATGGGACATAGCTAAGTTATTGTAATTAATTGATTTATTAATAGAGAAGCTAAGCTTGCCCGCTCCGCAATAAAATATTTAGCATCAGTACTTGCTTTTCAAAGATCTCTCACTATAATACTTAGTTATCCAACTAACTATAGACAGTAATTATGCCTAGAACGAGTGACAAAAGAGAACGCCTGATTGAAGCTGCAGATGGACTGATACATAAACAGGGCTTTCATAAAACAACTCTGGCCGACATCGCCAGTGAATCCAATGTCCCTCTTGGTAATGTTTATTATTATTTTAAAACCAAGGAAGAAATTTGTGATGCAGTGATTGAAGAGAGAAAAAAGGAATTAACAACAAGCCTGGATGATTGTTGTAAATCTAAAGGACCGAAAAAAGCTTTGTTGAGGTTATTGAAGACTATGATCGATGCAAGTGAAGAAATAGCAGAAAGCGGTTGTCCACATGGCCGATTATGTAACGAACTGAGTAATGAAATTGTAGGTTTAACAAACTCAGCGGATGATTGTTTAAAAGTATTACTAGAATGGTCTAAAGATCAGTTTAAAGCCCTGGGTTATCAAAATGCTAAGGATATGAGTTTTGAATTTATCGCTCGCATACAAGGGATTGTTTTGCTTGGTAACACGCTTCATGATCAAAAGCAGATACGGACTCAGCTTAAATCACTTAGTGACTGGGTAGAATCCCTAGAAGAATTCAGTAAGGAAGATAAAGCAGTCGCTTAAACGGATTTAAAAATTTATTAAATATTTAGTTAGGTAACTGACATTTAAACAGAGAGGTGACAAAATGAAATTAATCTATCGCTTAAAACAAACAGTTTTAGACGTGATGTCTCATACATGTTGTAAAACTGTTTAAAAAATTTAACTTTATAGTTAGTTAGTAAACTTACAAAGTAACGGAGAAAAAAGATGAAAAATATTAAATTAAATAAAAACCCAATTTTGGTTTTAGTCGCGACTGTATTGTTAGCGAGCGGAGCGACGACTCAAGCTGATGAAAACGGTTTTACATTAGAAAACTCAATACGAAATGAGATCTTTCTTGAATTGAAATCGAATGTCGAAAGTTTGTACCAAAGTAATCAATGGATTGTGCCAGAAGTCGACACCAGAGTTGCTTCAAGAATTGTCGGCAACCATAGCAACAGCGGCTTTGTTATACCTATAAACAGAATCAGTGAACCAATAACAAAAGACACTGCCATTGAAAATATTAATTAGTCGATAAACTGACTCACAAAATTTGACCCCCCATTTTGCCGTCGCATTCCTCCCCCTCGCGACGGCATTTTTTTTGCTCTTTTCTGCCTCTTCAGTGCTATGAAAAACCTTCTGCTTATATCAGCTTTCTGTCGAGCAAAAGATTCAAACTATAACGCACACCAAAACCCGTTGTATCAGTAGCTACGTGTGCAAGGCCGCCTTTGTGATTGCTTGCAGCTAAATCAACATGTACCCAGGGAGTATCATTTTTCACAAACCTCTTTAAAAAACGCGCGGCAAGAATGTGGTCGGCATCACCTACAAGACCGCATTGTTTAACATCCGCCACCTCACTCTCCAGGCCTTTATCAAAATCGTCATCAAGAGGAAAAGGCCAGACACGCTCACCGCTATTTTTTCCAGCCTGAATCAATTTATCATGAAACTCTTCACGATTGGTAAACACACCGCTATACGATGAACCAAGAGAATAAACACAGGCACCGGTTAAAGTCGCATAATCGATAATGAGTTTTGGCTTCTGTCGTGAAGCTAATACCAATGTGTCAGCTAATACCATACGACCTTCAGCATCACTGTGTACAATTTCAATAGTAGTCCCATCCGCAGCAGTAATTACATCATTCGGTTTATAGGCCTTTGGGCCGATATGATTGGTTGCTAACGCCAACCAACATTCAACCCGAAAGTTTACCTGCAGTTTTGTCAGCGCCAAAAACGTACCTAGTGCTACAGCACTACCCTGCATATCCTCATGCATACCAAACATATACCTGGCTGGTTTCAGATTGACGCCACCAGTGTCATAACATATACCTTTACCGACAAGTATAACTTTACCTGCAGATGCATATGACTTTGGTGTGTAAATTAACCTTACAATTCCAGCATCTTTATCCGGGCTCGCCTGAGCCACAGCCAAAAAAGCGCCCGCTTTCTTTTTTTGCAAAGCCTTATGGTCATAAAACTCCATTTTCCATTTATTTTCGCTGGCGAGTTTACGAACACGCTTTGTATAAGTCGCTGGGGTCAACTCATTAGGTGGCAAGATACTAAGATAACGTGCGAGTGCGTTACCTTCGCCTTCAGCAAATGTTCGCTTGAATGCATGTCTGACTTTCATGCCATAAAGATCCAATCGACATGCAGCTTTTTTTTCTGTCTTATCACTTTTGTAGTTTGGCATTTCAGCTGCGTTGCTAGCGATTGCTGCAATTAATGCTTCAGCCAAACGTTCATTATGTTCTTTGCTAAACCCACTTACTACGATACCGAAACTCGTGGCTTTTTGCTTCTGTTGAGCGGCCACCATTTTTCGTGCCAATGTTAATAAAGCGAAAGCGGAAATAGTCTCGTCAACACAAGCATATACAACATGCGTACCCGGCTTGTTAGCGAGATCCATTTCCAATGGTTCACTATCAGCTTTTTTTCTACCTAATTTGGTGCGTCTGTTTAACAAACTCTCTGCATAGGGAAGCCCGCTCACTTGTTTTGACACGGGTAGAAGCATAAGCCAATGCTGTTGCGCATCGATTTGCGTTTTGGCGGGTAATTTTTCATGTTGACGAAGCTTAATTTCAATTTTTTTCATGAACTTATAACTTATTGTTTTGTTTATCGGTTTTGAATATCTGTTAGAATGAAACGGCAGATTTGTTAATAAAGTATAGGTCTAAACTAACAGACATTTACTTTTGTATACACCCATTTTTGAAATCGTATCGACGGTAAAAATGATGACAAGCGAAACGAATGATTTGGACAAACAAGAAACTCAGGAATGGTTAGAAGCCCTGGATTCAGTTCTGGAACAGGAAGGCGTAGAACGCGCTCACTATCTTCTTGAAAAACTCATCGCCCGTGCTCGTGGTGCGGGTGCATATCTTCCCTATTCTGCGAACACTGCCTACCTCAATACCATACCGCCTTCCAAGGAAGAACGTTCTCCAGGAGATTCTGGAATGGAGTGGCGCATACGTTCACTCGTTCGCTGGAATGCACTGGCAATGGTAGTGAAAGCCAATCGTAAAAGTTCCGAACTCGGTGGGCATATCTCAAGCTTCGCTTCTTCCGCAACGCTATACGATGTTGGCTTTAATCATTTTTTTCGTGCCGCGACAAAAGACCACGGTGGCGATCTGGTATTTATTCAGGGACATTCAGCTCCGGGTATTTATGCGCGCGCTTTTTTATATGGACTGCTAAGTGAAGAACAGTTGGGTAAATTTCGACAGGAAGTAGATGGAGGGGGCTTATCCTCTTATCCTCATCCATGGCTAATGCCCGATTTCTGGCAATTTCCAACAGTATCAATGGGACTCGGCCCGATAATGGCAATTTATCAGGCCAAATTTATGCGCTACCTTGAAAACCGGGAAATGGTCAAAAGTAGTGACCGCAAAATCTGGGCCTTTATGGGTGATGGTGAAATGGATGAACCAGAATCAATGGGGGCAATTGGTATGGCCGCGCGTGAAAATCTGGATAACCTGATTTTTGTCGTGAACTGTAATTTGCAGCGTCTGGATGGACCGGTACGAGGTAATGGAAAAATCATTCAGGAATTAGAAGCAGATTTTCGCGGTGCTGGTTGGAACGTTATCAAGGTTGTATGGGGATCATACTGGGATCCGCTCATCGCACGTGATACTCATGGTCTATTGTATAAACGTATGGAAGAAGCCGTAGATGGCGAGTATCAGGCCTACAAAGCCAAAGACGGAGCCTATGTACGTGAACACTTCTTTGGTAAGTATCCCGAATTAAAAGCGATGGTTGCCAATATGTCTGACGAAGATATCTGGCGGCTGAATCGCGGCGGTCATGACCCCCACAAGGTTTATGCGGCTTATGCAGAGGCGGTCAAACATACCGGACAACCTACAGTTATTCTGGCGAAAACAGTAAAAGGCTATGGCATGGGAGAAGCTGGCGAAGGCCAGAATATATCTCACCAACAAAAGAAGATGGGAGAAGACGCTTTACTTGCGTTTCGAGATCGTTTCAATATCCCTCTTAGTGATGAACAGGTATCTGACGCTGCACTTTATAAGCCAGCTGATGATAGTCCTGAATTACAATACATGCATAAACGTCGTGAAGAACTAGGTGGCTTCCTACTTTCAAAATGGCCTAAAGCACCAACGCCAAAAATCCCAGACATCAGTATTCATGAAAAACTATTATCTGGAACAGACGGTCGAGAGATCTCTACTACCATGGCTTTCGTCCGCATCCTTAATAGTCTGATTAAGGATAAACAATTCGGCAAATTTGTCGTCCCTATCGTACCCGACGAAGCGCGCACCTTTGGTATGGAAGGCATGTTTCGTCAATTAGGAATTTATTCCTCTGTGGGTCAATTATACGAGCCCATGGATAGTGATCAGGTCATGTATTATCGCGAGGATAAAAAAGGCCAGATACTGGAAGAAGGCATCAACGAGGCCGGCGCATTTTCATCCTGGATAGCAGCTGCGACCGCCTATAAGTATCACGGCGTGCAAATGATCCCTTTTTATATCTACTACTCAATGTTCGGTTTCCAACGTATCGGTGATTTGGCCTGGGCGGCAGGTGATCTTCGCTCACGTGGTTTTCTTCTTGGCGGTACCGCAGGCAGAACAACGCTTGCCGGAGAAGGTCTTCAACATCAGGATGGTCATAGCCATTTAAATGCATCAACAATACCTAATTGTGTTTCCTACGATCCAACTTATGCCTATGAGCTGGCCGTGATTATTCACGATGGCTTAAAGCGCATGTATGAAAATCAGGAAGATATTTATTATTATTTATCAGTGATGAATGAGAATTATGAGCAACCTGCTATGCCTAAAGGTAGCGAGGTAGGCATCCTCAAAGGTATGTATCTGTTACGTAAAAGCGCTAAAAGTAAATTGAAAGTACAATTGCTCGGCTCCGGTACCATATTACGTGAAATCATCGCTGGCGCTGATTTACTAAAACAAGATTTTGATGTGGACGCAGATATCTGGAGTGTGACAAGTTTTAATGAGTTACGTCGAGAAGGCCTGGATGTGGAACGTTGGAATATGCTTCACCCGGATAAAAAGGCAAAGGAATCCTATGTTTCAAAATGCTTAAAAGGAAAATCAGGACCGGTGATTGCTGCGACGGATTATATGAAAATCTATGCTGATCAAATTCGTAATTTTGTCCCGGGTTCTTATGAAGTACTCGGTACTGATGGCTATGGTCGAAGTGACACACGCAAAAAATTACGAGAATTTTTTGAAGTGAATCGCTACTACATTTGTGTTGCCGCACTTAAAGCACTTGCTAATGACAAACAAATCCCTGTTGCCAAAGTAAGTGAAGCCATAAAGAAATACGATATTGACCCCGATAAACCCAACCCGGTAACCGTTTAAGATGAGTGCCGATAAAGAAATACTACTTCCCGACATAGGTGATTTCGAAAGCGTCGAAGTCATCGATATCGTCGTTAGTAGTGGTGATGAAGTTTCAATAGAAGACACCTTAATTACCCTCGAAAGTGATAAAGCCACGATGGATATCCCCAGTCCGGCAGCTGGTGTTATTAAAGAAATAAAAGTAAGTGTTGGCGATAAGATTGCTGAGAATGCGCTAATTTTAATCCTGACCGAGTCGGCAAGTGAAGAAAAAACTCGTCAGGAAGACTCATCAGAAAAGGATACAAACTCAATTCCAGAAAAAAGCCCTGCAAAGGAAAAAGAATCCAGCCAACAGAAGGAAATCCTGGTACCTGACATAGGCGACTTCGAAAGCGTCGAAATCATAGACGTG
>Ga0055584_100005597_pt1 | contig 12319 bp, 10 predicted proteins | sample OSDHelmetaG_FD_58716 | JGI IMG/M metagenome (GOLD analysis project Ga0055584, IMG submission 58716) | Pelagic marine sediment microbial communities from the LTER site Helgoland, North Sea, for post-phytoplankton bloom and carbon turnover... | ecosystem: Environmental > Aquatic > Marine >... | reverse complement strand
ATCAGGAGCTGATTTCCAGCAACATCACTTTGAGTGAGCTTCAGAAACGCGCGCGCGGCGGTTGAACAGTACGACGATGACGGATTTGAAGAAGCGCGCGCTATTTCTCGACCGCGACGGTGTGGTCAACATCGACAGCGGATACATCTGGCGACCGGAAGATTTCATCTTCAACGAAGGCGTATTCGATGCCTGTCGGATGGCACAGTCGCTCGACTATGTCCTGTTCATTGTGACCAATCAGGCGGGCATCGGGCGCGGGCTTTATTCCGAGAAGGACTTTCACATCCTGACCGACTGGATGCTGGCTCAGTTTGCGGAGAACGACATCGAGATTGCGCGGGTTTACTTTGCACCCACCCATCCTGAGGAGGGTATCGGTGTCTATCGCCGCGAATCCCCGGATCGAAAACCGGGCCCGGGAATGCTGCTCAAGGCCCGCGATGCATTTGATATCGATATGCATCGCTCCGCTATCGTCGGAGACCGGGAAACGGATATTCAGGCTGGTATCAATGGGGGTGTGGGCACGCGCATTCTGGTTGAAGGCGAGGATGATCCGGCTTCAAGTCGTGCCGATAAAGTGGTGCGATCGCTTGCCGAAGCGGTCGCGTGGCTGGCCACCCGCGACGAAGTCTAGGCGTCCGCGCCAGACAGTCGCCAGTCGATCATTTCCAGACGATCCTGACCAAAGAACAACTCGCCATCGACCACGAAGGACGGCACGCTCCATGCCTTGTCAGCCAGCGCGGCATCCGTGTTGGACTGAAGTTCAGCCGCCACAACGTCAGAACCGGAAGCCTCGACCAACGCGGCGCCATCGTGGCCAAGCCCGTCGAGGATTTCTATCACGTCCTCTGGGTCGCCGATGTTGCGTTCATTCACCCAACACCCGCGCATCAGGGCGCGTGTTACGCCAATCGTATCGAGCCCGGCATGACCTGCTGCGATGATGACATGTGATGACAGCAGATAGGGGGCCGGGAAATGCTTCGGTTCCGCATTGATCGGAACCCCGCGCCATGCGGCCCAGCGGGGCAACTCGACCAGGCGATAGGATTGCAGCACTTCTGGACGCTCCCCGAGCGGTCGGCCTGCCCCGGTCTCACCCCATGAACGCCCGACATCCGTCGGCATCAGCGCGATGTCACGTCCGTGCTTGCTGGCGATTTCCACCAGCCCGTCCAGTCCCAAATAGGACCAGGGTGAGATACAGGCGAAGTAGTACTTGATGGGTTTGCTCATTTTCCGGCCTCCACGCATTCGGCGACATAGGTCGGTAGTGCGAAGGCGCCACCGTGCAGGTCCGGATTGTAGTACCGGGTCATCAGATTTGCAGCCGAATAGCGCTCGGCGATGGTGTCGCGGTTGTGTTGGCGCAGCTCGCGATTGTCTGTCGCCCAGCCAAACCCCATAAAACCGCCGGAATATGTGGGGACAGCGGCGATATAGGCATGTGCATCTTCAAAATGCTCTCCCAGTCTGCGCACGGTCGTCGTGAGTTCTCCGCCCTGAATCATGACCACACCGCTCTGGGTGGTCATCACACCACCCGGATTGAGGCGCGCTTTGCAGTTCGCATAGAACGCTGAAGAAAACAGCACTTCACCGGGCCCTGCCGGGTCTGTCGAATCGACAATGATGACATCGAATGTACGGTCTGACTCGGCCATGAACTGCGCTCCATCGGCAATCAGAAGATCGGCCCGCGGATCATCAAAGGCCCCGTTGGAAATGCTTGGCAGGTAGGTCTTGCACAGATCGACCACAGAGCCGTCAATTTCCGCCATGGTCACCCGGTCCACCGGGTGACGCAAAGCTTCGCGCAGCATGCCCCCATCACCGCCGCCGATGATGCAGACTTCCTTCGCGGAGCCATGGGCCAGCATGGGCACATGGGTCAGCATCTCGTGATAGATGAATTCGTCGCGTTCACAGACCTGCATGATGCCGTCCAGCGCCATGACCCGGCCCCAGTCGGATGTCTGGTAAATGACCAGATCCTGCAGGTCGGTTTTCTCGCGATACAGAACCGATTCGATTTTGAGGCCCAACTGAAGCCCGACTCCCAAGGCTTCATCGAACCAACCCCAGTCGTCTGTTTTGCCGTTCAAGCCACCACACCGCGGCGTGTTTCATTCAGGGTTACGCCCCCGGCATTGAACGCAGCCTTCAGGATTGGCAATGCGTTGTGCGGATTGCATGACCCGCACATGAACACATCCAGCGCGGCATAGTCGCGTTCCGGCCATGTGTGAATGGAGATATGGCTTTCGGCGAGGATCAGCACGCCCGACACGCCGCCTGAATCCGTAAACTGATGCAGATGGGCGCTCAGGACAGTGGCACCGGCGGCTTCGGCTGCCTTTCGCAGAGAATCCTCAATATATCCGATATCGGTCAGGTTCTCGGCGTCCCACAAATCGACAAGCAGGTGGCGGCCGGCAAAGGACACACCATTTTCGTGGATGAAGTAGTCGGTGAGGGCGGTCGACTCTAGAACCGCTGTCGCGTTGTTTGCCATCCCATGGGAACTCCTGAAGGCAGTTATCGGGCCAGCGCTTTTTAAGGAATTTTTGCCGCGGCGCAACCAGGAAATGCACACGTCGCAATTGCGTGTCTTTCAGAGTCGAGTAATTCGGGAAAAGGGGTGGGGCGGTGATGGGAGTTTTCCAATCACCGCCCCTGAGGGGAGGCTTGCTTCCTGGGTAAGGGAGCAATGAAGTCTTTGTACGTGGGAATAGCCCGTACCGATGTGACGTCTGTCACAGGGGAGAATTTTTTTTAAAAATCATCCTCGGCCAGCGCCATCACAGAATCACCGCCTTGCATGATGGTTTCCAGATGCATGTTGGCGCGCGGCAGGATGTGGCTGGCATAGAAACCCGCGGTAATCCGCTTGGAATTGAGAAATTCCGGACTTGCGCCTGCGGCATCACCTTTCGCCGTTGCCAATGCAGAACGGGTCATCAACCAGCCCCCCACGACTGTACCGGCGAGATGCAAAAACGCATGTGCACCGGCGAATTTCCGATTCACATCATTATTTGCCGGGTCGAGCATCCATTCAGTCGCGCGCTGGAGTGCCTGGTTGGCGTTCTTTTGCGCAACTACGATGGAGGCAAGTTCGGGATCATCCGAATTCGGCAGCGCGTCGAGTTCTGCAAGCAATTCGTCCATGGCTGCGCCACCGTCACGCAGTAATTTGCGGCCGAGCAGATCGATTGCCTGAATGCCGTTGGTGCCTTCATAGATCGGCGCAATACGTGAATCGCGGAAATACTGCGCTGCGCCGGTTTCCTCGACAAACCCCATGCCACCATGCATCTGGACGCCGGTGGAGGCGATATCAACCCCCAGATCGGTGCACCAGGCCTTGACCACAGGGGTAAGCAAATCCGTCCGGCGTGCATTGTAGCCACGGGTTTCCGAATCTTCGTGGTGCCGGGAGCGATCCAGCGCTGAGTTCGTGTAATAGGCTAGCGCCCGCATGGCTTCGGTCTGGGCGCGCATGGACATCAGCATCCGGCGCACGTCGGGATGTTTGATGATGGTCGCGGATTCCCTGCCGCCATCGACCGTCGCAGATTGCACCCGTTCGCGCGCGTAGGCGACGGCGTGCTGATACGCGCGTTCGGCCACGGCCACACCCTGCAGGCCGACATTCAGACGGGCGTTGTTCATCATTGTGAACATGCAGCGCAGACCGTCATGCTCGTCGCCGATTAGATAGCCGATCGCGCCGTCGCCGTTTTCGCCATAGGCCATCACACAAGTCGGGCTGGCATGGATGCCCAGCTTGTGTTCCAGGCCAATCGCATAGGCATCATTGCGTTCGCCGAGCGAGCCATCATCGTTGACGAGAAATTTTGGCACCAGAAATAGGCTGATTCCCTTCACACCTGCTGGCGCATCAGGCAGGCGGGCCAGCACCAGATGGATGATGTTGTCAGTGAAATCCTGCTCACCATAGGAAATGAATATCTTCGTTCCTGTGATCCGATAGTGATCGCCCTCGCGCTCGGCACGGGATTTCAGCAATCCCAGATCGGTCCCGGCCTGGGGTTCAGTCAGGTTCATCGTCCCGGCCCACTCGCCGGACACCAGCTTGGCCAGGAATGATTCTTTCAGGCCGTCTGCGCCATGGGCGATCAGGGATTCAATCGCGCCGATGGTCAGCAAGGGGCAGAGCGACCAGGAAAGGTTGGACGACTGCCACATTTCCTGCAGCGCCGTGGTCACCGTCCACGGTAGTCCCATCCCGCCATATTCGGCCTCGAACGGTGTGCCGTTCCAACCCCCCTCAACGAAGGCCTGATAGGCCTCCTTGAAACCGTCAGGGGTTGTCACAACACCATCAGCCAGGCTGGAGCCTTGCTGATCGCCGATTTGGTTGAGGGGCGCGATCACGTCACGGGTAAACCGTGCTGATTCGGTCAAAATAGCTTCGACCAGATCATCAGTGGTCTCAGCAAAAGCCGGAAACTCCCGGATGCCGTCCATGTCGCAAAGATGCTCCAGAATGAACTGCATATCCTGCACAGGCGCGTTGTAGTTCGACATTTCTCTAACTCCTGTTCCGGGTGCGGGGGTTCAAAGTACCTTGCCCGGGTTCATCAATCCCTTGGGATCGAGCATTTGCTTGATCGACCGCATCATGTCGATTTCGACACCGACCTTGTGGGCGGCGAGTTCGGCGACCTTGATTTTACCGATCCCGTGTTCGGCCGAGAAACTGCCGCGCATGCTGTCCACGACGTCGTGGACCAGATGGCAGATTTCGTCCCAACGGGCGAGGAACGCATCCCCATCTGCACCGTCGGGTTGGGTCAGGTTGTAGTGCACATTGCCGTCGCCTACATGGCCGAAGGCCACCGGGCGAATGCCGGGGCAGGCCCTGGTGACTGCGGCATTTGCCTGACGAATAAATTCCGGAACGGATGAGATGGGCACTGAGACATCGTTCTTGATGCTCGCGCCTTCAGGCTTCTGAGCGAGAACCATGGCTTCACGCAGGAACCACATCTGTTCGCGCTGGGCTTCCGATTGCGCGATGACAGCATCCACGACCAAACCATCCTCGAAGGCCGTTGCCAAAAAGCCTTCCATGACCTCGCCGAGGTTGGAGTTTTGGTCGCTACTCTCGAATTCGATCAGCGCACACCAGTCATGCGGCTCATCCAGGAAATCTATCGCACCGTCGATATGGCGTACGGAGATTTCGATGGCGATACGCGGAACAAGCTCGAAACCGGATACGGTGTCGGCGCTGGCGGCCCGGGCGCGCGCCAGAACTTCGAGCACGCTGTCGAGATCCTTCAACGCGATAAAGGCCGTGTGCCGTGAATGTGGTTTGGGAAACATCTTGATCACGGCACCAGTGATGATGCCCAGCGAGCCCTCGGCCCCGATGAACAGGTGCTTGAGGTCGTAGCCGGTGTTGTTTTTGCGAAGTCCTGTCAGCCCGTCCCAGATGCGGCCATCGGGCAGCACAACTTCCAGACCCAGGGTCAGTTCGCGCGTGTTGCCATAGCGCAGCACCGCCGTACCGCCAGCATTGGTCGAGAGATTGCCGCCGATCTGGCAGGAACCTTCTGCGCCCAGACTGAGGGGAAACAGCCGGTCGTGTTCGTCTGCGACATTCTGCAGGTCGGCCAGAACACAGCCCGCATCCACGGTCATGGTGAAGTTCGCCGGGTCAACTGCGCGCACCTTGTTCATGCGTGAGAGGCTGAGGATCAATTCTCCGCTTGCTACTGCACCGCCGCACAGACCGGTGTTGCCGCCCTGTGGAACGACCGGGACGCCAGAGTCGTAGCAGGCTGCCAACACCCGAGAGACTTCTCCAGTACTGCCCGGCCGGACCACGCAAGGTGTCTGGCCACGAAACAGGCCGCGCTGCTCCTCCAGATAGGGCTCCATGTCGGCGGGATCGGTGATCAAACCCGAGGGGCCGACAATATTTTGTATCTGGCTCAGGAAACCGTCCGGCAGGGTTTGGTTTGCTTGTGTCATGGTCATTGATTTAGCCCGCGTTCAGGCTTGCGGCAACCGGGTGCACACCCATTGTCTTATCCATTGTGCGTATCGGTGTGTGCCTCGGCGGCTCGGCGCAGCCGGTCGTTGATCGCCCGTCCTAGGCCTGTATCCGGGATCGGAGCCACCGCGATGGCGTGATGGGTTGCGGTATCAAGCTGGCGCAAAAACGCGAACAGGTTGGCGGCGGCCTCGGTCAGATCGCCATTCGGGCTGAGATTGAGAGATGTATCAAACTCACCAAATGTGGTTTCGCCGAAGGTCAGCAGGGCCTCATTGGGTTCGACGTCCTGCGCATTCAGCCGGACCGGAATGCGCGGTGCGTAATGGCGGGCCAGCTGGCCGGGGGAGCGCGGCGCTTCACCGTCTGCGGGGCGGGTTGCGTCTTCGACGGGACCCAGAAGTTCTTCGAGTTGCTCATGGGTGATCGCACCGTGCCGCAGCAGTGCGGGCTGATCGCTGCACAGATCAATGACCGTGGATTCAAGACCGACAGCGCAGGCACCACCATCAAGAATCATGTCGACCTTTGTACCCAGAGATTGTGCGACATGCGCCGTGTGGGTCGGTGACACTTCTCCCGCGGTGTTGGCGCTGGGTGCGGCAACCGGCCCACCGAACCTTGCCAGCAGATCACGCGCTAGCGGATGGGCGGGCGCCCGCAAGGCGACGGTGTCGAGGCCAGCACTCACGAGCAATGACAATTCGCAATCGGGACGTCGGGGCACCACGAAACTCAACGGGCCGGGCCAGAAGGCATTCGCAAGCCGGCGGGCCCGTTCGTCGAGCACCCCGAGGACGGAAGCGGCATTGAAATCGAGGACATGCACGATTAGCGGATTGAAGCTCGGCCGGTTCTTGGCTTCGAAGATGCGGGCGACGGCTTGATTGTCGCGGGCATCGGCACCGAGGCCATAGACGGTTTCCGTTGGAAACGCGACCAGACCACCTGATTGCAGATGTTCAGCAGCCGCGGTTACGCCGTCGTGGCCTCCCCTGATGATGTTGGCTGGACCGCCCATGAGTTCTGGTGCGCTACCGCCGCCCAAACGCGACGAAGCCCGGATTGAGAAATTTGGGTTTCTTGCCGTAGTTGAACGTGCTGCCGTCGATCTGAGTCAGGGAACCGCCGGCGGCCAGTACGATGGCGTGGCCAGCACCGGTGTCCCATTCGCAGGTCGGACCGAAGCGCGGATAGATATCAGCGACACCTTCGGCCAAACGTCCGAATTTCAGCGCACTGCCCTGAGGCATACGATTGCGCACGATTTCATCAACCAGGTACGCCTCCAGTCGTTCATTAACCGAATGAGATCGACTGACCAGAACGTCGAGGCCGTCTTCCGGAGGCATTCGGCAACAGATCGCGCGTTCGGCTTTGTCGCCCTCGATCAGTGTCGCGCCGCCGTGCATGGTGCCTGCATACATCAGGTCGAGCGCGGGTGCATACAGCACACCGAAGATCGGAATGTTGTCTTCAACCAGGCCGATATTCACCGTGAACTCGTCATTGCGCTTGAGGAATTCGCGGGTGCCGTCGAGTGGATCGACCAGCCAGAAGCTATTGCCAACGGCCTGCGGGCTGTCGCCTGCGGAATGTTCTTCTTCGGAGACCACCGGAATGTCGGGTGTGAGTGCCCGCAAACCGGGCAGAATCAAAGCCTCGGCCGCAGTATCTGCCAGCGTGACAGGGGACCCATCATCCTTGCGGGTGCTGTCAAAGTCCGTCCGATAAACGTCCATAATAGCTGTGCCTGCTGCGCGGGCGAGGTCACGTACTGCCGGTATCAATGCCGCCGTGTCGATTGGGTTTCTCCCTGTATCAGGCCTTGGTGCCTATTCGGCCGCGAGGGGCTGGTTGGCGAGGGCCCAGATCACGTCCGGGGTGGCTGGCATATCGACGTCGTGGATGACGCCGCTGTCTGACAATGCATCAACAATTGCGCTGATCGCGGCAGCCGGTGCGCCGATCGCCCCGGCTTCGCCGGTTCCCTTAATCCCGAGCGGATTGGTCGTGCACAGCTCGTTGCGCATGGAAAAGTCAAAGTTGGGGACGTCGTCTGCACGAGGCATGCGGTAGTCGATGAAGGAGCCTGAGAGCAGCTGGCCGGATTCATCGTCATAGATTGTGTGCTCGTGCAGGGCCTGTCCGACACCCTGCACGATGCCGCCATGCACCTGACCCTCGATCAGCAATGGATTGATCGTGTCGCCGAAATCATCAACCACGGTGTAGCGCTGAATGTCCGGGATGCCGGTTTCGGGATCAATTTCTATCTCGCAGATATGGCACCCGTTCGGGAAGGTTGCGGCGTCGGGCTGATGAGAAACCTCGGAATTCAGCCCCGGCTCCATGCCTTCGGGCAGGTTCGCGGGATCCTGGGCCGCTTTGGCAACTTCAAACAGGGACATGGCGCGATCGGTGCCCGCCACACGGAAGGTGCCATCGGCGTATTCAATATCGGCTTCGGCGGTTTCCATCATCTGGGCGGCAATTGCCTGTCCCTTTTCCTTGATGGCTTCTGAAGCTTTGGACACGGCAACACCGCCCACGGTAACCGAACGCGAACCTCCGGTCAGACCCGGTGGGACGATATCGCTGTCGCCCTGCACCATAACCATCTGGTCGGTGTCGATGCCCAGACGATCGGACATGATTTGTTTGTAGGAGGTGTCATGTCCCTGTCCGTTGGACATGGTGCCGATATAGAAGGTGATCATCTCGTTGTCGGGATCGATGCGGACATCGGCAATTTCGGGATTGCCGCCTCCGCATTTCTCTACATAGGTCGCCATGCCGATGCCGCGCAGCATGCCGCGCTTTGCGCTCTCGGCCTTGCGGGCGGCAAAGCCAGCCCAGTCGGCTTTCCCCATGCCTTCTTCCATGATCGCGGTGAAGTTGCCGCTGTCATAGGTTTCGCCAAAGGCAGTCTTGTAAGGAAGCTGATCCGGCTGGATGAAGTTGCGCTTGCGCAGTTCGTCCGGTGACAGTCCAAGCTCACGGGCGCATTTGTCGACCAGTCGTTCAAGGCAGTAAATCGCCTCGGGCCGCCCGGCGCCGCGATAGGCATCGGTTGGGACGGTGTTGGTCAGAACGCCCTTTACGTTGGCCCAGACGGTTGGGAAAGCGTAGAGGCCGTTCAGCATCGATGTGCCGGCCTCGGTTGGGATGTAGGTGCCGAAATGGGACAGATACGCACCCAGATTGGCGTAGGTGGTGACACGCAGTCCCAGGAACTTGCCGTCGGCATCGCAGGCCACTTCGGCCTTGGTGACGTGATCGCGGCCCTGAACATCGGACAGGAAGCCTTCGCTACGGTCTGAAGTCCAACGTACCGGGCGCTCAATCTTTTTCGCTGCCCAGACCGCTAGTGGCTGTTCAGGGTGGGTGAAAATCTTCATGCCGAAACCGCCGCCGACATCGCCGGTGACGACGCGCAGCTTTTCCTTGTCGATCTTCAGGATGTTGTCGGCGATCGTATTGCGGATGCCGTGGGTGCCCTGCGAAGAGGTATAAAGAGTGGATTTGTCGCTGGCTTTGTCATAGTCCGCGATGGCTGCGCGCGGCTCCATCGGGTTCACGACGATACGGTTGTTGATCAACTCCAGGGTGGTAACATGGCTTGCCGAGGCAAAGGCGGCGTCCGTCTCTGCCTGCTGTCCCTTGCCCCAGTCGAAGCAAACATTGTTGGCCACATCGTCATAGATCTGTACCGCGCCATCAAGCGTGGATCGATAGGTGTCTGTGGTTGACGACAGCAGGCTGTAGTCAACCTCAACCAATTCGGCAGCGTCGCGCGCCTGATCCAGGGTCTCGGCCACGATGAACGCGACGGGCTGACCCACATGGCGAACCTTTCCCTGAGCTAAAATCGGCCGATAGGTTTCTCCGCGGTCGGAACCGTCTAGATTCGTCACCGGAAACATGCAGGGCATAGCGCCAAGTTCTTCGGCGGCCACATCGTCACCGGTCAGGATCAGTAGCACCCCGGGTGCGGCTTTCGCGGCGCTCAGGTCGATGGATTTTATCTCGGCATGGGCGTGGGGAGAGCGCAGCACAAATGCTTCGCTCTCGTTCTCAAGCTGAACGTCGTCGGTATATGTGCCGCTGCCGGTGAGCAGACGAAGATCTTCGATACGCGTGACGGATTGACCGATGCCGAACTGGCCCATGGGACACCCTCTTTGAGACTGGAATGACGTGAAATATCTGTTCCCTGATGATATGCGACCGAATGGGTGCAAACCAAGCCCCCCGGGACGATTCATCTGATAAGATTTCCCCGGATATGAGCGAGACTGATCAAATTCATGAGGAATTCACCGGTGTGCCGGGGCGTTACTGGCATGCGCTCGAGGACGGACGCATTCAGTGCGATCTGTGTCCGCGCTTGTGCAAGCTCAATGAAGGTCAGCGCGGGCTGTGTTTTGTGCGCGCCCGTACCGACGATCAGATTGTGCTGACAACCTATGGCCGGTCGAGTGGCTATTGCATCGATCCGATCGAGAAGAAGCCACTCAATCACTTTCTGCCCGGCACGCCAGTTCTCAGCTTCGGCACGGCGGGGTGCAATCTAACCTGCAAGTTCTGTCAAAACTGGGACATCTCCAAGTCACGTGAATTCGACCGCCTGACCGATGCGGCAATGCCGGAAGATATCGCGAAGGCGGCTGTGGCACATGGCTGCCGTTCGGTGGCCTTCACCTATAATGACCCGGTGATCTTTCTGGAATATGCCATCGATGTGGCAGCGGCCTGCCGCGAGGTTGGCGTGCGCACTGTGGCGGTGACGGCGGGCTATATCTGTGAAGAGCCGCGCAAGGAATTTTTCCGCGCGATGGATGCGGCGAATGTGGACCTCAAAGGGTTCACCGAGAGATTCTATCGTGAGCTCTCGAATGCCACCCTTTCCAACGTGCTCGATACCTTGATGTTCATCCGGCACGAGACCGAATGCTGGATGGAGATCACCAATCTCATCATCCCCGGCGAGAACGATGATCCGGGCGAATTGGCAGAGATGTCACGCTGGATCTTCGACAATCTGGGGCCGGACGTCCCGGTGCATTTTTCGGCCTTCCATCCGGACTGGAAGATGATGGACACGCCCGCCACGCCCCACGAGACCCTGGCGAAGGCCCGTCAGATCGCGCACGACGCTGGGCTGAACCATGTCTATATTGGTAATGCTCATGATAAGGGTCGACAGAGTACCTACTGTCCGAACTGCGCGATGCGCACCATCGGGCGGGACTGGTACGAACTCAGCGAGTGGCGGGTGGTTCCCTTCGGCAATGACGGCGCGGCCTGCCCGGGCTGTGGCACTCGCATTCCTGGTGTGTTTGATGCCAGGCCCGGCACCTGGGGCCGCAAGCGCCAGCCGGTGCGGCTGGCGGACATACCCACTTAAGACGTCAAACAGGCAGGATCGGCAAAGCCCTAGTGAAAGGTCTCGGTGGTGTAGCGCCAGAGGCGGATGGACTCATCCCAGTGGTCCTGGGGCAGGCCGGCCTTGGCTTTCAGATGACGCAGGAACTGTTCGGCTTTCGGCACGGTCTCCCAGACCTGGGGCAGGAAGAGGCCGCGTCTTGGCTGGCCGTCCGGCCCATCGGCCTGCAGGATCACGCCGTCCACATCCGGCTGCAGCGCGTCGACGGCTTCGGCTTCCGAACCAAATGGGATCGGGCGTGCATGGGAGAGGATTGAGACGGACATCTCCAGTGAGTCGACTTCTGTCGAGGTGAGTTGCGGAAAACGGGGATCGGCGAAGGCGGCCTTGTGGGCGTTGGTCGCCACATCCTCAATCAGCGAACGGTGGGGCAGGATGCTGCCGATGCAACCTCGCAGGCGGTTGTTCTGGTTGAGCGTGACGAAGGTCGCCCTAAAGGTTTCCAGCTCTGGCGAAAAGGTACCGTGCTGCACCTTGGCGGGGCGGCCGTTTCTTAGCCCATTGGCGATCGAGCGTCGGGCGCCCTCGATCAACAGCGCGCGGTCTTCATCATTAACGCGCGCCTGGCCGGCATATTCGAGCGCCCAGGAGCCATAGCCCACCACCCGGTCGCGATGTTCGTGTCCGCCGGTGTCGCCGGAGTTGCGGACATCGAGCGTGGTCACCCGCAGATCAAGCGCCCGGGCACGGTTCAGCAAGCCCTTGACCGGGAAGCGTCCGCAGGCCTGCTCGTCATCAATCTTTTCAAGTTGCAGAGTTTCGACAAGACGACGGAATCTCTGGTCACACTGATTGGCTCCGTCATAGTCGTGATAGTGGCTGAGGTCGGAACT
>Ga0055584_100005596_pt1 | contig 12319 bp, 9 predicted proteins | sample OSDHelmetaG_FD_58716 | JGI IMG/M metagenome (GOLD analysis project Ga0055584, IMG submission 58716) | Pelagic marine sediment microbial communities from the LTER site Helgoland, North Sea, for post-phytoplankton bloom and carbon turnover... | ecosystem: Environmental > Aquatic > Marine >... | reverse complement strand
ATTACTGGAACGATAACTCCGACGCGAATTATGGAGACATCCAGCGAATACTCTTAGGGGGACTCGCAATCAACGATTCTCCCTATACGACATTTCGACAGTTTGAATCGGAGGCAACATCTGCCCCGGAACCCGCCTCATGGTTATTCGGTCTCGTTGCCGCGGGTACGGCTTACTTCTACCGACCACGACGCAAAAAAGCACTTGCCACGACATAACAAAGTGACTCAACAACGCCGTATGTTGTTATTGACGGCGGCAATGCCTTGAGTCACATTTCGGGTGTCGATGACCAACTGAGATGATTGCACGATCGCGGTGTAATCAACATTTGAGTGATCGGTTGCAATCAGGATCGCATCCTGCTCGGACAAGAATCCCTGAGTCAGCTCGACGCTCTGCATCTCTGGCAAATCATGCTTACGCATCGATGGTAATACGGGAACGTGAGGGTCGTGGTACGACAGATCGGCACCACGTTCGAGAAGCTTCTCCATCAACACAAACGACGGACTCTCGCGTGGATCGTCGACATTCTTCTTATAGGCCACTCCCAATAGACAGATTTTCGATCCTTTGATCGGCTTGCTCTGCTCGTTGAGGAATTCCGACAAACGAGAGACCACATAGTCGGGCATCGACGAATTGACTTCACCCGCCAACTCGATAAATCGTGTGTTGAGCCCCTGCTTTCTTGCCAACCACGTCAAATAAAACGGATCGATGGGAATGCAATGTCCGCCGAGACCCGGTCCTGGATAAAATGCTTGAAATCCAAATGGTTTTGTCTTTGCCGCTTCGATCACTTCCCAGACATCGATCCCCATCCGGTCGTACAACATTTTCAGTTCGTTGACGAGCGCGATGTTCACGGCACGATAGGTGTTTTCCAGAATCTTGCAAGCTTCGGCCACCTCGGTGGAGGAGACTGGAACGACTTCGACAATCGCCTGTTGATACAAGGCAACGGCAGCGCCTAAACTTGCCTGATCAATTCCCCCGACGACTTTGGGAATGCGATCTGCTGAAAATTGCTCGTTACCGGGGTCTTCCCGTTCGGGACTGTATGCGAGATAGAAATCGGTCCCACAACTCAAACCTGATCGACACAAAATCGGCAACAAGACGTCCCGTGTTGTTGTGGGGTAGGTGGTACTCTCCAGGACCACAAGTTGCCCAGGTCGCAGCACCTTGGAAATCTCTTCAGCTGTTGATTCCACATACTTCAGATCAGGATCACGTGTTTCTGTTAAGGGCGTGGGGACACAAATCAGTAATACTTCCGGCTCGCTTAACCGTGACATCTCGGCAGTCGCTTCAAATTGATTCTTCTCGAACCAGTCCGTAATTGTGTCAGACGACACGTGCTTGATGTAACTTTCTCCCTTTGACAGCTTCTCGACTTTGGCAGGATCAGTATCGAAACCCAACACATTTAGACCGGCTCGAATGAAGGCATTCGCCAGCGGAAGACCAACATAACCGAGACCAATGATCCCGATCAGGGCAGATTTATTGTTGAGCTTATCTATCAGACTTGTCATGGAGACTCATTCAATATCGCGACGGGAAGGTGTTACCGTTTTTTTTCAATGCGAGCAATTTCTGACATACGCCATTCATCCCAATAGTCCAGAAATGCTAGCTCGACATGATCAGGTTGCTGTTTCAGGAATTGACGAAACTCCGCGCTCTGCATCGATTGACCAGATGTATGAACCAGTTCCGCCAATTGCAAAGCGACCGCTCGATCGTATTCTTTCAAGAGGACAATGGCCGCTTGTGTTTTGTGTTTGGCTTGTTCCCAGAGTTTGACGGCAATCTCGCGAGCAGAGTTTCTTTTGCCATCTCCATTGCCGTCATACCAAATGGGCCCTGTGATGCCGAACACCTTCGATTCCCAGTGCGGGCTGTCAGGCTGATAAGGCTTGGCGATGGGCCAATGTAAGGAGGTTACACCCGGACCAAACACGGCAACCTCCAGATGAACATCGTGATCGGGAACAGGTATCGAGAGTTTTACATTCTGAATTTCTCCCCCCGATTCGGCTAGTGAGGAAACACTGGGTACCAGTTCCCCATTCATGTAAACCTGATACTGATCACACTTTATCCAGTTTGGCGTACTGATATCCAATTGAAGAGATAGAGTGTTGTCTAAGTTCTCTGGAACGAGATCTCCCGGGCCATATATTTCCTCCACAGTAACCATCGGAATCAATCCACAACTCACGACCACACGCCCTTCTCGAAAACTTTTCACCGCTTGCTCGACATCGATCATTCCCGGATGTGAATCATCGGCTTGAATGTAGGTTCTTCCCTGTCCGATAAAATGTCGCGCGACATCATGAGAATCACTGCATCCCACCGGAGTCAGATATTGCCCGCGATTGAGACAGACCATCCAATCGCGAGGAAGTTGCATCATATCGGACTGCTGTGCGCCGGAGTTCACAACTTCCATGGCGTTCGCTTCAAGTTCCCAGCCATCCAGATGCCGACCGGTCAGCCGATGTCGGTTTTCACGTCCGAAGGGCCGATACCCGGAATGGAGATCTTCGGCATGGTTGAGTATCACAATCTCGGGAGAGACTGCATTGATGTCGTTGAAGATCGTGTTCCATTCACTCCCTTTATATTTGGGGACTGTTTCGCCAGGCTTCACCGGCCAGATGTTGAAGTGTCCCCATTTCGTCGTCACTTCATTTCCTGTCACCAGCGTGTACCACGAAGACATTTCAAGTTCCGCTTGTCGTTTGGAATAATTGATCTGCTTGTTGTGCTCGGTGATAATCGGGAGTTCAATCCCTTCGCCGGCAATTGTGATGATTCTCTCGTCCTCCGTGCTATCACCATGTCCTGAATGTGTCAGCGTATGCACGTGGGTATCGCAGGCAACCCAACCTGATGTACTCACAGTACGGGACAACGAGAATTCCAGAAAGCCAGAAGATTCCTCGTTGAGATCGACTTCTTGTTGGTCAATTTCATACTCGGGACCACGACTGGCAATCACCGTGTACTTGCCGGACGGTAATCCAATTTCTGCTTCACCATCAGCGGTATAGACAACGCCCGTTCTCACCGCATGTTTGTCAGAAGAAACTAAACCGGTCGTCTGTAATGCGCCTTGCTCATTGATAATTGTAATTCGAGATGGAACCGGCTCTCCTGATTCTGTCACCTTGACGCTCAATTTCCGTTGGGTCAGATAGTCCTCTTTTGTTTTGAGAATCAAAAAGGCGCGACCGATTCGAATATCGTCTGGAGTATCGGAAGAAGCGTGAACCCGAAGTTCATTCAAACCGCGAGTCAGTTGATCGGGTTGAACTTCGTAAGTGACTCGCATCGCATTCTCATCACGAACCAATCGCCCGAGTGAGTCGCCGTTGATCGAAACAACCCATGTCTGCTTGACATCCTGCTGCTCAAAACTGATCACTCCGGGAGCAGGCAAGGTTTTCTCCAGAAAGAAATGCCCTCGGAACTCGGAGGCATCCGGCCCTTCAGAGAATTCGGACCACTCACGCTCTCCAGTCTGACGGACATGAACCATGGACGGTTCAATTTTGATGACCGTCTCTGCCTGCAAGGCAAGACTTTGACAACAGCATGACGCCACAACCATCATCAGGCAGAATTTATTGACAGACATACAACTCTTTCATTTTCGGAGCATGTGCCACAATGGCGGTCCAAATATCACTACGCCGATAATCACAGAGTTGATGGATGCAATCAAGACCGCACCTGCCGCAATATCTTTTGCCCGGCCTGCCAACGGGTGTTTGTCGGGTTCGACGAGATCGACGACGGATTCAATGGCCGAGTTGATGGCTTCGGCGATCAAAACAATACTAATGGTGATGAGCAGAACGATCAATTTGAGCCAGTTTAACTCCAGGCAAGCTCCCAAACCCACCACGACTATCATGATGGCGAGATGAATGCGAAAATTGCGTTCGTGTCGAACGAGGTGCCCCAATCCTCGGCAGGCATTCACGAGACTGTTTGCAAATGATTGTCGTGAGTTTTCATCGGATTGATTCACGCAGTCGCCTCGCGAGATTCAGGAGGAGACGACTCACCACAGTTCCAACAGACATCGAAGCTCCCCGGATTCTCCTCATCACATTGGGAGCAAGACCACGATTCGAGATCACTGTCGGCAAGCACTGTCTCTTTGAATTGAATCACTAATGCTCGTGCTTGCTCATAATTCTCCACGGAAACAATCACGGTCGGGTTTGTTGACTCGTTAGGAGGAAGATCGCCTCGTGCCTGCCACAAGATCTCCCCATCAACGCGGGCATCAATCCCTTCGTTTTCGAGAAACTGTCGACACAAATGGGCCTCGGTCGGATTCGCCGCAGAATAGACGACGGGCATAATGAAATCCTTTTAAGAAATATGACAATCGCACATCCAATTTTTACAAAACACCAAGACGAGTCAAATGGTACTTTGTTTAACGCCCGACTTCACACACAAAATTCTTCCTCTGATGCTTCCAGTCAATCGACATTGTCATTATGACATCAACGCATCCAAACATCATGCTATTTCCGTCAGGTCTACCACTCCCCTGTGTTCTCGTTATTTCTGATGGAATGACAGGGGTTTCTCGCGATCACTCTTCAATCGCCATTCAGTAAAATTTCTTTTATCAGTCAGCGAGATCACAAGAGTCGATCATCGGTCGACCACTCGCCGACAACTACTGTTTAAGGAGAAGTGATGATGAAATGGATTTCATTGTGTGCGTGGTTGCTTGCATTAGGCTTCATCGTTCCATCCACCGTTGCACCTGCTGCTGAGTTGTTGCTGCCGGAGTCTTCGATTCTAACCGAAGAGACCGACGATGACGACAAGGAAAAGAAGGACGAACTTCTGACTGTCGAGGATGAGGACAAAGACAAGAAGGAAGATGAAACGACTTCGGGGCTTCTCCTCGAAGACAAAGACGATTCCGACAAGAAAGACGATGAGTCGTCCAGTAGCGAGGACGATGAGGATAAGAAGAAAGACGAAGGAGTCAGTGAGAACGAAGAGGACGACAAAGAGAAAAAAGATGATGAATCCATCTGATCTGTCATGGTGTCACTGAATTCAAACACTTAATCTCTTCAATTGGCACAAGTCCGGAGTCGTTTGATTCCGGGCTTGTTGTCATTAAAGACCTGGTACGATCTCTGAATCGACTCAGTCCACCATCGACTCAGTCCACCTCTGTAAGAACACCCTGATCGAGTCGCAGACATTGTGTTGCAAGCTGATCAACTTCATGACGATTGTGGGTGATGTGCAGGACCGTGTATTGTCCCTTCAGATTTTTCAGCAACTCAATCATCTCGTAACGGGTTTCATCATCCAGTGCGCTCAACGGCTCATCGAGACAGAGTATCTTCGGTTCCGCGCTCAGGGCGCGTGCTAACGCCACCCTCTTCTGCTCTCCCCCCGAGAGACCAAGAGGTTTGCGATCGAGTAATCCCTCAATCCCCATTTGTTCGGCGAGGAGCTGAACTCGTTTTACGATCTCGGCATCGGAAGATTTTCTCAGCTTCAACGCGAAGCCAATCTGCTCTCGGACAGCCATACCCTCAAACAATGCTGCATCTTGAGGAACGAAGCCGATTCCCCTCGCGGCGGGAGAGAAACTTGAGACATCTTGACCATGCAACCAAATCTCGCCAGCCCGTAACGGACGAAGACCACAAATACCTTCCATGAGAGTCGTTTTCCCACCCCCACTTTGGCCGGTGAGGACAGCATATTCTCCACTTTTAACGCTCAATGAAAGATTCTGCAGAAGAAACTCGCCCGATTGTAGGGCCACTTTTTTGAGTTCTATCACGTTCACACCAACATCGAGCAGAGAAAACAGCAGGAAACCCCGTCAGAAGGCATCAGGAAGGGAAGTATATTCAGAGAGCCGAATTTTCACCAGAAACATCGACTGTTTCTGGATTTGCGAAAATAGTGTCATCCAATATCTCGTGTGATGCGTATGGAATTAGAGCGATTCTGAGGATTATCGACAAAAACACTCGTTCAGCAACGAACTCCGCGAAAAACATTGCTGAAATCCCTGATTCCAGATGTTAGACTATCGGAGTATCAATAGAGGGTGATCACCCTAACCTGTGTAATACTCAACTGTTATCTATCGTTTTTTTAGAGATCATTTCACAGGAACCTGTTTTCGTTTCGCCATTTTAATATTCCGTATTTCATCCGCAGATAGTTCGGGACCGGTTCATCGGAAGATTCATCGCTTGATTGAGTCATTCGTGCCGAGAACGAAGGAGAGAATAAATTTGGATTCGCAGCCAACTGACAACAATCAATCGACCCAGGACAAGTCAGAAGTTACATGCCCCGGTTGTGGGGAACATGTCCGAGTAGGAGTCGTACGTTGCTGGAATTGTCAGGCGTTTATGCGCTCGGACATCGAACAAAAATATCAGGAAATGATCGCTAAGGATCGTCCTGTCATCTATTCTGATCAGCGGGCTGACGAAATCGAGGATGCGGAAGCGGCTACCCAGTCGCGCGACCGATCGTCAGATAAGGAAGCCGACTTCGATTTAGGCGATGATGTCGCTCTGTATGCGGAGGATGGCGACTTCGAATTAGCGGGGGAAGAAAAAAACACTGAGCCAGCGGAAGTCTCTACGACAGCACCTCTCGAGCCAATTGCCAAAGACAATCCTATTCCACCAGCAGATGAGACCCCAACATCGGACGAATCTGACGAAGAGAGTTATGCGGTCGCTCAACCAGCAGAGAAGGACTCGACCTCATCAGACACTCCCTCCGCGCCACCGTCCGCGTCTCCACCGATTGAATCGGGAGAGGACCATTCCATTGCCACGGGCGGAGAAGCACTTTGGGAAATCGCCAAGACCGAAAAGACGCGCGCTGCTCAGCAAAAACGTGCTCGGCAGAGTGTGAAAGTTCGACCCGGCTCGGTCCTCGTCTACTGCCCGAACGGACATCGCATTGAAGTCCAGGAACGACACCGAGGTCGCGTGGGTCGCTGCCCAAAATGTAAATCAGCATTCACGGTACCAGTCGACACATCGAGCAAAAAATCAAAAACAGACGAAAAGATCGACGAACAAGCAGTCTCGACACCCGATTCGCATTTCTCCGATTTGCATCTGCACAATGTCGATCCCGGCAAGCTCAAACTCAAGGAAGGGAGCCTTGCCAAAGCGTTTGAACCGATTGATATTTGCTTGGGCAAAGAAGGGATGCTGCTGATTTCACTATCGAAAAAAGGAGGACTCTTCGGAGGCTCTGCCAAACCGGAGGACCTTCGTAAAGAATTATTTGAGTTCCTGACACTCGACAAAGGCCTCAAGAAAGCTCCCGGCGAGAACAATCACCTGTTCTCCATGGAGGAATTGAAGCAACTCGCAGTCGTTCACCCGACAGCCTATGCCCACGAATCGATTCTGGGTGGAATTGATGTCTTTGGACCTGGCCTGATCGGTATTCGAATTCCCAAACGAGCCGATAACAAACTCGAATTTCTGGCACTCACTCTCTCACAGTTCCGTAAGTTCCGGGAGCAGCTACAACAACAGTGCGGCATCGAACTCGAATTTGAGACCGATCAAATCCCCTTGCAGGATAAAACGACCCCCTCTCTCTGTCATTACACCGACGAACCGATTAAGTCGCTCAACAACATCGTTTTCTACGAGAACGATCCCGAGCAGGAAATCGAGCTTGTGGGCTGGAAATGTCAGGCTTGTGGATTAACGGTGAGTGAGGATGGCCGAAAGAAAGAAAACATCGGCGGAAAAGCGGGCAAAAGTATCGCCAAAGCCAAATGTCCGAAATGTGAAAACGCCTTCGGCAAGAATCCCTTGTACGCCTTAAAACAGGCTCCGCAACCGGTTGCCGAAGAAGACGCCGCAGAAGAATAACCTTCCCAATCATTCCATGGGATCTTCTGACTTGGCAAAGGGCATCTTGAGTATCCCCGCTAAACGGTTCGTGGTCTGTTCGTCGCGAGACTCGCTCAGGCCGATTTGCATCCCCTCATGACCATCCTTCGGCTGCGCAATGTAAGTGCGAAAAAGCCGATCCCAGCAGGAAAGATTGAAACCGTAATTGCTATTGGTTTCGTTTCGGTAGACGGAATGATGCACACGGTGCATGTCGGGCGTGACGATAACTTTCCGCAGTAGATTGTCGAGACCTAACGGCAGTTTCACATTGCTATGATTGAACATGGCTGTCGCATTGAGGATCACCTCGAATAAAATGACACCCAGAGCAGATGCCCCCAACAAGGCAACAAACCCAATCTTGATCGCCATCGACAAAACAATTTCCAGCGTATGAAATCTCAAACCCGAACTGACATCCAGATCCAGGTCGGCGTGATGGACACGATGAATTCGCCAGAAGAGAGGCACAGCGTGAAACAGAACATGCTGCCCGTAAATAGCCAAGTCGAGTAATATGACGGTGAGAACGACATTGACCGTCTCTGGAACGTGATAAGCTTGAAACAAGCCAATTTGCTTCTCTTCGCAAATGATTGCCATCGCGACCGCCGAGATCGGTGTTGCCACTCGCAAGACAACGGTATTCAAGACTGCCAGTAAATAATTACCGAACAATCGGGATGACTTTTGGGCAATTAATGGGCGACGAGGTGCCAACCATTCCCACAGATTCATGACTAACAGCACGACCAGAAAACTGCCCAGACGCAGCGCACTTTCCTCAGTCATGGGCTCTCCCACCACTCGTTTCGATATTAAGCCAGTTCGAGTGGTCCACGACCACAATGGTCGGGATTACCAAACTGTTCGATGTGGTGACCAAAACCGTGAGCGAACGACATCAACAGACGGTTGTGGGCTTCGTTCTTGAACTTCAAAGAGCGTCCTGTTTTGAAATCACATCCGCCACCAATGAGTACGAACGGAATATCATTGAGCGTGTGAGAGTTACCTTTACCAAGTTCGTTGGTCCAGACAATTTGAGTGTTGTCGAGCATTGATCCCGGACCACCCGGCTCAGGTGTTTCGTCGAGGCGTTTTACGAGATACGCCAATTGCTCGGCATACCACGTGTTGATCTTGGTCAGTTTTTCCTGGGCATCATCATTGTCATCCGGTTCGTGGGAGAGTTGGTGATGGCCCTCATCAATATCAAGCCATCTCATTCGAGCCTGGCCGACGGAGTTCGTGTACTGCAATGTTGCAATGCGAGAGAAGTCCGCCTGAAAGCTGTTGATCATCAGATCAATTTGCATCTTGGAGATTTTGGGCATGTTGTCGTTCGTGTCTTGAACGCCCAACTCTAACTCAGGAACGGCATGACCGACTTCGGCAGGATTCTCGTGTTGCAGTTCGCGCTCCATATCTCGCACGAATGAGGCTTGTTCATCGAGCAACTTGCGATCTTCTGCGCTTACCAGATTACGAATCTTTCCCAGGTCAGTCTGCAAGTCGTCCAAAATGCTTTTCAAACTGTTACGGTCTTTTAACTGGCCATACAACTTCGAGAACATCTGATAAGGATCGTCAATTGGCGCAATTGGCTTATTCGCACCGCTGTAAACCATTCGTGTCCAAGTATCGGCACGTTCGGGGACAACGACTCCGAATTCCAACGAGCCAAAGCGTGTCTTCGATTCTTGCTTCTCCTGAAGGTAGCGTTTGATCTCTTGATCGATGGAGTGACCACTCGCCCAACCGGCGGGAGTGTGCGAACCACCCTGAATGTTTCCGGGGAACAGTTCGGTTCCCGTCAGCAGACAACCCATACCGCGCATGTGGGAGTCACCATCACCGCGAATCTTGTCACACAAACCTTTGAGAATCAGCATGCGATCCTGATAAGCAGCCAGTGGGTTCATGATCGACTTCAATTTGAAATCGGAACCTTCTTCGTCGGGCCAGAAGTTTTTGGGGACGATGCCGTTCGGACTAAACATGATCACGAGTCGCTGTTTACGCTGCGCAGAATCAGCGAAGCCCAAACTCGGAAGATTCCCCAAAAACGGCAGAGATGCCGCTCCGATACCGAAATGTTTCAGGAATTCACGACGTGACTGGTGATTCATGGGAGGCCTGATTGCGGGAGGATACTTGGGGTGGGAGCACAATGTGCTTATCTTCTATTATATGCGATTCATCCTTCGTAACAAGCGAAATCTTTCGCACTGCAAAAAGGATTACTGCTCTTTCTGTTTTCGGGCGACAAGCACTGATTCTACAGCAATATTGCCCATCAGCCGACGAATATGAAACCCGCTGGACACAAATTCGGATCGTAACTTCTGCAAGGTTTCTGCCTCAAACGCCTGAATTGGCTGTTTATTGACGTACTGAAACATCTGCTCGACGAAGGCATTGTGGGCTTCTTCACTGGAAATCAGATATTCAGCAAGCCCACGTGCTCCCTGAAATTCTGTTTTTTCGCCCTGACGATTGAGGTACTGCCCCGAAGAGTCGATCGGTTTTTCATACTCTTTTTGTCGATACTTTCCGACAGCGTCAAAGTGCTCCAGTGCAAACCCCAATTGATTGATCATGCCATGACAGGCCATGCATGTCGCTGAGGAGGTCTGTTTGGCCACTCGTTCTCGTGTTGTCATACCGGGATGCAAGTCCACAGGAAGCGGGGCCACGGCAATCGGGGGTGGTTTGAGAAATCGTCCCAGCAACGACCGAGACATAAAAACGCCACGATGAATGGGAGAACTCGCATCATCATACGCCAACCCTGTCAACAAAAACGGATGGGTCAATAAGCCTGCTCTCTGATCCGATTCGAGAGAAACGAGTTCGTACTCAGAATGAGGCGCGGAAGAGACGCCGTAGTATGCGGCCAAACGATCATTCATTGGATACTGTGCAGACAAGAGCAACTGACGATAGTCAGAGGATTGGCTCCAGACAATCTCCTCAATAAACAGGTCGAGAGAAGTCCGTAAATCAGCCAAGACCTCGGCATTGAATCCCGGATACAGTTCTTCAGCTTTGGAGAGATCATGATAATGATCCACGTTGAGCCATTGATGAAAGAAGCCCCTCATCTTTGCCCGAGCGCGCTCATCCTGCATCATCCGCATGACCTGTTGTTCGATCTGTTCACGAGTTGATAACTGCCCAGCCGCTGCGGCTTGAAGAAGTCGCGGATCGGGAAGCGAGTCCCAGATTGCCAACGCCAGCCATTCCGCAACCCGATAACTATCGAACTCCTGAGTCGCCGCTCCGGGGAAGAGAAAACGCGGAGATTTCAAAGTCAGCAGAATGACTCGCTTCACCGCAGCCAACTCATTTCCTGCCTGCTCAAACTGCCTGTCGACATAAAGCACTCGCTCCTCCGGGGACAGCGGACGGCGAAAAGCTCGTTCGACGAATGTTTGACTAAATTGACGTAATAATTCGGGATGTTTTTCTTTCTCTTTGGGCAACTTGGCCAAGCTGTCGATGTTCTCCAGAACTTTGTCTGCGACCTCCAAGGCGGCAAACGTCGTCGCATCGTCCCATTCCGGGGAGATCGACGTACCTCGTTCGTAACCGACACTTTTATCATCGGGAGGAAAAGGGGTCTCCAAAAGGATGGTCCACGATGACGATTCGGGAGAGAGATATCGCGACGAGATGACCTCTTCCGTATGGTGCGGTCGCGTCCAGCGAAGTTGAACAAAACCCGATTTTTCAGTTTTGTTTTTGGAATACTCAAGGCGAATCGAATACAGCCGACCTGCCTGCAATGCCACACTGGCTGTGTAATCGGTTTGATCTCCCGATTTCACCCGCGCGTCAATCAATGGCTCTCTCTCGTTATTGAACCAAAGTTGACCAGAATTGGTGGTCTTGAAATTCAGTTGATACTTTCCTGATTCCGGTGCATACAAGCTCCCATTCCAGACGACTGTATATTCTTCCTGAATCGGAGGCTTCTTGTCCTTGTCCTTCTCTTTTTCTTCTTCTTTTGAATCCTGTTTTGCTTGCTCCTCTTCCTGTTTCTTGATCAACTCTTCGAGGAACTCCGGTCGATCCCCAAAATCGAACTCCACTCGCCCATCGGTTCTTTCGACAACGCGAGTCTCTTTGGTACGTCTTCGTGATTGAAAGTATTCCGCCCGCAATCCGCGTGTGTCACCCATGCTGCGGCGCCAGGTAAAACTTTGCACGAGATCAATCACACTATTCCGATATTGATCGACCGTTAATCGGGAGAGGTCAATACGGGCCTTTCGGTTTCGGGCTTGAGCAGTCACCGAATAGAACGTTTCGTGAATGTACTTCGCGACAGAAACTGCATCTTCTCCGAC
>Ga0055584_100005595_pt1 | contig 12320 bp, 1 predicted proteins | sample OSDHelmetaG_FD_58716 | JGI IMG/M metagenome (GOLD analysis project Ga0055584, IMG submission 58716) | Pelagic marine sediment microbial communities from the LTER site Helgoland, North Sea, for post-phytoplankton bloom and carbon turnover... | ecosystem: Environmental > Aquatic > Marine >... | reverse complement strand
TAGCCATGGCGTATGAGGAAGGTCTGGTCAAGGCGGTCGGAGTTTCAAACTATGGAAAGGATGCAGTAAAAGCGGCCCATGGAGCGTTGGCGAAACGAGGTATTAAGCTCGCCACGAACCAGATTCAGCTTTCCCTCCTGTACCGTTATCCGTTGGAGAATGGTCTGCTTGAAACGTGCAAAGAGCTGGACATTAAGGTTTTGTCCTATTCGCCTCTTGCACTGGGCTTCTTGACGGGGAAATATTCATTTGCTAATCTTCCCACTGGGCCACGCAAGAAGCTAGGCGAGAAACTATTTGCCGAAGAATCTGGCAATTTATCTGGTCTGCTCGAAGCAATGGCTGTTGTTTCTTCTAATCACAACGGGGCGCCCTTGTCGCAAGTCGCAATCAACTGGTGCAGGGCAAAGGGTACGATTCCCATTCCAGGTGCTCGAAGCTTGAAGCAAGCAAAGCAAAATATCGAGGCGCTAGATTGGAATCTATCTGCCAAAGAGCTCCTTCTTCTCGATGAGGCAGCGGCAAAGGTGCCTGCTTACATCGAACCAGAAAAAAGCCCTTTCCCCAAAACGGACATCAATACAGGACTGGTCATGTTTGATTCGTAGATCTCTACATATAGTGCTTCTTCTCCAGAACATTCTTTGTTCTTCTTAAATTTATTTTATTTATTCGACATATTTTTGTTTAAGTCAATGAATATGCATCAGGCACCATCTTAATCGTCGCCTAGTGCGGAGCGGGTAATCTCAACTTCCTGGACCTTCTTCGAAACAGATTTTGCAATCCTCTCGGCCCTGGCTTTCTCTGCGTTAGCATCAAGACCGATCCAAGTCGGCGAAGTATATGGTGGCAACGATTCAATCCACGCGAAGCACTCTTCCTTCGAGCTCCCGTCAGGCAGACAGGGAGCATCTTCTGCATCGGCGAGTTTGAAGTTGACATTGAAGCAATCACCGACGAAAACCGAGTCTACGAGCTTATCGAGGTTTTCCTGGTCGATGGGGTTCGTAACCCGGCCACCAAAAATGTCTCGACAAAGTGTCGCACGGATAGCGTCCCATGGGAGCTTTTCAGGATCAAGGTTGGCATCGTCGGTCAACGCATCGAGCGCGTCCAGAGCATTTATAGCGTGCGCCTCTGTGAACTCGTATGCCTCTGTCCATCCAACGGGAATATAACGGAGTCGCTCTTGGATTACAGCATGGACCCAAGCGAGGATGAGGTAGATACGGTTCCTAACGGGAGAATCAAATCTATCACTGGCAATTCGGGAGAAAAAGCGAGTGATTGACGCCTTGACTCCAGCTGGAGCTTCCGCGAGAATTATATCACTTAAGCGGAGGAGGCTAGTGGGGAGCTTTGGATTGATCTCGCTCGTTAGGAAGATGCGGAAGTCCTTGTGGGTTCCAGGACCGAGAGAATGAAGTTTCTTCACTAAAGCTTCCTCCAGCCATTCGATACAGAGGTGGCAATTCTTCAGCATAACCCAAGTTCCCCTCTTCGAAGCGGTGGCTAGGATTTTCAAGGCAGTACCAAAACCTTCTTCACTTCCCATTGCCACCGACGCCAGCTCTTTATTGCTCTCTCTAGCCATGGACTCGACACGTCCGCTCACATCATGGCCGGGTGCACCGCAGAGGAGGAGTGGAATTGAAGAGGAAATGTCTTCATCCACGACAACATTGAGATCGCTGAGGCCGCGACCTTGCCAAGGGCAGTCGCTACCAAGAGTAGACTCAATAGTTGACGTAATCTCGTCGACCGAGAGTCCGCTTGATGCAGCAAGGTTAGAGTCGTTCGAGAAGTGGCGAGCAAGGTGAACACCGAAAACCATCTTGTCTTCCGCTGTCAAGCCTCGCCCTGTGCGAGCCGCTACTTCCCGGAAAAGAGCAGCCTTTAGGACAGAGGCCCGTTCGTCCTCGTTCGATCTTTCAACTGGGCCGAGGCGCTGCAAAACACATTCCAGCGTCCTCATAAAAGCCATTGCGTTGAATTCATAGAGGAAGCTAATATTTCTCAGAGCGCCAAAGAGGACGAAGAGATCTCGACAAATCGCTCCCAAGGGTTCGAACGTGCTGATTGCTCGTTGGACTTCTTTCATGACATCAGCGCTCTTAGCAATCTGTTCTTCGACCTCTGATCCTTCTTTCATGAGAGTTTCCATCCCTGTTACAACACGATCGTCTTCGAGGATACTTCCTTCTACTGCGCTGATGGTATTGAGCATTTGGTTTTCAAGCTCTCTCAGCTTCACGTTTTGCTCGCCTTGTAACTTCAGTATGTTCCGTCGACGCTCTTCCACTTCGGGTTTCTCCTCTTGCATGATACGGCTCATACTCTGCGCCTGGAGACTGGCTGGTGTCACCGTGAAATTTACCAGAGTAACACGCGAACAGAGGTCGGGGGTAAGCCTTGCAGCGGGATTTTTGGTTGTCAGAATGATATTAAATTTGGGACTGTAGTCGACGTCTTCCGTTCCGATGCATACCAGGGAGCGGCCCCCAGTGCGCTGGATTTCCTTGTTCAGGATAGGATTAAGAACAGGATCGACCAACTCAACATTTTCGACAAGCAAAGTTGTTCCAAATCGCACGGCGCCTGCGAGAGTCTTCATGAAGGCCTTATCGAGGAAGCTAGTCTTTTGGATCTTGGAATCTTTGTATTTGTTCATCATAAAGTCAATTGCTCGTCCAGATGGGTCAATTATCAGGGGGAATCGGACACAATGTTCGAGTACAACACCATTTTCGAGACTAAGAGCGTCTCCAGGAAGTCCGTTCGACTCCCATTCTAGCCTCTCGGATGCCTTGCTCAAAGAATCCACCATACTCAATTCATTTCTGTACTCAATTCCCAGAAGGTCAAGGACCTCTCGCCACCTCTTCGCTAAGGCGATCCTCGCCTTAAAGTCGAAAAATCCTGAATAGGTCAAGAAGGCGGCCATAAGGAGACCATCTCCCACCAAACTCTTGAGAATGCTTTGGAATGTTTCAGAGCTCTTGGACCACCGCTCACTCTCTTGACTAAGGCTTTTGATGAGAGACTCGGCGCGATCAACCTTTGTGGTGACCGTCTCCATTTCTGTCTTGAGGAACTCGACGTCACGAATGAGGGTTGCGTAGTCAGCTTTGTATTGGGCGATCGATCCTTCCAGCTCTGCTACCTCCTTTTCGATACGGTCTTTCTCATCCTTGGCGACCTGAGCCTCCTGCTCCAATTGCTCAACCTCCCTGCGGAGAGGTTCTACGCGATTGTAGACAAGCGAGTACTTGACCTGGGACTCCGCCCATTTGTACAAAGGGCCGCAAGCCTTGCTGCTCCTCGTCACCGCCTCGACAGAGAGGTCCTCGTTACCGTCAAGATACTTCTCTCTCACGAGCTTTACCTGTCTGGATGAGATATTATCGGCATCGAACGTCAGAATGCTTGGGATAAAATCAGTCTTAGCAAGCAATTTTCGAATCTCTGCCCATCCGACGCTTTTTTCTCCTAGCATGATTGCCACACATTCTAAAGTGAGTTTGACATTATTTGGTGGGGTTCGAAGATTCCTAATTTCGTCCAAATCGCGCTTCTTAATGCTCTTCACGCTCGTTTGAGCTTCAATGAGGGCCGGTTCGGCTCCATCTAGGTCGTGCTGGGCTTCTTCCTTCCTCACATCAATTTCTTTCTGCTGCTTTGTGACGGCTTCATTTACACGTTCGGCCTCCTCCTTTCGCTTCTCTGCAATATTCTGATCTGCAACCATTTGTTGAAGCTTCTTGTTCGCGAGCGTTTCTTTGTCACGCAATTCTGTTTTTTTGGCTGCGAGATTTCCGCGCATCTCAGCGACGTTTTCTTGAGTCTGAGTGATCTTGCCGAGGCCAGCATTCACGTGCAGCTGTTCGTCCTCGACCTCTTCACGCCGACGATTTAGGCTGTCGACAAAATTTTTAATCAGCGCAAGGTAGTCCCTCGGGCTGAGGAAAGTTCGACTGATGCTATTAGCCGCGTTGGCGACTTCATCTGCCATCACCTTGACAGTGTTGTGGATTTCAACGAGGGCAGCGACCAGAGCTTGTCTCAAGCCACCAGTGGCGACGCCCTCGAAAGCTGCTCCAACTTGCTCCATCAACCTTTCGCCGTCGCCGATGCCCCAGCTGCCTCCAACTGATTCTGCATCGCCAATGTCAAGTTTCATCGTGAACTCTTTACCAACTTGGCCCATTGCTGTCGAACTCCAAGTTCCAAACCAGTCGACAACGCAACGGTTGAAGAGGGCCGGACTGGCCGTTGAACGATTTTTCCAATCCCCACCACTTGGATTCATTGTGAAGACCACGTGTAAATTGCGCTGCACAATGCTTGTGAAACGACGCCACAACTCCTCTTCACTGTCAACAATAACCCCATCCCTAGCTGCACTATCCCTACAGGCGCTCATCAATGCGGTATGCTCGTCGCCTTCGAAGAGGCCTGGCACTTCTCCACTAGCTAAGAGAGCGTTCATGGCTTCGAGAAAACCGCTGCCAAGAATATTCCCTTCGTCAAAAATAAAGCAAATCTTCTCGCCGTCAACTCCCACGCGTCGCATTACCCCACGTAGATCCTCGTTAAACTCTTCAATGCCGTAGCGAGAATGCGCCTTGATTTGGAAGATACTAAGACCATTCATCCAACTCACAAACTTGCTAAGAACAGTTTTGCCAGCTCCACTGTCCCCAACAAGGAGGCAGTGGCCCATGGGCTGACGAAGGACACGGTCAATACGGAGAATATGTTCAAGGACTTCATCGAAAACAACGAGGGGGACATCCAACTCTTCTTCGTAGAAAACGCGAAGTCTCGCACTGAGGAATTCCTCAAGCTCGTCCCTACTGACTTCCCTCGTATCCTTGCTTAACCAAGTGCTAAAGAAGAGCGGACGCGCCAACGCCTTATCGTGATCAAGCCCAGCAAACCACTTTCTTGCAACCTCATCGACCTTCGCTTCGCACCACTCCCTTTCTGAATCTTCTACAAGTCTATCAGAAAAAAGGCGGAGAGCCTCATGGGCCCAAATTCTTACGAGCTCTTCCTTGGAAAGGCCCTGATCTTGATCAACGATTGCTTCGTAGATGCCACGAACCCAACGACTAAGCTCACGCGGCGAATAAAAATATTGCGGTTGCATAGCTGGCTTGAAACGAACTTGGGCCTCGGTATAGAGCTCTACCATAGCCTCAGTCATAGCTTCAGTCTCTCCTTTCAGATCCGGAAAGAGTTTCATCATGCCACCATTAAATGTACGATAGATCTGCTTGAGGGAGTCTGTCGCTGGGAAATCCACAAGAAGAAGAGGTGCATGCCTCATGAATCGAGAGGACATGACCACGCGGCCTGCATCAGTAGGGGGGTTACAAGCACCGACAAATTGAATGCGGTTAATCTTGACCCATGTATTGTCATTCCTCCAAAACCCTCCCTGCTCAACAAGCTGTCGCATGAACATAATCACTCTCTGAGTGCCATAGGTGTCCTCTTCAGGGAGATTGATCTCATCACAGAAAACGACGAGCCAGCTATTTGCACCGAGACTTTCGACGGGCTCCAGAATAATATCTTTTCCCTTGCGAACATAGGCGCAGTACTGATCAAACGTCTTGAGGATAATATCTGGTGTTGTTCTACTCGAAAAATTGAGACTTGCCAAAATGATTCCTTGCATGTTTTGGAGCACGCTTGTCAATGTCATTGTCTTTCCTGATCCAGGTGGGCCGCAAAGAATGAGAGGCATTCTGCTAGAAAGCCAAGACCCGAGGACTTCCGTGTGACGAACCGTATCAGTGGTCGTGATGACGACGTCAGTGCTTGTGACCTTGTGCGACTCTATTTCCATCCGTGGGACACTCAACCTCCATAATTCGTATTCGCCATCGTCAACGCGGACTCGATAGTCAGGGAGCTTCCCATCTCCGCCAGGAAGCATCATACCACTGGTGCGTAAGATCATTTCCCCAAACTCGCCCCTTTCCTCCCAGTTTGCGCTTCCTGAAAAGGACCAAAGTAAGGAATGGAGAATCCAGCGTTTTGCATATTTCTCCATGTGGTCTCCAGACATGGGAAAGTCTGGATGGTTCTCGTCATATTCGATGGCATCCTGGATGCCCTTGACGACCATTGCCCTGAGTGTTGAAAGAAGCCGTTCTCTTGAGACCTCCATGATGTGTGGACGCGATAGAGCATGCTCGAGGGCATCCATGACGAGTGAGGTCGTACGCCCATCGTCAGAGATGAACATGGGTTTGATGACTTCGAGGAAGCCAGATTGTGCAAGTGATACTTCACCGCCTTCTCCACTGTTGCCGCTGACATCTCTTTTGCCTAGCTCTTGAATGAAGTGCTGCAGACGATCGTCGTCCGGTAGAGTGTCTTCGCTGAACCAAATCATGCCGCACCGAGAAACAGTTGCTGGCGTAGCTTGTTTCAAACTATCAACCTCAAGGATAATCCGCATGTTATTCGGAATGCCGAGGCGCTCACCGCTGGGTAGGGTCAACAACTTGTTGTCATCAAGGGCACTGTTTAGGTTTTCAGCCCATTCAGGGTCAACATCGCCATCGAATAGAATCCAATGCCTTCGGTCAGCTTCCCCCTTTTGATTGTTCAGAATTGTACGAAGTATGCTCGTGAACACACCATCGGTCCACTCCATGGTTGTACCATCGAGTACTCCATATAGACCTTCTTTGTCCATTGCCTTCGGATCTATGACGTAAATTTCTCCTTTTATTCCATCTACCTTCTCGAGAGCACCAAGGAGGACTCGGACCGCGGAAGATTTTCCAACTCCCGACGGTCCGACTGCCATAATGCCGTGCCTCATTTCGAGAACCTGCTGTATTTGCAAGATCTTTTGAACCCATTTCTCTCCAGGAACATATGACTTAGCACCGCATACTTCGAGTACTTTCTCCTTGAGAGTATCATCTTCCATCCTGGCAACTTCTGATCCCGGGAAGACGTCCTCGAGTATTTTGGAGAACACGACGAGATCTTCAGCTACCAGTTTGGGAACGACATTATTGCAAGCTCCTTGAATAAGGACCTTCTTTTCAACGATTGCGAGAGCATCTCCATCGGTAGAGAAATCATCCCCCTCAAGCGCCATGCGCTTGAGGCCACCGGCGCTCACGAGTAAAGTTTTGAGGGCGCGCAAGCCAAAATCATAATGGCTCTGCTTCGACATCTGTGCTTCGCACTGCATGAAGAGTTCAACAACCTTGCCTGACAATTGTTCGGCTGTAACAATGCCTTGGCTATATAGCATAACCTGTGCAATCAACTGACGATCAGGAACAACCATAGCGACAGAACGAAAGAGGGTCTTGAGGTTATCTGGAAGGTTGCTGCGGCCGGCGTATCCAGGATTCATGGTGACAAAAATGCCGACATTGTCGTGAAGCTTGATTGAACGACCGAGAAGTTCAATCCTACCTTGACGCTCAAGGAGGCCTCGCTGGATGGTTAGAATCTGCTGACTGACAGCCGACAATATGCGCTCTTCCAAACGATTAAATTCGTCGAAGCAGCCCCATGCCCCGACCTGGCAAAGGCCACAAAACAACCGCCCCATAGCGCTGAAGTCAAAGCTTTCATCGCAATTCATGACGACGACAAAGCGGCCTAATTGTGCTCCAAGGGCCTTGACACTTTCAGTTTTGCCCGTACCGGCAGGTCCAAAAGGATTGCCTCCCATGCGAAAGCGAAGAGCCTGAGTCAACGTTAGATAGCATCGGTCAGTCAGAGGTGTCTGGACGAGACGCTCCCCAATGCCAAGATATTCAAAGCCATAGTAGAAATTCGCATTGGAGAGAGAGATCTGAAGCTTTTCAGTAAGCTTCGCCGCCTTGGGGTTGTAGTTGAAACGCAAATGATACAGCCAACGGAAATCGTGGGGATCTGAAACGCCACCTTCAATCAAGTCCCGAGTGACATTTCGCTGGTGTACAAGCTCAGTAATAAGTTGCTCAAACTTCTTACGAGTATCGCTTGGAAGCTCAAGAAGAACAGACTCGGCCATGATTTGAAGCTTCCCTTCAATGCTTGCTAAAACAGCCTTTAGTGCATTAGCGCAGTCAGCACCTTGGTTCAAGGAATTGTCAACTCCCATGCTCCAATTGACAAGAGTCGCTAGAATCATGATCTGGGCAGGAAATTTAGTGGCCCATTCAACAAATAATTTCTTCCCTTCATCGCTGGTTGTGGCTACATCAGATGATTCACTCTCAAAAACAGCATTTTCAAGTAGCTCGGCGAGGGTGATTTGCATGCCATCTTCAAGCTGCCTAAGCCACTCCTTGACGGCGAGCTTCGGAGTAACATCAATGGGTTTGGACAGTGGGACGATTTCCCCATCCTTGCTAACCATAGCGTCGAGGCGTGCGATGAGGTCTTCAGATGCGGGAGTATTGGAAGCAATTCGGGCGCTCGCCATCCCAGCAAACATCTTTCCGACATGGCCAAGGACCTTCCCAGGCTCTCCAGCATTTCCAATGATCTCGAGCAAATCGTCATCACCCAGGAAATAAAAGCGGCTGAAGTCACTGCGCTGCCCCTCGAGGTAGTCTCCAAGGGCACGCTGAATGACTCCCATGAGATTTCCCAACCTTTCGAGAGTTCGCTGAACATTATCAATGTTCAATACCTCCATGGCATATGGCCGACTAGAAATACGCCTCATGAGCGCAATAAACTCACCGTCAACGCTTTTGAAACGAGACCATTCGGCTGGAAGCTGCGCCTTAATATCCGCGCTCCCGAAAAAGATGCCCTCTAGGTAGACCCACCGTCGCTGGACGTCGACCCACGCATCAAAGGCGCCTCTCAACTTAGTCAGGCGATCCTCCCACAATTTGCCTTCTTCTTGAAATTCGCGAACGGACCTGTAGTAGGGAGAGCTTCTCATCAAAACGAGACCTCCCATATGATCGTCGAGCCCGGTGAAAAGGTTGTCCCAACCGCGTATGAGCCGTACCCTATTCTGATAAAGGACCAATTCGAGCTCTTGCTTCATCCATCTCTCACGGACTTGTGACAAGAAAACTTCGAGAGCCATTTCGCCTTGAGCAACGGTAAGAATCTCGATGATCTCCTTCTTCCTGTTCAGAGCTCCGTGATCCCACAATAAGCCGATCGTGAGGTCCGAAAAGGGAAGGCGGATGCCAAGGCGCTGCATTATGGTCTTCCAATGCCTTTCCTTAAGTGCATCAGTCTTCATATCTGAGATAAGACTCTGACCTGCGATAAATCCTTTAATCATGTCGTGCAGATGGATGAATGCATCGTACTGGCGAATTCGATTTGGCATCGCACGCAAGTCGATTAGAATATCGTCCAAGCCCTTGCGAACCTTGCGCATTGCCGCAGTGGCCCAGGGTGTGTCCTTAAGGTCATCTAGCGATGAATACGGCTGGGATATAGAATCCCACACTTCTTTGATGTCGGCAAGCTCATCGAGGCACGAAGATATTGTGTTGTCTCCCGCGGTTGCCTCGAGCCCTAGCGCATCCTTTGCTTTAATCAAATTCTCGTGGTCAAGCTGAGCCTTCTTCAGTTTGAATTCGAAGTTCGAAAGGACTTCCATAGCTTTTTCAGGACCCAAGTTCCCACGAAGAGGTTTCTCTTCCTCCCAACTGCTCATTAGGTCCGCAGCTCGCTGCGTGCTCACTTTATCCTCAGCAACGACTCGAGACTGCAAGAGTGGAACTTGCTCGTCCATTGCACGAGTCTTCTTGGCAAGCAACTGCTCGAACTGTTGAAACTGACCCTGGACTCGGCTTGACTCCATCCAATCGGCACCGAAAACATGGCGCTGGCGTTTAAGAATTCGTTCCGAATCGCTCAGTCGTTCGATTTCCTTGGACCAAGGGCCATGAGATTGTTTCATTTCTTGGACAAAAGTCACTCCGAGAACTATGTCAGATGTCGAAGTTCCACTTGGTTCAAGTGACACAGACTCGAAACTACTCCTTGCACCCGAGATCTTGTCATGAAGCTCGTGGATGCGTTGGCCAAGCACGACCGCGTAAGTGGATTGCAGTTCCTTTTGCCAGGAGTCATACTTGAGGTTGATTTGCGACTGAACCTTATCATACTTGACGGCAATCGGCCCGAACTCAGTCAAGGTTGCCGCAGTATCCAGGGCTGTCCTTGCTTCAATTGCTTCTGATATCAGGCTGTTCCACTTTTCCATATCATCTCCGACGGCATTCGAAACATCGGAGACTCGGGTATCCCAAAGGATTTGGTACGCGAGCCACCTGTCGACAAAGAGAGATGTTTCCTGCACATGGTGCTCAACTATAGCGTAAGCTGAGCTGAGAGTTTCAGGCGATACAGAATCAACAAGGCAATCAAATGTGCCCGATTTATTACTCTCATCTGGGTTCTTCGTATCAAAGACCTCAAAACGCCCGCTCGTTGGGCGTGCCAGAGAGCAAACGATCCCAACATAATCGTGGAGCTCCTTAAGGTAGATCTCCCTGACTGATGGGATGGCAGGGAATGCAGCAATCTCTTGATTGCGGAGAAGGATTTCAACCTTGATTTTCGGAATGTTGATTCGAGGACGATCTGTAGCGCAATCATTGTTCGCCTTCTGTTCTTCATCATCGGTATCTCTCAGCCCGACCTTATAAGCCTTTGACCAATCCTTCAACGCGGACTCAAGGCGTTGGGCCAAAATATTACCCATGCGATCATCGATGACACTGACCCACGAAGCGAGATCATTGTAACCCGCAAGACTCAGCTCGTCGACGTACTTCTGAATGCTTCCTACCACATGGCCAAGCTTCGCTGTACTGTATTCCACCTTGCCGAGCTGGATCAGAGCCGAATCTATCTTATCACAGGCATGCAACAAGGTCTCAACTCGCTCTTCGAATCTATTGACGTGCTCAGTCAAACCTGCAACCCAATCGGCCATATCCTTGGTATCCCAACGCACACGGCGCTTGGATGCAATCTTCGTTTCGTCGAGGGAAACATCAAAAGCCTCTGCAATGGATTGCTGTATTGCTAACAGCTGCGGTGTCACGAGCGGCTCTAATTCAAGAGGTATCAATTCTCTGGCGACAGTGTAAGATCTCAGCGCCGTCTTTATGGTCATGGCATAGGGATACCGTCCAAGTGCCTCCTCTGAAACGATAGTGAGAGTACGAGGGATGTCACGTGTGTACCCAAGCCAATTTAAGTGTCTGATTTCGCGAAAAAGATTTTCATGTTTTTCGTCAAAGTTGACCTTGGCAATCAGGGCATTGTCACGACCTTCGGGCGCGATGAGAATGGGATACGAGTTCAGGCGCAAATTGGCTCCGGCAAGATCACGCTCCCATTCAGTCACCCATGCACGGAAGAAACCCTTTGCATCAAGCTTACTTAGGAGCTCGTCTCCGCTACGACGAAGGCCCCTCCCTTCAAGCTGTTGTCCCCAATCAGGACCAAGGACATCGCTCATCCTCTTCATGAGCGCGTGGACCTGACGCTCCATCTGCTTAGCCCACATAATTTTTCCACCCACAGGGGGGATGCCACGAAGGCCGGACATGTGGAAAGCAGGTGATAATTCGTACTTGTGCGTAAACTTTGCCTGGAGCTTTTCTATCGCCTGCCCTACGGTTGAAATAAGTTGCATCTGAAAGTCCTTGACGGCGGAACGCACCCGAGTCCGAGTGAGGAGCGGATTGAATCTTGCAAATACTCGAAACATATCTTCGGCGTCCTGTTACACGAAAAAGCAAACAAGTCAAAATGAGGGAAAGGTTGAGACACTAAAAAGCTGAAGCAGTGATGAGTTAACTTCGTTGACCTGCGATATACATACTTACCTGCGATGCTGTCAATTTGTCTCTCAGAAGCTTGGCAAGCTTCTCCTCTACGGCATCGACCTTGCGATCGTACCTCTGCAGAGCCGACTGAAAGGCCTGTTGGCCACGGGGGCTCAAATCCAGAAGTTGAACCGCAGCAAATACCTCTACAGGTGCAATCTCCACCTCCTTCACAGCATTGGCACCAGCTGCTTCATCTTCGTCTTCTTCAAAATCGTTGGTATTCTCTCCCGACAACACCTCCGTTACGACCGCGCGAAGTTTCTCGTGCTGCATGCGGAACGTATGAATGGCGTCGAGGCGGTCTCTCAGTGGCTGATGGTAGAGCGTGACGCTCTTCACCACTTGCGCGGGAGTCTTGGTCGGATCGGAGGAAGACGCGACTCGCTTCTTTCGTCCTTGCTCCAGAAGAAACTCGGTGAAGGCGACGTAGGAGTCATCGAACCGGACGAATATATCCTGCGTGGG
>Ga0055584_100005594_pt1 | contig 12321 bp, 12 predicted proteins | sample OSDHelmetaG_FD_58716 | JGI IMG/M metagenome (GOLD analysis project Ga0055584, IMG submission 58716) | Pelagic marine sediment microbial communities from the LTER site Helgoland, North Sea, for post-phytoplankton bloom and carbon turnover... | ecosystem: Environmental > Aquatic > Marine >... | reverse complement strand
TCCCAACCCGGTGATCTTCCTCGAAAACGAAATCCTCTACGGCGTCAGCCAAGAAGTGCCGGATCTTGACGACTATGTCTTGCCGATCGGCAAGGCGCGCGTCGTTCGACCCGGCGCCGACGTCACCATCGTGACCTATTCAATTTCCGTCCGCGATGCGCTCCTCGCCGCCGACCAGTTGGCGGGCGAGGGGATCGACGCCGAAGTCATCGATCTGCGCACCCTGCGCCCGCTCGACACCGCCACGGTTGTTGAATCGGTGCGCAAGACCAACCGAATCGTGGCCGTCGAAGAAGGTTGGCCCGTTTGCGGGATCTGTTCCGAGATCGCCGCGGTTCTGATGGAACAGGCGTTTGACGATCTCGACGCGCCCATGGTGCGGGTCACCGGTGAAGACGTCCCCATGCCGTACGCCGCGAACCTCGAAGCCCTTGCGCTGCCCAATCCCAACAAGATCGTTCAGGCCGTGAAAGCGGTCTGTTACCGCGACTAAGGAACCCAGGATGCCTATTTCGATCACGATGCCGGCGCTATCTCCCACGATGGAAGAGGGCACCCTCGCCAAATGGTTGGTCAAAGAAGGTGAATCGGTTTCTTCCGGCGACGTGATCGCCGAAATCGAAACCGACAAGGCCACCATGGAAGTCGAAGCGATCGACGAGGGCACCGTCGGCAAACTGCTGGTCGCGGAAGGTACCGAAGGCGTCAAGGTCAACACCGTCATCGCGGTCCTGCTCGAAGAAGGGGAGGATGCAAGCGCTGCAGGCGATGTCGCCGCCGCACCGCCCGCCAAAGAAGAACCAAAGCCGGCGCCCGCACCGCAAGCCGCTCCCCAAGCAGCCCCTGCCGCCGCACCCGCGCCAACACCGGCTGCGCCTCCTGCCGCAGCGCCAGCCGCACCGACCGGCGATCGCATCATCGCGAGCCCGCTGGCCAAACGCATGGCCGCCAATGCGGGCCTCGACCTTGCGACGTTTTCCGGCTCCGGACCCAATGGCCGCATTGTCAAAGCCGACATCGATGCCGCCTTGTCGGGCGGCGCGCCCGCGCAAGCCGCAGCACCCGCCGCCTCGGCACCAAGGGCCCAAGCCGCGCCTGCGCAGCCGGGTTCAGCCAACTACACCGAAATTCCCAACAACAACATGCGCAAGGTCATCGCGCGCCGCCTGACCGATTCCAAACAATTGGTGCCGCATTTCTATCTCACCATCGATTGCGACATCGACAATCTCTTGGCCATGCGTAAAGACCTCAACGAACGCGGCGCCAAGGACGAATCGTTCAAGCTTTCGGTCAACGACTTCGTCATCCGCGCCGCCGCACTCGCCCTCAAGAAGGTCCCGGCGGCCAACGCCAGTTGGACCGATGCGGCAACCTTGCGTTACGACAGCGCCGATATTTCCGTGGCGGTGGCCGTCGAAAACGGCCTCATCACCCCCGTGGTGCGCAACGCCGACGCCAAGGGCCTCGCCGAAATCTCTGTTGAAATGAAAGACCTCGCCGGTCGCGCCCACGACGGCAAGCTCATGCCCGAGGAATACCAGGGCGGTACGTTCTCGATTTCCAATCTCGGCATGTTCGGCATCAAACAATTCGACGCCGTCATCAATCCGCCACAAGGTGCCATTCTCGCAATCGGCGCAGGCGAACAACGTCCTGTCGTAAAAGACGGCGCGCTGTCGGTTGCGACCATGATGACGTGCACCTTGTCGTGCGATCACCGGGTCGTAGACGGCGCCATAGGCGCCGAACTCCTCAAGGCGTTCAAAGGCTTCATCGAAGACCCCGTGACGATGCTGTTGTAGGCCCGTCGTGCAGAAGGTCTCGCTCGCCAACAAGTTTGCGCAATTCAGTGACCACTGGTCACCCAAGGTCGTCGGCGCGGTCGACGACTACGAGATCAAGCTAGTCAAAGTGGAAGGCACGTTTACCTGGCACAAACACGATGACGAAGATGAAATGTTTCTCGTCGTCGGCGGCAACCTAACGATCAAGCTGCGGGATCAAGACATCGAGCTCGACGAAGGCGAATTCTTCGTCGTACCAAAAGGTGTTGAACACTGCCCGCACGCCCGGCGCGAAGCTCAGATTCTTGTTTTTGAACGGCGCGGTGTGATCAACACCGGTGATGTGCGCGACGCCCGTACCGTTCTCCAACCCGAAAGTATGTAGGTCGATCATGGCAGCACAACAATACGACCTCGCGATTCTCGGCGGCGGCCCCGGTGGATACGTCGCGGCAATCCGCGCGGCGCAACTCGGCCTGAAGACCGTCTGTATCGAACGCGAACACCTCGGCGGTATCTGCCTCAACTGGGGCTGCATTCCCACCAAGGCACTGCTGCGCTCGTCCGAAATCTATCACCTCATGCACCGGCTCGATGAGTTCGGGCTCAGCGCCAAAGACATCACCTTCGACATCAAAAAAGTCGTACAGCGCAGCCGCAAAGTCTCCAAGCAACTCTCCGGCGGCGTCGGCCACTTGCTGAAAAAACACAAGGTCGATGTCATCGATGGGCACGGTGCGATGAACGGCCCGGGCAAAATCAACGTCACCAAAGACGGCAAGGCCGTCGCCGAGGTCAGCGCCAAGCACATCATTCTGGCCACCGGCGCACGGGCGCGCGATCTGCCCAACATCAAGGCCGACGGCAAGGACGTGTGGTCCTACAAAGAGGCCATGGTGCCCGAGACCATGCCGAAGTCATTGCTGGTCATCGGCTCCGGCGCCATCGGGATCGAATTCGCGAGCTTCTACCGCACGATGGGGGCGGAGGTCACTGTCGTCGAAGTCATGGACCGCATTCTCCCGGTCGAAGACGAAGACATTTCGGCCCACGCCCGCAAGCAATTCGAGAAGCAGGGCATGACCATCATCACCGGCGCATCCGTCGCAGCTCTCAAGCCCGGCAAGGGCGGCACCACGGCAACGATCGAACCGATGAAGGGCAGCAAAACCAAAGCCCAATCGGTCACGGCCGAAAAAGTCATTCTCGCCGTCGGGATCACCGGCAACGTCGAAGATTGCGGCCTCGACACCGTCAAGGGCGTCAAAGTCGATCGCGGCCACGTCGTCGTCAACGGGTGGCTCGAAACCGGCGTCAAAGGCGTCTACGCGATTGGCGATCTCGTTGGCCCGCCGTGGCTCGCCCACAAGGCGATGCATGAGGCGGTCATTTGCGTCGACAAAATCGCCGGCCAAAAAGACGTCCACCCCATGACGACGCTCAATATCCCGGGTTGCACCTATTGCCACCCGCAGGTCGCCAGTGTGGGCCTCACCGAAAAGGCCGCCAAAGAACAAGGCCATAAGATCAAAGTCGGTAAGTTCCCGTTCATCGGCAACGGCAAGGCCATTGCGCTGGGCGAACCCGAAGGGCTTATCAAGACCGTGTTCGACGCCAAAACAGGCGAACTGCTTGGTGCACACATGATCGGCGCCGAGGTCACCGAACTCATTCAGGGCTATACCGTCGCCAAAACGATGGAGACCACCGAAGCCGAATTGATGCATACGGTCTTCCCGCATCCGACCTTGTCGGAAATGATGCACGAGTCGGTCCTTGACGCGTATGGCAAAGCGCTCCATTTCTAGACTCAGATGACCGATCTTAGCCCAGGCGTCGCCGCGCGACCGCGCCATCCGGAAAAAGCGCACAAGCCCGACAACCCGATCAAACGTAAGCCCGCGTGGATTCGCGCCAAAGCGCCGGTCACGCCGGAATACCACGAGACCCGCGCGCTCATGCGCCGGCTGAACTTGAACACCGTGTGTGAAGAAGCCGCGTGCCCGAATATCGGCGAGTGCTGGACCCTCGGTCATGCCACCGTGATGATCCTCGGTGAGATCTGCACGCGGGCCTGTTCGTTCTGCAACGTCACCACGGGCAAGCCCGGTCCGGTCGATCTATTCGAGCCCGAGAATACCGCACTCGCCGCAAAGGAACTGGGGCTCAACCACATCGTCATCACGTCGGTAGACCGGGACGACCTCGACGACGGCGGGGCGGACCAGTTCGTCAAAACCATCGCCGCGCTGCGTAGCCACACCCCTGACACCACGATCGAGATTCTCACGCCCGACTTCTTGCGCAAAGACGGCGCCATCGAGGCCATCGTTCGCGCCAAGCCCGACGTCTACAACCACAACCTCGAAACCGTCCCACGGCTGTACCCCGACGTGCGGCCCGGTGCGCGCTATTTCCATTCGCTGCGCCTGCTCGACACCGTCAAGAAACTCGACCCCGCGATGTTCACCAAATCGGGGATCATGGTCGGGCTGGGTGAGACCAAGGCCGAAGTCGCCCAAGTCATGGATGACCTGCGCTCTGCCGATGTCGACTTCATCACCATCGGCCAGTATCTCCAGCCCACGGTCAAACACATCGGCGTCGACCGCTTTGTCGATCCCGCCGAGTTTGAAGACTACGAACGCATGGCCCGCGCCAAAGGCTTTCTCATGGTATCGGCCTCACCAATGACGCGCTCGTCCTATCACGCTGGCGACGACTTCGCGAAACTCCGGGCCTTCCGCGACGCCCAACTCGCTGGCTAGCCTGTGCCCACCCACGCCGAACAAAAACTGCTGCCCTACACGCCGCAACAATTGTTTGATCTGGTCGCCGACGTTGATCGCTACAACGAATTCCTGCCGTGGTGCGTCGCCAGCCGGGTGAATTCGCGTAAAGACAACGTCATCCACGCCGACCTCGTCATCGGCTTCAAAATGTTCCGCGAAAAGTTCACCTCAGAAGTGACGCTTAACAGCCCCGATCGCATCGACGTGAAATACGCCCACGGCCCGTTCAAATACCTGAACAACCACTGGCTCTTCAATCCCGAACAGGGTGGGGCGCACACCACGATCGACTTCTACGTCGATTTCGAGTTCCGCTCTCGCATCTTGCAAGGCCTCATCGGTGCGGTCTTCAACGAAGCGGTCCACCGCATGGTCCACGCCTTCGAAAAGCGAGCCCATCAAATCTATGGCGAACCGGCCCCAACACACGCTTCGCCGAGGGGCGAGCCGGTTTAAATGACGGCCCCATCTATTCGCCGCAATTCCGCCGCGGCACCGAGTGACCCGTCGTTGCCGAACACATCTTGAGCGACCGCCTGAGAGAAGTGCCAACGTGCCTTTTCAGTACCTCCCTGGCACAAGGTTGATTGTCCGATGAAGAAATGCGCCTCGGTCAGTTGCGAATGCCGAGCTTCATTGGCAGTACCACCGGCTTTCTGAAGGAGTTCGAATTCGCTCAAGTCGTCAACAAGGTACCTCACAATTGGCCATGGCCAATTCCCGCAAAGATCATCTTCATCCGTCCATTCTAAGGCCAGGTCGACCAAGCCGATCCGCGCACTCGCAACAAAATTCCATGCAATTCGCAAAGGAGACTTATCACCCTCGACTATCGCTTGTGAGAAATCCCGATGTGCCGCACGAAATGCCCCACGATAGAAATGGAGACACCCACGGGCAGCGTATGCTGCGCCATTCAATTGACCGAGTTCAATCGCGCGATCGTAGTCTGTCATCGCGGCATCGAAGTTGCCTTGACAGACAAACGAAAACCCACGGTTGATTAGAGCGACCCTCAGCCATGGGTCTAGGCGCAGCGCTGAGTCATAATCGGCGATCGCGAGATCTAGGTTCCGTCGGTCGAAATGGGCATTTCCCCGGTTGTAATGCGTCGTCGCTTCCGGGGGGCCTCGATGAAGTGCTCGGTCATAGTCGGCAATGGCACTGTCGAGCTCACCCATCGCGCTGAAGACAACGCCGCGAGACGCATAGTTCGCTGCGAGGTCTGGAGCAATAGCTATTGCCCGGTCGAAGTCTGCAAAGGCTCGGTCGTGCTGCCCCAGGTCGGCAAGGGCAAACGCGCGATCGCAATAGTAACTGGGACGGTGCGCATCAATAGCTAATGCGCGATTATAGTCGTCGATCGCACGCTTGAGTTCGCCTATCGCAGCGTATGCGTTACCCCGGTTACAGTACGCAGTAGCGAAGCCTTCCTGAGATAGATCACCAGAATCCAGCGCGTCATTACACAACGCAATCCTCAAGTTCGGGTCGACGGTTTGATCCGTTATCGGCGGTACACTTACGCGAAAATCAGCGTTAGAGACATTCAAAGGCATCACTTATTCCAAAGCAGGCAACCTGCTGGAATCTATGCAAGGTTTAGGCACTATTCACAGCAATTGAGTGCCACTGGTTTGCAGAGTGACCTTGCGGGCGAACGCAAAGGCGCCGCACTGCGTTGACTCTACGCCATTAAAGCTCGCCGCCGACCTCGATCAGCGTCCGACCCAACAGTTCACGGCCCTCAAACGCCGCGTGCAGTTCCGCCACCTTTTCCAGCGGCTCGACGCGCTCCACCGGGATACGCCACTTGCCGCTCGCCAAGTTGGCAAAGAGCTCTTTCTCCTCGGCGCGCCCGGTCGCGGCTTGATGGAAGTATTGAACAAAACCAGTGACCGAGAACGATTTCCCGATGAGCTGCGAGATGTTCACCTCCGGCGGCGGGCCGGCCATTTGGCCGAGATAGATCACGTTCCCTAGGGGTGCCACCGCGCGGTAGTTCAACGTCGCATCGGGCCCCGCGACGCCGTCAAAGATGACGTTGGCGCCCCGATCATTAGTCAGGCGCAACAGCACATCGGCCCAATTATCGCTCACCCGATCGATCAACATATCGGCGCCAAACTGTTTGGCGTATTCGGCGCGGGATTGGCTGCCGACCAACCCGTACACGACAGCCCCAGCATCCTTGGCAATTTGCGTCGTCAAAGCACCCACTGCGCCAGCCGCGGAATGCACCACCACAACGTCACCTTCTTTGACCCGGCCTGCCGAATGCACCAGGTGCCACGACGTCGGTGCGCAGGTCGCGAATACCGCCGCCGTCTTCCAATCGAAATTGTCCGGCACGGGAATGAGCTTCGCGCCAGTCGCCAGGGCGTATTCGGCATTGCCGCCCCATTCGCCGACCGCCACCACGCGCTTGCCAAGCAGGTCTTCATCAATGTCATCGGCGATCGCGTCGACAATCCCGGCATATTCGTAACCGGGCGTGTAAGGCATCTTCGGCGCGCCCCATGCCACGCGGGCCGCCCGACTATGCGTATCGAGCGGGTTCAACGCGCAGTACGCGACCTTGATGCGTACTTGCCCGCTTGCGGGCTCCGGCACGTCGATCTCCTGAAGTTTCAGGACCGACGGATCACCTGGGGCATCAACAACGATCGCACGCATTTTCTGACTCATGACTTCCTCCGTTTGGTTGGTGGTTTGTCGCGTGCGGGCGATACGCCGTCAAGACGCGCCCGCCTTAGACGGTGGCAAGAAACGCGTCGATCGCCGTCAGGGCCTTAGGCTCGTCCAAGAACGGATTGTGATTGCGCCCCGGCACCGTAGCGGTCGCCATATCCGGCTTTCGTGCCTTCATCGCCGCCATACCCTCGGCCTCCAAGATGTCGGACTCAGATCCGCGAATGGCCAGGACGGGAACGTTGGCGAGTGACTCGAATGCGGGCCACAACGAGCCCTGGCGCTGTCCCGCCCGAAACGCACGCCCGTATCCCGGGTCGTAATCGGGTCGGACCTTGCCGTCGTCATGCAACCGGCAGGTTCGATGCGCATACCGCGTCCAATAGGCATCATCCAGATCGGGGGTCGCGACGCCGTAGCGCGCGCGGGCCGCCTGGCCGGCTTCCTCAAACGACTCGAACACAACCTCAACCACCGTGCGCGAGCGCAGGCGAACCGTTCCGGCGTCGCCGATCTCCGGACCAATGTCGTTCATGATCGCACCGGCCAACACCTCTGGGTTCGATAGCCCCATCACCATGGCGATGATCCCACCGCGCGAGGTTCCGATGATCACCACCTTGGGAATCCCCAGATGCGCCAACAATTCGACAACGTCGTCGACATCAACCTGGAACCCATAGTGGGTTTCGTCAGGATCCCAGTCTGATCGACCATGCCCCCGCCAATCCATCGTCAACACCCGCCGCGTCTTGGCGATGTGCGGCGCAAGATCATCGAACGACTTGGAATTCGAGGTCGATCCGGCCAAGCACAAGACTGGGGCAGGGCCCTCGAGCCCGGCATAGTCCCGGTAATAAAGCTTGAGCCCGTCTCGCGTCGTGAAATGTGCTTCAAGGAAATCCATCGCCGTCCTCAGTCGCTGTCCGTTCCGAGCCGCGTCGCGCGGTTCTTCAGGATCAGGGGGATAGAGCCAAACAGCAAGGCCATCGCCACCGCGAATAACATGGTGGCAAACAGGGCCGTGCCGCTGGGGTCAATAATGGTTGCGACCACTTGGGCAAAAATCGCCCCAAAAATCGTCTGCACAAACGCCGCCGCGCCCGATGCCGTCCCGGCCAGCTCGGGAATAACGTTGAGCGATCCGGCCAGGCTGTTGGGCATCGCAAGGCCATTGCCGAACGAAATGAAGAACGACGTGCCGAACATCACCAGCACGCTCAGGCCGACCACAGAGAAAACGCCAAGCCCGGCCGCGGCGCACACCGTCGCCGCGATACCGCCAATCACCACCATCCGCTCCAACCCCACGCGACTGGACAGGCGACCGCCGAAGAAGTTCCCGCCCATGAACACCAGCGTCACGATCGCGAAGAACGCACCGAACTCCGTCGCCGGGCGCTCCAACACCTCAACCATCAAGAACGGCCCAACGGCCATGAACGAAAAGAACGAGCCCGCACCAAACCCGCCCTGCAAAATGAACCCGAGATACACCGGCGAGCGAAACAGCCGGCCGTAACCGACCAGCATTTCCCGCACACTCGAGACGGTGCCGCGCACGGTTTCCGCACCGCGCATCGAGGTCCACGCCAAAATGCCGACCACCACCCCAAGTGCCAGCGAAAGGCCAAAGATCCACCGCCACCCCAGGAAATCGGTGATCAAGCCACCCAAAACAATCGACAGCATCGGTGCCCCAATCGTCGCCACAATCAGCGTCCCGATCACGCGGGCCGCACCCTTGGGGCCATAGATGTCGCGTACAATCGCGCGTGTGATCACCATCCCGGCCGCACCACCGATGGCTTGGATGATCCGCCCGATAATCAGCACGGTCACATCGGTGGAAAACAGCGCAATGGTCGTGCCGATCAGAAAGAAAACGAGGCCGACATACAGCATCGGCAATCGGCCATAGCGGTCGGACAACGGGCCATAAAACAATGTCGAGATCGCCAACGCGACCATTGCCGCCGAGAACGAAATCTGCGCGACACCGATCGGCACGCCGAACTCGACCGCGATCGCCGGCACCGAGGGCACAAACAGCTGCGTCGCCGCCGGACCAATTGCCGTATTGGCAACCAGCGCGATCATGAAGGGCAGGGGAATACGCGGGGTGTCGTCGCTCACAAGGCCCGCACGGTAAACGAAACAAGACCCCGGCGGCGGTCGATCACGTGGGCTGACCGCCGGTTGGGCAGCGCCGCGCTATTTCTCCCAGTTCAGCTCACCGCCAACGCGGATCACCGCGCGACCCTTGACCTGGCGGGCCGCGAATTTCTCGTGTAACGCCGGCACCTCGTCCAGCGCCACTTCCTCGCTGATCGGTACTTTCCAGGTGCCATCGATCACCTTCTGCAAGACGTCCTCGCTGTCGCGGCCGCCACGCGCTTCCAGCAGCGGCAAATTGAATCCACCAACAAAGGCCGATTTGAAGATCAGCGTCGATACGGGAATGTCGGGCGCGGGGCTCCCCGCCGTCGCGCCGATGTAGATGCAATGCCCACCTGGCGCGATGGCCTCGTAGTTTTTCACCGCCTCCGGCCCTTGATTGCCGTCGACGATGATATCGGCCCCTTGGCCGTCGGTGATCTTCTTCACCTCTTCGACCCAGTCACCCCCGGTGTAATCGATCAGATGATCCGCACCATAGGGCTTGGCGTAGTCGAACTTGCCCGGACTACACAGCCCGATCACCTTGGCGCCGGCGTCCTTGGCAATTTGCGTCAGCATGATCCCGATCGGCCCGGCCGCAGAATGAAACAGGCACCAGTCACTCGACCGAATGCGCGCCGCGGTGTGCAGCGCATGATAGGAGGTGTAGGTCATGCCGCCGTAGCAGGTGCCAATCTTCCAATCCAATCCGTCGGGCATCGGATGCGCAGCCGCTAGAGGCGCGATCGAGTATTCCGCGTTGCCGCCAAACATGTTGCGCGAGTGATAGCGCTTGCCGACCATCGACGAATCGACACCCTCGCCAACCTTGTCGATCACACCCGCATGCTCGATCCCGGGAATGAACGGCCACTTGATCGGCAACCAACTCACTTTGCCTTGCCGTGCGAACACGTCCATCGGATTCATGCTGCTATAGGCGACCTTGATTCGCACTTCGCCCGCACCCGGTTCGGGAATGGCAACCTCATCGACATAAAGCCCTTCAGGCCCACCGGGCTCGTCGATCAACACCGCTTTCATTGTGTCGGCCATGCTTATTTCTCCCTGATTGCGTCCAGCACCATGCCCAAGGCATCGCGCACCGTGTTTTCGCGCACTGCGGCACGCCCGATATCACCGTAGGTCATCTTCCGATGCCGGGTCGGCTTTCCGTGTTGCGCCACCGCCATATGAACAAGCCCCACCGGTTTGCCGGGCGTCGCGCCACCCGGGCCGGCAATCCCGGTGCACGAGACCGTCACCGCCGCTTGCGAGGCGTTCAGCGCGCCTTCGGCCATCGCGCGCGCAACGTCTTCACTCACCGCGCCGACGCTATCCAGTGCTTCTTGTGGCACGCCCAACACATCGCGTTTGGCGTCGTTGTGATAGGTGACGAAACCGCGATCCACCACAGCGGAGGATCCCGCCACCTCGGTCAAACACGCCGCAATCAGGCCACCGGTACAGGACTCTGCCGTCGCCACCATCCAGTCGCGCTCGACACAGCCGTCGATGACCGCGCGCGCGGAGTCCAGCAGCGCCTCAGAGAACATTGCGGCCCTCAATGAACCACGCGACCAGCACCACGATCGCCCCGCCGTACACGCCGGCCAAAATATCGTCGAGCATGACGCCCAGGCCGCCCTTGATCTTGCGGTCCGCCCAACTCACCGGCCACGGTTTGACGATATCGAAGAGCCGGAACAGCGCGAAGCCCAACAGGAAATACCAAACATTGAGGGGCGCCACTGCCAGCACCAACCATTGGCCCGCCACCTCGTCGATGACGATCGCGCCGGGATCTTCCGTGCCGGTTCGTTCGACATAGACCGTCGAAGCCCACCAGCCCACGGCAAAGACGACGATCGTCGCAATGAACAATGAAAGTGGGCCACCCGCCCAATAGATCAACGCCGCCAACGGGACCGCGACAGCTGACCCCGCCGTACCCGCTGCCACTGGCACCAAACCGGTGCCGAACACCGTGGCAATCAGCGACGCCGGATGAAAAAAGGGCAGGGACCGCGTTGGCATGCTCATACCGGCAACCGAACCGTGACTGTCGCCTGGGCGGCAATGCCTTCGTTGCGCCCGGTAAAGCCAAGCTGCTCGGTCGTTGTGGCTTTGATACTGACCCGCGACTCGTCAACACGCAGCACGGCCGCAACCCGCGCGCGCATCGCATCGGCATGCGGCGCAATCTTCGGCGCCTCGCAGATAATCGTGAGATCGGCGTGGGCAACCGTACCGCCACGCCGTTCAACCCGCGCCACCGCATCACGCACAAAGACATCTGAGGCCGCGCCACGCCACTGCGGATCGTTCGGTGAAAAGTGCCGCCCGATATCACCGTCGCCGATCGCGCCCAGAATGGCGTCCGTCAATGCATGCAACGCGACATCGGCATCGGAATGCCCAGCCAGAGCATGATCGTGCGCAATCTCGATCCCACACAACTTGACCGCGTTGCCTGCGCCAAACCGGTGCACGTCGAACCCACTGCCGACGCGCACATCGCCTTGCCGCAGCGCCAGGATGCGTTCCGCCCGTTCAAGGTCCTCGGGTGTCGTCACCTTGAGATTATCCTCCGCCCCGCGCACCAGCGCCACATCAAGACCGGCCAGTTCGGCCACGGCGGCGTCGTCGGTCAGATCGTCGCGCCCCATTGCCGCCCGGTGCGCCGCAAGGATACGCGCATAGTGAAAGCCCTGCGGCGTTTGCGCCCGCCAGATTCCAGCCCGGTCGAGCGTCGCCGCAATACCATCGTTGTCACTCGCGCGCTTCAACGTATCGACCACCGGCAATGCTGCGATCGCGCCGTCTCGATCCGCCAGGCCCTCAAGCACACGGGTTACCAAATCCGGCGCACAAAACGGGCGCGCGCCGTC
>Ga0055584_100005592_pt1 | contig 12322 bp, 18 predicted proteins | sample OSDHelmetaG_FD_58716 | JGI IMG/M metagenome (GOLD analysis project Ga0055584, IMG submission 58716) | Pelagic marine sediment microbial communities from the LTER site Helgoland, North Sea, for post-phytoplankton bloom and carbon turnover... | ecosystem: Environmental > Aquatic > Marine >... | reverse complement strand
GTTTTTTGAAGCCTCTGGATTTTTGTCAAAAATTTTGACATCGTATTTTGAAAACCCGTTAGCTACAGCAGAACCAACGAATCCGTTGCCAATCACTCCAATTTTCATTGAGGTCTATTAGCTTCTATCCAATCTTCAAATTTTACTTTTGGATCCCATCCAAGCAGAGACTTTGCCTTGGTATTATCAGCAAGCGTTTCTCTAGCTTCGCCGAGACGTTCTGGAATGTGAATATGACTACCTTTAGTCATTTTGACAATGTCCATGACCGAATGGTTAGTTCCCGTACCAAGATTAAAGAGTTCTCCAATGATCTCTTTGTTTTTAGATTCTCCCGCCAGAAACATAGCTTCCGCGATATCAGTAACATGGGTATAGTCACGAGTTTGAAGGCCATCTCCAACAACAGTCATATCTTCACCGTTTTCTTTTTGCCTAAAAAACAGCCCAACTACTGGCGCATAATCTCCAGCAATAGGCTGGCGATCTCCGTAGACATTAAAGAATCTAAATAACACGGTTTCGAGCCCAAAAAGATTAGTATACATTTTGCAAAGCTCCTCGCAATTAGATTTGCTAACTGAATAAGGGTTAAGGCAGTCGTTTGGCATATCTTCTCTTAACGGGATTGGGTTTTTTAATCCGTAACAAGAGGAAGTTCCTGCAAACATGACACGCTTGCATTTATTAAGCCGAGCAGCCTGAAGGACATTGCATGTTCCAAGAGAGTTATTTTTAACTGCATCAGATGGATCTTGAACGCAAATCTGGATTCTAGACCGAGCTGCTAAATGAAAAACTAAATCAACACCTTTAAATAAAGGCTCAAGATTGTCAAAATCGCAAATGTCAACTTTATGGTTTTCGGTATCATCTCTCCATACGAAATCCTTGTTGGCTGTAGATGACTCATCATCAACGACTACAACATCGTGACCGGCTTTAATTAACCTTTCGACAAGGTGGCCGCCAATAAATCCGGCCCCTCCCGTAACTAAACATTTTTTTTTATGCATATATTAAGATACACTAGTTAACACTGGTCTTTTTGATTTTTTACAAACCAATCATAAGTTTTTTGAATTCCAAGCTTTAATGAAGTTTTTGGGTCGAATCCAATATTGGACATTCTAGAGTTGTCCATCTTTTTTCTAAAAGTTCCGTCCGGTTTAGATGTATCAAAAGAAAGATCTCCGCTATATTCAATAACACATTTTATAATATGGGCAAGTTCTCGAATGGAAACTTCATCATTTGAGCCACAATTAAGATGAGATATTTTTAGGTTATATATATCTTTAGCATTGACATTTTCGAGACAGTGAATAACTGCATTAGCAAGATCTTCAACGAAAAGAAATTCTCTAAGAGGTTTTCCGCTTCCCCAAACTTCAACTGTTGAAGCTCCTTTTTCTTTAGCGCAATAAATTTTATTGATTAATGCAGGGAGGACATGGGAAGTTTCTAGATCAAAATTATCTCTCGGCCCATAAAGATTACAGGGCATAATTGAATAAAAGTTATCTTCATGTTGTTTGTAAAAACTTTCACACATTTTAAGCGCTGCTATCTTTGCAATGGCATAAGGTTCGTTGGTGTACTCAAGATCGCCGGTTAAAAGATATTCTTCTTTGATTGGCATCTTAGAATCTTTAGGGTAAATACACGAAGAGCCTAAGTTTATTAACTTTTTGACACTTGATTCGTGAGAAGCTTTAATGATATTAGAGCATATCATTAAGTTTTCATATATAAAGTCTGCACGATAAGTGTTATTGGCTAAAATTCCACCGACTTTAGCAGCGCAGAGAACTACTGTATCTGGAGAGTTATTTTTAAAAAATTTAGAAACTCTTGAGCTGTCAGTTAAATCGAGCTGTGATCTAGTTCTCGTTATGATATTGTCATAACCTAAAGCCTTTAGTTTTTTATATATAGCGGATCCGACCATACCTCGATGGCCCGCGATAAAGACTTTTTGGTCAGTCATTTAGAAACAAGGTCATAATCATTTTCATACATTTTTTTAACAAGACCTTCGAATCCAGTTTTTCGAACCCATCCCATTTCCTTTTCGGCCAAAGAGCAATCTCCACAAAGTTTGTGAACTTCTGCTGGGCGATAAAACTTAGGGTTAACTTCAAAAATTAATCTTCCATCTTTCGTGAAATACTTCTCTTCACTTTCGGACCCTTTAGATATAAAATCTATACCAGCGAACTCAAGAGACTTATCAAGGAACTCCCTTACGCTATGCATTTCTCCACTGGCGAGGACGTAAGACTTTGGGTGGTCTTGGTTTAACATCATCCATACGCCTTCCATAAAGTCTTCGGCGTCAGTCCAGTCTCTCTTTGCGTCTATATTCCCAAGTTGAAGAGCCGGAATATCTTCACCTTTTTCTATTGCATGTTTTATTTTAGCAACCGCATTGGTAATCTTTCTGGTTACAAAATCTAAACCCCTTCTTGTGCCTTCGTGGTTAAAAAGCCATCCTTGAACAGCGTATAGCTTGTATGACTCTCTATAGACCCTAACAATATGGCGAGCTGCGCATTTTGCTGCTCCGTAAGGAGATTGAGGCCTAAGGGGATGGTTTTCATCTTGGGGCGTTTTAATTACATCTCCAAACTCTTCTGAAGATCCAGCATTATAAAATCTGCAATGAGGAGAAAAGCGACGAATAGATTCTAGGATGTGAAGGATTGCATCTGCATCCGTATCCCAAGTTTGAATTGGGTAATCCCAACTGCCAGCCACAAAAGATTGAGCCGCAAAATTAATAAAATAGTCGGGCTGGATATCTAAGATTACATCACGCATGCTATGGGCGTCATTAAGATCCATGTTGATCAATTTAAACCTAGGCTCATCTTCTAAGTGTAAAATATTTTCATGATTCTTTACGCTTAACCTGCGAACTGCTCCATAAATTTCATGATTAGTATTGGCTAAAAGATAGTCAGCCATCAGGCTTCCGTCTTGACCTGTAACTCCAGTAATAATAATTTTTTTCATTTTATATTATACCTCTTTTTTTAAGCAGGCTGTTCGTTCTTTGTCTTAATAAATCAAATTTTGAATCTTTTTCTATAGTTTTATTCTTATTTGATGAATTATGCCAATGCCAAGCAAAAGCATCTAAAAATAAAAAATCTCTATCAGTGTCAATCTTATTAAATCCATGATCAATTAAGGATCTAAATTCTCTATCCGTCTGGTTTATTAACCATTCCGTATTAAAAAAAGTAGATGGGAAGACGGTAAATGGAGACTCTCTGTAAACCCTCGCTAATAACATGTGGTCCAGAATAGTACTATCTTTATGTAAGGGAGTAGTTTTTATTTTACTTAAACATGTTCTTGAAAGATCACTCTTCTTTTTAAAGCTCATCATGGCAGCGCATGGACCAAATTTTCGAAAATCTTTTTCGGCCCCCCACATATATGCCCATTCTTGATCTAAGATAGGTTTAAAATCCCTTAAGAAGACCATGTCCATATCTGCCCAGATTCCACCATACTTGTATGTGACCAAGAATCTTAATATCCCACTTTTCATATAATGCTTGGTGTCTGATATGTCTCCAAGTATCCATAGGGGGTGATCTTCTAAAGGTGTTCCTTTTGACTCTTTTTTAGCGTCATAGACTCTAAGCTCAACTAAGTCTTTGTAAGGCAGTATAAGTTCGTTATCTTGAATGTCGTAATCTGACCAAACGATTAGTTTGGCTTTATCCAAGTTTTGAGTTGCTAAGAATGATTTTATGCACTCAAGCTCTTTGTCTGTTTTTACTTCTGTGTAAACATGGAACTCAACTTTTTCTTCTGGGTAGTTAAAGTCTTCGTCTTTAATACTAGAAAGAAATTCTAGTCCTTTAGCGTAATCGCAGTAAAGCTCTTGGTTTTTTTCTAGTGATATATCAATCATTGTATAGACTCCACGATCATTTCTCCATTTCTTTGAGTTGATTCATAAATTATATTCCAGTTTCCTGATTCCTTTATTTCTTTTAAAATCATATTTGTTTTAGAGGTAGAAGTATCATCTATCGCGATAATCTTTGCTGTTTCTTTGAAAAGATCCCACTCTAGTGAAGTCGAAAAATGACCACCATCCAAACATAGCACATCTACCTTATCTTCTATAGTTATCTTTGGTGCATTTTTGATATCTTGGTTGTAGTCGTAAGTTTCTTTTGTATGCCCAGAGTCTGTCACATAATTTTTATCTAGCTTGTTGTAGGACACTAGCGTTCCATGCCTTAAATCAAATTTAGCCGGATCTATGCTGTGTACTTCAAAAAATTTGTTCCAGTATTTTTTTGTTATCTCATAGAATTTGAGGTTAGATTCGAGCGATATTAACTTAGTATCATCTCTGAGGATAATTCCATCTAGCAAGCATTTTGTGCTGCCTAGCCCACACCAAGTACCAACTTCTAGAAAAGTCTTGTATCTACTATCCGATGCTAAATTATTTAACTGTTTTCCAAAATCCGTGTTCATTTTAATTTGCCCGCAAGCAAAGCTTGGCCTGCCCGGATCAGCGTTTGAAATAGCTGAGTAAGGAAGTATTTGCGGGTCTCCGTCCACATAGGACATGGACTGTTGTAAGTTATTCATTTATAATATCCACAGCCTTATCTAAGGAAATATTAATCATTCAATATAACTCCGTATAATTTTTCATCTTTAAAGTTTCTCCCCTTTTTTAGAAGGTCGAAAACTTCTCTATCTCTTGGCCTATCCATATCATCTACGAAAATAATTTTAGAAAAATCGAGTTTTGAATTTATAATTTTTAATCGGTCTCCAGATGCTGGGCCATCAATTAAAATAGCATCATAGGACTTTTCCTTTATGAAATCATTAACAATTTCAATGTCGTACCATCCCTCTTTTAGGGGCGCATGACAATAGTTATTGTGATGTAGATTTAAGTAATTAGGGTTTTGCTCTATAGATATCATTTTATATCCGGATTTGATTAATTCTAAAGTTCCCCCTCCGCTCCCAAGCTCTAGTATGGTAGAATTAGGGGGTAAATGATTTTTGATAAAAGACAAAAAGTTTTTTGATATTTCGAATCCTCCGTGAGTCATATTGGTATATGATATTAACTAAAATAAGATTTGTCTAATGTTTTTGGAATTATCTATTAATAATGGAAATTGTAGTTTTAAACGAGCCATCTATTGAACAATTTCTCTCAAACCAATCAATGCAATTACGTGACATCCTTTCCCAATCTGATTGGGTCGCTGTTTTTATTTTATCCATGGCTGCTTCTGGACTCTTTCCGCAAATATAGTGCTCGCCTTCAATTAAAGGCTCTGGGTATTCGGTAAAAACCCCTTCGGTAAAAACTGGCACGGTACCCATACCCATTAATTCTATATCTCTAAGGCATTTTGGGCCAACGCCACGCAGGCATAGACCATAACGCATAACAGAAAGAGTTTCGAGATACTTTTCATGGTCTATTTTATTATGTTGATAATAAAATAAATCACACCGACGAGACCAAGAACTATAAAGATTATGGCGAAAATGATTAGTTGGGGTACCAATAAAACCTAAAACAATAGATCTAGATTCATAAGAAGTCCTTAGAGTGGGCTTAAGGGACTCGTAAAGCTTTGACCTCCAAGGCCAAAAGATCCATTTTTTGTTTTTCGGGCCTTCTTTATAAGTATTCCCGAAAAGACACATGCGGTAGTCATGACGCAACCTGTCTAAAATTGGGAAATCATAAAGTAAAATATCTCCCATTTGATTAACCCAGCATTTAGCTTCAGGAGAATCTGGATCCTCTCTATATTCGTTGTTACGAGAGGTCGGCCCCGAGATAACTTCGCAATACTTGCGTTCTCCCCAAGCATCTAAAAGCTCCCGAAAAGAAGAGCCGTCATGACCTCCTATTGATGGTTTAATAATTTTCATATAGAAATAATATTCCAGCCTTCTGCCGGAGGTAGGGTTCGTGAACTATCGAGAGTTCTTATATCGTAAAAGTATTTTATAGAATTTAAATTAAACTGCACCGTCAACTGAAAAATAGAGCTGTCTATAATATGTATTTCTGTAGCTTTTTCAAGCACTCCTATCCAATCAAAAATACTGTCTGTAAGGGGGGATAAATAAACTTTTTTGAGTTTAGTGTTTATTTTAATATCGTGTTTCCCAGTGCTACAAGAAATATTACAAAATGCAAATTCGTCAGGAAGATTAAGTTTTTCCTCTAAGGCTGATTCTCTATCAAGATCTCTATCAATAAAGAAATGAGAAAATCTCATGGAGTAGTCCATTTTAACTTGATCGTAAAACGATTTTTCCCAGTAAGGAAATTTAGTATTTTCAAACCCTATCCTAATGCATTTATGAACTTTGTACATAGGAGTACAATCAGAGTCGCTATTTACAGGATAATACTCGATATCTATATCTCTATATAGCTGTTTGACACTAGATAAGTTGTGATGCTTTACCGCTAAAATAAGGTTGCCAAATTGATTGAATGCTCGCCTAACTATAGAATTGCAAACAATATGATCTCCTAAGCCCAGATGATGATGGATAAAGACGGGGCCAGTCATTTAATTGATGATATTAAGGCGTCAAGATGAGATTGATCGTAGGCATCATTCTCATCAAAAACTTGACCGACAAATTGATTCTCTTCTCTTGGATTCGGGAAGTTGATACCAGTAAAAAAGGGATCGTGAACCATTATATATTCAAGAGGAACTTGTCCTATTATCGCATCAAAAAATCTATAATCAGTTCCGTAATTATCAGTCTGAGCGAAGCGAGCGCACAGATCTTTCATATTATCTAATATACCTTTCTTTACGCCAAACATCCCACCAAGAACATTAAATCCGTGATGTGGATGATCACGCATAATATGAAAAAGTTTTTCACTATTCATAAATTCGGAAACAGCGTCGGCTTCTCTTTGGTTTAGCCGACTGTCACAATCTCTAGAAATCATTACAGAGACATCCTCTTCTGAAATAGGCTCAAATCTCCAAAACATTCCAGTCCAGTTAGGTGCGCGTTCTTCAATAATTACTTCAGTACTATCGGCGGACTGAAGGGATTCAATGTATTTACTTGGAACATCTTTATGAACATAAAACCTGCAGGTCCAATCGGGGTAATACTTTTCTCTTAGCTCTGAGTTCTTGACTGCACCAACACAGTATTTTGGATTACTACCCCATAGGGAAAATGAAATTATTTTTTTCATATATAAGATCTACTGTATTGGTTCTTTACTTGATTAACCTCGAATAGGGCTTTCTGTAGGGTCTTTGAGCTTGTTGATACCCCGTCAGGGTTTCTAAAATACAAACCTAAAACTTTGTCAATTTTTTTCATTTTAGCACCTCCATCTACAGAGCGAAGCCACATTTCGTAGTCACCTGCAGACATTAATGAATCATTAAACATTCCAAACCTGTCATGTATTGATCTTCTCCACATTGGCTGACAATGAGGTGAGTTTATGATCCTTAATGAATTTAAACAATGATCTAAGCATGGAAACTCTTTATCCGTAGTGTTATTTTTAAAGGTCTCTCCTTTTATTTTTGTTTCTAGAGTTCTGTAATAAACCAGATCTATCTCCGGGGATGACATAAGTGACGACCTCTGCTCGGATATGGCTGTTTCGCATCTACTGTCATCTAGATTCATGTTTGTTATAAACTCTCCGCTAGAGTTTTTTATCGCAAGGTTCCAGCATCCATAAACTCCCGGATCTTCATGTAAGCCGAAGTCTTCGATGTGAAAATATTTAATATTACTATGGTCTGAGAGCTCCTTATCGATGAATCTATCTTCTCTAGTTTTATTGGCGTCTACTAGTATCAGCTCGCAATCCTTGAAGGCAGTTTGAGAGATGACGTTGCCCATAAACTCCTTTATGTAATCCTCGCTATTAAACATTGAGGTTATAATCGAGACTTTCCCTTTGTCCATGATGAATCATATCACAGAAAACCAGATATGTCAAAATTTTTTTTCGGGTTTCCTTGTTTTATGCTTGCTTTATGTTAACATATAGTTATAATATGATCATATTATTATATATATATATATATATGAAATAGTATATATTAATATTATTATTACGTTAGTAATAGCAAACCTTTTTTTTATTAAAAATTTTAGTTGACTTTTCGATTAGTAAGTGATATGATCTTAGTCATGGTTAAAAAAGCTAATAAAGGTAGTAGGTTTTATTTTGTTCAATGCGGAGACTGGGAGGGAGTGACGGTGGCGCCATCCCCTAAAGAAGCTTGTCGGGCGGTTGTTTCACAAGCAGTTGAGTTATTTAAGGAAGATTTAAAATTTACAAAAGTTATGGTATGTGTTGACTGCAAAAAGTCGATAGACGGAAAAGATGACGAAGCGTCGGCTTTTCTTACTGAAAAAATAATGGGGGAAATGCATGAAAACTAATTTTATAATAGGAGTTTGCGGTAACGCTAGAAGCGGTAAAGATACTTTTTGTGACTTTGCTAAAAAGTTCTTATCTAAAAAAAAGGTAGGAGCCGCTAGAGCTGCGTTTGCGGATGAACTAAAGAAAGACTTGGACGATTTATGTAGAAATAAAATAGGTATAAGCGCTTTCACAAAAGACTCTAAAGAAAAAGAGGTAATTAGACCACTTCTTGTAACTTACGGTACCGACGTAATCAGGAAGATGGATGAAACTTGGTGGATCAACAGACTAGAGAAAACGCTAGGAGTGCATCAACACATGGGATTAATACCTATTGTTACCGACGTAAGGTATCCAAACGAAATGGAATGGATACAAGACAATCACAACGGAGTGTTAGTCCACATTACGAGAAAGGGTATTGGCCCGGCAAATCAAGAAGAGAAAGAAAATAATCCTATTCTTAAAAAAGGCGCCGACTATAGAATAATGTGGCCTACTTTCGGAGACGATGACATTGAAAAAGCTAATAGATTTGTTACTAAGACCATGAATAAAATATATAAAAGTAAGATTAAATGAACTTAAGAGATGATCAGTTAGTTTTTAATATTCAGCGCGAGTTTGAAGCTGAAAAATGCTTACTTGAATTAGTTAACAGGCATAGTGGTATATTTTATGATATAGTAAATAGATATGTTCCTGTTGATTCTGATATATGTTCGAGGGACGATCTTTTTGATGATAGAAATTTTTATATATACTCTGCTGCTCTTAAATACAAGTCTGACAAAGGCACTAAATTTTCAACCTTCCTTGGGAATGAGACCAAATGGCTATGTTTGAATTCATACAATAAAGCGAAAAGAAAAAACTGTGTTAATAAAACCCCGGAAGAGATAGACTTTTTAGATAAACAGGATTCAATAGAGGGTATAGACTTGAACCTTCTTAATGAGATTTATTTCATAATAGATAAGCATCCTGATAGTAGAGTATCAAAAATATTTAAAATGAGATATAAAGACGGAGAGAAATTAAAACTTTTACCATGGAGGCTTATTGGGCCGAAAGTAAAATTAAGCATCCAAGGATGCATAAATATCCACGACACAGTTGTCGAGGACTTAAAGAATAAATTGTTAAAGAAAGAATTATCATGAATAATGTTGTTTTGTCGGGAAGACTAGTAAAAGATCCAGAATGTAAAGAGTTTGATGGAGGAAAAACCGTTTGCGATTTTACGATTGCTGTAAACGGATATAAGAAAGAAGATACTATTTTTATAAAAGCAAAAGCTTGGGACGCAAGAGCTAAGAGTTGTTCTAAATTTTGCAGTAAGGGGTCTCTAGTTAATGTAACAGGATCTCTTAGAGAGAATTCTTGGAAAGCTAAAGATGGATCCAACAGGAAAGAAATTTACATTCTTGCATCTGATATAGAATTTGTACAAAGGCCCCAAGAAGAAGGACAGCCAAAAAATAAAGAAACCAAACCTTCAGATCAAGAACCCGCTCCAGTAGAAGCTGATGAAGTTTCTGATGAGCAACTCGAAGAAGTTCCATTTTAATGAATTCTTTAATTTTTAAATGTCCTATAAATAACGTTTCTTTTGGTAACGTATCAGTAAACCTATTAAGGGAGATGCATAAACGCGATATGAATATCGCTCATTTCCCTATAGGTAAACCTGATATTAGCGTATTCGATAAGCTAGGAAAAGATTTTCAGGAATGGCTGCAAACATCAATCGACAATAGATTTAAATTATTAAATAAAGATCTACCAACACTTCAATTGTGGCACATTAATGGAAGTGAAAATAGGATTACAAGAAAACATCATTTAATAACATTTCATGAATTAGATAGCGTCACAGAATCAGAAAAAAATATATCAAGTATTCATGATAGTATAATGTTCAGCAGTTCTTACTCCTCGAAACTTTTTAAATCAGTTGGATGTGAAAATATATCTCATATAGGAGTAGGATTTGACCAAGACTTAAACCAGACCGGAAAAGATTACCTAAAGGACAAGGTTCACTTTGGCCTCATGGGTAAATGGGAAAAAAGAAAACACACTGCCCAAATCATTAGGATCTGGGCTGATAAATACGGAAACAACTACAATTACCAATTATCTTGTTGTATCAATAATCCCTTCCTTAAGCCAGAACAGCTTAATAGCTTTATAGGCAAAGCCCTAGAAGGAAAGAAATACGGAAACATAAACTTCCTTCCTTTTTTAAAAACCAATTCTGAAGTTAATGAATTACTTAACGCTATAGATATAGATTTAACTGGATTAAGCGGAGCAGAAGGATGGAACTTGCCGTCTTTTAACGCAACAGCTTTAGGAAAGTGGAGTATCGTACTGAATGCTACTTCACATAAAGACTGGGCTAATGATAAAAACTGTATACTCGTTGAACCGTCTGGCAAAACCCCAGCTTATGACGGACATTTCTTCCAAGAAGGCGCGATGTTTAATCAAGGAAATATATATACTTTTGACAGGAGTGATGTAGAATCAAAAATGGAATATGCGGAAACGTTGTGTAAACAAGAGAATACAGAAGGTTTAAAATTACAAAAAGATTTCTCTTACTCTAGTGTACTAGATAAGATAATCAAAAATATTGAAAACAAATAATTATATATATAATATAAAAATATGAAAGATGAAATTAAATTCGAAAACGGCAAAGCTATTCTTTGCTGCGGTAGTAAAAAATGCCCCATGCTTCGTAAAAATGAAGAAGGGATGATCGAAATTGAAGACGACTTTGGTGGCAAAATAACCATCAGAGAAGACCAAGCTAAGTTAATTAATAAAGCTATAGATCAAATCGAAGAAGAAAAGTGACAGCAGTTTTAGTACTGCTTTCCTGCGTTGGCTTGACTTTTATACTAAAATACGGTTCAATCTTAAACTTAATTCGTTCTTTTTTAGTAAAAACTTCTTTCTTTAAAGGTTTATTTTCTTGCTCTCTTTGCTTAGGTTTTTGGTCTGGAGTTTTGCATTCAGTTTTCTTATATTACTTTGGTTGGAATAGCATTTATATGCTACTGCCTTTCGTATCTTCTTCCGTTTGTTGGTTTGCTGACTGCTTAATAACTAATATGCAAACTATCGAAATGTTAATGGATAAAAAAATAGAAAAAAAGTAATGCCAATTTATTTATATCAAAACCCGAAAACCGAAGAATATATAGAAGTATTCCAAGGCATGAATGATAAACATCAATATTTTGATGATGCTGGGCTAGAATGGAAGAGAGTATTTACTTCTCCCAATGCAGCTATCGATCTTGACGCCAACCCTTACGATCACCAAGGCTTTGTTGATAGAACTAAGGGTAATGGAACGGTTGGAGATTTATGGGACAGGGGTAAAGAAATGAGCGAAAAAAGAGCCTCTCAAAACGGGGGAGTAGACCCTTATAAAAAAGATTATTTTAAAGACTACTCAAAGAAAAGAAAAGGCGCTAAACACCATTCAGATAACTAGGAATTTATTCCTGATACATAAGAGACGTCGTAAATCGTTTCATAGGTCATCCCTCCATCAGTAGGGCAAGCATCGCTATAGATATCAATAGTACAAATTCCGCCCCCATCATTACTATAGCTCCCTACGTAAACGTTCCCTGCCGATAAGCTTCCATAATTAGAGCCGTCGTAGTAAACTTGATAACCGTCATACGAGCCCCCATCACCACATACATAGTCAGCCAGATCGTCGCAGGCAAGAGCAAAATAACTGCCACCACCACCGCCTCCAGCAGAACCTCCAGTCGCAAAAACAACCCACTCCCCTCCGCAATATCCAAAAAATCCTCCTGATGTGCTATTGTAAACAAT
>Ga0055584_100005591_pt1 | contig 12323 bp, 12 predicted proteins | sample OSDHelmetaG_FD_58716 | JGI IMG/M metagenome (GOLD analysis project Ga0055584, IMG submission 58716) | Pelagic marine sediment microbial communities from the LTER site Helgoland, North Sea, for post-phytoplankton bloom and carbon turnover... | ecosystem: Environmental > Aquatic > Marine >... | reverse complement strand
ATTGGAAAGTTCACAGTAAAATCTATGATGTGGCTCCGAGGCTATCTTGAAAGGAGTTAGTTTTCTAAGCCCCACGATACATCCAATGGAACGGAGTACGCGCCACCACAAAGAGTATAATGCGCTATAAATAAGCAGGTAAGACATCTTTCGATAAAACCTATGGACATACAATTTGCCATACAGACAAGCTCAAAGAATAGTAATAAATAGAAACTAAATTTGTTGATAACTTATATTTCTATTTTATTCAATTACGTGATTAATCGTTTTCTTGTTCTTGAAATAAATGATTTCAAAGAAAAGAGTCTGCATCTATTCTGATGCAGACTCTTTAATATATTAATGCTTATGTCCACTATGATCTTCTTTCATAGCTGCTGGTCTATCGTATTTACAACATCCAGGAAGAGCATTGTACACTTTATCATCTGCTTTCATTAAATCAGTATCGTGACCGACTTTAGCAACTGCCATATGTACTTTCTTTACATCTGTTTTGGAAGCATCAAGAGTGACCTTTAACATTTTAGTTTCCTTGTCCCAATCTGCCATTGTTACCCCATCAACGGCTTTTGCCGCTTTTTCAATGCGATTCTCACACATTCCACAACTTCCATACACTTTGAATTTCTCGGCCTTAGCTTGGCCAAAAACTGTCGTTAAGCTCAATAGAGCTATTACCATTGTTAAATAAATCGTTTTCATCTTTTTTTGTTTTAAATTATTATTATTTACTACCATTAAACACTACGTGATACGAGGAATCGCCCTCAATCATTTGAAACTTAAATTCAAAAGTGTGGTTGGTTATATTAAACCCACCGTAATGCATATCTTCGCCATTGTGGTCTTCACTCATATGGTGTTGCCATTCTGATTCATTATCTTGCATGTCCATCATGTGATTCCCACCATTTCCCATGTGACCATATTTATTTTCGAATGCATCACCAGTATCACAAAGCATTGCAGAATCCCCATTTTCAAAAGCGTCCATTATGAACGTTGTGTCCATCACATCACCATAGCAATGAATTTGAAGTTGGTCATTTTTAGTTATGCTTACATCAGCTGTTCCAGAAACACCTGATTTTAACCCTAAATCATTGGAGAACTCACCACTATAGGTTCCTACAATTTCAGAAAGAGAATCCTTATCTGAATTAGATCTTTCCATTTCACAAGCACTAAATGCAAAAAAATTAGTGCTGTACCTAAGAATAAATTTATTTTTTTCATTTCTATTTGAATTTAAAGATTTATAAATAACTATTGAGGAATAGAATAAACCACCGTTTGAGATTTTGTTGTAAATCCCTCACTGACGTGCTTATATATCATTAGTTTTTTCTTCCCATTTGATTCAATTATTTCATAATCATTACTGTTTTCCTCTTTTAGTAACAGATCGCCTTTTTCGTTTATTAGATTTAGAGTAAAATGAATAAATTCATCATCAATATGGGTTTGCTGAAAGTCGAAATTTGCATAATCATAAACAACACATGAATATAAAATCTCAACTGCTTCATCTGTGTTAAAGGTCCTTGTTGAAACCAACTTAATCTCATCAAGAAGATGACCTTTAGGCAATGGCAGTTTAAGCGTTTTCCAAACTGTATGGTCAAGATTATAAATATTTATAATCTCAGCCTTTTTATCGTACTTTAAATACTTAGCTTCGCCATCTTCAAGTTGAAAGGTTCTAAATCGACCTTCAATTACTTCGTCTTTTACCAACTGAGAATACCCTGTTGATGCTAAAAACAATAACCCGATTGACATTATTAAGGCTTTCATAATTCTAAATTTTAAGTGCTTAATTATTATCTTGAATACTTACAACATTCAGGTAGACTTTCATAAGCATTATCGTCTCCTTTTACTTTCTCGGTATCATATCCGGCGGCTGCAATAGTATTATGTATTTTGTCAAGGCTTACTTTGTCTTTATTATAAGAAACATGTATTTGTTTTGTTTCTATATTCCAATCGGCGACGTTAAGACCGTCAAGACTTTTGGCCGCTTTTTCGATAGTTGTTTTACACATTTCACAATTCCCTGAAACTTTAAACATGGCATGCTCTACATTAGCTTGCGTTTCAGGAATCATTTCTTGCATACTATTCATATCGTGTCCTTGGTTTGCCTTTGAATCTCCTCCCATATCCATTTTTGACATATCATGAGGCGTAGAACCAGCTCCACCACCTGGATTCATCATACTAGACTTACCTGCCAATTGAGCAGCAGCATCAATCTTGAATACACCATTCATAGCTATTTCCTCTCCTTCAGATAAGCCATCGTTCACGATATAGAAATCTCCGGCTTCGGGGCCTAGTGTGATTTGTCTATAAATAAAAGAACTCGTTTCTCGATCTGAAACTTTGACATACACCACGGCTTTTTTGCCTGTCCATAAAATAGCTGATTTGGGTATTAACAATTCATTGGTATTCTTGGCGGTGTTTGATTTTAGAATACCCTTGGCAAACATTTCAGGTTTAAGCTGGCCGTCACTATTTCGAAGCTCAATACGCACTTGCGCTACACGTGTTTGTGGATCAATGAAGGGTTCAATAAAAGACACCTTTCCATTAAATTGTTTCCCAGGAAAGGCTTGAAGTGTAAACTCAACATCATCGCCTTTCTTGATCCAAGGCAAATCACTCTCGTAAGCATCAAACATCACCCAAACCTTTGACAAGTCAATGATTTTAAATAAAGGAGCACCTTCCTTTACATAGTCGCCAACGGATATGTATCTTTTGGTCACTGTTCCACTAATAGGCGACTGGATATCAAAGACTGTTTTGGTTTCACCTCGTGACTCTATGGCGTCAATTTGCTCGTCTGTGAGGTCCCATAATTTCAGTTTGGATCTTGAGGCTTTATAAAAAGAAGGATTAGAAGTTTTGTACTTTAAGGCTTCCAATAATTCTTTTTGAGCGCTTATTAACTCAGGAGAATAGATCGTTCCAAGCTTTTGGCCTTTCTTAACCTGTTGACCTGTGTAGTTGATAGATAATGTCTCTATTCGCCCTCCAAAACGTGCTGTTAGTTCTGAAATGTTACGTTCGTCAGCTTTTACTTTCCCAAGCAATTGAAGCTCTTTCGTAGGTATTCCCATTTTAACCTTGGTCGTTTGGATTGAGGCTAATGCTAAAGCTGATTCAGTCATCTGAATTTCATTAGGGTCTACATGTTCTCCTTCTGATTCCATTGTCGCCATTGGCACCAAATCCATAGCGCAGATAGGGCATAATCCTGGTTTGTTTTGTTTTATCTGTGGATGCATTGAACAGGTGTAAATTGATTCTACGGCTGCCGTTTCTTGTTCGTGATTGTGAATTGCTTCATTATTGGATGAATGGAAAAATAACCATCCCAATAGTAGTCCAACAATTAATGTGGGAGCTATGATTTTTATAGTGTGTTTTATGGATTTCATATCGTTTAGTATTAAAAATTAATTTCCTTGTAAATAGTTAATGAAGGCTACGGCAGCTTCTTTGTCGGTACTCGCTTTTTGCATTTCCAGAGCGTACTTTAATAGTTTGCGTTCCATACGTAATATCTCTTCGAAATCTATATTGCTTGTGGCATAATTAGATTCAAGTATAGACAAAGATTTCTCAGCTAATTCCTCTTGTTCATTATATAAAGACGAACGTCTTTGAGCATCTTGATAATCTTTCCATCCACTTTCAAATAAAACAGTCAAGGTATTTCTCCTGTCTGACTTTTCGTTTATTTTTGCTTCCTGTAGATACATTACTTCTTGCACCTTTGCTTTGTATTTATTGCGATACAAAGGAATGGTAATGCCTACTTTAGGAAACATAAAAGCATCTTTCCCTGCATTGGATGCGGTGGAGTTGCCTTCGCCAATAAAGGTGTAATCAAAGCCTATGTTAAATTGAGGCAAGCCTTCTTTAGATGCTAATTCCTGTCGGTGTTGTAAACCTTCGATTTGATAGTCAAATGCCGCTAAAGTGTTGTTATTTAGCAAGACACTATCTAAGGCGCTTTGCTTATCTGAAAGTGGAACTCCTGTTAACTTTTCAACGATTTTAATGTTAGAATTCACTTCAATATTCAAGAAACTATTGAACTTTACGGATAATACATAAACATTATCCTTGAGAAGAGCCAACTGATTTTCAAGATCATTAATCTCCATTTGCACGCGATATGCATCAACCGAAGAAGCCGAACCCGACTCTACTTTGATATTCGCCAGGCTTTTAAAAGAGGTTAAAATGTCAATATTCTTGACCGTAATTTCAATAGCCTGATGTGTAAAATACAAATTGTAATAGCTTGACTTTACATCGTAGAATAGTTTTGACTTTGCTTCTTCAAAGACTTCATATTTAGCCTTTGCCATTGCTTCAACTGAGTTTTCACGTGATGATAATGTTCCAAACCAAGGAAACATTTGTGATGCTGATATTTTAGCTTGCTGTGGGCCTACTCTCGTTTCAACAGGTTGAATGAAATAGCCAAAAGCAACTGTAGGATCGGGTAATGCTCCAACCTGTGGCACCTTTTCCAAAGCCCCTAAGTATTCGTTAAACTTAACTTTGAGACCTGGATTATTTTCTGCTGCTGTTTCCAAATATTGGTTTAGCTCATTCTGTGCAGAGACCTTCACTGTTAAAGTCAGCATAAGGAATGACAGTATATATATTATCTTTTTCATAGTATTATGCTTTTAAAGTTTTATTCCTCTTTTTTACATTTTTCTCCTGCCACATACTATAGAGAACGGGCACCACAAAAATGGTCAATGTAGCAATGAGCATTCCTCCAACTGAGGGGATGGCCATAGGCACCATAATGTCAGAACCTTTGCCTGTAGATGTCAAAACAGGAAGTAGCGCAATGATTGTAGTGGCTGTGGTCATCATCGCAGGGCGCACTCTTTTGAGTCCAGCCTCTAATACAGTAGCTCTCACTTCTTCAATGCTTTCAGGCGTTTTCTTGTCGAATAACTGTTTCAGATAAGTGCTTATTAAGACGCCATCATCAGTCGCTATTCCGAAGAGGGCAATAAAGCCCACCCATACCGCTACACTTAGATTTATAGAGTGGATTTGGAACATCTCTTGTAGATGAATCCCTCCTAAATTAAAGTCCATAAACCACGGTTGGCCGTACAACCAAAGCATAATGAATCCTCCTGAGAAGGCTACAAATATGCCAGAGAAGATCAGACTTGCTGCGGTGACCGAACGGAACTGAAAGTAGAGAATTAAGAAAATCGCGATCAATGAGATTGGAATTACAAGGAGTAATCTTTTTGTAGCACGAATTTGATTTTCATAATTTCCTGTAAATTTATAATTTACTCCAGCAGGGACATCAAAAGCGCCTTGCTCTGCTTTTTCATTTAAGTAAGCTTGTGCATTTTCAACAACATCCACCTCGGCAAATCCTTCTTTTTTGTCGAAGATAACGTAGCCCACTAAAAAGGTGTTCTCACTCTTTATCAATTGGGGCCCACGGGTGTAACTTATTTCCACCAATTCGCCTAGTGGGACTTGTACGCCTGATGGTGTCGGTATCAGAATGCGTTTCAGATCTTCGGGGTTGTCGCGGTACTCACGAGCATAACGTACACGAACGGGGAAGCGCTCACGGCCTTCTACTGTCGAGGTGAGATTCATACCGCCAATGGCACTACTCAAGGTCATTTGTAGATCGGCAATGGTCAATCCGTAGCGAGAGATGGCACTTCTATCAATATCCAATTCTAAGTAGGGCTTGCCTACCACTCTGTCAGCAAATACCGAATTAGGTTCAACGCCTTCTACATGTTTTAGATGATTCTCCAGTTCGTAACCTACTTTTTCAATGGTCTCTAGGTCGGGCCCGAAAACTTTGATACCCATAGGCGCACGCATACCTGTTTGAAGCATTACCAAACGTGTTTGGATGGGTTGCAGCTTTGGCGCTGATGTTAATCCAGGGATGCTTGCTTGGCTGATGATTTCGGACCAAATATCATTAGGTGACTTTATGTGCTCACGCCATTGTCTGAAATAGTCGCCCTTCTTATCAGGTGTCAATTCGTCTTTTTCTATGACCTTAAAACCATCTGAGGGATTGTAGCTTGTCCCATCTTTGAGCTCAAACGCGCCATCGTGGTCTATCTTGAAGCGAAGCCGATGCCCATTCTCATCTAGCATATACTCCGACTTATAGTTAATCACATTCTCATACATTGACGTTGGTGCAGGATCGAGAGCTGAGTTTACACGCCCCCATTTGCCTACTACATTGTCCACTTCGGGAATGGCATTCACTTTTTTATCTAGAATTCGGATGACTTCGAGATTCTCTTCGATACCTGAATGAGGCATAGTGGTAGGCATCAATAAAAATGATCCTTCGTCTAAAGAAGGCATAAACTCCTTACCCAGTCCAGGGAAGGTTTTGTTTAATGAAACCCACGTGTCACTTTGCTTAACGCTGTCGGGCATAAAGGAAGCTACCTTGTCGATGCCTTGCCAAGTGACTATTCCAAAAAGAACTACAAGTATTGGAATGCTAAGAAATATAGCCTTGTTGGCCAATGCCCAATTTAAAATTCGGGAATAAGACTTCACCACAAATAACATGAATGCTAAAATTACCCCGATCAATAAACCGACAAAAATAAGATTCGATGCGTCATTATTCTGTGCGCCCAATGGCATCCATTCTTTCGTTAAGAACCAAATCACCATAAGAGCAATGATGCCAATATTTATGTAGTTCGGGAATTGTTTTCTGCGCTCGCTCCATTTGTAATCGAGTATGTTATTTATACCGATAGCCACAATGGCGATGGCGATGAGAATCTTACCAAAGAAGATAAAGCTAATTCCCAATAGAATTAATAGCGCATTGAGCACTTGTTTGGTTCTTTTACGGTTAACCTTTATTGAAAATATGATGTGTGCCAACGTGGGGATAAATGCCAAACCAATAATCAATGCGGAAAGCATAGCAAAGTTTTTTGTGAAAGCCAGTGGTTGAAATAATTTCCCCTCGGCTGCTTGCATCGCAAATACGGGTAGGAAACTCACAATAGTTGTTGAAATAGCTGTAATAACGGCTGGTGCAACCTCTGTGGTGGCATCATAAATAATGCTGCGCAGTTTCTTCCCTTGATCTTTAAATTCATCAATATGGCGGATGATGTTTTCCGTAAATACCACTCCTACATCGACCATCACACCTATGGCAATAGCGATACCTGATAAGGCTACGATGTTAGCATCAACGCCAAACCTACGCATAGCAACAAATGTCATCAATACACCAATAGGTAATAAACTAGAGATGAGAAATGATGCCCGTAAGTTTAGAATAAGAATGATAATGACGAGGATACTAATAAGCACTTCAAGTGTTAAAGCTTCCTGCAGTGTGCCTAGTGTTTCTTTAATTAACCCTGCTCGGTCATAAAAAGGAACAATGGTGACTTGAGATACAGAGCCATCCTCTAAGACCTTAGAAGGTAAGCCCTTTGATATTTCGTCAATCTTAACTTTTACATTATTGATGACTTCTAATGGGTTGGCACCATAGCGAGCAACCACAACACCGCCAACAGCTTCTGCTCCGCCTTTGTCGAGTCCTCCTCTTCGGGCAGCTGGGCCAAATCCAACATGTGCGACATCTTTTATGCGTATGGGGACATTGTTGGTGACGGTGACCACACTTTCTTCAATATCTTCGAGGCTTTTGACATATCCTAAGGCTCTGATTAGGTATTCGACGCGGTTAAACTCAATGGTTCGAGCACCAATATCCAAATTGCTTTTTTTAACCGCTGCCATTATTTGGGCAACACTCACCCCCTGCGCTTTCATGGCATTGGGGTCAATGTCAATTTGGTATTCCTTGATAAATCCGCCTATCGAAGCGACTTCTGAAACCCCTTTGGCAGCCGTCAGTCCATACTTGACATAGAAGTCTTGTATGCTTCGCAATTCGTGGGGATCCCATCCGCCATTGGGCTTGCCTTCTTTGTCACGACCTTCTAAAGTGTACCAATAGATTTGTCCTAAAGCTGTGGCATCTGGCCCCAAAGCGGGAGTCACCTCATTAGGAAGTGTTCCTGAAGGTAATGAGTTGAGTTTTTCGAGTATGCGCGTTCTACTCCAATAGAACTCTACATTCTCATCAAAAATGAGATAAATACTGGAGACTCCAAAAATGGAATTACTACGGATTGTTTTTATGCCCGGAATCCCTAACAAAGCTGTTGTTAAAGGATAGGAGATTTGATCTTCAATGTCCTGTGGTGATTGCCCAGGCCATTCGGTATATACTATTTGCTGGTTCTCACCAATGTCGGGAATAGCATCTACAGGTACAGGGTCAGAAGGAAGAAAGCCTGTTTCCCAGATAAATGGTGACGAGACGATCCCCCAAGTAATGAATATTACAAGAAGTAAGAGTGTCACCAATCGGTTCTCCAAAAAGAATTTAATGGTTTTATTCAACATGTCAAAAGTGTTAGATGTGTGTTATAACGTACTATTCTTTGATGCTTATCAAAGAAAAAATCAGTTCAACAGAAACCTAACAAAGATATGTTTGTAATAGAGAAAGGCGTTTTTGTAGGGTAAGGGGTGGCGAGGTATCGTTGAAATGCTTTGCTGTTACGTTCACTTCAGTTGAAAGCTCAGCACTTAGCATGAACAGCACTGGAAATAGGATGTCTAATTCTACACTTGTATTGCTTTGAACGATGATAGGACTCACATAATCATCTTCCACTTCCAAGTGTATTGATTCATTCTCACAACACCCACAATCGTCGGCACAGCAAGATTCGACCTCACCAGTGACACTCATCGAAATTAAGTCGTCACCACAATAATGCATAGAGATAGTTACACCCGTGGTAGATACCAAGAGGAGTAAGGCTAAAGCAATATGTATTATTTTTTGAAGCATTCTATTTATTATCTTTATGCAAATAAACAACAAACTTCTTGAAAAAGTTCATGTAATTATTGATTTAAGTTATATTATTTTTGGATTACCCTTCCTAAGGGTTTACGCTTGTTTTCCTTTCATGTTGTAAAGATAAAGCTTAACTTGTTGTCCAGTCAGATGTACTTATTCCAGTTCACTGCAAGGGATTTATGGTTAAGATTGTTGTTGTTGATGAAGATAAACACCAAGTTATACTCATTAAAGGCGTATTAGAAAAATATAATATTGAAGTATTAGGGTATGATATAAATAATGGAATGACTTCTGACGAATTATTGAATCAGGTTGTGGACTCTGATATAGACCTGCTCATGATTGATTTCTTATTGAGTGACAGAGGAATTGTAGCATTTAATGGTGATTTGATTTATAGAAAATTCCAAGAATTAAGACCACAATTTCCATCAATCATTTTTACAAGTAATGAACCTGATGCATTTATTTTAGTAGATAATCCTAACATAATCTACGAAAAGGATATGGCTACAGACCCTAACAAGGTTGGAAAATTTGTTTCTATTCTAGAAAAAAAATATTAAATATTATCAAACAAAAGTTAGTTTAAAAAAAGAATCCATAGGTCAACTAATAAGTAAAGGTGAAACAACAGGACTTTCTGCAAAAGAAAAGAATCAATTGCTCGAGTTGCAAAAAGAGCTACAAATGCTAGACAAGACAACCCCAGTTGAGATTCCCTCACAATTAGTTTCTATCGACAACTTAGAGGAACTCTCAAAAGCAAGGAAAGACGCAGAAGAATTTATAAAATCATTAACTGAAGAAAAGTAAGATGCCAGTTAGAGATAAATTACCTATTAGACGACCATCTCCATCAAAAAATCCATCTGGGGACAATTGGAGAATACACAAACCTGACTTAAAAGAAGACTTTAATGATTGCTGTGGGTATTGTGGTTCCTACGATGGTTATAAACATACATATTTTGAGGTTGATCATTTTATACCTAAACATTTTTTAAAAGACAGTGGGAGTGCTATATCTTTATGTGATTATAAGAATCTTGTTTATTCTTGTAAATTTTGCAATAATAAGAAGTTGAATAAATGGCCTTCAAAAAGTGAAACTGAATATATTTCAAACAACAAAGGCTTTGTTGATCCCTGTAGCTCAGATTACGAAAATCAATTTCGAAGAACAAAAGATGGCAGTATAATCGGAGTTACCGAAGTTGGTAAATGGATGGCAACAGAAGCTTTCAAATTCGATGAAAGAGATTTTGCAATAAAGCTACTTTGGGAATTGAAAAGGTCAAAAACATTAATATTTACCCTAATAAGTGAGCTGAAAAAAGCTGATAAAGGTGGAGAACTTTATAATCAGATCGAAGAAGAGGCTAAAAAGTTAAGTCTCAAATATTTTGTGAATCATAATGAATTAATTGAGTATTATAATAGTTTATGATAATTGATAAAAAAAATACGGGTTCCTACTACACTCCAGAATATTTGTCCTGTTTTATTTCAGAAAGAGTACTATCTCATTTTGAAGAATATGAACACTTGTCCATACTTGAACCTAGTGTTGGGGACGGATCTTTTATTTCTGAATTATCTAAAAACAATGTTAACATAAATCTTACTGCTCTCGACATCAATAAAAATGAACTTTCACTAGCTAAAGAAAAATGGTCTGGAGAAAAATCAAAATTTATTCAGACTGATTATTTAGAATATTCTTCAACCAAAAAATTCTCAGTGATTGTTGGCAACCCTCCATATATAAAGAAAGGGCGGTTAAACGAAAATCAAATTGAAATATCAAAGAGTATTCATAAAAACGAGGGGTTATCTGAAGTCTCCGTTAAAAATATTTGGACAACTTTTTTGATAAAAGCTTGCACTGAGTTGCTATCTAATGGTGTTATTGCTTTTGTCCTACCATCAGAACTTTTGCAGGTGAAATTTGCTAAAGAAGTTCGAGAATATCTTAAAAATAAATTTGAAAGGATTGAAATTTTTACATTTAACAATTTAATGTTTGAGTGTAAAGGGCAAGATACAATTGTTTTATTTGCGTATAAAAAACATAAAAAAAAAGGTGAGTACTTTGTGAATATTTCGTCAAAAGAGCAACTTCAAAAAAACAACTTCGCTTTAAAACAAAATAACCTTTTAGTAAATTCTGAAGTAAAGTGGACTCATCATTTTCTATCCAACAGAGAAATTAATTTTCTTAACAACTTAAAATCTAAAATTAAAACAGTTGGTTATTTCTGCGACTCGAAGCCTGGTATTGTTACAGCTGCAAATAAATTTTTCATTTTAAACAAGGAAACTGAAGAACAGTACAAGCTTAATGAATACACTAGACCAATTATTCAGAAAGGTTTATTTGTAAATGGAAGCGTTGTTTTTAGAAAAGAAGATTACGAAAAACTATAAAATCAAAATTACCCTACAAGACTACTTCAACTTAATGACAATGATGAGATTTCACCTTCATTGAAAGAATACCTTAAAGTTGGTGAAGACTATAGCATTCCAGATAGATATAAATGTAAAATTAGGAATAACTGGTATGTGATACCTAATATTGCTAAAGAACCTGAAGCTTTTTTCTTCAAACGATGTCATAAATATCCTAAATTATTAAAGAATGAATCAGGAGCTTTTGTTACAGATTCTGCTTATAAAATTGAATTAAAAGAGGGGATTGATATTAATAGCTTTATATTCTCCTTTTATAATTCTCTAACATTAACCTTTGCAGAAATTGAAGGTCGTTATTATGGTGGAGGTGTGCTTGAATTAACCCCCTCAGAATTTAGAAAGTTACCAGTTCCGTATATAAACATAGACAAGCTTTATTTCAATAAATATGTTAAAGATTTTGAAAACAAGGTAAACATTGAGCAAATTCTAGGAATTTATGATTCAATTATCTTAGGTGAATATTTGGGATTAAGTATTGAAGAGATAGAATTTCTCCATTCAACTAGACAAAAGCTAATTACTAAACGAATGAGAAAATAGTTTCTCGATAGCATTTTCTCCATATCTTGCCCTAAAAGCCATACACATTTGCAATTCGCACAAGCCGACACACAAACCAAAAATTGAAAAAGAGTATATCTTTGCCATCGCTTCTTCTGCCAACACAGAAAAACAAAATTACAGCATTACGAACCTTGATATTTAAGGTAGAATAAAAGCTTAAGGATGAATAAGCCCAGCAGGTATCAGGCTAGCATAGATAATGTGGCAATTTTGGCTGTCACACAGGTTTGTGATTTCTAGGTTAAATCTCGTTTTAGTATGAGAAGGCTGTTGTGATCAGTTATTGGAAAAGACTCTT
>Ga0055584_100005590_pt1 | contig 12324 bp, 10 predicted proteins | sample OSDHelmetaG_FD_58716 | JGI IMG/M metagenome (GOLD analysis project Ga0055584, IMG submission 58716) | Pelagic marine sediment microbial communities from the LTER site Helgoland, North Sea, for post-phytoplankton bloom and carbon turnover... | ecosystem: Environmental > Aquatic > Marine >... | reverse complement strand
TCTTCAGTTGGATTTGGTCCAGTAAAATTAGAATTTAGTAATATTTGATTGTCTTGGATATTTACTGTCTCAGAGAGTACAGTTGTAGTTACACCTTGAACCGTTAAGTCACCCTCAATTCTAAGTGTGCCATTTTTAGACATGATTATGGCATCAGATGTACCATTGTCTATTATTAAAGTTTCACCTTTAAGAAATAACTTATCACCGAATTTAATTTGTTCTGCCATCTTTTATTCCTTATAATGCCGCTATACGTGATTGGAAGTCTGCAAAGTCACTACTTGCCGCAACTACACTTTTTAATGTTGATAAAGTTATTGTAGGAGTACCACCGCCCGATTGTGCAACCCAAGATAAGTCTCCTGAACCGTCTGTTTTTAATACTTGGTTTGCTGTACCGTCTGTAGCAGGTAATTTATAAATTAAATCACCAGAAGAATCAAGTAATGTAAGTCTTCCATCAGTTGTAGTTATACCACCCCAACCAAATATCGTATTTTCCTCAGAAGGATGAATAACTGTAATAACATCTCCCACACTAACATCGTGTGTCCAGAATACAATCTTATAATTTGTGCCACTAGTATTTGTAATTGTAACGTGGTCTACATCAATATCAAATCCATTAGAATCTCTTAATTGAGTGTTTGATGTTGTAAGTGCCGTTGCACTTGTTACTGTCATTTCTCCGTAAGCATATTGCTTGAAGAAAACATCAGTATCGGTTGAATCTATTTGCCATAATATTTCATGGTCTAATGTAAATGTATACTCATCTAAAGATGATGAGTAAACAGTAATCATATCGTTTTGTTCTGCATTATCAGATACATCTCTGAAAACGAAATTACTTGTCGGAGCCGCGGCACCAAAATAAGTTAATGATACCTCTCCTTTAAATCCTAAATTGTTTATTTCAGTACTAGTAAGTGTTGTATAAGCACTCGTGGCTGTTTGAACGTTACCCGTATCATCTGCGAAAGAAATTGTTGTGTTAGATAAATTTGTTTCAGTTGTTGCGACAACGGTTGCCGTATTGCCTGAAGACTTTGATGTTGTCAGTGTAGCAAAATTATCAGTTGTAGTAAGGTCAAATGTATTTAAATCTAAATTACCACCTAGTTGAGGTGTTGTGTCTTCTACTAATTCAGTAAAATTAGCGGGTACATTTATCAAATTACTATAATCTAATGTACCAGTTAGAGTTGTGAACGTACCTACTTGAGGGTTTGATGCTCCTATGACTGTTCCGTCAATGTTACCACCATTAATGTCGATGCTTGAAAATGTTGATAGTCCATTAGATGTAATATTGCCCGTTACATCACCAGTTACATTACCAGTAAATGTAGTTGTAACTATTGCACCAGCATGAAATGTTTGGGCGCCCACTGACCATCTGTCAGCACTTTCGTCCCATAACAACTCTACGTTTGGTTCGGTGCCTCTTTCAATTTCAATACCACCGTTCTCTGATGGAGTGCCTGTTGCATTTGAATTTATAAGAAGTATGTTATCAGCAATTGTTACAGTTTCCGATTCTACTGTAGTAGTTGTGCCTGAGACAGTGAGATTTCCATCAATCTTAAGTGTGCCGTTACCAGATTTAATTATGGCATCAGAAGCACCATTGTCTAGTATTAACGTTTCGCCCTTAAGGAATAATTTATCCCCAAATTTGATTTGCTCTGCCATTATATTGTTCCAAAAAAATACTAATAAGTTATATTATATGTATTTATCTTTATCTCTATACCAGGAAAGCAGGCAATAAAAAAGCCACCCGAAGGTGGCTTTTTATATTCATATAATAATATAATATTATTGGAATGAAAGGTTGCTTAGTGCAATCTTTGAAACGTAGTCAGCCGCATTACCAAGTGATGATGCAGTGTTGTTCAATTCAACATACCCGTAACGAGTCATGAATGATACTACTGGCTCAAAAGTGCCTGGGTCAACCACAACGCCTGATGACATTAATGGAACGTATGGGCAATAGAACGCAGCCGCGTCAATTTCGCCTTGACCTTTATAGCCTAAAAGAACGTTATCGTCTGAAGCGTATGTGTTTACATAGATACGCATAGTACCGTTTAAAGTTCCAACAAACTTAGTGTTTGTAGGTGCTTCGAAAGTACCTTCAGTTGTTCTAGCAAATGCTGATGTAGTAGCAGACTGTAGTACAGTTAATGCCGCTGGAGAAACTACTGCCCAGTTTGCCGCGCCTCTACGAGTACGTTGTGCAATTAGGTTTGCTTCTCTGTTCATCATTGTGGCTAGTGCCGCATGTCTGTCACCAACGAATGTTGCATTACCACTTACGTGTCCTGCATTACCAGCCGCCGCTGCCATATCATATGACGCTGTACCTGTTGCTAGGTTCTTTAATGAACCGATGATTTCTTGGTCGATTTCAGCAGTGATTTCCATAGCAAGTGCTGCCATGATTTCTGCTTCAACGTCTAGTCCGTGCATTGAGTTAGCATCTTGTGCCGCCTCGAATGTCCAACGTGCTGATAACTTACGTGTTTTCGCTTCAACTGTTTGTTTCAACACTTGAATTGACATTTTGTTACCTGCTTCACCTTCTAATGATGCAGTTGAAGCCGGAGCCCCTGCCGCGTCACCAGAATATGCGTTAGCAATATCAAAAGGTGATAATGCTTCTTGACCTGCTGTTGCGCCACCGGCAGTTTCAGCATATCTTACACGCAATGTGTGAATTTGTCCTACTGGACCAGTCATTGGTTGAACACCAATAATTTCGTTTGCAATAACAGTTGGCATAACACGTCTGATGATTGGTAAAATAACTTTGTTTAACGTAGCAATATTACCAGCCTGTGATGCACCCGCTGTAGCACTTTCAGTAAGTGCTTGTTTTGTGTTTTCTAAAACTGAAGACATTACGTCACGTTTGTTACCTTCTAAACCGTCTAAAAGTGTTTCACGTGTAGTGTCCCAGTTATTTCCTTCAAAAAGATTTTCCATCTTTTTCTCCTGTATCTGGTTATTATTTAAGTCCAGCCAATTTCTTTAACTGGATGATGTTATTGGCATCGCTATCATCTGACGCTTTTGATGAAATAACCACTTGTTCATCTCTGTCGCCAGTGTGTTCTGTTACTTTGCCTTCATTTAACGATTGTTTTGCCTCTGTTGAGACACTCTCATTCAAAACTGCAGGTAGATATTTCTTAAATGCAGATTTTAAATTAGTTGTTTTTACTGTTTCAAGCAAATCAACCATAACTGTACGCTTTTCTTTGCCTAGAGGCGATAAAAGACTTTCCATGACCTTGTTTCGGTCAATTCTGTCTTCTAACACTTTCTTTGCAGTTTCAACGCTAGAAATGGCTTCTTCTTTTTCAGTAATTGTTGCTTCTAATTTAGCAATCTCGGATGCAGATTCTTCTAATTTTTTAGTAATCTTAGCAACTTCAGTACCTTCACTTAATTGTGAGGTCATAAATTCGCCTGCGAATGTTTCAAAAATTTTACGGCCAAACTCGTTTTCTTTAGCCGCTTGGATGTCCTCTTTAAGAACAGCCAATTCAGAACGTAAAGCCTTATCGATAGTCTTTTCGACTAACTCTGCTGAACGCTTGATAAATGAATTCTTAGTCTTATTAAGAATCTCTTTACCTTCTGCTACCATACGTACTTTAGTTTCCACTAAATCACGTTTATCATCGTGGAATTCCGCAAGTTCACGTGAAAGTTGTTTAACAACGAAATCTTTAGTTCTATCTAAATGTTCGTTAACTTTAGCACGGTCGTCACGTAATTCTTTAACTTCATTTGCTAATTGAGAAGTAATGAATTTTTCAAGGAGAGATGCATGTTCAGAAATTGCTTTCTTATATGCAACACGTTCTGCGATTAGGGCTTCACGGTCAGTTTTGAACTCATCCATTTCAGTTTTAATTGCTGTTGAAAGCATGTTATCCATGGCTTCTACAATTACTGATTTGTCATGTTCGAACTTCTGTGCAAACTCTTCACGCAACTCGGCTGTTATCTCCTCTCTTGCTTCATTTATTTGTGCTTCCCAAGCCTCTGATATTTGAGTTGAAACTTCTTCACCTATAATATCAGACTCAAGAAGACCAGCAAGGATTTCATTTGTTGCCATTGTTGGTTCTCCTTCTTCTATTAAAGTTTAAGTTCTCTAATGAACTTAACTATTTCTTTTGACAAGTACTTTTGTGCAGACTTGTCGTTTTGAACACTTTGGGCTAGTTTCCAAGTATCGTAACCGCCGTTCATATTCATTAATCCCTCATATATTGCTTTCGGATATGCATCCGGGGCACTTGGCTGTGCCACAATATCTACAGTGATAATTTCATAATTGCTCACTTTACCAGCGTGGTCAACTTCACCAGAACCACGAGATGAGACACCTAAAGTGGCACCCGATTCGATTAATGTTCTGATAATGTTACCCATTGGCGTAGGAACAATCTTTAGTTTACCAAATCCGTCAGCGCCGTCCATCCACATATTTTCAATAATGTGTGAAACACGGTCAACGTTGACTGTTAATTCAGGTGGATGGTCGCATTCGCCTAAAACTGGAAATCCTTCCTTAATTCTTTTTTGGACTGATTCCACTGCTTTAGAGATTTCGTCTACAGGATACATTCTTTGGTTAGCATTCTTAACGTTACCTTGAACGAAAATGCCTTCCATGAACATATTCTTTTCACCTGACTCGTTCTCAACAATACGTGACTTAACGTTTGCTTGATTATGTGTATATTTTTCAATAAGAACTGTCATTGGTTTCTCCTAAAAGAGTTTATTACTTAGGCTTTTTTCGGTGCTGGCGCTTTCTTGTTGCCAACTGTGTTTACATTACCTGTTTTCATATCTTCTGCTGATGCTGAACCGCCTGATGTGTTACCATCGTTTTGTCCAACTGGTGCCGCGCCACTTTCGTCTGCGCCGCCATCTTTGGCTACTGGTGAAGAACCTTCTCCATCATCGCCTTCTTTAGCAGTTGCTGGAATAGTATACTCTTCCAACTTTTCTTCTGTTTCTTCGTCCAAATCTTCAGATGCGGCTTCTTCAACAGCGTCTTCCTCAGTTTCGTCTGCTTCTTCGACAACTTCTTCAACTGATTCTTCCATTTCAGGCTCTTCGATATCTAAATCAATATCGCCCATATCCATTTCTTCACCTTCATCTTCTGCATCATCTTCGCCAGCCATAATTTTTTCAAATTCTGCTTCTAGGTCTGATAGTGCTGATTCTAGGTCTTCAACTCTGTCTTCGATTTCTTCTGCTGGCTCTTCATCACTCATTTCTAAGTCTTCTTCAGCCTCTTCATCAGAAACGTCTTCATCGTCAAAGATTTCTTCTGTTTCGATTTCGTCAGAATCTTCTTCGATATCATCGTTTAAAGATTCGACCTCTTCTGTTTCTTCAATTTCCTCAAGTTCTTCTTCTACAACTGTGTCGCTTTCGTTAAGAGAATCCTCGTGGATTTGTCGTGCCTGTTCAACAACAAAGTCATGTAAAAGCGATTCTGCTTTTGCATTCTCTTCATTGATTAACAATTCTAGCACTTGTTCTAGTGTACTTCTTGACATTATAAGTCTCCTTAATAATATTTTCTTCATAGCCACTACAATTGCGGCGGGTTATAGAAACGAACTTACATATACTACGAAATAGTATATATGGGTTTCATACACAAGTATTTATGGGGATTATGTAAGTACATTGGGAAAATACTCGGAAATGAGCATTTTTTTCGGTTTTTTCACCGAACTTAAGATATTTAGTAAGTTTTGATATTATTTAAAACTATACTTAATAATGAGATTTACAGCGTTATAAGTCGAGTGAGCCAGCAGAACCACCTGATGATTCTTCTGATGGGCCGTACTGTTTTTTAACTTGTGCATCTTCTGATGCTTTCTGAAACTTTCTGTATTCTCTTATTTTTCTTAATTTAGAAAGATGGGCAAGAGTCAAACGTGTCTTACGAGTGTCTTCTAGGTCAATACTGTTGAATTCATCATCCTCTGGAGAATAATTTTCGTTTATCTCAATATATTTCATTATACTTGCCCGTCTTTAAAAATTTCTTAATACGATTATGAGTCGTCTGAAGATGTTACTGTCCAGCCTGCGGCTGCCGCATCAAAATCACCACTTGACATTGCGTCAAATTCTGCCCATTTTGCGTCATCCCAAACTCTTGTAATAGTTACAGTTGTGCCATCTTCTGATAAAACTGTAGAATTGGAACATGTTCCTTCTGAAGTACATGTTGCTATAAAATTGTTAACTTCATCAGGCATTGAACACTCGGTGAACATTGCTGATGTTAGGTCATTCATAGCCGAATATGCTGTACCATCGTCTTTCGATATGGTTATTGTTTGTGTTACTGCCATTTGCTTTCTCCTTGATTGAATTAGTAGTTGAACAATTACGTCCTTGGCTCATTGTATTTATGCAATATCATCGGTTTCTGCTTCTGTATTCTCATCACCAGATATTACTGAGCCTTCTTCGGTTTCATCTTCTAAGTCATCAAAGTCCTCACCGCCCATATCAAAGTCACCACCTGCTGGTCCCGGAGATGCTCCAACACCCTTAAGTCCGTCATCGCTTCCTTGAAGTGGGTCATCAACGTTACGTTCTTCTTTCCATAGCATTGAGTTTTCTAAGATTTCTTCTTCAGATAATCCTAAGAAACGCTTCATTGCAAAACGCTTACTGATGTAATCTGCGCCTTCAACACTCGTAAACACATTCATTGCTACTTGGTCTACTTCTGCTTGACGATACTTACCGAAGTTCTGAACAACATTGAATGATAAGTCGAAAGAACTACTTTCAATCTGAACACCTCGGTGTTTTAAGAACATCTTAAATTCGTTATCTAGTTCTTCAACAATAAGTTGTTGTAGTCTTTCACAATATTTTGTAAATCTAAACTCTTGTATCATTGCAGTACCAGTTCTACCATCGTTAAATGCAGAACCATTTGCATCCATGCCACCCAAGTAACTTGGTGGAACACGCAAACCTCTTAGTAGTTTGTCATTAAAGAACTTCAAGTCATCAATTTGACCTAAGTTTTCACCACCTGGAAGTGTTTCAACTTTAGAACCACGACCTTCAGCCGTTTGAGCAAAGAAGTAATCTTCCATAATTGATAGTGGATTATATGCACTATCAACAACGTTAGCACCGCCACCAGTTTTAGATGGGATTCTACGTTGATGAATTTCATTCTTAATACGTTCTAAGTGTTGACGTGCTTTATGTGTCGGCATATCACCAACATCAATATAAAATACTCTACGTTCTGGCGCACGTTGCACACGATAGATAATAATTGAGTCTTCTAATAATTCTTTTTGCTTGTATACTTTAAATACAGGCTCAAGCATACTTGTGCCGAAAGGCCAGTATTGGTCGATACCTTCACTTAAAGATACATGAATAACATGCTTGGCATCAATTGCTGTTGTAGTAACATCATGTGCGAAACGTGAACCTTCTGGAGCACCAGAAGAATAACTTTGTTGCATACCAGCAGTCGAGTTAGGAATACCCATCTTTTGATGGCCCGTCTGTGATAATTTAACTGTGTCTGCTGTGATGTTAAGACTTTGCATATTGATATCTAAATCTTTAATGTAATATGCTTCAATCTTTTTACCTTTGCCCTCGTTTACGACAACTTTTTCAACTTTTGATGGATTTACCCAATATAACTTATATGTTTCTGGGTCTCTTACGAATAATTGGTCACCATATTTAACTGTATTTCTAAAAATTCTAAAAATGCGTTGGTTCATTTTGTTCATTGAACACCACTGACGTAGTGATTTCTGAAGAATTTCGTTTTCAGTAAACGATGGGTCATCATTGTATTGAATGTTAAATGGCAATTTAGTAGTTTCACTGAATAGTGTAGAAAATTCGGCAATCGTATCTAATGCCGCATTGACTTCAGAATCCATATCCATTTGGTCATATTGTCCATAACGCTGTACTCTATTGGGTTGTCCCATATAGACTTCAGGTAACCAACTGCTATATTTTGAACTAGACGCATTATTTGTAGCGGGTCCAGATTCCGCAGATGGGCGTGGAACACCATCATATGTTTTAAAGTACTTTTTCCAAGTCATAATTTAATCCTAATTTTATCTATATTAACATATTTTGTATACATTGTCAACCGTTTACCTTTATTTGTTCAGTTCGCTTATCAATTTGGCAAGTGCCGCACTATTCTCCAGCATCTGCTTCGTCAATTCGTCTCTAAGACTTTGGGTTTCGGCGTCTACTGATTTAAATTCAGATGAACGATATGTTTTGTTTTGCCTGTTTCTTTGCTCTATTAAGTCCACTAAATTTTCCGTATTCATGCTTCCAAATTCACCATCTTCAATTTTCTTTGCAAATTCGTTAACTTCGTTCAAAATAATTTGAGTATCAATACGTTGATTTGCTAATGCCGTTGTGACATCATCTTTTGTTGAATTCTTATCCAAGTTTAATCTACTTCGCTCATTGTTACTCATTTCGATTGTGTTAACAGGAGCGTTTGCCTCAGAATTTTCGAACACATCTAAGAAGAATGTTGCAATACTTGACTTAATTACGTCAAATGTAGTCCCAACGTCTGCCGCAAATCCAACAACACCTTTCAATTCTTTTAATGTTATGTTTGCCTGTTCAGCAAATTCTCTATTTACTTTTGTCAAATCCTGTAAGTTTTCTACAAAAAGGGGCAACAATTCGTTCATTGCATCTTCTGCCAACACTGCCGCTTGACGTTGTTGTTCACGATTCAATAGTTCTGTTATATCTTCGCCTTGTGGTTTTTGAATTCCTTTATTTGCATCTTGGTAAGTTTGAGCCACTTTCATAAACTCGCCAACCATTGCCGCATACTGTTCATCGCCAATCATCAATGCTCTTTGTCCGCCAGTTGATGCCTGTGATAAGAAATTTTGTGCAAAGGGTCCCATCATTTCTGCTAATGCAGTTTGAAACGCCGCATCTCCTTCATTTTCAAGTATTGGTGCCAACTGATTAGTAAAATCTAATAACTCTCTTCCTAATGCACTATTTGCCATTTCGTTATACTGTGCTGATAAAACAAATGCTTGTTCTGACCCGGCTGTTAGCCTTGATTTCAACAAATCTGCCAATGGTCCCATGCCTTGGGCATTCATACTCTGAACTGCTGACAGTATTGTGTCTCTTTGTTCTGCCGGCATTGTATTCAATAGACCAGCATCTGAATCAGATACTCCCGTCATCATTGCCGCGGCTTCTTCGATTGATACCTTTAATACATTTGCAGTCATTTCAACATTCGACATGAAACTATCCATGCCTCGTCTCATTTGCTGGTCAGACATATTTTGAAGTTGACCTGAAATTCGTAACGTCTCAAGGTATTGCCCTGCCATGTTTGTTACTTGGCTAAACTCCATACCCATTCTCTGCATCATTCCGTCTTGGTCATCTGGTGAGGCAAGAGCGTGAACAAAATCTAATGTACCTTTTACGCCATTAATTCCAACTACTTTAGAAAACTTAGAAACAAAATCTGAGGCTTCACCAAAAGTAAAATTAGTTTTACTAATAGTTCTACTGATATCAATAAAACCCTTTCCAGCAACTTCAAATCCATGTAATAAACCCGACTGTCTCATCTCTCGGACCATGTCAAATCTTTCACTGAAAGCAACTCTTTGGGCTTCTTGGACTCCGCTACCAGTTGCAACAGCGAGGGCGCCTACTTTGCCAGCACTTTTCATCAATTCTATAGACTTTTCTCGTGCCTCACCTCTTTTTATAACTGACTCTGCTTGACTTCTGCCCATACCTTTAGCCATCAAGTCTTTTAAAATATTGGCTCTTTTCTTTTCTGCTCTCTCGTTTGCTTTTAATTCAGAAACAACATCTCTTAATCCAATTGGAATATTAGATAATATTCCTGTTTGTTTCTGTTCTTGTTGTTGAGTTCTTGTTCTGTCTGCCTTGTTTACCTGTTCACTCTTTCTGGCAGTAGAGTCCTGCTTTCTTATATCAGCACTAATCTTTGCCAATTCTTTTGTTGAAAGTTGTGTTCCATTTTTAGTAGCATTTAATAACTGCATTATAGAGGCATTTTGGCCTGCTATTTTGGTTAACACGCCCTCCATCTTTTTCGCAGTTGCTTCACTGCTCCATGCGGCAATAGTACCACTAATACTGGAAATATGTACGTCTTGTTCTTCTGCCATGTCTACTCTCTATTATCAAAAACTTCGTAGTTATTATTAAAGATAAATATTAATTAGATAATTTAGTTCGTATTTAATTTATCTAATTAATTAACTTATACTGTATTTATCAAAGGAAATAAAATGAGCGACAAATCAAATCCTCTAGCAGGATATTTTCGTAAACCAGAACTATATGTACAAATTCCGACAGCCGGAGCATTTAATCCAGAAATAGAAAAAACTGTATTGGATGAGATTGGCATTTTGCCAATGACTGCAATTGATGAGATATCAATGACAAATCCCGATGCACTTCTTAATGGTGAAGCGTTTGTAGAACTAATCAAAAGTTGTGTGCCAACTATTCCAGAACCTAGAGAATTATGCAACGTAGATGCAGAATTGCTATTTTTGGCAATAAAACTTGCAACATATGGCAAGGATATATCACACCTACACACGTGTTCTCACTGTGAAGCACAGGCTGAATATAATATCGACATAAACCAGATACTTGAGAAGTTTCCAGAAGTAAAGAAACTAGAACCAGTAGAATGGGGGGATTTAAAAATTCATATACAGCCGCCAAAACTTGAAAGTGTTACTAGATTAGCACTAATTGATGTTGAACAGGCTAGAATATTGAATAGTATTCAAAAAACTGCGGAAAGTAATGCAGGCGAAGAAAATGCAGAGTTAGAAATGGCAAAACAATTTGCAATCAGTTTTAGAAAAGTATCAAAACAGAATGTAGATTTGCTTATCAATTCTATCCACAAGATAGAAACACCAGAAGGTGATGTATATGAGTATGAACATATTGTAGAATTCATAGATAATGTTCCCACTTCGGTTGTTAAAGACGTAAAAAATAAAATAGACTCACTCGATATAAAAACAACAGACTTGAGTGTCTTTGAATTTGTTTGCGAAGAATGTAAGAAGCCAGATAAAGTAAACTTTGAGTTAAACCCTGTAAATTTTTCCTAGGCTGGTTGAAGACTGCCAGCGGCAAAGAAATCCAGGACAAACAAGAGTCTTATAAGAAATCACTTGATAGTCTACACAAATCCTTGCTGAAATTGACTTGGTATATGAGAGGTGGCGTCAGTATATCAGAACTCCACGAAATGCCTGTTACTCATATAAGCCACTTAAACGAAATAGTAAAAGACAATTTTGAGTTGAGTAAGAAGGCTGGAACACCTATTTTATAAAAAATACAAAAAAAGTTACAAAAAAGGTTGACATCCCTTTTCCACTATGTTAGTATGTTCAACATAACTAATACAAATCGATATAATTCTAATAAAAATTCCCAAATCTGATACAAAATCTAAAGATATTAAGGCTAATAATGATTCTAATAAGGCAATACATAGTGGAACTGTTAGTCGGGTTGCCGACTCGGGATTGAGGGCGTATATTATACATACGTTCGGATAAGTTGGGTGAAATCCGACACTGCTTCTCGTAAACCACAAAGAGATATTTCGTATTTTAACATTCGTTACTCTAAAGGTAATTGAATGACTAGTATTTACCGTACAGAAATGTACAAACCGCTGGTAGGTTTTAAAGCACTACCAACTTCGATTAGATTTTTATTCTATGTAGACTAATTGAGGTGCCGTTGAGTCGAAAGACGCAATACTAAGTTATGAGGGAATCGTCAACCGACCTCGCCATTGCTAGTGGCTAACTTAGACATAGAATCTGATGAGCAAGAACAAGTTTCATTTGCAGTTGCCCAGTGGATGGGCAATTGTGTCTTCCAAACCGAACAAGTAATTAAAATATAATGATTTTATAATATTGATATATAATTATATGGAAGAAATAAATATCGAGGAAATCTTCTTTGAGCAAAGCGAAAAGAAATTTACGAAGATATTAGGTCTTTAGACCTATTAAAGTATGGAATAATTATTACCATGAGTGAATGGACATATAACAATGAAGTTGTAAATGAATTACCTGATAATGTTGAGGGATTTGTATATCTTATTACGAATCTTACAAATGACCGAAAATACATAGGTAAGAAGTTAGCAAGATTTAA